>Ga0302273_1000764_pt1 | contig 14003 bp, 14 predicted proteins | sample III_Bog_N1_3_FD_198774 | JGI IMG/M metagenome (GOLD analysis project Ga0302273, IMG submission 198774) | Peat permafrost microbial communities from Stordalen Mire near Abisko, Sweden - III_Bog_N1_3 | ecosystem: Environmental > Terrestrial > Soil > Wetlands > Peat | place: Sweden: Abisko... | reverse complement strand
CATGGGCGGTGTAATGACCCGTTTGATTGAATCAAACACAACCATTCCAACAAAAAAGACTGAAACATTTACAACAGCCAGCGATAATCAGCCATCGGTCGAAATCCATGTGCTACAGGGCGAACGCCCAATGGCAAACGGAAATAAAACCATCGGTCGTTTCCACCTCGACGGACTACCACCAGCCATGCGTGGTGTTCCACAAATTGAAGTTATGTTCGACATTGATGCCAACGGTATTTTACACGTCACGGCTAAAGATAAAGGAACAGGTAAATCTCAATCAATCCGTATCGAAGCTTCATCGGGTTTGACTGATGCCGAAATCAAACGTATGCGCGACGAAGCTGCCGCCAATGAAGCAACTGACAAAGCTGCCCGCGAAAAAGTGGATAAACTGAACCAGGCCGACAGTCTGATTTTCACTACTGAAAAACAACTGAAGGAATTTGGTGACAAATTGCCTACCGACAAGAAAGGCCCGATCGAAGAAGCATTGGGGAAATTGAAAACGGCACATGCATCTCAGGATATTGCAGGTATTGATGCTGCAACTGGCGAATTGAATGCAGTTTTCCAGGCCGCCTCGCAGGAAATGTACAATGCACAGGCCGGAAGTAGTGCCCAAGCTGAACCACAACAAGGAGGTCAGCAAGCCAATGCCAATGCAGGCGGAAGCAACAAACAAGACGGCGAAGTGACTGATGTTGACTTTGAAGAAGTAAAATAATTGAATACACTTAAATTCATCGGGTGAGTCACCAGATGTATTGGCAAAAAGCCCTTTCCTTAATTTGGAAGGGGCTTTTGTGTTTGCATATACCAAATAAAACCGATGATTCTTTTAAATGGTTGCAAATCTGAATTACAAAATTTAAAACAGTCTAAGAGCAACTCTAGCTATCCTTGTCTAATTGAAAAAGAGCCTTCGAAGGTCCAGAAATTTTCTAACGGATATCCAGATTTTAAAACATTCTGCCGGTAAAGCTCAATTGAATCTTTGTAACTGAAATCATCATCCGTCAATTGTTTTATACCCTTGATAATTTCGGGGATCTTTTTATCGAGTTCTTTTGTACTCATACAAATAACCGGGTTCCCGTTTTTCATTTCAGTTACACATTCTTCTTTCATACCTGTGTAACAAGGATATTTTTTGCATGATGGTAACAGGTTGTAAAACCTGATGTGATTATAAAAGTATTCGGGCCACCTTGCCCCTGATATTGAAAGCCAGGGAGTATTAACGCAACCCGCAAGAAATGCAAATCCTGAATGAGGGGAAATCAATAAATCGCAATATTCCAGCAAGGCTATTTGATTTAATATTCCTATATCGAAACAATTCTCAATATTATCTATCTCGCTTAAGATCAGATTTATGTCGTCGTCTGAAAAAGTATAAGATTCCGACCTGTTACCATTTTTGTTTTTTGCACCGATCATATAAAATCTGGCATTCGGAAAACTATTCGTCACCAATTTCATCATTTTTACCCACCATCTCGCTTCGGGATAAATCCGGTCAGCATTGCTCCCTGCTGGTAAGATGCCTATTTTAAGTCCATTGTGACTGTATTTTGCGATAAATTTTTTTGCATTTTCAGGCACAACAAATCTCATCTCAGTATCAGACTTAATGGGTGGCATATTTTCATGCTGGGGAAAAAACCGGTTTCCTTTCCATATTCCAGCCTGTAGATATTCAATGATTGTTTGATTTGCAGACTTCAGTTCTTCACTATACGAATTAAGACTGTGCATCAATCTGTCGTCAGACACTACATAATCCCAGTTTGCCGGGATTTTTTTCAGACATTTTGAACGTAATCCACATTCTGCCAACTCTTTAACATCGGCAATGTAAACTTTTTCTATCCAGGGACAAAGTGCGCCTATTTCGTAAGGCATTTCCGAATTCAACAGTACAGATATTTTTAAATCTCTGTCAGCTTCAAAATAATCCCTTGCAACTTTTAAACCCTCAAGTGCATGTCCGACAGGTCTGTAATATATCCAATTCACCAATAGTGATCTTGTCATAAATCTGATTTATAAACCCGAAATTAAACAACCCGGGAAACTAAGTGCGTAAATTAATTTGTTTTTCAAAAAGAAGGAACTTTTTAACAAAAATCAATGGCATCCGGTTAAAATTTGTCCTCCTGCTGAAAACACTTATTTAATTTTACCTCTACGAGGGAGAAGGTGTTTGGGGCAAGATTTTACTACAATACTAATCTCCTAAGGAAAATATTCCGCGTAGCTGATAAAGCATTGTAGATCAAATGTGAACAAATTAAAAGAATAATGAAGAGCTTTTCTGGCAAAATTAGTATTGGCAGTTGGCGAACCAATTATCTCTGAATCTGACATTTTAACTCGAAATCAACCCGTAAATAAAATATCATTTCAATTCCTTCCGGTAGCAAATGCTATCTTCCATTCCGATGTATTGTCCGTAGTTTTGGGTCAATGAATAGCCGGCCCGAGTGTATAGCCGAATCGCTTCAACCTGCCGCAGTCCGGTTTCGAGTACAGCATTGCAATAACCTTCATCAATAGCCCATTGTTCCAACTTCAGAAGTAGTTGGGCTGCCAAGTGGCTGCCCCGCATTTCGGGCAAAACAAACATCCGTTTTATTTCAATAGTTTCATTGTCAAACTGTTTGAAACAACCGCAACCAACGGGTTTTCCATCCGCATAAACCAGTATTACATGATTGATATGGTCAATCTGGTTATACCGACGGTACTGTAACTGTGCCTCGCCGTTGCGAAGGTACAAATCATCGTCCAACGCATTGACCAACCGTCTGAAATCGGCATGGTCATTGGTTGTACGAATAAATTCGATGGATTGCATTGAGTTCATGAGTCTGAAGATTACGGATTAATCTCGTCTCGTTTGTAAATTCAGGGCACAGTTTAACTCTCTTCTTCCTCTTTCAGTAGTATTTCCTCTATAACACGTGGATAATGCTGGTATTCAAGTTCGTGAATCCTAGAGGCAAGTGTTTCGGGAGTATCGCCTGGAAGTATTGGACAAGTAGCCTGAAAAATTATTTTTCCTTTATCGAAATCCTGATTTACCTGATGGATAGTTATACCTGATTCTTTGTCTTTCGAAGCCAAAACAGCCTGGTGCACATTCATTCCATACATTCCTTTGCCGCCATATTTAGGTAGCAAAGCAGGATGAATGTTAACAACCATGAACAATTCCGTCAGGTTTCGAGGAACGAGCCACAAAAATCCGGCAAGTACAATCATATCAATCCGGTGATCGTACAATCGGTCCAGAATCTCATTCGACCGGTAAAATTCATCACTATCGAAAGTAATTGTCTCAATTCCCAGTTTCTCGGCCCTGATTAATGCATAGGCATTTTCGTTATTCGACCAAAGTGAATCAACAACTACTTCTTTGCTGGTTAAAAAATACTCAATTATCTTTTGGGCGTTAGTTCCTGAACCAGAGGCAAAAATCGCAATTCGTTTCATTTTGAGTTCTATTTAAAGATTTATGATTAATGGAATTTTGGAATAAAAGGTTCAAATATAGACCAGACGAGGGTCCCATTCAACCTTTATTCATCCATTTAATTCATTTTTTGTTTGAAATATCAGGGGTAAATTTATTACTTTGCATCGAATTTTTTGAAACAATTTTAATATTAACCAAAAATTAGATGTTATGTCTGACGTTGCAGCAAAAGTAAAAGCAATTATTGTTGATAAATTAGGTGTTGATGAAAGCGAAGTTACTAACGAAGCATCATTCACCAATGACCTTGGTGCTGATTCACTTGACACAGTTGAATTGATTATGGAATTCGAAAAAGAATTTGATTTGGCTATTCCAGATGACCAGGCCGAAAAAATCTCGACTGTAGGCGAAGCTATCAAGCACATTGAAGAAAATTTGAAATAATAATTACAAAACAAAATTTATGGAATTTAAACGGGTAGTTGTTACCGGACTTGGAACTGTAAACCCGCTTGGTAATTCTGTTGAGGAATTCTGGGAAGGCTTAAAAAAAGGGAAAAGCGGCGCAGGCCCCATTACCCATTTTGATGCCTCAACACACAAAACAACTTTTGCTTGCGAGCTGAAGAATTTCGATCCTTCGATCTATGTAGAGAAAAAAGAAATCAGGAAACATGACCCTTTTACCTTGTATGCCTATGCCTCAGCGGCACAGGCACTGGAAGATTCAGGTCTTGATCTTGAAAAACTCAACAAGGACAGGGCAGGAATTGTGTGGGGTGCTGGTATCGGAGGTTTACAAACCTTCTTTGAAGAAACATTGAATTACAAAAACGAGATGCCTCGTTATTCACCTTTCTTCATTCCAAAAATGATTGCCAACATTGCAGGAGGACTTCTTTCGATCCGATATGGTTTCAGAGGCCCTAATTTCACCACAGTATCAGCTTGTGCTTCTTCCTCCCATGCCCTCATCGAAGCAATGAATTACATTCGTCTTGGAAAAGTTGATGTATTTATTTCCGGTGGTTCAGAAGCAGCGATTAACCCTGCGGGAGTAGCTGGATTTAATTCCATGCGTGCCCTCTCTACCCGAAACGATGATCCACAGACGGCTTCACGTCCTTTTGATCTCGACCGCGACGGTTTCGTTATGGGAGAAGGTTCTGCTTCACTAATTCTGGAAGAATATGAGCATGCAGTTAAAAGAGGCGCTAGAATTTATGCTGAAATGGTTGGCGGAGGCATGTCAGCCGATGCATACCACATGACCGCTCCGGATCCTGAAGCAGGAGGAGCAACCTTAGTCATGAAATGGGCTCTGGAAGATGCAGGTTTGAATCCGGAAGACATCGATTACATCAATGTCCATGGCACTTCAACCGGACTTGGAGATATTGCCGAACCAAAAGCAATCAAGAAATGTTTTGGCGAACATGCTTACAACCTAAGCATCAGTTCAACCAAATCAATGACAGGTCACTTATTGGGAGCTGCCGGTGCAGTAGAAGCAGTGGCATCCATTCTGGCAATAAGAGATGGCATCATACCGCCGACAATCAATCACTTTACCGACGATCCTGAAATTGATCCAAAACTGGACTTCACTTTCAATTTCGCTAAAGAACGCAAAATCAAAACTGTTTTAAGTAATACTTTTGGTTTTGGTGGGCACAACGCTTCTGTTATTTTCAAGAAAATTTAATAAAAGTGATACGAACCATCGTTCAAAGAATAAAACTCTTTTCTTCTTCTAGAAAAGAGTTTTATTTATTTTTGAGAGCCTTGCTGGGTTTCTATCCAACAAATTTGCGCCTTTACGATATTGCAGTGGTTCACAAGTCAGCTTCGAAGATTGACTCGCAGGGCAATTACGTTAACAATGAACGACTTGAATATTTGGGTGATGCCATTTTGGGCGCTGCCATCGCCGATTTTCTATACAATCGTTTTCCAAATCAGGATGAAGGTTACCTTACCCAAATGCGGTCGAAGCTGGTCAACCGCAGTTTCCTGACACAGCTTACAAACCAGATCGGATTGAATCATTACATTCAGTCTAACACTACTTCCACCATCGAGTCAAGCCATATTTACGGCGACACGCTTGAAGCTCTTATCGGGGCAATTTATCTGGACAGAGGATATCCGGAAGCAAAAAAATTCATCACCCGCAAATTACTGAACAACTACGTTAATCTGGATGAAGTACAGAATACAAATACAAATTACAAAAGCCAGTTGATTGAATGGTCGCAGAAAAACAAAAAAGCGGTCGCGTTTGATACCACCGATGAAAGTAAAAACGATGGCAAACAACCATGGTTTATCGCTACAATAGAAGTCGACAACGAACTTTTGGGCAAAGGTTCAGGCACATCCAAGAAAGAGGCACAGCAAAATGCTTCAAAAGTGGCAATCGAAAAAATCAAAACACTTTCGCCCGATACAATTTCTTCCGAATAAAGCTTATAGCATTTTGTTAACATTCTTCTTCCTGATCATAAACAACAATCTTTTCGAAAAAGATCACCTGTGTTAAATATTGTTAAGTGTTTATTACCAGCATTTTTAAACTTATCTTTGCAGTATGAGCAAAAGGGTAATTTTAATATTGATCGTTTTAATGGTTTTGGTTATTACCAGTTTAATATTTGTTCAAGCCATTTCGATTAAAAATGCACTCGAAATTAAAGAGGAACAATTTAACATTGCTGCAAAAAGTGCATTGATTGCTGTATCCAACCGGCTCGAAATGGAAGAATCGTCCATGTTGGCAGAATATGATAAAAAAAACTCGTCTCAGCGCAACAGTGGCATATTCCCCGGAAACAGCCAACGTTCTATTTCCAGCGCTATTACGAAATTCTCTTTTCATTCGCCGCAGGCATCCGGCAGCATATACACCCAAGAACTTTCAGTTGACTATGGCGGGCCAAAGTCGGAAGGGCAGAATGAACGGGGAAGACCCGGTGATTCCCCAAATGCATTCGACGTAATACATGAATATGACGGCCTGTTGCGGCAACAATATGAAGACCGGCTTAACCAACGTGCCCGCCTGCTCGAACTTACTCAAATTGCCTTTATACGATCCGCTCTTCCGATTGAAGACCGAATTGATGTAAATACTCTCGGACCAGCAATCAAGTCGGAATTAAAAAGACAAGGCATTAATCTTGATTTCAGATATGCTGTAAAAACTTTTCCGCAAGGAAAAGAACGAACAATTTATGGAGATAAAAACTACAGTTCGGATCAACAGAACGACTATAAAACGCTCTTGTTTCCAAACGACGACAATCCAAAACCAAATTGGCTTTATTTATACTTCCCGAACCGGGATACCTTTCTACTAAAATCAACCGGGTTCCTGGTCATTCCGATTTTTGTTCTGACAGCTATGTTGATCGGAATATTCGTTTTCACGATTCTAATCATCCTGAAACAGAAAAAGCTCTCGGACATCAAAAACGATTTCATCAACAACATGACCCACGAGCTGAAAACACCTATCTCAACCATTTCGCTTGCAAGCCAGATGTTGCGCGACAATACAGTCTCAAACACCCCCAAGACCATTGAACACATCTCCGGAATTATTTTTCAGGAAAGTAAACGGTTGACTACTCAGGTTGAAAAAGTACTCCAAATGGCTGTTTTCAATGAAGGTAAACTGAAGTTGAAATTTAAAGAGGTAAATATTAATGCTTTAATCACTTCGGTTGTTTTAAATTTCGAGCTTCGGGTAAAGGCAAAAAATGGCGAGCTAACCTCCGAGTTAAAAGCTGATCCGGCAATCATTAAAGGAGATGAAGTTCATATTACAAATGTTTTATTTAACTTGCTCGATAATGCGGTGAAATACAGCAAGGACGAACCAAAGATTATCATTTCGACCGAGCTGAAAGATGATTATCTGGCTATTTCGGTGATTGACCATGGAATTGGGATACAGAAAGAATATGTTGGCCAGATTTTTGAGCGCTTTTACAGGGTTCCAACCGGCAACATACACAATGTAAAAGGCTTCGGACTTGGATTGAGCTACGTAAAGAAAATTATTGATGCCCACAAGGGTAAAATAAAAGTGGATAGCGTTGTAAATAAAGGAACTAAATTCATGATTTATTTTCCGATTAACATAGAAGAATATGGAAAAAAAAGTAAAATTGCTATTGGCCGAGGATGATGAAAACCTTGGATTGTTGCTAAAAGAATACCTGGTTGCAAAAGGATATGAAACCGATTTATATCCCGATGGAGAAGTAGCGTATAAGGGATTCACAAAAAACCAACCTTATAGTCTCTGTATTCTGGATATTATGATGCCAAAAAAAGATGGAATTACGTTGGCAAAAGAAATCCGAATGTTAAACATGGATGTCCCGATCATTTTTCTGACGGCCAAGAACATGAAGGAAGATGTGCTGGAAGGCTTTAAAATAGGAGCCGACGATTACATCACCAAACCTTTTAGTATGGAAGAGCTTATCTTCCGGATTGAGGCCATCATGCGCCGGGTGAGCCAGGACAACAATTCGCACGAAGATGCCATCTATAAATTGGGTATCTACACGTTTGATTCGCGCAAACAAATTCTTTCGGGAGGCGAAGAAGAAGTGAAGCTAACGACTAAAGAAGCCGAATTGCTGCGACTGCTCTGCAACAATGCCAACAAGGTTTTGGAACGTAACTTTGCCCTGAAAACCATCTGGATCGACGATAATTACTTCAATGCCCGAAGCATGGATGTTTACATTACCAAACTCAGGAAACACTTAAAAGATGATCCGAAGGTTGAAATCATTAACGTTCACGGCAAAGGTTACAAGCTGATTATGTAATTTACATCCAAAAACCTTAGATATGAAATCCTGCTGAATGGCGGGATTTTTTGTTTTTCATTCAAACCCTTGTCATCACCGCCCTGTTAAGGATTTCACCGTCCTGTTGGTTTTTTTGCTGTCCTGTTAAAAATTTCGGCGCCCTGTTAGGTTTTTTCAGCGCCCTGTTAAGTTTCTGACCGTCCTGTTAAGTTTTTAGCCGTCCTGTTAAAGGTTGCCCTGTCCTGTTAGGGGTTTCAGCGCCCTGTTGAACCGAATGGTTAAAATTACGACAGGGCATTTACCTTGCTGAAAGGCCACTGAAACAATCCAGCGAGTTGATTCTTTACAAAAAAAACGGGGTTCCCTGTTACCAGAAAACCCCATTCGTAAAATATTGTCAGAAAAAACAAATCAATCCAATTTCAGCACCGCAAGGAATGCATTCTGCGGAACTTCAACACTACCAATCTGTTTCATTCGTTTCTTCCCTTTTTTCTGTTTTTCGAGCAGTTTCCGTTTTCGGGTAATGTCGCCACCATAACATTTGGCCGTCACATCTTTTCGAACCGCCTTAACCGTTTCGCGCGAAATAATCTTGGCTCCAATAGCGGCCTGAATAGCGATGTCGAACTGTTGACGTGGAATCAGCTCTTTCAGCTTTTCACACATCCGCTTTCCGAAATTATAGGCATTGTTGAAGTGAATCAAAGTTGACAAGGCGTCCACCATTTCGCCATTCAGCAGAATATCAAGCCGAACCAGTTTGGCCGGACGAAAATCGAGCATGTGGTAATCGAACGAAGCATATCCTTTCGAAATGCTCTTCAGTTTATCGTAAAAGTCGAATACAATTTCGCCCAGCGGAAGATCGAACATCATCTCGACACGATCGGTTGTCAGGTAATCCTGTTTCAGCAGTGTCCCCCGTTTATCCAGGCACAGCGTCATGATCGGGCCAATGTATTCAACCGCAGTGATAATATTAGCGCGGATAAACGGCTCGTCAATATCGTCGATGGTAGTGGTAGCAGGCAATCCGGAAGGATTATACACGTTCACGGTTACTCCTTTGGTGGTGTGTACATGGTATAAAACGTTGGGGACGGTTGTAATCACGTTCATGTCGTATTCGCGGTCGAGTCGCTCCTGAACGATTTCCATGTGCAGCAGTCCGAGGAATCCGCAACGGAACCCGAAGCCCAGTGCGGCCGACGATTCAGGCTCATAAGTGAGCGAAGCATCGTTCAACTGCAACTTTTCCATGGCCGAACGAAGATCTTCGTAATCTTCGGAATCGATGGGATAAACTCCGGCAAAAACCATGGGCTTTACTTCTTCAAAACCATCGATGGCCTTTTCGCAGGGCGCTTTTGAATGCGTCACCGTATCACCCACTTTGACTTCACGCGCCGTTTTAATGCTGCAAATAATGTATCCAACGCTTCCGGCCCTCAGTTCCGGACGTTCAAACAGGCCAAGTTTCAGCGCTCCTACCTCGTCAACCACATATTCTTTCGAAGCATTCACAAATTTAACCTGATCGCCTTTCCGAATGATCCCGTTTTCGACTTTCAAATAAGCGATCACTCCCCTGAATGTATTGAAAACCGAATCAAAAATCAAAGCCTGAAGCGGGGCATCATCCACCCCTCTTGGCTCAGGAATATTGTTGACGATTCGTTCCAGTATTTCTTCAATTCCCAGGCCTGTTTTTCCGCTGGCACGAATGATGTCGGTGCGTTTACAGCCAATCAGTCCGATAATCTGATCCTCAACCATTTCTGGCATGGCATTATCTAAATCCATTTTATTCAGGATCGGGATAATCTCCAGGTCGTGCTCAATGGCCAGGTATAAATTTGAAATGGTTTGTGCCTGAATTCCCTGTGTGGAGTCGATGATGAGCAAAGCTCCTTCGCAAGCTGCGATTGACCGCGAAACTTCGTACGAGAAGTCAACATGTCCCGGTGTATCAATCAGGTTCAGAATATATTCCTGACCGTTCAGCGCGTATTGCATTTGGATGGCGTGGCTCTTGATGGTGATTCCACGTTCCTGTTCGAGGTCCATGCTGTCGAGAACCTGAGCCTTCATGGCCCGGCCGTCAACCGTCTTGGTATATTCTAGCAGCCTGTCGGCCAGTGTACTTTTCCCGTGATCGATATGCGCAATAATACAAAAATTACGTATGTTCTTCATTCCTAAACTTTCTAAAAAACCTTATTAATCAATTACTCTGGTCGCATTTTGCGCAAAGATACCTAATTTTAGTGAATGGCAATTACCACCGGACGAACCTCTCTGGTTTCGGTTCAGTAAAAATATGCAGCCGTTTTTAAATTCAGACTGATTATACCTACCTTTAGCACATTAAAAAAAGCATTTTGAATGAAGCAATTTTTGTATCTATTTTTTATACTGACAGTTGTATCTGCCTGCAAGGAAGTGTTTGAAACGCCTCCTCTGGCTTTACTTCAGGGCACACTCCTGAATTCTTCCACCAAAAAGACAATTACATCAAAAATTACGGTTCTTGGAATCGGAAGAGACAGCCTTTGGGAAAAAGAAACAAGCCTGAAAGAAATCTTGCTCCCTTTGTCGGTACACGACACAACCAACTATCTGATTTCGTTTGATTCGCAGATTGATACGATCACCTTTTTCCACGAAACAATCAAGAAATATGCTTCGATGGAAACCGGATTTTACTACCAATATAAATTGCGTTCAATTAAATATACACAACACCGGATTGATTCCATTCTAATTACTGACAGTCTGGTAACTGAAATATGGCATGAGAATATTAAGCTTTACATTCATCCTTTGTCTACTGGCGGCAATTAGCTACGGAAAACCAGAACAGAAAAAGAAACTAAAACCGAAGCGAACCGATAATTTCATCCGGATGAAAGGTATTCGTTTGGGAATGGATGCAACCCGCCCATTCCAGAGCCTTTGGACCAAAGGCGACCGCTATGGCTCTGAATTTTCGGGAGATCTGGAACTCTGGCCAAATCTGTTTCCGGTCTTCGAATCAGGGTACGATGTCATGAAAATAAAGACTAACTACGTCAATTACACCGGCAAAGGCAGCTATTCGCGTATCGGAATTGATTATAATTTTCTGGAAGCTGAAAATAGAAACGATAAAAACATCTTATTTGCCGGGTTCCGTTATGGATTTACTCTGGCCAAACAACAGGTTGATAATTATGAGATTGATTCCTATTGGGGGCCAACAATCGGCAAATATGGCAATCAGAATTACTTTGCCCATTGGGGCGAAATTCTGGTTGGTATCAAAGGAGAAATATTTCACAATTTCTTCATGGGCTGGACCATCCGGGGAAAAGCGAAGATTAACGTCAAAAATATGAACCTGCCACCCGCCTATTTTATTCCCGGCTATGGAAAAGCAAAGGGATTTAATCTCGATTTTACCTATTCGGTTTACTACAACATTCCCTGGGATTTCCGAAAATCTATTGGCGCGAAAAAAACAGTACCAATTGCTGTGAAGGGAAAGCCTCAACCCGCAAAAAAGCCAGGAATTAAACCTGAAACTAAAAAGCAATCAAACTGAAGGATGCAAAAAAGGATGCAGTTGCCATCGGCAGTTTCAGAACAAGGAAAGGCATAAAACAAAAATGACCAGTAGAACCGGTCATTTTTGTTTATCTTATAATCTACGAGAGATTATTTTGCAGGTTTTGCAGGTGTTTCAGCAGGTTTCTCTGTTTTTGCTGACGAACAACAAGCTTTTTTGTCTTTCTTACAGTCTTTTGCTTTTGCACAACATTCCTTTTTGTCAGTTTTCTTTGTGTCATCCTTTGCCGAAGCGCTTACACTTGATGCAGTCAAACCCATCGTGAATGCTACTGCAAGAATCATTGCTAATTTTTTCATGTTTTTAATTTTTATCGTTAATTATTAAATTCTTTGGGAAAGCTAAAGATATTTTCAACAACTTCAAAATCTGTTAACAATCATTTAGAATAAACTCAACTAACTCATACATAAATTATTTATAACCCAGACGACACACCGTCTCCGGGCTAATTAACTCATTCAAATCATGATCGTTAACAGTTCCTGATTTTAAAATAGCATCCCGAATTGAAATCTGTTCCTCTTTAGCTTTCTTAACAATTTCACTGGCTTTTTCATAGCCAATCACCGGAATAAGCGCGGTGATCAGACCAGTTGAATTAAGTACATTTTTTCGGCATTGTTCTTCGTTCGCTTTCATACCCCGAATGCAATGTTTCTGAAACATGGAACATGCATTTGTCAGTAAATCAATACTGTCGAGCAGCGAATAAGCAATGAGAGGCAAAAACTGATTTAATTCAAGATTTCCACCGGAAGCCGCCTGTGCTATAATCAGGTCGTTTCCCATCACCACGATAGCCGCCTGCGCCGTAGCTTCAGGAATAACCGGGTTTACTTTCCCCGGCATGATCGACGAACCTGCTTGTTTTGACGGAAGTATTATTTCGGCTAATCCAGCATCGGGACCGCTGGCCATCAGTCTCAAATCGTTACTGATTTTGAGGAGCGAAACGGCACAAGCTTTCAACATCCCCGACACCTCAACATATACATCGGCATTCTGGGTATTGTCGATCAGATTTTCGGCCCGGGCCAGCCCGATTCCTGTATTTTCGCGCAATTTGTCAACCGCTCTAAAAATAAACTGTTGGGGCGCTCCCATGCCTGTTCCAATAGCTGTTCCTCCCAGATTAACCACCCTCAATCGTTCTTCACATTTCGAAAGCCGCCAGCGGTCGCGGTTAAAAGCCTCGGCATAAGTGCTCATTTCGCGGCCCAACGTAGTTAAAACGGCATCCTGCAATTGAGTCCTGCCAATTTTCACGACACGGGCAAATTCTTTTTCTTTCTCCTGAAAAGCTTCCTGAAGACTTAATACCGATTGTTCGAGCTTGCGGATCATCCGAATTGCTGCAACCTTGAAGGCTGTAGGATATGTATCGTTGGTCGATTGGTGCAGATTGACATCATCGGCGGGCGAAATAAACAAATAATTACCTTTTTCTTTCCCCGAAATTTCCAACGCCCTGTTTGCAATTACCTCATTCACATTCATGTTGGTCGAAGTTCCTGCCCCACCCTGCAAACTGTCAACAACAATGTAATCAGTTAAAAGACCTTCGGCCAACTCGGTACAAGCTTGTTCAATGGCATCCGCTTTTTGAGATTCAGCAAAATAGCCAAGCTGCCGGTTTGTCTGGAAACAAGCCAGTTTTACATCCCCAAAAGCCTTTGCCAACTCCAGGTGAACAGGCCTTCCTGAGAGCCGGAAGTTCTCCAAAGCCCTTGCCGTATGAATTCCCCACATCGAATCAGCATCGATTTGCATGCTTCCCAAAAGATCAGTTTCGGTACGAAATTCTTGCATAAATAAATGATTAACAATACATATCGTGACTACCCTTTTTAACCTTTTCGAGCAAAAGGAGTGCGCGATCGCGGGCAATGCCATGCATCGAACCGATCACATCTTCAATCAGGTCTTCGCCAATCAACCGGGTTTTGTACGATGCATAATCCATCAGGTATTCCATAAATGTTGAAATGGCGTTCGGATTGCAATGATTTTTGATATCACCAGGTTTAGCCATATCCATGAAATCCTGGCCGGTTCGGCCCAACCGGTAACA
>Ga0302273_1000760_pt1 | contig 14089 bp, 11 predicted proteins | sample III_Bog_N1_3_FD_198774 | JGI IMG/M metagenome (GOLD analysis project Ga0302273, IMG submission 198774) | Peat permafrost microbial communities from Stordalen Mire near Abisko, Sweden - III_Bog_N1_3 | ecosystem: Environmental > Terrestrial > Soil > Wetlands > Peat | place: Sweden: Abisko... | reverse complement strand
ACAGAATATGGAGACGCTTTCAAAAATGAACGCCCCAGCCAACACGATATGATTTCGCCTAATTTATATTATGTTAATACAAATACCAGTTTTGTCTATGTCTACTGTGTCAAGACTGGTGACGTCTTTGACTCACACTTGAACAGCCAGTCAGTTATCATTGCCTTGTCTATTGTGACAAAGGCGAAACAGAATCACAAGCCAGCCTTCCATTGTCATGATGTACTGGCTGTGATCTAGATCCAAAATGACGACTAGATGCCCAAGCGAGTCGTCCATACTTAGGCAATGCTCCCAGTCACTATCATGTGCATTCTCGTCAAAATAGTAGATATGGTTATCTTTTTATATTTTATGCGACGCTCATCTAGCCCATCCAGTGGTTTAAAAGGCAACAATGGCTAAGTGCGGGCAAAATTAGCGTAGTCCTCCAACCGATGCTGAAGAGCCGTTCTGCCGTTGTAAGGGGTCGTGAGTTAAAATCCGGATCACTCCCCTACTTCTGATAGGGAGATAAATCTGTGATCATTTGGCGCATAAAATGTGCGAATAAATCATCACTGAGTATATGTAAAATCGCATCCTATAATCAAAAGTCGAAAAACAATAATCACACGAAATAATGCGACCCAACTAATTCGCTTTGTCTAGCAATTTTTCTTGATTTAGCATGGTGTTGGCAGTAGATTTCTGCAGAATGCGGCTAATGAGAATGATTTATCCGGATGGCAAGGTAAGTTGGACGCTTATTGATTCCGATGGAATTGATCATGACGTGTTTAGATCTTGGTTAATTCATCTTGAAGTGTCTGGTAGGTCTCCAAATACTATAAGAGCATATGCTCGCTATGTGGCTCGTTGGATAATATACCTTCAAAGAAACAATATCAGTATTGATTCCCCGTCAATTTCTGACTGGGATCGATTCATTCAGTGGTATGCTGCAAGAGATGAATCAGATAATCAAAATGATCCAAAGTTGGTCAGCCTAAGTTTAGGGACGGATGTGATGTTGCCAGAGGTGCACAATCAAGCACACATGGCTCTTAAATCATTTTACGTATATCTATTAAGCGGAGCCATTCCACACCACATCGAACCTGATTTGATGCGTGAAATGAACGAAAAGACCAAGAGTCGAAAATTTCTTGAGTACATGGATTCGCGCACTATTCGAAAAAAGAGAGATCACTACTTTAAAGGAGATGCAGGAAGGGCTACACGCAATGCACACGCTAAGCGTTTAAGTCCCGAGCAAGTCTTTCAGTTGATTTCCGCCTGCCATTTGGCTCGCGATGCCTTCTTGATTGTACTGTTATATAATACAGGGGTAAGAATTGGTGAAGCGCTTGGGTTGAGAATGGCTGACATAGATTTATCTGAGGGTACAATATGGATAACGCCAAGGGATGATAATGAAAATGGAGCACGAACGAAAGGAGGGAAGTATAGGGCAATTCCTGTGAATGAATACGTTGTATCTATGTATGAAGATTTTGTTAGTGGTCAAGAATATTCGAAAGCCTTCGAGGCGGGTACAAGCTACATCTTTTGCAATATATCTGTTGGGCGTATTGGAAAAGCACTTTCGTTCAGTTACGCATTGAAACTGAGAAGAATGCTTATGAAGAGAACTGGGATACATTTTACTTGGCACCATTTTCGGCACACGCATATTTCAGAAATCATAGCTCAAGGGTATGGATTATTAGAAGCCGCCGACCGCGCGGGACATTCTAGCCCACTAGTTACGGCCGAAGTGTATCGCCATATTTTCCCCTCGGAAATGCGCAAACTGCAGTTGAATGGACCGGAAAAGCTAAAATCACTTATGGATGATTTTCGTGAAGCTAAAGCCTTTGGAGATAAACGCAAGTGGATCCACTGAAGAAATTTGGAACTTTAGAACAGCCTGAAGCCGAGGCTTATGTCGCAAGGCTTATTAAAGCGATTGATTCCGTCAATCCAGTATTGAACAATTTCAATGACTGGGATTGTGATCTCATTTTTGATGCGCTTAAAGTTGGTTCTAGTAAAATGCAATCAATTGGATTCTATACTCTACTGAGACGCAACAAGAAAGTGCTGCTATCATTTTCAAATCTTCCGCATGCGGTTAGCTTGGAATTAAAGCTTCATATGATCGAATTATTGAACGATCCAAGATGTACGCAGCGGGATATTTTTGATAATCGCATAATTGCTATCAATTTCTATAGAGAACATTGGCAGGATATTTCATCTAGGTTTCTTGCGAACTCAATTTCAGACATCCCCCACCCAATCAATATCCTCGCGAATGGCTATTGGGGCGGTAGCGCCAACTCAGCAAATGCAGACCTTATCTTGATGGCTCAATTGTGGAGAAATTCAGGATACACGAATCTAAAAATGATACGTGGGACTGAATTTATTCAACGACAATATACAGACAGTAGAACGGCTATCATCGGCACAATCCATAAAGAGGTGATTTTCAAAAGAGAGCAGCTAATGAAGCGACTTGAGGATCGGAATATCATTTACCTGAAGGATATTTTTTCTGATAATGAAATTCGATTCGACGCTACTCAGCGCGTCAAAGATCAATGGATTGGATTCTTCAAATATCCACTTTGGATGAGGTCCGAGATTCGATCATTTTTGCTCGACAAAGTTTCGCATGATGAATTCAGCAGAGCTTCCGTTTATGCATTCTCGGTGACCCCATTGCGAGACTTTTTATATGAGACGTTCACTAATCCTTCGCCAAAGGATATTACCGCCGAGCTAATCGATTCAATGTTTCTTGATTGGGGTAATGAGAAAAAATTAGCTGGGAAAAATTGGTGGACTGATGCAGCAAGAGTAATTGAATATGCCGGCAGGAAGTGGCCTCAAAAATGGCCATCTCTATCTTTTAGCTCTCGATCTGCAAGAAAAATCAAAAAGCGGCAATGCGTAGAAGTTGGCGGAAGACTGCATAAATCAAAAGAAGGCGCTGGACGATCTACCCCAAAAGACATTGTTGAAAAAATTTCGGCAATAATTAAACAAGCGCCAGACCCAATTCCTCTGATTTTTTTATTGGCAATATCTACTGGCGCAAGGCGCGACGATCTTCACGCAATTCAGTATGACTGTTTGTTTCCAGATGAAGATCCAAATTTCATGCAGCTGCGATTTTGGCAAAACAAAGTTCGCAAATGGAACATCAAGCCATTACTTATCTCTGATCCTGCTCATAAAAGGATCATAGATATGATAAAAATTCAACAGGACCGTATCGTCTCATTGATTGGCAAAAAAACACTTCACTTATTTCCAAAATTTTATGGAGAAAAGGAATCTTACGTATCTCCATCATTCACCACCACGGAGATCAAGTACTTATGCATAAAAAACAAAATTCTTAACAGCGATGGCGGAATTTTTAACTTCACATGGCATCCATTAAGGCATTATAGGGGGACTGAGATGGCATTATCCGGACATGATATACTTAGCATCATGTTTGAATTAGGTCATGAAAGCCCGGATATGGCCACAAGCTACGTGAATCACAGGACACAAATCAAGAAAAAAGCTCTTATTGCCAAAGGCGGCGGGAGATTTTATGACATACAAGGTGTTTTGGATGATAAGATATCAATTTTATTGCAGCGAAAAGAAGACGCAGCAAAGGTAACGAGAGTTTGCGGAGGGGCATGTACTATCCCAGCTCAGATTGGAGATTGGTGTGAGCATGCTAATGCCTGCTTCACATGCACGTATTTTCGTGCCGATTCGCAGGATTCGGAATTTTTTAAAAGTGAAGCATTAAGACTGAAAGCATTAATATTCGAACAAGAATCAACAATTTCAGAGTTAAGGAAAGAAAATAAATTAAGGCTTTCTGAAATAGAAAATCGCAGACTGGCGCGCAATACTGAAGTGCTAAATAATATACACAATATTGTTGCTGCTATCGACTCAAGAGGAGCCTACTCAGGGAACGAACGCGCTTATAAAGCCTCGGTACAATCATGAACAAGAAAGAAAGTATTGAAAATGCTCGAAATGAACGTTCCAAGAGAAAACGCGAAGTTCTCGAGATCACTCTAGCTAGGATGAGGCAATCTGGATCCATTATCACAATTTCTGGGATTGCAAAAGCTGCAGGAGTGTCGCGGGCATATCTTTACAATAATTATGCGAAAGATCTTATCGGATTTAGAGATGAAATGCGCGGGCAATTCTCGATAATAGAAGGAAAAAAAGTCCCCAAGAGAACTGACGAAGAATACATGCATGTAGAATCACTATTAAGGAGAAAAATATCACGCATTGAGTCTGAAGGGAAGCTCCTCAATGAGAAGATTCGAACAGCGCATCAGACAATTAAACAGCTCCAACTGGATTTGGCGCTTGCACTTGGAAGAAATGAACAACTACGACAATTGACAAAAAAACAATAAATTGACGGGAACTCTACCTACCACTATTAGATACTGCGCGGTATATCGCACCGGCAGGCGTATCTTGAATCACTGGCCATCGGTGATGCAAACAAGACCAACGCCCCCCCTCACGAGGGAGATGGATCAGCGCACTTGGTGCACAAAAGATCCATTCGGCGGAGAAAATTTGCGGTAAGCGTCCCGAGATGATCACCTAGCCGACGACGGTACCCAGAGCGAGCAGAGATTCTAGGAGCAGGAGGACGGGTTTGCCGTCATTGTCGCTCTGGGGAGGGAATCCAAGATGACAGATTTTGTCAAGGATGTCAAGTTTCCCTACACTGGGAAGATTCGAGCTCAGTGGTGGTACTGGCCTATGTCAGCCCTTCTTGCCTGCACGAAAGGCTTGGGCTTTCCCTTGTTCTAGCGCCATTTTGAGCCACTCCGGGAGATCTTCGCCCGGAGCCATGACGAGCTGTATCTGAACAACCTGTGGCGACTCCTTGGGCTTGCGTCCCCTCTTCTGAAGAAGAGGCTTGGTCGACGGGCTTGCCGTTTGCAACAACCTGTCGACCGATATCTCAAGCCCTTCGGCAATGCGCTGTAGGGTAGAGAGCTTTGGGTCATACTTACCGGACAGCACACGGCGCAAGGTCGAGCGATCCATGTCGATGACACGAGCAAACTCGTCCTGAGTCTTGAAGCCAGCTTGCTCTATGGCCAGCGCGATGCTCGCTGCGATCTGGGTATGAATGGGCTTGTTCATGAACTCTCGCGTTCCTAAGGCGACCCACTCGAGCCACGATGATGGAACTTCGCTCAATGGTACTTGGATAATGAAGAGTTCTTGACGCATGGAAGCCTTCTTATGACTTTACAAAAAGGAGCATCCATGCCGCGTGAAAAATGCCCATGAGGGGCGGAAACATCAACAGCCCTAGGAGCCATATGCCTCTGACCAGTCCCAAAATCTTTTGTGCAGCATGCATCGCTTCCTTCCGGAGACCAGCAAGCAATATTGAATGATATTTACTATCGCTACATTAATCCAACTAATGATAGCGCAAAAATCATTTTGGATCGAGATCATACCGGGGATATCCTGGGTGATGAAGGCGCGCTTGAACTCGTCATTGCATCAAGAAGGATTCTTAGAAATTAGAGCAATCAAGCTGAAGAAAATTTCTCGTTTCTCTGCTTGATTGCAATAGCAATTTCGCGAGAACAGGAGGCGAGTCTGGAATGGCAAAAAATCGGATTAATGACTATCTCAAAGTTTATATGATCGGTAAAATTGGGAAAAGTGATTGGCGGCATGACATATTTCCTGATCTCAGACTTGCTAAAATCAGGAATGCACAATACAAGAAGATTCCCAAAAGGAATGGATTAGTCTATAGTGGACCTTTCTTCGAGTCCTGTGATCACGGCTGTGCTCACGGGGATTCAGAGCATGGATTGGGCTTGAATTCCAGGGGGTGTTTCGTCGAAAGCGTGACGCCACGAAGGAAAGCCTTCAAGTCATGCATCAAAGGAATTGATGCTGCTGATTTTGTATTTTGCTGGATCGATCAACCAACAGCTTTTGGTAGTTTGGTTGAAATTGGTTATGCATTTTCACGAATGAAGCCAATTTTCATTGCAACTCCATTTGATGCCAGCTTTCTTCAGGACTTTTGGTTTTCCTTCCAATGCGCGAATAAAGTTCACCAATCAGCAAGCCACATAGATGCATGGCTTCAATTTGAAAAGTGGATTGGCAAGAAAGTCATATCTGACAGGAAAGATCGGGGATACTCTCCTGTTACAGAACCACAGGCAACATACATCATTGGTCTTATCCAACGATCAACACAATTTAGACTCAAGTCCGAAGAGAAAATTCGAGAGCTTGATAGAGTTACAGCAAGTCAAATCATTGATGGCTTGAAGCATGGTGTTGATGTGTCAGAATTCTATGATGAGTATATCGAAAAGGTATAACTGAAACGAGTGATAGGTTTAGCTCAAGAATCGGTAGTATTTTGTTAATATTTAAGATAGAAAGAAATCATGAAAGCCTACTCGAATTCTACGTCAAATACCGTCGAACGATTTCGACAAAAACAACATTGCGAAGTTGTTCGAAAGATGATTCCTCCCATCATTGCCAATGGCTTGAATGAGGTTTGCCGGGCGTCGCATGACGAACAAGATATTCTCGGTTGTATTGAGGATGAGGTGGCATTGGAAGTTGAATTGAAACCACTTTGATTTTTTACCCCTAATGCTCTACTGAGTGGAAGCTCCCCCACTCCGACTGGACGAAGACAAATTCTGACACTATGCGCTGCAACCCTAGGTCCCGCTGACCTACTTTGTGCGTAGCACAAACAGCTTGAACTCCGCAGGTCGACTGGCCTGCGAGCACATCCAGAACGAGAGCCCATGTCCAACGACGAGACCCTGAAGAACACCAAGTCCGACACCCTGGGTTTCGAGGCCGAACTCTTCAAGACCGCCGACAAGCTGCGCGGCAACATGGAGCCCTCCGACTACAAGCATGTCGTCCTGGGGCTGATCTTCCTCAAGTACATCTCGGACAGCTTCGAGGCCAAGCACCGCACGCTCCTGCAAGAGGACGCTTCGCTTGCCGAAGACCGCGACGAGTACCTCGCCGAGAACATCTTCTGGGTGCCGGTGGAAGCGCGTTGGTCCTCGCTCAAGGCCAAGGCCACGCTCCCCGGCATCGGCCTCATCATCGACGACGCCATGCGGGCGCTGGAGAAGGACAACGACTCGCTCAAGGGCGTGCTGCCCAAGGACTATGCGCGTCCTTCCCTGAACAAGGTGATGCTGGGCGAGCTGATCGGCCTGATTTCCAACATCGCCATGAACGAGGAAGGTGACCGCTCCAAGGACATCCTGGGCCGCGTCTACGAATACTTCCTGGGCCAGTTCGCCGGAGCCGAAGGCAAGCGCGGCGGCGAGTTCTACACGCCGCGCTCAGTGGTGCGCGTGTTGGTCGAGATGCTCGAACCCTTGCCTGACCGCGCCCGTGGCATCGAGGGCCGCGTGTACGATCCGTGCTGCGGATCGGGCGGCATGTTCGTGCAGTCCGAGAAGTTCGTGACCGGCCACGGCGGGCGCATCGGCGACATCGCCATCTACGGGCAGGAGTCCAACTACACCACCTGGCGCTTGGCCAAGATGAACCTCGCGGTGCGCGGCATCGACTCCGACATCCGCTGGAACAACGAAGGCTCGTTCCACAAGGACGAATTGGCCCACATGAAGTTCGACTTCATCCTGGCCAATCCTCCGTTCAACATCTCGGATTGGGGCGGCGAGCGCCTGCGCGAGGATGTCCGCTGGACCTTCGGCGTGCCCCCGGTGGGCAACGCGAACTACGGCTGGCTCCAACACATCCACCACCACCTTGCGCCCAACGGCACGGCAGGCGTGGTTCTGGCCAACGGCTCCATGAGTTCCAGCCAGTCGGGCGAAGGCGAGATCCGCAAGGCCATGGTCGAGGCGGACGCGATCGACTGCATGGTGGCCTTGCCAGGCCAGCTCTTCTACTCGACGCAGATCCCCGCGTGCCTGTGGTTCCTGGCTCGCAACAAAAATCCCGGTGGTGCGTTCCGCGACCGGCGCGGACAGATTCTGTTCATCGATGCCCGCAAGCAAGGCGTGCTGGTGGACCGCACCCGCCGCGAACTGACCAACGACGAAGTCATTCGCATCGCACGCACCTACCACGCCTGGCGCGGCGAGCCCGATGCCGGAGCCTACGAGGATGTGCCCGGCTTCTGCAAGTCCGCAGACCTTGAGTTGGTGCGCTCGCACGGCCATGTGCTCACGCCGGGCCGCTACGTGGGGGCCGAGGCCGTGGAGGACGACGGCATCGACTTCGTGGAGAAGATGAACGGTCTGACGGCCAAGCTCAAGGAGCAGATCGAGGAGTCGCGCCGCCTCGATGGACAAATTCTGTCAAATCTCGAGAAGCTCGGGTTCGGGGGGTAAGGGGAGTGGCCCTCAGCGAATTCGAAGCCGCCCGCACCCGCAAGCTCTGCGAAGAGTGGGGCCTTCTGCTTTTTCCGCCTGCGCAGTGCGTGGGACAGATACGCCCGTTGTGCCAGATCGAGGGGCAGAGCGTGCTCCTGGGCGAGAGCCGCCCGGACTGGCGCGGCGGCCCCGAGTGGATGGATCGGCACTTCGCCAAGCTCACCTGGGTGCAAACCTCCCGCCGGTGGAAGCTCTTCTGGATGCCCGGCAGCACCATGCGCTGGACCAGCTACGAACCCGCCCCGCTCTTCGAACGCCTGGAAGACGCGCTGGAAACCATCCGAAAGGACGCCCATGCCTGCTTCCTCGGCTGATTCCTCCGTGGCGATCCTGCCCGCCCCCGTCGAGCCATCGGCCTCGCCCTTCGGCGAGCGCTTCGCGGCCCAAACCGTCACGCTGACCCCAGAGCACCTCGCGGCCCTGCAAGCCGGCCAGACGCTGGCCCTGGACATCCAAGACGAGTATGTGGCGCACCTGCGCCTGGAGCCCCGCGCATGAGCCCGAGCAAGATCCAAGGGGGGGAAGCCTCCCCCCTCGCTCCAGTCTCCTCGCCTGCGCTGGTCCCTGAACTTGGTCGAAGGGCTGCGGGGTCTTCCGCTACCCCCCTCAGCGGGGGGGCCCCCCGCAACGCCCCTGTGTGGCCAGTGGTGACGATTGATTCAATTAAAGCAAATAAACAAAATGCAATAACAATTGGTCCATTTGGATCGCGAATGAAAAGCGAATGCTATGTGCCTCAAGGTGTTCCAGTAATTCGTGGCAATAATCTTACAGGTGGCAGGTCATTCTCTAACGATTACGTATACATTACAGAGGAAAAAGCCTCAGATCTCAAGAATTGCATGACCCAGATGGGGGACCTAGTGTTTCCTCATCGCGGTGCAATTGGTGAAGTTGGAATTGTTCCAGAATCCTCAAAGCCGTTCATCATTTCGTCCAGCCTGATGAAATTGACTTGTGACCCATCTAAGGCTGATTCATTATTCGTCTTTTATTTCTTCAAATCAGATGCTGGCCGTTTTGAACTACTAAAAAATTCATCTCAGGTTGGTACGCCTGGTATCGGTCAGCCGCTATCATCCTTGAAGAGCATAACTCTTCCTCTCCCGGCCCTCCCCATCCAAAAGGCCATCGCCCACATTCTGGGCACTTTGGACGACCGGATCGAGCTGTGCCGCCGCATGAACGAGACGCTGGAGGCCATGGCCCGCGCCCTGTTCAAGGACTGGTTCATCGACTTCGGCCCCGTGCGCGCCAAGATGGAAGGCCGCGAGCCTCCCGGCCTCTCCCCCGAGATCGCCGCCCTCTTCCCCTCCAAGCTCGTGGAATCGGAACTTGGCGAAATCCCGGAGGGGTGGGAATGTGGGTCAATTTTGAAGCTTGCGCGACTTTTGAGCGGTGGCACACCCAAAACAAGTGAACCAGAGTATTGGGACGGCGAAATTCCTTGGGCAAGCGCAAAAGATGTATCTCAGTGTGGTCAAGGATTTTTGATTCAAACTGAAAGAACGATCACCAAACGCGGGTTGGAAGAAAGTTCGACAAAAATGATCCCTGCACTCTCGACGGTGGTAGTTGCTCGTGGTGCGACCACGGGCAGGCTTACCATGTTCGGGATAGATATGGCAATGAATCAAACTTGCTACGGTCTTTATTCGCGCATTGGAACTCCGTTTTCCTTGTATTGTCATTCAAAGCACTTTATGGAATCAATGGTGCTCTCTGCTCATGGCTCTGTTTTCGACACAATTACAACCGGAACATTTGAAGCGACACCAGTTTTGCTTCCTTCTGTGAGTTCATTGAAGGCATTTGAGCAGCAAGTCACTCCTCATTTTGAGCAGATCCTGACAAATCTCCGGAAAGTCGCCTCCCTCTCGACCCTCCGGGACACCCTCCTCCCCAAGCTCTTGTCTGGCGAGCTGAGCGTCCCCGAGGCCATGCTCCAGGTGGAGGCGGCATGATCTGCACGGCGCTTCTTTCTCCGCCAACTCACAAGGAAAGCTTGTGGGTTTCAACTCTTCAGGATTTCTTAATCGTTCGTGGAGCAAGGCTGCACGGCATGAACCTTCTTTCAAGGATCGCCCAATGAGCGAAGCCCCGACCTACACCAAGGCTTCCTTCTGGAAGTGCGCCCTCCAAGTCAATCCGTCCTCGTACCTGAAGTACCGGGGCGAGACTCAGGAGCTCACCGAGACGGAGTACAACCGGCAGCTTGTAGAGATCTGTCGCAGTGAAGGTATTCAAGTTGTCGGCATCGCCGATCATGGGAATGTCGAGGGCGTCGATGCACTGCGGACTGTCTTGAACGAAGTCGGCGTGGTCGTCTTTCCTGGCTTCGAGATCGCAAGCTCCGAGAAGGCTCATTTCGTCTGCTTGTTCCCAGAAGACACCACCACAGTCCAACTCAACCGCTATCTAGGCAACTTGGAACTTCTTGACCCCGAGGATGGGGTGAGGCCTTCCAAGCTCGGCGGCGAGGCCTTGCTTGCCAAGATAGAGGAGTTGAAAGCGTTCGCCTACGCTGCGCACTGTATCGACGCCAGCGGGCTCTTACGTGGCAACTACAACCACATTTGGAAGTCCCCGAACCTCAAGGCCGTCCAGATCAAGGGAAGTCTGGAGGATCTGCGTGATGTGGACGGGGGCAAGTACAACCAGATTCTGACAAACAAGAACCCGGACTACAGGCGCGAAACGCCTGTTGCGCTGCTCAACGCCAAGGATGTCGACAAGCCTGAAACCTTGCGTGAGCCTTCGGCATCCTGCCTTGTCCGCATGACCAAGCCTTGCTTCGAGTCGTTCCGGCAGGCGTTTCTCGAGCCCGAATCCAGAATTCGTCTGCTGGGTGAGCGGACCGAACGCTACTTCTCGGCCATCGAAAAGATCAAGTTCACGGGTGGCTATCTCGATGGACTGGAAGCGGATCTGTCCGAGAACCTGAACGCGGTGATCGGGGGACGTGGAAGCGGAAAATCCACCCTCATCGAATGTCTGCGCTATGCCTTCGACTTGAAGCCCCTCTCGAAAAATGCCCAGAAATCCCATGAAGAGATCGTGAAGGCCAACCTCGGTCGCAGCGGCATGATTGAGGTCATTCTTCATTCCGCAACCATGAACGGTCGTCGGTTCCGTATTCGAAGAAAGTATGGCGAGGCTCCGGTCGTTCATGAGTCGAACGGCAGTCTGTCCAGTTTCACGCCATCGGATCTTCTGCCTCGCTTGGAGGTCTATGGGCAGAACGAGATCTACGAGATTGCCCAGGACACCGCCGAGCAAGCTCGGCTTCTGGCTCGATTCCTGGGGAATGGGACAGGTGCGGCCTCCACACGATTTGACGACCTCAAGGCCCAACTTCTCAAGAACCGCCACGACATTCAGTCAGCGATCACGGCGTTGCAGGAGATCGAAAGCGATGTGTCACGACTTCCGAAGCTTCAAGAGCAGGCGTCCCAGTTCGCAAGCCTTGGTTTGGAGGATAGACTCAAGGCCGTTCCGCTCTGGGAACGGGAAAAGCAATTGGCGGTGCGATTTCGAAAGGAAGTCCAAGGCCTCTCCGATGCCGTACGCACCCTTCGGGAGTCGATTCCCGACCCAATTTTCTTGAGCGAAACCGCGCTACATGGTTTGCCTCATCACACGGAATTGTCCGCTCTCCGGGAGCGCCTGTCCGTCTTTGTACAGAGCATGACCGAGCCGATCGGCACCTTGGAAGCGTTGGCAGGCGAGGCCAATGCTTCCGGGAATATCGCGATCAGCGCTTTGGAAGAGGCCATATCCAAGGACGAAACGGCGCTCAGCAAATCCTTCTGCGATATTCCCAGTGCCCAAGGACGAAGTGGACGGGAGATCGGGGAACAGTACCGTACCCTTCAGGAAGAGATCGCACGAGTCCAACCCAAGGTCCATGAAGCCGGTCTCAGAAAGAAGACCCTGGAGGTATTGCAAGCTCGCCGAAGAGAACTCCTCGCGGAGCGAAGTTCTCTCTCGGCAGAGAGAGCTGCCGAAAGGCAGCGTGCGGCAAAGAGCTTGAATCGCAAGTTGGAAGGCAACCTCAAGGTGGCACTGAATCCGGAAGCGGATCGGAGTGGGCTGGAATTACTGCTCACCTCGTTCGGGATGGAGGGTGTCGGAGCGAAGAGATTGGAGTGGATCCGGGAGGCCGGTGATCTGAGCGCAACAACCCTAGCTACGGCGATCCGCGAGGGAACCGATTCCCTTCGTGGCAAGGGATGGGGAATGACGGAAACCGTCATATTGGCGCTTTGCCGACTGCCCGAGACTCAGATCATGCAAATCGAAGAAGCCGTCTTTGCGGATTCGCCCAAGATCGAACTGAATGTCGGGCATGGTGACACACCCACCTACCGGTCCATCGACAACCTTTCCAAGGGTCAGCAGTGCACGGCGATTCTTCATCTGCTCTTGCTACGCTATCAAGATCCGCTCGTGCTCGACCAGCCTGAAGACAATCTCGACAACGCCTTCATCGCCGACCGCATTGTTCAGGAGCTTCGCAGGGCCAAGTTCGATCGCCAGTTCTTTTTCGCCACCCACAACGCCAACATCCCGGTCTTTGGCGATGCAGAGTGGATTGGCGTCTTCCAGTCGCTGGATGGATCGGGTAACATCCCGAAGGAGCTGCAGGGTGCCATCGACCTGCCAGTGATCCAGCAATTGGCCTCCGACATTTTGGAAGGCGGCAAAGCGGCCTTCATGCAGCGCAAGAACAAGTACCACTTCTAATGAAAATTGAATCATGTTTCAATTGATTTGTGCTAAACTTTTCAAATCCAATGTTATGGCGCAGGTGGAGGTCGCATAAAGATGTCCAGTCTCAATTTTCTCGATACCCAAGTATTGGAAAGTTTACTCGAGATGGGCTCAGGCTATGTCTTGAATTTAAATGATCGCTCATTCGGCGATTTTTTTCGAACCACAGTAAAAATAGACATATTCAGCTCGAGGTACGAACGGGCTAGCAATTCTAAAGCTCATCGCATGCGTGCATTTTGGGAGCATGATTCCGATGCTATCGTCGCCAAGGTGCTTGCTGAATTATTGCGGTTGTGGCTCCATCAAAACCAAAATGTTCGTACTGAATCCTTCCAGCAATGTGAAGCAATCGTTAAGCGCTTGTCAGGCGATACTCAACCCGCTAACCTAGAATCCGATTTTTTGACCCGTCAGATTGAGTTGCCGACCTTGGCGTGTTTACCTATTGAGGCTTCCGTAATTCCAATACTCGAAGCACGACTTAGCGAAGCTCAGAGTGCCCACAAATATGGGCTTGGCCTGACGACGGTCATCCTCTGCGGAAGCATCCTTGAAGGAGCTTTACTAGGGTTGGCGCAAAAGAATATCGCAGCATTCAATCAATCCCCCATTGCTCCAAAAGATCGTGAAGGTAAGATCAAAAAGCTTCATGATTGGAAACTGGCAGACTTCATCGATGCCGCACACGAGCAAGGATATATATCCCTTGATGTGAAAAAGTTGGCACTCCCGGATTTTCTGTGGGTAGCAGGTACGTCACCCGTAGACCATTGGCTTTTTCCTAGGCAGGTTTTGGGTATGGACAGCACCGATCTCTACCAGCACATCCTTGGTCTTCGTAGCCCCTG
>Ga0302273_1000759_pt1 | contig 14091 bp, 9 predicted proteins | sample III_Bog_N1_3_FD_198774 | JGI IMG/M metagenome (GOLD analysis project Ga0302273, IMG submission 198774) | Peat permafrost microbial communities from Stordalen Mire near Abisko, Sweden - III_Bog_N1_3 | ecosystem: Environmental > Terrestrial > Soil > Wetlands > Peat | place: Sweden: Abisko... | reverse complement strand
CCCCCGAAGCCGTCGCCGGATTGCGAAACGGACAAATCTTGTCAGCGCAGGTCGGCGGGCGCGAGACGACCGCACGCATTGAGGGAATCGTGCCCGCACCGGTGGGGAACCTCATGATGGTGAACGCCCTGGTGGACAACCCGGGCGGCGCCCTTCCCTCAGGCGTATCAGCAAGCCTCCTCTTACCGCGCGGCACACACCGGGCGCTGCTGGTGCCAAGCCTTGCGCTGCGGCGCGAGGAGGAGCTCACCAGCGTATTGGTGCGCCAGGGATCCTGCGACGCGCTGCGCTGGGTCCGCGTAGGCGTCACCGTCGGCGACAACGCCGAAGTCCTCTCGGGACTGCGGCCTCTTGAGTTCGTCGTGGTTCCTTCGCAGACGGCCGGGAGGTAACCCGATGGGAATCGCCGGCCGCATCACCCATGCCTTCCTGAGATCAAAGCTCACGCCACTGGTCACCATCGCCTCGCTGGCAGCGGGCGTCCTCGGCATGATGGCCACTCCGCGCGAGGAAGAGCCACAAATCTCCGTCCCCATGATCGACATCTTCGCCGCCACGCCCGGCATGTCCCCCGAGGAAGCCGAGAACCTGGTCGTGCGCGGCCTGGAACGGACGCTCTGGGAAATCCCCGGCGTAGAGCATGTCTATGCCGTAGCCGGGGACGGTCAGGCCATGGTCACCGTGCGCTTCAAGGTCGGGGAAAACCAGGAGAAGAGCATCGTCAAGGTGGAATCGAAGCTCGCCTCCCGCCGCGATGCGCTGCCGCCCGGCATCGCCCCGCCGCTGGTGAAGCCGCACTCCATCGACGACGTCCCTATCCTCTCGCTCACCCTCCACGCCAAAGGCGGCAACTCGAACCAGCTGCGCGAGATCGCCCTGCACTTGGAAGACGAGATCCGCACTCTGCCTGATGTCGCCTCCACGTGGGTCGTGGGGGGATCGCCACGCCAGTTTCGCTTGGATCTCGACGCCGCGCGAATGGCCGCCTCTGGGGTCACGCCCGCGGACATCTCGCAGGCCCTGTCCCGCTCGTCGGGCGCCGCGACCGTTGGCGAGTTCTACCGCCAGGATTCAGCCTGGAGCGTGCGCGTGGGCGCGCCCTTCCACACCGCCGCCGATCTGGAAGCCATAGTGGTCTCGCGCCGCCAAGGTCAGTCGGTGACGCTGCGCGACGTGGCCCGCGTCAGCGAGGGCTTCGGCGAAACAGACACTTATGTGAGCCACCACGAGCGCGGCCACTCCGAAGCGGCCGTGACCATCGCGGTGGCCAAGCGTCCCGGAGCCAACGCCACCGTGGTCTCCCGCGCCGCCCTAGAACGAGTCGAGGCGGCCAGATCTCGGCTGCTGCCCCCGGAGGTTCGGCTGGAAGTCACCCGCGACTACGGCGAGACGGCCAAGGAAAAGGCCGACGAACTCATCCTCCACATTTTGATCGCGACACTTTCCGTCACGGTGCTGATCCTGCTCTTCCTGGGCTGGCGCGAGGCCGTAGTGGTGCTGGTCGCCGTGCCCGTAACGCTTTCTCTGACACTTTTTGTCTACTACCTGCTGGGCTACTCGCTGAACCGCATCACCCTGTTTGCCCTCATCTTCTCCATCGGCATCCTGGTGGACGACGCCATCGTGGTGGTAGAAAACATCTACCGCCACCTGCAAAAAGGCAAACGCGCTCCCGAGGAACTGGCGGTGGAGGGCGTGGACGAGGTAGGAAACCCCACCATCCTGGCCACCATCGCGGTAATCGCGGCCATCCTCCCGATGGCCTTCGTCTCGGGGATGATGGGGCCCTACATGCGCCCCATTCCCATCGGAGCCTCGGCAGCCATGATCGCATCGCTCGGCGTAGCCTTCGTCATCACGCCATGGCTTGCCTTCAAGCTGCTGAAAGGACACGTCGCCGCAGAGCACGACGGCGCCCCCGTCGAAAGCCGCTTTGCCCGCTTCTACCGCTGGCTCATGGAAGGCTTGATGGCCAAGCGTTCGCGGCGGCTCGGCCTCTACGGCGGCGTGGTGGCGCTGCTGCTGCTCTCGGTCGCGCTCCTGGCGGTGCGGGCGGTACAGGTGAAGATGTTGCCCTTCGACAACAAGAGCGAGTTTCAGGTGATCCTGGACATGCCGCGCGGCACCACCCTGGAGCGTTCCGACGCCCTAGCGCGCGAGGTGGCCGACAGTCTGCTGCGGCTCTCCGAGGTGACGAGCACCCAGGCCTACGCCGGCACCTCCTCGCCCTTTAACTTCAACGGCCTAGTGCGACACTACTTCCTGCGACGTGGCGGCAACGTGGCCGAAGTTCAGGTGAACCTGCTGCCCAAGGGCAAGCGCCACCGCCAGAGCCACGCCATCGCCTTAGAAGCGCGAAGCTTGGTCGAAACGATCGCTCGCCGCTACGGCGCCGCAGCCAAAGTGGCCGAGATTCCGCCAGGACCTCCTGTGATGTCCACCTTGGTTGCCGAGGTGTATTCACCCCACGACAGCCTGCGGCAGGAGACGGCACGGCGCGTGAAGAATGTGCTAGCAACCACCCCCGGCGTCGTGGATGTCGATTGGAACCAGGACGCCCCGCAAGCCGAGCGATTCTTCCGCATCGACCGCGACGAAGTCGCCCGGGCCGGAGCTGACGAAGAGGCCATGATCCAAACCCTGGCAATTTCTCTTTCAGGAGCCCCGGTGGCCCAGATGACAGTCCCCGCAGCCCGCGAGCCGCAGATGGTGGTGGCACGCCTTCCCACAGCGGCGCGCTCCTCAGAAAATTCGCTGCTCTCGCTTCTGGTTCCCACCACCTCCGGACCGATGCCGCTGCAGCGCTTTGTGAAGGTGGATTCGGCACTGCGCCCAGCCACCCGCTACCGCAAGGATCTGCGCCCCGTCATCTACGTGACCGGAGACGTTGCCGGGTCCATAGAATCTCCCGTCTACGCCATCGAAGCCATGAACAAGCGGCTCGATTCACTGAGGATAGACGGCAAGGTGGTGACGCGCTACAACTCGACAGCCCCTAAGAAGCTGGAGGAGACGGCCCTCAAGTGGGACGGCGAATGGCAGGTGACCATCGAAGTCTTCCGCGACCTGGGAATCGCCTTCGCAGTGGTGCTCCTGCTCATCTACGTGCTGGTGGTGGGATGGTTCCAATCCTTCTCCATTCCCCTCGTGATCATGGCGCCCATTCCCCTCACGCTCATCGGCATCCTGCCAGGACATGCCCTTTTCGGGGCCTTCTTTACGGCGACCTCAATGATCGGCATGATCGCCCTGGCCGGCATCATCGTGCGCAATTCGATCCTCCTCGTAGACTTCATCCAGCTCGCCCAGGATCGCGGCCTGCCGCTAGCTCAGGCCGTAATTGAGGCTGGCACGGTGCGTTTTCGACCTATCGCCCTCACGGCTGCGGCAGTGGTGGTGGGCGGCATCGTGATGGTGCTCGATCCCATTTTCCAAGGACTTGCGGTGGCGCTGATGAGCGGTGCCGTGGCCGCCACCCTACTTACCATGGTTCTGGTGCCACTCCTTTACTGGGAACTTCGCAAGCATGAACCCGAACCCGAAGAGGAACTGCCATGAAGACCGAACCGATCGTCCGCTGCGTCGCCGGGAGCTTGGTGCTCCTCTCACTCGCCCTCGCACACCTCGTCCACCCGGCCTGGATCTGGCTTGCCGCCTTCGTGGGGGCGAACCTCTTCCAGTCGAGCCTCACCAGCTTCTGTCCGCTGGAGTTGATCCTGAAGCGGTTGCGTCCGGGAAAGTAGGCGCATCCCGCCGAAGCGGCAGCTCAGCTCCGGAGGGAGTCCCGCGCTCCCTCCGACGGCTCTCGGAATCCCTCCCGAGACTCCGGCGCACCCTTGCGTGACTCGCGATTCCTCTTGCGAGAGTGATTTTCACCCTTCCATGACTCCTTTTCCCTCTCTGGAGGGTCAGCTGCACCCTCCGGAGACTCCCGCGCACATCCCAAAGAGGAATTTTTCCTCTCCAGAGAATCTTCGGCACCAACGCGCGGGTAAATTTCTCTCTCCCGAGACTCCCGTTTCCTCGTGCGAGAGGGAATTTTCCTCTCCGGAGACTCCTTGCCACTCTTCCGAAAGGAAGCGGAACCCTCCCGAGAGTCCCGGCTCCTCTTCAGAGCCGGGGACGATCTCTCCTCTTTCCCGATCAATGGTCAAAGGAGGTCTGTCGGTCACACGATCAAGCTGGCGTAGCGGTGCTGCGACGCGAACGGCGGAAGTAGCTGGAAATGTCGTCCTGGAGCACGTCCATGCCGGGAACCTTGCCACTGGAAAGCTTCATGGCACCGTAGATCTCCATAGACGCGCACAAGGCATCGCTGGCGACGGCGGTCATGGTGTCGTTGACGGCATCGTTTAGCTGGGCCAGACTCTGCTGCACGGGGCGCAGCGCATGCAGAAGTTCCACGTCGCGGCGATATTCCTCGCGGTCGAAGGCACGCGGCAAGATCTCGGGATGCTCTTCGGAGACGGCGTAGGCCTTTTCCACCACCGGCAGGAAGCCGTTTCCGGCCTTGAAGAGCCCTCGGACCTCTTCGGGAGTGAGATGGACGAGAAAATTGAGCGTGCTTCGGATCTCGGCGATCTTGGCAAGCACAGCGTCGCGGTCCACGCTCGTCAACTGCGCGGACACAAGGTTTTGGGTCGGCATGGGTATCCTCTTTCCGATTGGGTACGAATGTCGCCAGATGGCGGCTCCCTGGGTGCGCGGGATTGCGCCGGGGAAGAGGGGTAAGGTAAAGCAAACGGGAGGCCCCTTCAAGGGGGAATGTGGCCTCACGCGACGAATGGGCCGTTTTTCTTGGGTACATGGCAGATCTGCCAGACTTTGGGGGCGCAGAAGACGTTTTGCTTCTATAAATCGGCCAGATTTTGCCTTTCCCCTATCTAGTCCGAGGGCTAGGTTTCATTCAAGAACCGCTCAACCATCATCATCTCTTGTCGAGGAAGCCGATGCCCGCAGCACTTTCCTCTCCTGCTACGGCAGATGAACAGGCCTCTTGTGGTGAAAGAGGAGGGGCGCTTGTACGCAGAGCTATGCATTTAAGAGGGCGGTTTGTAAGCTGGTTAAAAAAGTTATGTACGCATAATTAAACACAAAAAAGGAAAAAATCAATGCCTAGTGTACTTGGAACAATAATTGAATCCATCATAGACATAATGAAAGAAATGGAATGGGATGGAGAAATGTACTATCGCGGCGAAACGAAATCCCATTACAAGCTTGTTCCTAAGTTGCTCCGAAATAGTGACGAGTATGTGAATAGCATATTCTTGCGTGAAAATGAAATCTATTGCCGCACAATTGTAATGGCTGAAAAGGAAGCACCAGTCGGCGCTTCAAGCTGGCAAACACTTGCATTATTCCAGCACTACCAGCTGCCTACACGGCTCTTAGATTGGTCATCATCGCTAATCACAGCTATTATGTTTGCAATTGAGCCCTGCCTTGAGTGCAAAAAAACTTTATGTGCAACTTCAGAAAAATGCAGCAAAAAAGATTATTCACCGCGAATTTGGATTCTCATCCCGCGGCTAATGCATTCGAATCTACATCAAAAGACTAGCCTAGAAAAATTGTTTGCAGTCACCATTGGCGTAGATGACAATAAGATCCAGGACTATTTAAGCATTTTCGTTCAGAATAAAAACCAAGAATCCAAATGGAAATACAAAAACGGTCCAATCTTTCTAGAAATTCCATGGAATAATCCACGAATCAGAGCTCAAAAAGGATTTTTCACATTCCACGCCAATGCTACACCACTTGAAGATGTTCCGGGATCTTACAAATGGTTAACGCGTATTGAGATATCAAGAGATCTGATTTTGACTCTAAAAAAAGAGATCTCATTAATCGGCGCAAATGAATTCGACATTTATCCCGACATTTCAAATCTAGCAAAGTACTTTGATCGTCAACACACAAGAAAATCTGCCATCAACGAAACTATGGTTACTGATAAAACAGCTAAACGCACAAAAAGTAGCATTTCTAGCGGAACAGTTATACCGACAAGAGAACAAAAAATCTAGCAGGCTTCTTCCTCCGATCTATTCACTATTGTTAATGCTAGTCATTCTGGTCTGTTTAAAGATTCGATAGATACATCGACGAAGCAAAGAAAACACATCAAAGCTGGATTCACGCGCATCGATATCGAAAAAATGCAAATCATATAACAAATCCCATAAACTGATCGAGAAAGGTTTACAAATGCTTGATTGTTCACGCGGCACAGAATGGAGAAAGTGGGATTTACATATTCACACTCCAGGAACTGCGAAAGCAGATCAATTTGGAGCAAATTCTTGGGAGAAATACATTGAAGTCGTGGAAAGCAAAGATGTAGCAGCTATCGGCATAACTGATTATTTCTCAATCGAAAATTTCAAAAAAGTAATGACTTTGCAAGCAAATGGAAAGTTAAGAGATAAATTTATACTGCCGAACATCGAACTAAGAATCCTTCCTGTTACAGCCACAGAAACTCCCATCAATTTACACGTATTATTTGACCCTTCAGAATCAACATTATCGATACTTGATCGTGAATTTTTCCGCAACCTTAAATTCCAGTATAAGGGATTAAATTATTCATGCGTCAGAGGGGACTTGATTCAATTGGGGCGCATTTACACAGGTAATGATACGTTAAATGAAGACACAGCATGGAAGGCCGGAATCGGGCAATTTGTTGTGTCTTTCAGTGAAATCAAAGCGGTACTTGAGAAAGAGTGCTTAATAGGAAAATACATAGTTGGCGTTTCAAATAGCAACAAAGATGGGAATAGCGGAATTCAGCATTCATCTCTAGCAGCCACGCGAGAAGAAATATATAGATTTTCAAATTTCATTCTTTCAAGCAACCCCAAAGATCGCGAATTCTTTCTCGGTAAAAGTACACTGTCAGCTGAAAAAATTATTGAAAAATACGGTTCTCTCAAGCCTTGCATTGTAGGAAGTGACGCACACAATCTTGAATCAATTTGTGTATTCCCTGGTGGCAGATGCACTTGGCTAAAATCTGATCCAACATTCCAAGGGTTGACCCAAATCCTTCTTGAGCCAGAAGAAAGGGTATACATTGGAGATCATCCTGCACTATTTGACCGAATAAAAATAAGTCGTACAAGATTCATTACAGGGCTGACGCTAAATTCTACGAACGGGTACAATGGGCAAGTAGGCAAATGGTTTGAAAAAATTCAAATTCCATTCAACAAAGAACTTGTGGCAATAATCGGCAATAAAGGAAGCGGCAAAAGTGCAATTGCTGACATCATTGCATTATGTTCATGCGTAACTAAGGATGAAGAATCATTTACATTTTTAAATAAAAAGAAGTTTTGCGAGAAGAATGGACGTATAGCACAGAACTTTTATGCAAATTTAGAGTGGGAATCTGGATATAAATCTGGCGACATTCCTCTTAGCTCAGGAACAGTACCAGGTGAACCTGGGGTAAAATACCTCTCCCAAGGCCAATTTGAACGACTGACTAATGAGATATCATCGGCTGATCATTTTCAGAATGAAATTGAATCAGTAGTTTTTTCCCACATTCCTCAATCTGAGAGATTAAATGCTACATCATTTACTGAACTCAAAGAGGCAAAAACACTCTCTGTTGAGCAGGAGAGGCAAGCATTCGCCCCGATATTAAAAGCAGAGTGCCAAAAGTTATTACTGCTTGAAAAGAAACGCAACCCTCAATATCGCATTGATCTAGAGCAAAAGCTAGAGAAGAAAAAAGCTGAGTTAGTTGCATTACAGGACCCCCCTCCTGTAATCGACCCTAATACAGATCCAGAACGGCAAAAAGAGAATGGCATTGCCCAGAAAAGCATGGACATGTTACGAGAACAGATCAAGGAAATCGAAGCGCGAATTACCGCTGAAAATGAAAAAAAGAAAACTCTTCTAATTCAACAATCGATAATTTCAGATTTAATTAGAGATCTGGAAGGTGAAAATAAGCGAATTCAAGAATTTATTCAAGAAAGTCAAGACAAAATCACGCATGCTGGTTTGGACATTCTTGTTGAAAGATTGATAAACTTCACATACCAAACAAATCCGTTACAAGATAAGCTTTTAGAAATCACTAACTCCATTAATGATACCCAGATCATACTAGGAGAAGTTCCGACAGAAAATTCCCCATCTTCAATCAAGCCACTAAGCACAATACTTGAATCACATCAGAAAGAACTAAATTCTGCAAATTCTAAACTAGATGGCGAGCAGAAGGCGTATCAAGACTACCTAAGCAGCAAAATAATCGTTGAGCAGGAGAGAAAGAAAATCATAGGCTCACCTCAGTTACCTGATACAATTGAATATTACAAAAATGAACTTGAATACATCAACCAATTATTGGCGTCTGATTTAGCTAATACATTAGCTAAATGCCTATCGATGGCAAAAGACTATTTCCAAAAACTGTCTGAGATTGTGAATGTATACAAAGATGCCAGAAATCGGCTCAACGCAATCATTGATCAAAACTCAGACATACTTATTGATTATACAATTTCAATTGATGCCGGATTGGTTAAAAATGAGACTTTTATGACTGATTTCTTAGGGATGATTTCAAAGAACAAGTCGGGGACATTCAACGGAAATGAGGCCAGCGAAATCGAATTCAAAAGACTAATTTCTGAGACCAACTTCGATAATTGGGATTCAGTACAATCTTTACTAGTTGATCTGTTCAGTGCTCTAAAAGTATGCAAAAAATCAACTGGAAATATTGATGCTTATATTGACGATCAGGTGAAAGATCCTCAAAAATTATTTGAATATTTGTTTTCTGTGTCATTCCTTAAGCCGAATTATCAACTTAAGCAAGGTGATAAAGCTCTTGAGATGCTGTCTCCAGGCGAACGTGGTGCTTTACTTCTTGTATTTTACCTTCTGCTGGACAAAAGTGACATTCCACTGATAATTGATCAACCCGAAGATAATCTCGACAACCATAGCGTAGCCACAATTCTAGTGCCATTCATTCGCAAAGCTAAAACCAAGCGCCAAATAATCATGGTTACGCATAATCCAAATTTAGCGGTAGTATCTGATGCCGAACAAATAATTTATGCATCAATAGACAAGAAAAATGGAAATCACTTTTGCATTGAGTCTGGCAGCATCGAAAACAACAAAATCAATAATCGCATTATTGACGTTCTAGAGGGAGCAATGAAAGCGTTCAATACAAGAAAATCAAAGTACCATACAAGCTTATTGCAACAGCATTTTGTTACTAGGCGAGACAATTCATCTAGCGCCAATTCCACCGAAACCTAATGTTGTTAAATCAACGCAACAGCCCCGTGAACTGGGGCGTTATGAACTCGCCTGCGGCAGGGAAAATACAACAAATGCAATGGATGAGAATATGAATGATACAGCTATTGCTCCAATTATCGCAGCGGCGATTACTACTATTGGTGGAATAATCGTCACCATTTATGCCTCAAGGAATAATCCTGGAAATAAAGTCTCTCATGAGAACATTCCCGATGACAAAATAGTGAGAAAAATATTCGACAACAATGAAGATTATCTCTATGCACTGAAGCTTCAAAAGCAAAGGATTCTATTTACTAAACACTATAAATATTTTTTTGGCCCTAGCGACATGAGTTTGATCGTACAGTTTCACAAATTGAACAATTCGCGATACTCGTTCCAAGAAATCATTAACAATGCCGGATGGATTGATGACTTACCGAAATGGCTAAACGGAAAAAGATGGCGGCAGACCATTCGTATATTGGCAAGAAAGCTTTTGTTAATGCTACTTTTGCTACTTGCAGCAATTTTTCTATATGACTTTTACTCTCTATTTAAAACGTTCATAACAATGAAATTACTGAGTTTTGAATTTGCAATCAGCCTTGCTATATCCATAGCAACACTTGCTATCACAATATTCGAAATCATGTATTTAAGAAGAGAAGCCAGAGGATTGAAAATTCAAATTGATTTCTACGCTTCAGCCAACAAGGACAAGGCTGATAATTTATGAATACATACTGCAAACTGAAGATGAACACAAAATCCATAGCACACGCCTTCCATGCTGATGGCTACTCGTTGCTTTGCCATTGGCAACATAAGCAGCGGACATTAGCCACCCTCTAGCCGCTGGGGCCAGAAATAGGAATTCATTAGACCTAATCTGTTAAAATCACTCTAGCAGCGCCGTTCGTTAAACTAACAGAAAATCCAATGTCAAAAAATCCCACAGCAATCGCTCTTTTATGCATGCTCACATTGTCTGGTTTAGCACCCGCTCAAAATATCGCATTAACGTTCGACGATGGCCCCAAAACAGAGAAAGATGCGATTTTAAGTCCGAATGAGAGAAATTCTCTTTTATTGAAAAAGTTGGATGATGCAGGAGTCAAATCAGCCCTTTTCGTAACTTTGCATGGCATCCCAAATGACAGATTTTCTCTGATAAAAGAATGGGGAGAAAAAGGGCATCTCATCGGCAATCATTCAGCAAGCCATCTGTCACTGTCAAATGATTCCATTGGCTTAGACTTTTTTGAACACGATCTGCTGGTCTGTGACTCGGTCATTCGCGTGCTGCCTGGCTACTCAAAGCTGTTTCGTTTTCCGTTCCTAAAAGAGGGAAACACCATTGAAAAACGAGATGGGTTTCGTTCCTTTATGAAAAAAATAGGCTACAAACCTGCGCCAGTCTCAGTAGATGCGAGTGACTGGTATTACAATTCCAGGCTTTTGGCGCGGCTAAAGAAAGATCCCAAAAGTGATGTCGCCGCATATAGGAAGGCATATTTGAATCACCTTTGGAACAGAGCGAATTATTATGACAGCTTGTCGAAACTCACCATCGGACATTCCGTGAATTATGTTTTGCTTCTTCACCACAACACGATTAATGCAATGTTTGCAAATGATGTCATCGCGATGTTCAACAAAAATGGATGGAAAGTCATCGATGCTAAAGATGCATTTCAAGATCCAATTTACCAAGTTGAGCCAAAAATTTTGCCCGCTGGCGAAAGCTTCATTTGGTCCATTGCTAAAGAACATAATTGCAAAGGCTTACGCTACCCAGGAGAAGATGACATCTATGAAAAACCAATTCTTGACAGCTTGGGACTATGAAAACTAGCCGAGAAGTATAGGCTATTGGCAATAGATATTGCAGCAAACTTTGGCTAACGTCCCTCCACCGTGACGCCACCTCGTATTGTGCCGATGTGCGGCGCACAGTGACGCACAGAGAAAGTCAATTGGGGAAACACCCCAACAACAAAAAGGTATGAAATGCTGAACAGAGTCGCAGGAATATTATTGATGGTTATCTCAAGCACATTTGCTTGGTCTGATTGTGATTTAAGCACAATCCCTCTCGACCTTCAAGGCACATCGATCAGCCGAGTGGTTATTTATGATCAGCGAGAAACCATTCTGCTTAAGAAAGAGAAACCAAGCTGGCTTGGATATGCACATAGTGCTGGCGGACCGAACTGGAATATCACGACAATTTCAACGAAGCCTGTTGTAGAGGAGATTGCTAAAGTCTTTAGAAAGCAAACGGGACTCGTCCATTCTGCGGAAGGCTTTGTTGGTATTCCAACTCAAGAAAGCCTCAAAGCATATATTCTAGAAAATCGAGTAAAAAATTTGCTAGCCATACACGTTCAGGAACTGAAAGTGGATAAAATCTTCGATGCCAGGCTGACATATTCGATCTCTTTTGAAAGCTATGATTCATCTGGAAATAGGCACGACAGCATCTTGGTGAATGAAAAGCGGATCATCAACCACGCAGATTTTGAAACAACCCTTCCAAAGGTGCTTGGAATCGTAATATCCAACGGATCGCATTCCGTCATGGAACCAGCAAAGCCAAAAGAAGCGCAATCCGGATTGATCGACTCCATCGCACCAATTGACAATGGGAAGATAAACATTGCCGAATACAAAGGCGGCTGGAGAACTTTCCTAAAGACGACAATCATTGTTGGATATGTAACTGCCGCAGTATCCTTATGCCTCTGCACCATGTTAGTTCTTAGCAAATAATTGGATGCACCGACGGCCTGCCTCCGGACAGCGCCTGACCGAGGCGTTTAGTGTCTCGCAACATCGGATGTCCGGATGCTCCAGCAAAGCGCGGGAGAAGACGCTACACTCATCCCATGCACTTCCGTCTGCTTCTCTCGTCTCTCCTCCTTGCGTCGGCGACCTTTGCCGGGATCACCCCTACCCCCGCGCTCTCCGACACCGTCTACCTGCCCAACGGCACCAAGAACGTGTATCTCTCGGACAACGTCCTGTACACGTCCGTCTCGGACACGTCCTTTGCCTTTCATGTGGGCCAGGGGCCTTCCAAGTTGTTCCTCACCTGGGAGACGACGCCCTACGAGGCCTGGGCAAACAACATCGCGGCGAGTGTTTCGCACAACGAGATTCCGCTTTCCGACTTCGTCCTGCTCGCTTCCGCAAATTCCACCACGGGCTTCGACGGCAAGTGGGATACCGTCGCCGTCATTGACAGCAGCAAAGTGTCTTCGCGCGGGGTGCTAGTCGATTTCACCGGAAAGAGCTGGATCCGCTTTTCCATGAAGAAGGCCGTCGCCGTCTATGACGCTCGCGTCTTCGATGCCAGCAACGGAGCCAACGACAGCTGGTTTTTCCTGGGCACGAGCATCACGCAGATGGCCTTCAACGGCTATGCCCTGGATACGACCTTTGCGGAACAGGTGACGGCGCTCTCCCCGAAGAATACGCCGGCGACGGTATTTGGCGGGGTCGGCGGAGTGAACAGCACGGAAGTGGCGGCGCATCTGGCGACATACCTGGCCTATGCCGGGAACGTGAAATTCTGGGCGATCGAGATGGGCACGAACGATGCCTGGGGCGGTTACACCACGAATCTGAGCGCGTATCTGAAGAACATGCAGCTGATCATTGATTCAGCGAAGGCGCGCGGGATCGTTCCCATCATCGCGCGCATTCCCGCGACGGACAGCACCAAGGCCAACTGGCAGATCAACCCGCTATTCCTGGATTCCCTGGACAGCCTCGTGGTCCGCAACGGCCTGCGGACCGGGCCGGATCTCTACGGCTGGTTCCATGGGCATCCCGAGGAGCTCAACGGCGACGGCGTGCATCCGAATATCGTCGGCGCAGCAAGCATCCAGCGTCTGTGGGCAAAGGCGGTTGCGCCGCTCTACTCCGATTCGTCTTCCGTGTCCGTGAGCCGCCGCGTGCCCGCTGCGGGCTTCTCCGTCTCCGTCCATGGAAGCGTCGTGCGGCTTTCCGGACTGCCCGGCGGGAACATGACCGCCTCGCTGTTTGCTGTCACAGGCGAACGACTGGAGACGCACGCTCTGCGCGGAACCTCCGGCTCTTTCGAATCCCGCCTCCCGCATGGAATTTACCTGCTGCAGCTCAACACCGAAGCCGGCTCTCAGCGCACAGCCATCCGCCTGTAGGCACAGGTACAGCAAGCTAGCGGCCCGCGCGCCAGGGATGCCGGCGGTAGCCCGGGACACCCGCCCTACACCGGCGTAGGGGCGAGGCATGCCTCGCCCTTGCAAATGGAATGGGCGGGGGCCCGGCAGGCAGCCCGGCCCCGCAAGGGGGGCGCCCATGGTGCTAGATTCGACCGATGTCCCCGGCACTGCACAGTCTGTCCCGACGGCTGGCGCTGCCGCTGCTCCTTCTGCTCTCCGTGCCTTGCGTCGCAGTGCCGGCAAGGATCCTGGACCTGCGCCGGACGAACCTGGCGCAGGGCGTCGAACTGCAGCACGGCTGGACGATGTACTGGAACCGCCTGTGGAGCCCGGACGACATTTCACGAAGCGCCATCGACACGGCACAGGGCATGGCGCTGGAGAGCGCGACGAGCTGGTACCACCGCAGCGTCGGCGGCAAGGCGCTGCCCGACACCGGCTTTGCCACCTATCGCCTGCGCCTGCTGGTAGACACGGCGCGCGTGAAGCGCCTGGCGATCTCCACTCGGGAGGAGATCAGCGCCTATCGGGTGTGGGCCGACGGCAAGCCGGTGCTGGAAAACGGCACGGTAGGGACCAGTCGCGC
>Ga0302273_1000758_pt1 | contig 14093 bp, 12 predicted proteins | sample III_Bog_N1_3_FD_198774 | JGI IMG/M metagenome (GOLD analysis project Ga0302273, IMG submission 198774) | Peat permafrost microbial communities from Stordalen Mire near Abisko, Sweden - III_Bog_N1_3 | ecosystem: Environmental > Terrestrial > Soil > Wetlands > Peat | place: Sweden: Abisko... | reverse complement strand
CGAAATCCGCCGTCTGATTTCCGAAAAGCTTACCCGTGGTAAAGTCGATTTTGCACTTTATCTCGACAATCTGGGAACTGAAAGCACTTCCAGGATCAATGCCGCAATTGTCAAAGATTATTTCAGCCAACTAAAGAAAATTCATCGCGAATTAGGCCTCGAAGTGAACGAAACCATTATGGAGAGCATTATGCGCTTGCCTGAAACTGTTAAGATGGTTTATGATGAACTCGATGAAGCTGAATGGCTGGTAGTTCGCGAAAACCTGGTTAAATCGCTCGAAGACCTGAACCGTTTCCGCGATCAGGAAGGGCTTGCACTGAAAACCGACATTGTTGCCAATATTGCCAACATCCTGGATTTGCTGAAACAGGTTGAACCTTTCGAAAACCAGCGCATGGAAAATGTCAAGACCAAAATTAAGGAAAGTCTGGATACGCTTCAATTAAATGGAAGCCTGGATAAAAATCGCTTTGAGCAGGAGTTGATTTATTACATTGAAAAGCTCGATATCAACGAAGAAAAAGTTCGTCTGGCCAATCATTGCAGCTATTTCACCGAAACGATGATGGACGAATCAGAACCTTCGGGACGGAAACTCGGTTTTATTGCGCAGGAAATCGGTCGCGAAATCAACACGCTCGGCTCGAAAGCCAATGAAAGCCACCTTCAACGCATCGTAGTTCAGATGAAAGACAATTTGGAAAAGATTAAAGAACAGGTTTTGAATGTATTGTGAAAAGTGATTGATATGTTATCCGAAAACAAATACATACAGCAACTTCAAACCAGTTTAAGTAAGATCGATCCTTATCTGGTTTTATTGTTTGGATCGTACGCTTACGGGACACCCGATCCCGATAGCGATTTGGATGTTTTTGTTGTTCTGAACGATCAAAGTATGCCTGTCACTTTTAAAGAAAAACAGGAATTGTACTTAAAAGTCAGTTCTTTAACCCGTTCGGTTGCCAAGCAGATACCAATTGATTTGATGGTGTTTACACTCCCTATGTTCGAGCAATTTAAACTGGCAAACACCAATTTTTCTGAAGAGATTTTAACCAAAGGAATCGTTATCTATGAAAGCAAGCACCAGGCAATGGCTTGAATTTGCCCAAACCGATTTACGAAGTTGTGAAAATAATTTGAATGATGAATTCGTCACCAATGTTGTTGCCTTTCACGCGCAGCAGACTGTGGAAAAAGCATTCAAAGCCCTGATCGACGAAAAAGGAATTCGTATGTCCAGAATTCACAATCTGACCAGATTATTTGCTTTGACAGAGTCCTTTATTATTTCACCAATCGACGAAACCGAACTCGAAATGCTTGATAATGTTTACACCAGCTCCCGATATCCAGGCGAAATAGGTCTATTATCAACAGGAAAACCTACGATGAAAGAAAGCAAAGAACTTTATGAAATTGCCAGAAGAATTTATGAGATTCTTCTTCAGTCCATTGAGTTAGAAAATAACTAAACATGAATCAGGGAAAACTCATCATATTTTCAGCGCCATCAGGAGCAGGTAAAACCACCATTGTGCGGCATTTGCTCGAACAGGATTTAAACCTCGAATTCTCCATTTCGGCCACCAGTCGCGGAATGCGCCACACTGAAACCGATGGAAAAGATTACTATTTCCTTACTCCGCAAGAATTCAGAAGTAAAATCGACAACCACGAATTTCTGGAATGGGAAGAAGTTTACGCCGGAACTTTCTACGGAACGCTGAAATCGGAAGTCGAGCGGATTCGCTCAAACGGGCAGAACGTTATTTTTGATGTGGATGTGGTTGGCGGCTGCAACATCAAAAAGTTCTATGGGGATGATGCTTTAGCTGTATTTATTCAGCCTCCTTCGATCGAAGAATTGCGCAAAAGGCTGATTTCACGCTCTACTGATTCTCCCGAAGTGATTGAAAAACGTGTTGCGAAAGCCGAATACGAATTGACCTTTGCCAGCCAGTTCGACCGGATTATCGTAAATGAACATCTGGAAACGGCATTTGACGAGGCAGAAAAGTGCATTCGTGAGTTTATAAATAGAAAATCATGATCAAAACCGGACTCTACTTTGGTTCTTTCAACCCGATTCATGTCGGGCACATGGCCATTGCCAATTTCATGGTCGAATTCACCGAGATCGATCAGCTTTGGTTTGTGGTGAGTCCACAAAATCCGCTTAAAAAGAAGAAAACGCTGCTCGACGATTATCAGCGGCTGGAGCTTGTCAACCGCTCAATTGGCGATGACCTGCGCTTCCGCGCTTCCAAAGTGGAATTCAATTTACCCAAACCTTCCTACACCATTGATACGCTGGCTTACCTGAGCGAAAAATATCCGACCCACCAGTTTTTTATCCTGATGGGATCTGACAATCTGGATAGCATCAACAAATGGAAAAATGCGGATGTATTGCTCGCCAACTACGATGTCATTGTTTATCCCCGCCCGGGATTCAATCCCGAAAGCGCTGCAAAATACCCCAGAGTTCAGGTTGCCAATGCCCCGTTGATGGAAATATCCTCCACTTTTATCCGCGAATCGATCAAAGCCGGTAAAGATATCCGCCACTTTCTGCCCTACCGCGCCTGGGAATACCTCCAACAAATGAACTTCTACAAAAAATAGAGCGCTGGATGAATGGCATTGGAATTGATATACCAACCAAATAAAATATCAGTACAAGGCCAATTTTTATTGCTAATTTCACCATTGATTATAACAATCAATCATTATGAAACGAACATGTTTGCAGGCACTCACAAACACCCATGAAAATGAGTCATGTGAGTTACATCCGACAATTAATAAAACAAATTATTTACGGATGAAAACAATATTCAGCATCACCTTCCTTTTATTAAGCCTTACCGCTTTGTCGCAAAACCAAATTAACCAGGAATGGCAAAAGGTTGACTCGCTTACTAACCTGGGGCAATCGCAAACAGCGCTCGATCTGGTTACACGAATTTACGATCGAACCAAGGCTGCAAACCAGGCCGACCAATTTGTAAAAGCATCGTTGTACCGAATGCGACTGGAAGCTGATTTTCAGGAAGATTATATCGAAAAAGCCATTGAACGGACACAACTTGAAGCTCAATCGGCCAAGGCTCCGGTAAAACAAATCCTGCATTCGATTGTGGCCGAGCTTTACTGGCGGTATTACCAGAAAAACCGCTGGCAGATACACGAACGCAGCGAAACGGCCAACTTCGAACTGAAGGATCTGAAAACTTATGATCTGAAAAAGATCGTGTCCGCTTGCATGGGAAACTACGATTTATCGCTGACAGATAAAGATTTACTTAAAAATACTGTGCTAAGCTCCTACTCCGAAATACTGACCAAACAAAAAGATTCAGAGAAATTCAGGCCCACTTTATTCGATTTTCTGGCGCACCGTGCCATCGATTTCTACTCATCGTCGGATGCAGGACTTACAAAACCTGCCATTACTTTTTTGATGAGTAATGCCGGTTACTTTGGCGTTTCCTCCAATTTTGCTGCACTAAACCTGATTTCGCCCGATGCCTTTTCATTCGAATTTCAGGCCTTGAAACTATACCAGGAAGTGATCAATCTTCATCTGAAAGACACCGATCCAACTGCGATGATTGATGCCGATCTGGAACGACTTTCGTTTGTCCACGGGAAAAGTACACTTCCTGAAAAAGACAGCCTTTACCTGGCTGCCTTGAATAAGTTGGAAAATCAGTTCAAAAATCATCCTTCATCCACCGAAGTCGCCTATCAAATTGCAGTTCAATTGAATCAGGATGAAGAGCAAGCTGTTCCTTACAATGATGAATCGACAGCAAATCAAACCATTTCATCCGCTAAAAAGTGGAATAAAAAGCAGGCTGTCGAAATCTGTCAGGCAGCTATTAGCCGTTTCCCCGATAGTTTTGGAGCGAGCAATTGCCGCTCGCTGGTTGAAAGCATCCGGCAACCTTCGTTAGCAGTTACCACCAATTATGCCACAATCATCGGGAAACCCTCACTGACCTTGGTGAATTATCAGAATGTTCCCAAAGTTTATTTTCGCCTCCTGAAAATAGATCCTGAAACCAACCGTGAACTTCAGGAAACAGAGCAACAAATTTGTCTCGAAAAATACAGAAGTATGAAGCCCATCATAAGCTGGGAACTGGAACTTCCCGATGATGGCGATTACCGGAATCATTCCGCCGAAATTAGAATTCCGGCCTTGCCATCGGGTTTTTACATTCTGTTGGCAAGCAATGATTCCACATTCCCAGTCAAATCGGCAATCGTAAACGCCAATAGTTTTTGGTCAAGCAACATCAGTTACCTCAGTCGGAAAGATAGCCATGGGAATACCGATATTACGGTTCTCCAACGTGAAACGGGACAAGCACTTGCAGGTGTAAAAGTTCAGCCATTTTACCGCGATTATAATTCCAATGCCCGTAAGTTCGATGTCAAAGCAGGCGCTGTTTTTAGTAGCGATCAGTCAGGAATGGTGAATATTCCCGCGATAATCGATGATCGCCGAAATATCCAGTTTTACCTTGTCTTTAAATCAAAAGACGATCAATTAATTACTGAAAGTTATTTCTCATCGTATTTCTATCCGGAGAAAGAGTACAGAACCGTTATTCAGACCCATTTTTTTACCGACCGGGCCATCTACCGTCCGGGACAAACCATTTATTTTAAGGGAATTGTGCTCGAACGAAAAGGATATGATGCGAAACTGAAAACCCAATTCAATACCGAAGTTACCTTGTATGACACAAACGGCAAAGTCGTTTCGAAGCAAAACCTTACGACCAACGATTTTGGTTCATTCGCCGGAAGTTTCACTGCGCCACTGGGCGTACTAACCGGAAATATGGAGATTCGGTGCCTGACAGGAAACATTTCGGTGCAGGTTGAAGAGTATAAACGGCCCAAATTTGATGTCACCTTCGAGCCGGTAAAAGGATTGTATAAACTGGGTGAAACGATTACTGCCAAAGGAAAAGCAACAGCTTACGCCGGAAGTTCGGTTTCCGAGGCCATGGTTCATTACCGCGTGGTTCGGCAGGCGCATTTTCCATACTTCGGAATGGGCTGGCGCAACATGCCACAGTCGCCAGAAATGGAAATTACCAATGGCGATGCGTTTACCGGCAACGATGGTTCCTTCGAAATCAGTTTCAAAGCAATTCCCGATCTTTCGGTTGACCGCCAGACCAATCCGGTATTTTCATACACGGTTTATGCCGATGTAACCGACATCAATGGTGAAAGCCACCCTGCAGAAACCGCCGTTTCGGTTGGATACCAGGCGCTTCTGGTAAAAACCGACCTGACCGATGATGTCAACCTTGAAAAAGGCTTTCAGTTTTCGCTTTCAACAACCAATCTAAATGGCGAAAAAGAAAATGACTCCGGAAACATCAGTATTTATAAGCTTCGGAAGCCGGATCAGGTTTTATTTTCAAGAAAATGGCAACGACCGGATAGGTTTACCATGACTAAAAATGAGTTTGAAAAAGACTTTCCGGGAGAAGTTTACAGCAATGAAGACGATGTGACCACCTGGCCCAAAGAGAGCGTTTATTCAGCCGGTTTCAAAACACCTGCCGATTCACTTTTCAAGCCTTCCGTACAAGCAGGCATGTATCTGATTGAAATTAAGACCAAAGATGCTTATGGCGAAGAGGTTATCTATCAAAAATACTTCAATGCTTTTCAGCCACAAAGTACCAAAACAGAAGCTGTTTCGCCTGTTTTCTTTAGCTTGTTAACACCAACCGCTGAACCGGGTCAGGATGTTCAGTTTTTAATCGGAACACCGGCTAAAAAGGCAACAGTTATCTACGAAATCAGTCAGAATGACAAGGTTTTGAGCCGTGAAATACTGAGTTTGAATAACGAGCAAAAGCTTATCAGCATTCCGGTGAAAGAAGAATACCGGGGCAACTTTTCCATCAATCTGATCATGGTGAAAAACAACCGTTCCTTCCTGATCAACAAGCAAATAAGCGTTCCGTTTACCAACAAAAAACTGGATATTCAATTCGCCACTTTCCGCAATAAGTTGTTGCCCGGACAGGAAGAAGAATGGCAGATTACCCTTCGCGACAACAAAGGCGAAAAAGCAGTTGCCGAAATGCTTGCCGGAATGTACGATGCTTCGCTCGATGCGTTTGTTCCGCACGAATGGTCATTTAACATTTTCAACTCCTATTACGATTCGCGTCAGTGGACAGACAATCAATGTTTCGGATTCCAAACCGGCAATCAGTTTAATTATCCTGAAGTTATTTTTCCTACGGCAATTCATGATTATGACCAGCTTAACTGGTTTGGCTTTGGCGATAGATATACTGTCGGAATGATGCGAACATGGAAAAGTGGCAGTGTCAGGGTCAAGGAAATGAGTATCGCAGCGCCCATGTCCGAAGAAGTATCTGAAGTTGAAGTTACTGCAATGAGTAATGTGACAATTGAGAAAGATAAAGTTTCTTCAGCGATATCAAGTGTTGAAATTTTGCCAATTCAAAAACCGGCTGAACCAAAAGTCATCCAAATCCGCAAAAACTTCAACGAAACTGCCTTTTTCTATCCGCAGTTGGCAACCAACGAAAATGGGGAGATTGTCATCAAATTCAAAGCTCCGGAAGCTCTTACCCGCTGGAAAATGATGGGTCTGGCTTACACCAAAGACCTGAAATATGGGCAGGTAGAAAAATCGCTTATTACGCAAAAGGACCTGATGATTTTCACCAATGCTCCACGTTTTATGCGCGAAGGTGACACCATGGAATTCTCGGCCAAGATCTCGAACATCAGCGATCGCAATCTTTCCGGCACTGCCGAACTGCATTTCTTTGATGCACTGACCATGAAACCTATCGACAATCTTTTAGGACTAACTTCTGCAAGTGTTCCGTTCACCGCCAACAAAGGAAACAGCTCACCGGTTAGCTGGAAAATCAGTATTCCTGAAGGTATGCAAGCGGTAACTTATCGCATTACAGCCACTTCCGAATATTTTAGCGATGGAGAAGAAGCAGCCATTCCAGTATTAACCAACCGAATGCTGGTAACAGAATCGATGCCTTTGCCGGTTAACGGGATGCAACAAAAGAAATTCAGCTTCGACAAACTGATCAATTCAGGAGCAATAGGCTCAACTTTAAGAAATTACAGGCTTTCATTGGAATATACTTCGAACCCCGCCTGGTATGCCGTGCAGGCTTTGCCATACCTGATGGAATTTCCGTACGAATGCGCCGAACAGCTTTTCAGCCGGTATTATGCCAACAGCCTGGCGACTCACCTTGCCAACAGCGATCCGAAGATTAAACAGGTTTTCGAAAGCTGGAAAAATAGTTCGCCCGATGCGCTGAAATCGAACCTGGAAAAGAACGAGGAACTGAAATCGGTACTGTTGCAGGAAAGTCCCTGGGTTCGCGAAGCAACCAGCGAAAGTGAACGCAAACAGCGCATTGGTTTATTATTCGATCTGAACAAAATGACTTCGGAACAAACTTCGGCGATGAACAAACTGCGCGACATGCAGAACCCGAATGGTGGCTGGCCATGGTTCGCCGGAATGCCTGAAAGTCGCTATATCACGCAACACATTGTAACTGGTCTTGGACATTTATATGCTTTGAAAGTACTCAATCCACTTGAAAATAATGATTTGAGCGGAATGCTGAAAAAGGCAATCGGCTACCTGGACGAAACGCTGAAAATTGAATTTGAAAAGCTCAAAAAAGACGACAAAGATTACCTGAAAAACAACCATCTGGGATACGACGACATTCAATACCTATATGCCCGAACCTATTTCAGCAAAGAATTCCCAATTGGCGCGGATTGCAACGAGGCGCTCGACTATTACACAGCCCAATCGGTAAAATACTGGAAGTCGGAGAATAACTACATGAAAGCCATGATAGCCTTGTACCTCAATCGTTTCGGCGACGAAAAAACGGCTTTGCTGATTATGCGTTCGCTGAAAGAAACCGCTTTGCATTCCGAAGAAATGGGCATGTACTGGCGCAGCGAACAACGAGGCTGGTTCTGGCATCAAGCGCCTGTTGAAACGCAAGCCTTGCTGATTGAGGCTTTTGATGAAGTTAGTCACGACCCGAAATCGGTGGAAGAAATGAAAATTTGGTTGCTTAAACAAAAACAAACTCAGGACTGGAAAACCACCAAAGCCACTACCGAAGCGGTTTATGCGTTGTTGCTGCGTGGCGCATCGTTGCTGGCATCCGACAAACAGGTTGAAATCACGGTTGGCAACGAAAAGGTTGATCCGTATAAACAAGATGGCCAGAAACCCGAAGCCGGAACAGGCTATTTCAAAACCAGTTGGGACGCAACTTCCATCAAGCCAGAAATGGGAAAAGTAACGGTGAACAATCCGAATCCGACCGTTGCCTGGGGCGCGATGTATTGGCAGTATTTCGAACAACTGGATCACATCACCCCGGCACAAACGCCGCTGAGCCTGAACAAGAAGCTCTTCCGCGAAGTGAATACGCCAACCGGACCGGTTATTGAACCAATTACCGAGGAATCAGTCATTAAAGTTGGCGATAAAATTGTGGTTCGGATTGAACTTCGCACCGACCGCGATATGGAATACATTCATCTGAAAGACATGCGGGCATCGGCATTCGAACCGGTTAATGTGCTTTCAGGATATCGCTGGCAGGATGGATTGGGTTATTACGAGTCAACCCGCGATGCTTCAACCAACTTCTTCATATCGTGGTTACCCAAAGGAATTTATCTGTTTGAATACAAACTGATTGCTACACAAAAAGGCGAATTTTCAAACGGAATTACTTCGGCACAATGCATGTATGCACCGGAATTTGCAGCGCATTCCGAAGGAATTCGTGTCAAGGTGGAATAATGGGTATGTTAATGAATCCTAACAATATTAAATAACTCACGAAACCTTCACTCAAATAAGTACTTTTGCACGTCATTTCGGCACAGAAACCATTTAATGAACTTGATTCTTGTAGTATTTCGCCAATTGATAGAGCCTGCATCGAAATGAAAACTAATTGATTGATTATTTTCTGGAAATCAAAACAAAATACGATTTGACGTTCCGGCATAGAATGAAGCTGATGTATAAAAACCTGTCGATAATAGTTGCCAATCTTATTTTGCTATTTTTCGTTTCCGCAAACTACTCCTTGGCTCAATCGGTCAGTGCTGCCAAAAACGACAGCACAGAAATTGAACAGAAGGATTTGGTCGATGTTTTGCAGAAAAACCTAAATCTATATTTTCGTGCCGACAGTGCAGTTCAAAGCGGAAATGGACCTTACTTTTCAATCATACCGGTAGTTGGCTATTCTATGGAATCAGGAGTTACTTATGCTTTGGTTAGCAACACTTCATTTTATACCGACAAAAATAAAACCCGTTTCTCAAATATCCTGGCAAATGCTTATTACTCGCAATATCACCAATACTGGGCAACCATTACCAGCAATATTTTTTTCGAAGAGTCTGGACTGCACTTAGTCGGAGATACCCGCTATTTCAAATTTCCAACGCAGACTTATGGAATCGGTTCCGAAACATTGTTGTCGGACATTCTGCATATTGAATACTCGTATTTGCGGTTTTACCAAAGCGTATTTCGTGAATTAAAAAAGAATTGGTTCGCCGGAATTGGCTACAACTTAGACTATCATTGGAACATCGACACTGATGACAAACAAGGAAACGCACTGACTGATTTTCAAACATTTCAAAAAGACTCCAAATCTACATCTTCTGGAATCACGCTCAATCTGATTTTTGATTCCCGAAAAAATCCAGTAAATCCTGAAAGTGGCACCCTTGGAAACCTTCAGTACCGGACCAATCTGAAGATGCTTGGCAGCGACAAAAACTGGCAATCGCTGATCATCGAAGCGCGGCAATTCTTTAAACCTTTGGCTTCATCGAAAAATGTGATCGGGATTTGGACTTATAACAATTTTACACTGAACGGAACTCCACCTTATCTGGATTTGCCAAGTATTGGCTGGGATAATTATTCAAATACGGGACGTGGGTATATTCCCGGCCGCTTTACCGGAAGAAACCTTATATACCTTGAGTCGGAATATCGGTTTGGAATTACCCGAAATGGACTTTTAGGAGGGGTTGTTTTTGGAAATGCGGAATCAATTTTACCCAATTTGAATAGCAGGATACAGAAAGTTATGCCAGGTGCCGGGCTTGGACTTCGCATCAAAATGAATAAGTACTCGAATACCAACATCGCGATCGACTATGGCTTTGGAATTGGTGGTTCTCGTGGTTTATTCTTCAATTTGGGTGAAGTTTTTTAGTCATCCATCTTGGGAAACGCAAGAATTTGACCTAATTTTCTGCTTCTTTTGATATAAACGGTATAAATCCTAACTTTATTCCCATATTCAACAATTAACTAAGGAGGGAAAATCATGATCAATGCAATCATACTCATCAATGCCGAACGGACAAAGATTAATTCAGTAGCCGAACAATTGGTTAATCTACAAGGAATTACAGAAGTTTACTCGGTCAGTGGCCGGTTCGATCTGGTCGTTGTCATCCGACTACCTCACGCTGACGATCTGGCCGAGCTGATTACCGAAAAAGTGACCAAAATCGAAGGAATCACCAAAACTGAATCGATGGTTGCCTTTAAAACGTTTTCGAAGAGCGACCTGGCCGGTATGTTCGAATTGGGAAATTAGGAAAAGGGAAATAGGAAAAAGTCATTGGTCATTAGCCATCCTGTCCAAATTGATCTGGACAAGAATGCTATTGACTTTTTCCTCTTTTCTCTTTCCGAATGACTTTTTTCTTTTTCCTATATTCTATTCTTTTCTGAATCGTAAACAAAAGGATTTTCCAACTGTTTATTTTACTTGTATTTAGTATTTCAGAAAAGTAGTTTAATATCCTAAAGATTGAAAGTCATGGAACGAAGAAATTTTATTGCATTGGTTGGAACTTCACTGGTGGCAGTTCCCGTTTGGGCCAATTTGAATCCTACGAAAATGCCAGTTCAACGAGCTATTGACAGTGTTTTTCCTGAACTTCCATACTCCTACAATGCGCTCGAACCAACCATCGATGCCAAAACCATGGAAATACATTATACTAAACACTACAAAGCTTATCATACAAATTTTCTGGCAGACATCAAGGATACACCTGCCGCTGAAATGGACCTGAAAGATTTATTTGCCGGAATCAGCAAGCAGCCAATTGCTGTAAGAAACAATGGCGGCGGCTATTACAACCATCTTCTGTTCTGGGAAAACATGACTCCAACAAAAACAAATCCGTCGGCTGTCTTGAATTCAGCCCTTGAAAAGAGTTTTGGTTCGATGGAAAAATTTAAGGAAGAATTTGCAAATGCAGCTAAAAAACAATTCGGCAGCGGATGGGCCTGGCTGGTAGCCGATAAAGAAGGAAAAGTATTTGTAAGCGCAACTCCAAATCAGGACAATCCGCTGATGGATGTGGTTGAAAAGAAAGGAACTCCGCTGTTGTGCATCGATGTTTGGGAACATGCCTACTACCTGCACTATCAAAACCGGAGAGCCGAATATGTCGATAATTTCTGGAATGTTGTAAACTGGGACACCGTAAACAAACGATACGCGAACAGGTAATTTCGGGTATTGAAACTGTTTAGTTCTAATGAGCAGATGACTCCAAGTCACCTGCTCATTAGCCACTATTTCAAATCGACAAACCACTGCCATCAAATAGGCCGCTTATTGGGTTACCCTTCACTGCGGTGAAATTCAAAAAGCCCACACTAAGAACTAAAACTACAATACGCATCAAAATATACTTTAATAGATATTGAAATTGTTTTTAACACGTATTAATTTTATTTTTGATGCGTATTAAAATTAAAAATCATGCGTAGACCTTTGCATTAACCTGCGCATAGACAGTCAAAACCCTAACAATGAAAAAACATGGTATTAAAGTATAAAGTTGTACAGCAAGCAGAACCTGGCGTAAAAGGCGGGGGAGATTACCAGTATTACCTGCGGGCCACCGGACGCCGGCTAATCACCATCGACGAACTTGCCCAAAAGTTAGCCAAAGAAACATCGTTGAGTGAAGTCAGCATAAAGGCTGTACTGTGGGGGCTTTCGTCTACTGTCCCCGATTTGCTGCTCGATAATTGCAGCGTTGAAATCGGGGATCTGGGGATTTTCTCTGTTAGCCTGAAGAGCGAACCTGCTCCGACACCAGAAGAAGCCACGTGGCGAAAAATTCGCGACCTGAAAGTAAATTTCAGGGTGGGAACAAAGATCCAGGAGAAAGCAAAAAACGCGAAGTTCGAACGGGCTGAAAGTTGAACTGGCCATTCCGTTGAGCAAGTATCCGGGAGTTACCCGCTCGATAACTTTTAGAAGAAATTCATCTTTGGTTTTTTATACCTTTCCGAAGTAATAGAATAAAAAAATGATAGAAAAAATAGTAATCATCGGCGCCGGAAACCTGGCCACGCAACTGGCTCAGGCCTTTCAGGAAAACGGCATTCAGATTAGTCAGATTTACAGCCGGACTGCCGAATCAGCCAGTGAACTTGCCGGAAAAGTTGGCATCGGCTTTACAAACGATCTTTCGCAATTGATCACCAATGCTGATTTGTATGTAATTGCAGTTAACGATTCGGCCATCCGGCCAATATTGGAAAATCTTCAGCTGGAGGAAAACCGACTGATTGTGCACACTGCCGGAAGTGTACCCATGAGCATACTCGACGGATTCACAAACAATTACGGAGTTTTTTACCCGCTTCAGACCTTTTCAAAAACACGGAAAGTTGATTTTCAAACCATTCCGATTTGCATCGAAGCAAATCACCCATCCAACCTGATGAAACTTCAGGAATTAGCCGGAAAACTTTCACGGTCGGTCCATCAAATCAATACCGACGAGCGAAAAACGCTTCATCTGGCAGCCGTAATTGCCAATAACTTTGTGAACCACTTCTATACCCTTGGAGCCGAAATTCTTCAGGATAAAAAGCTGAACTTCGACTTATTAAAGCCGCTGATCATCGAAACCGCAAAAAAAATTGAAACGCTACATCCGGTTGATGCTCAAACCGGCCCGGCCAAACGGAACGACTCCGAAATCATCCAGGCTCAATTAAAAATGCTTCACGATAGGCCCGAACTTCAGAAAATCTATAGCTTTGTGACCGAAAATATCTTTCAGGTACACCAAAAACACAAGCATGACCTTCTTTAAAGAACGACTAAAAAATATCAAAGGACTCGTTTTCGACGTTGACGGCGTTCTGTCGCTGGACACTTCGCCGCTCGACGAAAATGGAGATCCGATGCGGACAGCCAATGTCAAAGATGGGTTAGCCATCCGGTGCCTCCTGCAAAACGGATTTCAGGTTGCCATCATCACCGGGGCAAATACCCAGCGCGTCAAACTTCGCTACCAAAAACTTGGGGTTGAACACATCTACCTTAACTCCTTCAGTAAGAACGAATGCCTGGCTGATTTTCTCCTGAAAACCGGACTGTCGGAAGATGAGATTCTCTACATGGGCGACGACCTGGTTGATTATCCAATCATGCAGAAAGTGGGCATCCCAACCTGTCCTGTGGATGCCGTGCCTGAAATTAAAGCTATTTCGCAATACATTTCGGATAAAAAAGGGGGAGAAGGTTGTGTTCGCGATGTGATCGAACAGGTAATGCGTTCGCAGCAAAAATGGTTTGGCCAGGAAATCAGCAATCTGAAAGCGGATTAGAGGCCTCATCCCCTAACCTTTTCCAAAGGAAAAGGCAGTTTGCTCCTGAAAACTCAATAATGATGCGATTTTTAGAACAATAGTTTTTTATGCCAAAAGATAATTCAACAAATACTGGTTCAAAAAACCCTCTCTTTGGGAGGGGGTTTGGGGGAGGCTTCGAAATCATACTGGCCTCAAAATCACCACGTCGGCAGCAATTGCTTGGTGATTTAGGAATCAAATTCAGCGTTCAGACGATGGATGTGCCGGAGGATTTTCCGGAAGGAATGGGAATGACAGACATACCGGTCTACCTGGCCGAATTGAA
>Ga0302273_1000755_pt1 | contig 14150 bp, 10 predicted proteins | sample III_Bog_N1_3_FD_198774 | JGI IMG/M metagenome (GOLD analysis project Ga0302273, IMG submission 198774) | Peat permafrost microbial communities from Stordalen Mire near Abisko, Sweden - III_Bog_N1_3 | ecosystem: Environmental > Terrestrial > Soil > Wetlands > Peat | place: Sweden: Abisko... | reverse complement strand
CCAGATGTCCCGCATTGCCCGTCTCTTCGCCGGTGAACAGGTCCTTCCAGGTCGCCTGCCCGATCGTGCGGTTGGCAAACAGCAGGCCTTGGTTCGCCGCCCCCTCCGCAGCGGGGAGCATCTCCAGGGTCCGCTGGAAATCGCCGGCATCGGGATTGAGTCCCTTCTTGGCGTGGAGGATCAGAGGAGAAGCCACCAGGGAAGTGGTGCTGATGCCCAGGAGCATCCACAGACGTCCATCCATCTGGATCAAGTCGATGGGCTGGCTCGATCCCAGATGGGAGTTCCACAGCACCGCCGCCAGGAAGGCGGACAGGACCAAGGCCGACCAGGAGAGCATCTGGACGCGGGAGAGCGACACCACGTTGCGGTCGTCGATGAAGGCGCCGAAGAGCCTGCCGGTCACGAGCTTCCCGATCCACAGCACCAGGGCCGTGCCGATGGCCAGGAGCACATGCCACGTCTGGAGGATGTCCTGCACGTGGTAGGTCAGGTAGAGGAACGCAAGCAGGATGAGCAGCAGCACGAGAAGACTCAAAGGTCTGGTCCAGCGAGAAGGCATGCGGGGTCTCCAGATGAAGGCGCGGGTGGGTGGTCTTGTCGATTCCAATGATAATACCCCTCGTCACGTTCATCAAACGGGTCCTTTCCCTCGGCAGCGGTCTGGTGGCTATTTTGTCCGATTTCAGGAGATGCCAGTGCGCCATCCGGTTCGGTCCCAGTCCAATGTCCGCCGCAGGAACATGCGATGATCCTCCGTCCCAGGCCACATTGGGTGCGCATGCTCTTCGTGCTGCGTGGCACGGTCCTGCCCGCCATCGCCCCGCAGCTTTTGGTGGCCACCGGCTTTGCTGCCATTGTGACGCTCCTGCACAGTCCGCTGGTGGGCTGGAAACTCTCGCTCAACATCGTTCCGTTCTCGCTCATTGGCTTGGTCATGGCGATCTTTCTGGGCTTTCGCAACAGCACGAGTTATGCCCGCTACTGGGAAGCCCGCACCCTCTGGGGCGCCGTGCTCAACGAGACCCGTACCCTTGTGCGCCAGGCACTCACGCTGGTCGACGCCCCCGAGCAGGCCCGGCCCCTTGCCATGCGGCTGAGTGCCTTCGTGCACGCGCTGCGGCACCAACTGCGCGGCTCCGATCCGACCCCGGACCTGGCACGTCTCCTGCCCTGCGACGACTGCCATCGGCTTGCACCGGCCCGCTTCCAGCCAGCCCTATTGCTTCTGATGGCCGGGGAGTGGATCGGCCAGCGGCGGCGCGACGGCAGCCTGGATCCCGTGCTAGTGCCGACCCTGGAACAACCTTTGGGCAAGCTCTCCCAAGCCTTGGGAGGCTGCGAGCGCATCAGCAGCACCCCCATCCCCTTCGCCTACTCGGTACTGATCCACCGCACCATCTACTTCTACTGCCTGCTGCTGCCATTCGGTCTGGTGGACACCATCGGCGCGATGACGCCCGTGATCGTGGCCTTTATCGCCTACACCTTCCTGGCGCTGGAGTCCCTGGCGGTCGAGCTTGAGGAGCCCTTCGGCACATCCCCCAACGACCTAGCCCTGGACGCCATCTCGCACATGATCGAGAGCACTCTGCGCGAGATGCTGGGCGAGACGCTCCCGCCCCCGCGCGACAGGGCGGTGGACTACATCGAGACCTGACATTGCCCCACGTGCCCGATCGCCGACCGAGCTCGGTGATCAGGTGCAGCCGTCAGAATCCCGGCAGCTTCCAGCCCGGTCGTGGGGCCGCATCCATCATTTTCACTTTCAGATGGCGGATCGCACCCATGTCCTGCAGCTCCAGGGAAATGCAGAAATGGGAAATCACAAGAGTGTCGTGAGGCCCGACATATTCGACCCTGTGCCCTCCGCCCTCCGTGCGGAGGAGATTTCCAACCGAGTCCCGCAGTTCGTTCCGAAATTGCACCGAACGAAATTCCTTGCCGGAGAGGTTGACGATGCGCAAGTCCCCGCAGATCCGATTGCCTTCCAGGAACCGGACCGTGACGTTACGCTCATCTCCCCCAATCCGAAATAGCCTCGACCATTCTCCCTTGCCATCGCGGAAGCGGTAGCCGCAGATCCGCCCCGTAAGCAGCCCGTCGGCTCGTCCCTCGAAGACTGGCCGAGAAAACCATGCCTCGCCCAGAAGACGGCGTCTGGAGGTCTCCTGACGCCGGAGCATCTTCAGCTCCTTGGAAGTGGAGTTGCCGCAGATCCCACCTATCGCTTCGGGCTGTCTCTCCTTGAGTCGAAAAGAATCCACCACCCGGCCAGCCGAATCCACGCCATAAACCTGCTGGACCGCATTGCCTTCCGGTGCCTCGAAGCCGTTGGGAAATTCGACCTGAACCCGTTCCGGCCGAACACGCGTCTCCCGAATGACCTTGCACTCCAGTTCAGGAACCGGCCGCCTCAGTTCGGACTCATCCTGCCCCATGCTCGCAGCATGACTGGGCAGAAACGGGACAACAACCCGATGGACCAGCAAGGACAACAGAAGAAGGATGCCCGCTCCGTTCAGCAGAGGACGGAAATAGCGCAGGAGAGCCGTCAGAATCCGGAATGCGGTGCGGAGCAGGGAGCGGAGCATTGGGGGAATAATAATCAAGAAGGCGAGGAGCCCGTCCCGCTGAACTCCCCTTGCCGCATCTCCGAAGGGGAACAGGGCCGGGGCAGGACAGGAAGCGCCCGTTCCAGCTCGTCCCGTCTTCGGCGACTCAGGCGCCACGCCAGAAGCCCCAGCGGAGCCAGCAGCAGCAGAAAGGCCAGTTTGCGACGGCCTCGCTGCAGGAGCGCGAGCGAACGCACCCGGACGGTGTCCGCAATCCCGTGCGGTGCGCTCTCGCCACTGCTGAAGGTCAGGTGGGAGACCCGGCCGAGGCAGCGCAGCGAGTCAGCCATCCGGTGGTTGGCCTGGAACCACCACAGCGGGACTTGGAAGGCACTCTGAGGGATCGTCTCACGCGTCCACCGCAGCGGCGGACGCGTCTCGCTCTGGACCAGCCGCGTGCGGTGCATCATGCCGGGAAGCGAAACCTCAGGGCCCACGGTCTCCAGGGTCCAGCGTACCGGAAAGCCCCGCGACGAGCGCCACGAGACCTCGATCCCCTCGAACCGGGAGAGGTCACTAACAGCCTGATCCTTTGCATTTCCCGTGTTTCCAAGAAAACGCAAAGGATTACCGGACTATGCGCAAGTCTTCATGACGCCTCAGGAAGCGCTGCTCGCGCTTGAGCGTCAGGCAATGGCCAGAGCCGGCCGCCTGGGCAAAGGCCCGGCCGCCTTTGAACTGCCCGCCGCTCCAAGGCCGTGGAAGTACCTTGGGACCTTTGGCGATCGCCCTCTTTTCGGCAGAAGTGAGTCCCTCCCATGGCGTTGAAGAAGTCCGACCTTTACTCCTCCCTTTGGTCCAGTTGCGATGCGCTGCGGGGAGGCATGGATGCCAGCCAGTATAAGGACTACGTGCTGGTGCTGCTGTTCATCAAGTACGTGTCGGACAAGTACGCCGGGCAGCCCTATGCCGAGATCACCGTTCCGGCTGGCGCAAGCTTTTCCGACATGGTCGCACTCAAGGGAAAGCCCGACATCGGCGACCAGATCAACAAGAAGATCCTCAAACCCCTGGCCGATGCCAACCAACTCATCGACTTCCCGGACTTCAACGACTCCACCAAGCTGGGGGACGGCAAGGAGAAGGTCGATCGCCTCACCGAACTGATCGCGATCTTCGAGGATCCGCGCCTGGACTTCTCCAAGAACCGCGCCGACGGCGACGATATCCTGGGGGACGCCTACGAGTTTCTCATGTCGCACTTCGCCACCGAAAGCGGCAAGAGCAAAGGGCAGTTCTACACGCCTTCCGAAGTGAGCTTGGTCATTGCCAAGATCCTCGAGATCGCCATCGCCGGGACGTCTGCCGAGACAACCGTCTTCGACCCGACCTGCGGATCCGGATCGCTCCTTCTGAAAGTCGCCTCCGAGGCTCGTTCTGCGGTCACGCTTTACGGCCAGGAGAAGGACTCCGCCACGGCGGGCCTGGCCCGCATGAACATGATCCTGCACGGGTGCCCTACGGCCACGATCGCCCAGGGCAACACCTTGACGACCCCGAAGTTCGTGCTCGGGGAGCGGCTCCTCAAGCAGTTCGACTATGTGGTGGCCAATCCTCCGTTTTCCGACAAGCGCTGGAGCACGGGACTTGATACCACGAACGATCTGTTCAGCCGCTTCGACGGCTTCGGTGCGCCCCCCGACAAGCAAGGCGACTACGCTTATTTGCTGCACATCGTGCGTTCGCTCAAGAGCACCGGGCGTGGCGCGTGCATCCTTCCGCACGGCGTATTGTTTCGCGGCAATGCCGAAGCCGACATCCGCAGGAACCTGATCCGCAAAGGCCTTCTGATCGGCATCATTGGCCTGCCTGCCAACCTCTTCTTCGGCACTGGTATTCCCGCTTGCATCCTGGTACTGGACAAGAAGGGAGCCCAGAGCCGCAGGGGCATCTTCCTGGTGGACGCCTCCAAGGGCTTTGTGAAGGACGGCCCCAAGAACCGCCTGCGTGCCCAGGACATCCACCGCATCGTGGATGTCTACACCCACCGCCTGGAGGTCCCCGGCTACTCGCGCATGGTGGGCTTAGATGAGATCGAGAAGAACGACTGGAACCTGAACCTCCCGCGCTACATCGACAGCTCCGAGCCCGAGGAGATCCAGGACATCACGGGGCACTTGCAGGGCGGCATTCCGCATGCGGATATCGAAAGCTTGGCTCCCTACTGGAGCGTGTGCCCGAACCTGAAGAAAAGCCTGTTCCGCCCGCTTCGCAAAGGGTATGCAAAGCTTGCCGTGGAAAAGAACAGCCTGAGAACGGCCATCTTCGAGCACTCCGAGTTCGAGACCTTCATGACGGGCATGCGGGAGCACTTCGAGGCCTGGCGCAAGAAGACCGCCAAGCGTCTGCGCAAACTGGAAACGGGATTCCAGCCCAAGGCGCTCTTGGCCGAGCTTTCGGAAGGGTTGCTGGAGCACTATGAAGGCAAGCCGCTTCTGGACCCCTACGACATCTACCAGCACCTGTGCGACTACTGGGATGCCTCCATGCAGGACGATGCCTACCAGATCGCGGCCGACGGCTGGAAGGCCGAGACCTACCGCCTGATCGAGAAGAACAAGGCCGGCAAGGAGAAGGACAAGGGCTGGGCCTGTGATCTGGTGCCCAAGGATCTGGTGGTGGACCGCTATTTCCCCAAGCAGAAGGCGCAACTGGAGGATCTCATCTCGAAGCAGGAGGCCGCCGGGGCGCGGATGACGGAGCTGGAAGAGGAACACGGCTCCGAAGACGGGTTTCTGGGGGCACTGGACAAGATCGCTAAGGCCGAGGTGAACCGTCGCCTCAAGGAACTGAAGGGGGACAAGAGCGCCGCCGAGGAAGTCTCTGTCTTGAAGGAATGGCTGGAATCCGCCGAGTCGGAAACCGACCTCAAGGCCCGGATCAAGAAGCAAGAAGCCGAGCTGGATGCGCTGGCCTATGCCAAGTACCCTGATTTGACAGAATCTGACATCCAGGCGCTTGTGATCGACGACAAGTGGCTGAAAAAGCTCTCGCAGGCGGTGTCCGAGAGCATGGACCGCATTTCCCAGCAGCTCACGCGCCGCGTGAAGGAACTGGCCGAGCGCTACGAGACCCCGCTGCCCAAGCTCACCAACCGCGTGAGTGAGCTGGAAGCCAGGGTGGCCGGGCATCTGGCGAAGATGGGGTTTATGGCATGATGGACCTGATCGCCGAAGAGCGGCCTCCTCGACTGCCTGGGTATGACTATTCCCAAGCCGGAGCCTACTTCATCACAATCAACACCAAAGACAGGGTGCCATTGTTTTGGAATGAATCCTCTGTGGGGACCTTTGGAAATATTGTTGCTGAACAATGGCTCAAATCAGCTGAGATCAGGAAGGAAGTTTCCTTAGAGGAATGGGTGGTCATGCCAGACCATTTCCATGGAATCCTGTTGATTTCCCCGGTAGGGTCGTATGGCCATACGACCCCACCGGGGAAGGGCCATACCCCACAGATAGATCAGAAGACTGTCTTCAGATCTCCATCCAGGACAGTTGGTGCCATGGTCCGTGGCTTCAAAGGGGCTGTGACCACAGCCATCAATACCATTCGGCAGACACCTGGAAAGCCGGTCTGGCAAAGCAATTACTATGAACACATCATCAGGAATGAAGCAGCCTTCCAGAGGATCTCAGCCTACATCAGGAACAATCCAGCTAAAGCTGGACTTGTGGGGCAAATCCCTGTGGGGTCGTATGGCCATACGACCCCACAGGGATTTGAACAAAGGATGGGAGCCTCGACATGAGCACAAAACAGTCCATTCTTGGGCATGCCCCCCTTCTCATGCGTAAATTTCTCGTTTTTTTACGCACATTCAGCCCGGCATGGGCAGAAAATCGGTGTTTTGGAAGCATGACAAGGCTGGGCGCCCCCCTGACGGGTCGGGCTGCTCCGGGCTCCGCTGTCGCGTCGGCCCCTGCCGGGGCTTGCTACGCAACCCTGCACATCCCTGGCGCGTGGGGAGGTCGGTCGTGAGCACTGAGACGGTGCCCAAGGGCTACAAGCGGACCGAAGTGGGCGTGATTCCGGAGGAGTGGGACGTCCGATTTCTTCCTGAGATTTGTCTGTTTCGAGGTGGAAAAGCTCACGAACAATTTGTTTCAGATAATGGTCAGTATGTTTGCGTGAATTCAAAATTCATTTCAAGTGATGGATTCGTGCGAAAGTACTCAACCGTCAATTTGTGCCCAGCTAACAAGGGTGATATCGTGATGGTCAAAAGTGACCTTCCGAATGGAAAAGCGCTAGCAAAAGCATTTATTGCTGATCAAGATGATTTATATGCAGTCAATCAGAGCCTGTGCGTACTCACACCTTATCAAGACTCATCTGAGTTCTTATTTTACGCTCTAAATAGGAACCCGTATTTTTTGAAATTCAATAATGGCGTTACTCAGACGCACTTATTGAATCCTGTGTTCAAGAAGTGCAAGATTATAGCTCCCACGAAAGTTGCAGAGCAACAAGCCATCGCCGCCGCCCTTTCGGATGCCGATGCCCTGATCGAGTCGCTGGAGCAGTTGCTCGCCAAGAAGCGCCAGATCAAGCAGGGAGCCATGCAGGAGTTGCTGACGGGTAAGCGCCGGCTGCCAGGGTTCAGCGGGGGGTGGTGCGAAGTCATCCTTAGTAATTTCTTACTCTCATCTCCAGATTATGGAATAAACGCGCCAGGGGTTCCTGATACCGGTGCCTTTCCAAGGTACTTGCGCATCACAGATATAACTGATGATGGCAGATTTTCACCGCCAGTTCAAACTGCGGTCAATCATCCAGAATCGTCTAGGTACATCCTTTCGAAGGATGAAATTGTTTTCGCACGAACAGGAGCAAGTGTAGGGAAATCTTATCTGTACAAAGATGCGGATGGCGAACTGGTGTTTGCAGGCTTCCTAATTCGAGCTAGGATTGATCCTTCGAAACTATCTCCAGAATATCTGGCTGCATATACGCATACAGCCGACTATTGGAATTGGGTTCGATTGATGTCGATGCGCAGTGGGCAGCCTGGTATCAATGGGCAAGAATATGCAAGCATGTCCTTTCGTATACCGCCCACCCTACCTGAACAAGCAGCCATCGCCTCCGTCCTCTCCGACATGGACGCCGAGCTCGAAGTCCTTGAGGCCAAGCTCGACAAGGCTCGGCAGGTCAAGCAGGGGATGATGCAGCAGTTGCTCACTGGAAAGGTTCGGCTGGTATGAGCGATCTCCTTTCCCCATCCGATCCAGCCTTGCTGGGCAACCTCCGCCAGCTTATCGATGGGGCGCGGACGCGTGCGGCGCAGGCGGTCAATGCCGAAATCACTCTGCTGTACTGGCAGGTGGGGAAGCGCATCCGCACCGACATCTTGAAGCACGAAAGGGCTGGGTACGGACTCGAGATTGTCTCCGCACTGTCGAGACAATTGACGGCCGCTTATGGCAAAGGATGGGGAAGCCGACAACTCCATCATTGTCTCCGCTTTGCGGAGACAATTCCCCAGCTTGAAATTGTGAACGCACTGCGTACACAATTGACCTGGACCCATCTGCGCCAGGTGATCGGGATCGACGATTCCCTCAAGCGCGATTTCTACTTGGAGATGTGCCGCCTGGAGAAGTGGAGCACCCGGCAATTGCAGGAACGCATCGATTCGATGCTCTACGAGCGTACGGCGCTCTCCAAGCAGCCCGAAGAAACCATCCGCCACGACCTTGCCCTATTGCGGGACGAGAGCCGACCGACTCCGGCCATGCTCCTCAAGGATCCGTACATCCTGGATTTCCTGGAGCTGAACGACAGGTATTTGGAGCGTGATCTGGAAGACGCCATCCTGCGGGAGATGGAGGAATTCCTGCTGGAGATGGGAGCTGGGTTCACCTTCGTGGCACGGCAGAAGCGGATGCAGATCGACTCCGACGACTTCTACCTCGATCTCCTCTTCTACAACCGCAAGATCCGTCGACTGGTGGCCATTGATCTCAAGCTCGGCTCCTTCCGGCATGAACACAAGAGTCAGATGGAGCTCTATCTGCGCTGGCTGGCCAAGCATGAGCAGGAGCCTTCCGAAGAACCTCCGCTGGGCATCATCCTGTGCGCCGGGAAGAAGCAGGAACAGATCGAGCTTTTGGAGCTGGACAAGAGCGGGATCCATGTGGCCGAATACCTCACAGTGCTGCCCCCGCGCAAGCTGCTGGCCGAGCGCCTGCATCGATCCATCGAAGCGGCTCGGGCTCGACTGCCGAAAGCCCAGGAGGATGCCCTGTGAAGCCCAACACCGCCAAGGAACACCAGTGCCTGGAATGGAAGCAGACCTGGCGTGACGAGTACCTGCGCTGGATTTGCGGGTTCGCCAATGCCCAAGGAGGCGTGCTGCAGATCGGCAAGAACGATCGGGGCGAAGTGGTGGGAGTGGCCCATGCCAAGGCCTTGCTGGAAGAGATCCCCAACAAGGTGCGGGACCTTCTGGGCATCGTGGTGCCGGTGGATCTCCATCGGGAATCGGGGCTGGACTGGCTTGAGATCGTGGTGGAGGCATACCCCAGCCCCATCAGCTACAAGGGCGAATACCACTTCCGAAGCGGAGCGACCCGGCAGGAGCTCAAGGGGCCGGCCTTGGAAGCGTTCCTCCTCAAGAAGCGCGGCCGCCGCTGGGACGGGGTGCCTGTGCCCGGCTTTGCGGTCAGCCAGTGCAGTGCCTCCGCCGTGAACCTGTTCAAGGATCGCGCAAGCCAAAGCGGTCGCATCGATTTCGGTGCGGCTTCCCAGACCAATGAACTTCTGCTCGAGAATCTGCAACTGGTGGAAGGGCCGTACCTGCGCCAAGCCGCCACGCTCCTGTTCCATGACCAGCCCGAGCGGTTCGTGAACGGGGCCAGCCTCAAGATCGGCTTCTTCGCCTCCGACGACGATCTTCGCTACCAGGACGAGGTCACCGGCAACCTGTTCGTCCAGGTGGAAAAGACCATGGACCTGCTGTACACCAAGTACCTCAAGGCCGTGATCTCCTACCAAGGCCTGCAACGTGTAGAGACCTACCCTTTCCCTCGAGCTGCCGTGCGGGAAGCCCTCTTGAATGCCGTGGTCCACAAGGATTACAGCACCGGCATTCCGACCCAGATCAAGGTCTATGCGCACCAGCTGGTCCTTTGGAATGCGGGACATCTTTCCCCGGACTGGTCGGTGGAACGCCTGCTGGGCAGCCATCCGTCGCTTCCCTTCAATCCCCTGATCGCCAACGCCTTTTTCCGTGCCGGATACATCGAATCGTGGGGGCGAGGCATCCAGAAGATCCAGGAAGAGTGCCGCGTGCATGGCATTGCAGGGCCGGAGGTCGATGCCGGCTTGTCTGGGCTGATGCTTACTTTCAAGGCAAGCGTCGGCTATCTGAAGGCCATCCAGAACGATCCGGGAACGGGTGCGCGACCAGCGGAACAGGGCAGGAATGCATCGGAGAATTCGGTGAAAACTTCGGTGAAAACTTCGGTGAAAACTTCGGTGAAAACGCCGGATCGGATCATTGAAATCCTCTCTCGGAACCCGCACAGGACCTTGGCGGATATCGCCTCTGAAATCGACAAGTCGGTCCGCGCCGTCGAGATGGCTTGCACCAAGCTGGTCAAGGCGCAGAGGATCCGCCATGTCGGTCCGCAGAAAGGCGGACATTGGGAGGTGATCCAGTGAGTGTCCTCAATTCCCCCGAACGGCACACCCAAGACCGGGTTCTCCAGCTCTTCCAAAAGGAGCTGGGATACACCTACCTGGGCAACTGGACAGAACGCCTCGGCAACGGCCCCATCGAGCCGGAGCTCCTTGCCGCCAACCTGGAAAAGCGGGGCTACACCCAGGCGCAGATTTCCCGATGCCTCGACGGGCTCCAAAGGGTCGCCTCCTGTCAGGGGGACGATCTGTATGCGGTCAACGAGAAGGTCTACAGCCTGCTGCGCTACGGCGTCGGGGTCAAGACCGAGGCAAGTGCGCCTGAGACCACCGTGCACCTGGTGGACTGGGACCACCCTGAGAAAAACGACTTCGCGATCGCGGAGGAAGTCACCCTCAAGGGCAATCACGAACGCCGCCCGGATATCGTCCTCTACCTGAACGGCCTGGCCGTGGGCGTGCTGGAGCTGAAGAACAGCCGCGTGAGCGTGGGCGAAGGGATTCGACAGAATCTGTCCAATCAAAGCCGCGAGTTCAACGAGGGATTCTTCGTCGCCATGCAGCTGATCCTGGCGGGGAACGATTCGGAAGGCCTGCGCTACGGGACCATCCAGACCCCCGAGAAGTACTTCCTGACCTGGAAGGAAGACGAACATGAGAACGACGGTTCGAAGCTCGATAAGTACCTGAAGAAGCTGTGCCGCAAGGAACGCCTGCTTGAGCTGATCCACGACTTCGTGCTCTTTGACGCCGGCAGGAAGAAGCTGCCGCGCCCGCACCAGTACTTTGGGATGAAGGCCGCACAGGAGCATGTGCGCAGGCGTCAGGGCGGCATCATCTGGCACACTCAAGGAGCTGGCAAGAGCATCCTGATGGTGCTCCTGGCCAAATGGATCCTGGAAAACGACGCCAAGTCCCGCGTGGTCATCGTGACCGATCGCGATGAGCTGGACAAGCAAATCGAGTCGGTGCTTCGCAAGGCGGGTGCAGTCCCCGAAACCGACGAGGTCCGGACCACCAGCGGGCGCGACCTCATGACCAAGCTCGGGCAGGTGCGTCCGCGTCTGCTCTGTTCCCTCATCCACAAGTTCGGACGCAAGGATGTCGAGGACTTCGAGGCCTATCTCAAGGAGCTGAGCGAGAAGCCAAGCGTCGCCGTGGGCGACGTGTTCGTGTTCGTGGACGAGTGCCACCGCACCCAGAACGGCAAGCTCCACCGCACCATGAAGGCCGTGATGCCCAATGCGGTCTTCATCGGTTTCACGGGAACGCCGCTCTTGAAGGAAGACAAGTCCACAAGCCACGAGATCTTCGGAGGGTACATCCACACCTACAAGTTCTCAGAGGCTGTGGAGGATGGCGTGGTGCTGGACCTCATGTACGAGGCCCGCGACATCGACCAGCGTTTGAGTTCGCAAAAGCACATCGACGAGTGGTTCGAGGCCAAGACCCGAGGGCTCAACGACTGGCAGCGCGACGAACTGAAGAAGGAATGGGGGACGATGCAGCACGTCCTGAGTTCCCGTTCGCGAATGGACAAGATCGTGTGCGACATCGTTCACGACTTCGGAACCAAGCCGCGTCTGAGCAATCAACGCGGCAACGCCCTCTTGGTGGCCTCCAGCATCTACGAAGCGTGCAAGTACTTCGAGCTTTTCCAGAAGACCTCGTTCAAGGGCAAGTGTGCTGTGATCACCTCCTACGACCCGAAGGCAGGCGATGTCTCCAAGGAGGAAGTGGGAGCCAATACCGAGACGGACAAGCAATTCGTCTACAACACCTATGTGGAGCTCCTGAAGAGCGTGTCGGCTGAAGGTGGCAAGAGCAAGACCGAGATCTACGAGGACGCTTCCAAGAAGCTCTTCGTAAATGAACCAGCCAACATGAAGCTCCTGATCGTGGTCGACAAGCTTTTGACAGGATTTGACGCGCCGCCCTGCACCTACCTCTACATCGACAAGTCCATGCAGGATCACGGCCTATTTCAGGCCATTTGTCGCACGAACCGGTTGGATGGAGACGACAAGACCTTCGGCTACATCGTCGACTACAAGGACCTGTTCAAGAAGGTCGAAAACGCCATTTCCGTCTATACCTCGGAGCTGGACCAACCAGAGGGAGAAGGCACCACCTCGGAAGTTCTGCTGCAGGATCGGCTCAAGAAGGGACGGGAGAAGCTGGACGAGGCCATCGAGGCCCTGGCCCTTCTTTGCGATCCGGTCGAGCCCCCGAAGGGGGAGCTGGAACACATCCGCTACTTCTGCGGCAATGTGGAGATCCCCACCGACTTGAAGGAGTGCGAGCCCCAGCGCATGATGCTCTACAAGGCCGTGGTGACGCTCTTGCGGGCCTACGGTGCCCTTGCCGATGAGCTGGAAGCGGCCGGATACAGTGCGGCGGACATTGTACGTATCCGGAAGATCCTCGATGAATCATTGGCCCTGCGGGAGACCATTCGCCGGGCAAGTGGTGAGACGCTCGACCTCAAGCCTTTCGAGGCTGACATGCGTCACCTCATCGACACCTACATCCAGGCGGATAACCCGCGGCAGATCTCGCCCTTCGAAGGCATCGGACTTTTGGATCTCATCGTGAAATTGGGCATCCAAAAGGCGTTGGACGGGTTCATGGGCAAAAGTAAGGGCGACAAGGAAGCTGTCGCGGAAACGATCGAGAACAACGTCCGCAGCAAGATCATCAAGGACCAGCTCACCGATCCGGCCTACTACGAGACCATGTCCCGGCTGCTGGACGAGATCATCGCGGCCCGTCGCAGCAAGGCCATCGCCTACGAGGAATATCTCAAGCAGATCGCTGAACTTGCCCGAAAGGTGAGTGCCGGGAAGTCCGACGACACTCCGGTTGAGCTGGACACCAAGGGCAAACTTGCCCTGTGGAACCGCCTGCGGGCCCGCAATGCTTCCGCCTTGGGTACCAGCGAACCTGGCACTTTTGAAAGGGATGAGCATCTTGCCTTGGCCTTGAGGATTGATGCCAAGTTCCGCGAGATCAGGCCGGACGGTTGGCGTGGGAACAAAGCTAAGGAGAACATCATCAAGAAGGGCCTGTACGAGATCCTGGGCGATTTGGCCGAGGTCGAGGAGTTCTTCAAGCTCTTCCAAGCTCAAACGGAGTATTGATGGCGAAAATTCAGGTTGGCGACATGGAAATCGAGGTCGTCCTGAAGGCGATCCGGCATGTCCACCTGACCGTACATCCACCCCATGGGCGGGTGCGCGTCTCGGCCCCGGACCACATGGCACTGGATACGGTGCGCGTGTTCGTCGTTTCCCGCCTTTCCTGGATTCGGCAGCAGCAACGAAAGTTCTTGGCCCAGGAACGCGAGACACCCCGTGAATTCCTGCCCAAGGAAAGCCACTACGTCTGGGGACGAAGACATCTGCTGGAAATCATCGAACGCGATGCGGCCCCGTCCGTCGATCTGACCCCGGGGAAGGTCCGTCTCTATGTGCGGCCTGGTGCCTCCACAGAGACGCGCAAGGAGGTCATGGCCCAATGGCACCGTGACCAGGTCCGTGAGGCCGCCACAGCCTTGATCGCCCGCTGGGAGCCTCTCCTAGGCGTTCAGGCGGGCAAGCTCTTCGTTCAGCACATGCGCACCCGTTGGGGCAGCTGCAACCCCGCCAAGGGCTCCATCCGCCTGAATACCGATCTCGCCCGAAAGCCCCGTGAATGCCTCGAATACATCGTGGTCCACGAGCTCATGCACCTGCTGGAACCCACCCACAACGACCGCTTCCAAGCTCTGATGGATCATCACCTACCGCAGTGGCGCGAACTGCGCGACCGCCTCAACAGGCTGCCGGTGCGGCATGAGGAGTGGGGGTATTAGGGGGCAATCCGGGAATCTTTATTCCTGAAAACATGCCA
>Ga0302273_1000754_pt1 | contig 14159 bp, 13 predicted proteins | sample III_Bog_N1_3_FD_198774 | JGI IMG/M metagenome (GOLD analysis project Ga0302273, IMG submission 198774) | Peat permafrost microbial communities from Stordalen Mire near Abisko, Sweden - III_Bog_N1_3 | ecosystem: Environmental > Terrestrial > Soil > Wetlands > Peat | place: Sweden: Abisko... | reverse complement strand
GCCCCAGTGGTCGTCCTTGGTCCAGTTCAGCACGCCGTGGGCGACCACGGTGCGGCCGATGTTTTCCATCGCGTCACGCAGCGCGGCGCGGAATTCCGGCGTGCCGGGCTTGGCTTTTTTCAGCGCCACGGGGACGATTTTTTCCAGCACCAGCTCGGCGTCGTAGCCGTGCCCGGCAAACTGGTTGCGCGAGCCGGGGCCGTAAGCGGCTTCATATTTCTGCACAAAGTCGATGGCGATTTTTTTCGATGGATGGCTGTCAGGCAACTGCTCGGCAATCACCGCCGGGCCAGAGACCACATACGCGCCTTCGACGGCCTTGCCGCCCACGCGCATCAGGTCGCGGCTGGCGGCGGCGTGGGTCTGGTAAATCTTGCCCTTGTAGCCGCGCTCGACGACGGCCATGTGCGGCATGGCCGCGCCGCTGCCCGAAGCGACGATCAGCATGGCGTCCGGCTTGGCGGCGGTCAGCTTGAGCACCTGGCCGGTCACGCTGGTGTCAGAGCGGGCAAATCGCTCGGTGCCGACGATTTTGATGCCGCTTTTGGCCGCTTCGGCGCTGAAGTCTTTCAGCCAGCTTTCGCCGTACACGTCGTTGTAGCCGAGAAAGCCGACCGTCTTGACGCCCTGCTTTTTCATCAAGGTGAGCATCGCGTGGGCCATCACCGCGTTCGATTGCGGCATGCGGAACGACCAGCCATCCTTGCCCGGCGCCAGCGGAATCGGCGACAGCGACAGTTGCACGGTTTTGGACTCAGCGGCCACATCGGCAATCGTCATCGCCACCGGCGTGGCAACCGAGCCGATGATGATGTCAGCCTTTTCTTCAGTGACAAAACGCTTGGCATTTTTGACGCCGTTGGTCGGGTCGGTGGCGTCGTCCAGAATGACGAGCTTGATTTTTTCGCCGCCGATGCTGGCGGGCCACAGCTTCATCTGCTGGTTCACCGGAATGCCCAGGCCGGAAGCCGGGCCGGTCAGCGGCAGGCTCACGCCGATGGTGATGTCGGCCAGCGCGGCGCCAGAGGCCAGCAGCGAAAGGGCTGCGGCGAGGATTGTCTTGTTCAGTTTCATGATTGTCTCTTTGGGTTGTAGCTTTTGTCAGTGAAAAAGATCGGTGAAAAAACTCAGCAGCACAGCGCCTTGATGTCTTGCGGCACGGCAATCGCCTTGATGCGCTCGGGCGCTTCGGGCGGGTGAATCACAAAAGCGCGGGTTTCCGTGCCCTCGCAGAGCAGATCGTCGCCGCGCATCACGACATGGCGGTGAATGAAGACCTTGGCGCGCCACTCTTCAACGCTGGTGTGAATTTGCAGCGTCTCGCCGTAGGTGGCGGGCTGGCGGAATTTGGTGTTGACCTCCAGCAGCGGCGTGCCGACGATGCCACGGGTCTTGATCAGCTCGCGCCAGGGCGGCACGCCGCACTGCATGAAAAAGTTCAGCGACGAGGCGTCCATCCACTTCATGAAATTCGGAAAGAACACGATGCCAGCCGGGTCGCAGTCGCCAAACATCACCTTGACTTCGTAAACAATGGTTTTGCTCATAGGAATCTTTCAGCGCGGGGCCATGCGCAGGGCGCCGTCGAGGCGGATCACTTCGCCGTTCAGGTGTGTGTTGGTGACGATGTGGGCGGCGAGCTGGGCAAATTCTTCAGGTTTGCCGAGCCGCTGCGGAAACGGAATGCTGGCCGCCAGCGAAGCCTGCACGGCTTCGGGCAGCGTCTTCATCAGCGGCGTGGCGAACAGGCCGGGCGCAATCGTGCAGACGCGAATGCCGTGCTGCGCCAAGTCGCGCGCCATCGGCAGCGTCATGCCGACGACGCCGCCTTTGGACGCGCTGTAAGCCTGCTGGCCGACTTGCCCGTCAAACGCGGCGACCGAGGCGGTGAACACCATCACGCCGCGCTCGCCATCTTCCAGCGGCGCCTGTTTGGCGCACTCGGCGGCGAACAGCCGGGCGGCGTTGTAAGTGCCGATCAGGTTGATGTTGACGACCTTGGCAAAGTCTTCCAGCGGCGCGGGCGAGCCGTCTTTGGCAATCACGCGCTTGGCGGCGCCGACACCGGCGATGTTCATCAAAATCCGCGCCGGGCCGTGGGCGGCTGCGGCCTGGGCGATGGCCGCTTGCAGGCTGTCGGTGTTGGTGATGTCGCAGGCGCAGGCCACGGCACTGCCAGCGCCGCAGTCGGCGTTGATGTCAGCAGCAACGCGCTCGGCGTTGGCCAGATTCACGTCCAGCACGGCGACTTTGGCGCCGAGACTGGCCAGTTCGCGGGCACTGGCTTCGCCGAGTCCCGAGCCGCCGCCGGTGACGAGGGCGGCTTGTCCTTGAATTTGCATGGTGTGTGTCCTTTTAAACGCTCAAGCCGCTTCGGGGTTTTCCAGCAGCAGCGCAATGCCCTGGCCGCCGCCAATGCAGGCCGAGGCGATGCCCCAGCGAATACCGGCGCGCTGCATTTCACGCGCCACGGTCAGCGTCAGGCGCACGCCGGTGGTCGCCAGTGGATGGCCCAGCGCAATCGCGCCGCCGTTGACATTCAATTTGCTCAAATCCAGCCCGAGTTCGCGGCCCACGGCCAGCGTTTGCGCGCCCTGGGCTTCGTTGATTTCAAAGCGGCCAATTTGGTCGAGTGTCAAGCCAGTGCGCGCCAGCAGCAATTGAATTGCCGGGGCTGGGCCGATGCCCATGATTTCGGGCGGCACGCCGACGACGGCAGCGGCCACAATCCGGGCCAGCGGTTTTTTGCCCTGCGCCTTGGCGTAAGCGCCGGAGCTGACGATAGCCGCCGCCGCCGCATCGACCAGCGCGGCGCTGTTGCCGCCGGTCTGCACGCCGCCGTCATAGACGGGCCTGAGCTTGGCCAGCACTTCGGCGGGCGAAATGCGGGCGTGCGTGTCGTGGGCGACTTCGGTGATTTTTCCCTGCAAGCGGATGCCGCGTGCTTTGTAGCCTTCCAGCTCGAATTTTTCGCTGATGACCGGCACGATTTCACCGGCGTGAAAGCCGCTTTCTTGCGCCGCCACGGCTTTGGCGAAGGAGCTGGACGCAAACGCATCAACTTCTTCGCGGCTGATGCCGTATTTTTTCGCCAGATTTTCAGCCGTCTGGATCATGTTGATGCCCGCTGCCGGGTCTTTCAACGCCTCCCACATATAGTCTTTAAAGCCGACCGGGGCGCCCAGCTTGAAGCCGGTGCGGTGGTCAAACGCGGCAATCGGGTTGCGCGTCATGCTCTCGGTGCCGACGACCAGCGCGGCCTCGCAGGCGCCGCCCTGAATCTGCTCGCCCGCCTGGCGGAACAATTCAAAACCGGTGCCGCAAATGCGCTGGGCCATCAGCGCCGGTACTTCGACCGGCACGCCCGCATACAGACCGATGTGGCGCGGCAAAAAGAACTGGTCAAAGTCGCCGGGTGCCATGTTGCCCGCAATCACCGCGCCGATGTGGTCGGCGGGAACGCCAGCGCGGGCCAGCGCCTCACGCGCCGCCTTGATGCCCAGATCGGTCGGCGAGATGTGGCCGAGCGCGCCGCAGTAATCGACCATCGGCGTGCGTACACCGGCGAGCATCCAGACATCGTTGAAACTGGAGAAAAATCCTTGGGAAGCCATGCGTGTGTTCTTTCAGTTGCCGGGTTGGAGGATGTTGGCCGCGCTGCCCTCGTGCAGCGCCTGGACCAGCGCGGCGCGGTGCTGGAGCACGGCGCGCTGGTTGATCGAGCCCTTGTCGGTGATTTCGCCCAAGTCCAGCGACGGCGGTTGCGCCAGCAAAATCAGCCGCGCAATGCGGTTGGCGCTGCCGGTGGCGGTGCGGGCCAGCTCGTTGACGGTTTCCTGAAAATGCGCCAGCACCGGCGCACTGGCCAGCACGTCGGCCATAGGCGCGTCGGCAGCCAAGCCGCTCAGAGCGCGCACCGCTGGCGTCGCAAAAATCATCGCGCTGACCTCGTGCTGATCGAGTCCGGTGATGACGGCGTCCTGAACATAAGGTGTACCCGCGCCGATGATCTTGGCGCGCAGCGGGCCAACGCTGACAAAGGTGCCGGTGGCCAGCTTGAAGTCTTCGGCAATGCGGCCATCAAACTTCATGCCGAGGTGAATGTTCTCCTCGTCAATCCACTTGACCGCGTCGCCGGTGCAGTAAAAGCCTTCGTCGTCAAAGTGGGCGGCGGTTTCTTCCGGGGCGCGCCAGTAGCCGGGCGTGATGTTCGGGCCACGGTAGCGGGCTTCGACTTTGCCTTGATTCGGCACCAGCTTGAGTTCCAGACCCGGCGTGGGCAGGCCCAGTTCGCCCGCTTTCACGTCGGGGCTGGTCACGAACAGGCCAAACGGGCCGGACTCGGTCATGCCAAAGCCGCAGGTCATCACGATGCGCTCGCCGATTTCGGCTTCTTCGCTGTGGTACAGGCTGTCCCAGACCGGCTGGGCCAGCGAGGCGCCGGCGTAGAAGAACATGCTAACCTTGGACAGGAAGTTCTTGCGCAGCACCAGGTCGGTTTTCATCGCATTGGCAATTGCTTCGTAGCCGGTCGGCACGTTGAAATACAGCGTGGGCGCGACTTCGCGCAGGTTGCGCAGCGTCTCGTTAATTAGCGCCGGGGTCGGCTTGCCCTCGTCGATGTAGAGCGTTCCGCCGTTGTAAAGCACCATGCCGAAGTTGTGGTTGCCGCCGAAGGTGTGGTTCCACGGCAGCCAGTCCACCAGCACCGGTGGCAGCTCGGTCAGCACTGGCATCGACTGGCGCATTTGCTGCTGGTTGGCGCACCACATGCCTTGCGTGTTGATGACGGCTTTGGGCAGCTTGGTCGAGCCGCTGGTGAATAAAAACTTGGCAATCGTCTCGGGGCCGGTGGCCTGCATCGCCGCGTCAATAGCGGGTGTGGCGACGGTGGCCAGCAGCTCGGTAAACGACGTGGTGGCGCGGCCCGGCACGGCGCCGGTCGTCGTCACGACTTCCACATCGCTGCCGACGACTGCCAAAATGGCCGTGCTGTAGCGCACGCCGCTGCTGGCAAACACCAGGCCGGGCGTCAGCGTGCCGAGCACATGGCGCAGCTTGCCAAAGTCCTGGCTGATCGTCGAATAGGCGGGCGACGAAGGGCTGTAAGGCACGCCCGCATACAGGCAGCCCAGCGCCAGCAGCGCGTGTTCAATGTCGTTTTCGCTCAGGATGACGACGGGCCGCTCGGCGCTCAGGCCGCGCTCCAGCAGCGCCTGGCCGATGCGCCGGGCGCCATCGAGCGCTTCGGCGTAGCTGATGCGGCGCCACTCGCCTTTCGTGCCGTCGGCATTCTTGACGCGCTGGGCGAGAAAGGTGCGCTCGGGCGCGGTCTGCGCCCAATGCACCAGTTGATCCGTCAGGCGCTGGGCGCAGGGCTGCAGCGGTTGCTCGGCTTTCAAATAGCGCACGCCGTTTGGCCCTTCGCTCATGACGGCGCGGGTCACGCCGAAATGAAGCGGGCGGTACTGCGCGGCGTGGCTGGCGGTGGCGGGGTTCTTGCTCATTTGTCTCGCTCCATCTTGTCGTGAAGGGTGGAATCTAAGAGGGCATTCGCTCTGCTGGCGAACTAAAAGCCCTGCGGTGAAATTCAGCTTTTTTGGACTTTGGCGGCGCGGCCATCGAGGAAGGCCTGAACGCGCTCCTTGGCTTCGGGCGCGCTCTGGGCAATGGCGGCCATCATGGCTTCGGTAAAAAAGCCCTGGTCGGCGGGCTGTTCGGCAATGCGCGGCAGCGCATGCATCAGCGCGTAATTGGTCAGCGGCGCGTTCTGGGCGATGCGCTGGGCCAGCTCGAAAGCCTTGGCAAACGCCTCGTCGGCGGGCACGAGGTACTGCGCCAGGCCGATGCGCTCGCCATCGACGGCGTTGTACACGCGGCCGGTCAGCATCATGTCGGTCATGCGCGCCACGCCGATGAGCTTGGGAATGCGCACCGAGCCGCCGCCGCCGACAAAAATGCCGCGTGAGCCTTCGGGCAGCGCGTAAAACGTCGATTCGTCGGCCACGCGGATGTGGCAGGCACTGGCCAGCTCCAGCCCGCCGCCGACCACCGCGCCGTGCAGCGCGGCAATGACCGGCACTGGGCCGAACTGCACCCGCTCCAGCGCGGCATGCCACATGCGCGAATGGTGCAGGCCCTGGCCCGCGTCGCGCTCCTTGAGTTCGGACAGGTCCAGCCCGGCGCAAAAGTGGTCGCCGTCGCCGGTGATGACGGCGGCGCGCACGCTGGCGGGCAGGGTGTCAAAGATGTTGCGGATGGCGATGACCAGCGCGTCGTTGAGCGCATTGCGCTTGGCCGGGCGGGTCAGGCGGATGACGGCGATTTCGCTGTGGTCGCCGCAGATGTCGAGCTGGATGTCTTGGTTGGTCATGTGTGCAATTTCCTCTATGGGTTGAATTATGGTTATGAAATATAACCAATTCAAGCCGCTTTTAGGGGAAATTGCTGGGGGTTTTCCCTTTGCGGGGAAACCCTTGGGGTGGGTTTTTGGTGGTGCGTGGGCGGGCTTGGCCGTTGCGGAGGGGGCGCGTTGTGCCGCTTGATGGTTGGGTGTCAGGCGGCTATCTGGTGCGTACTTTGTTCTGGCGGTGTAGCTTTTGCCACCGAGTTTTAATTTTGATTTAATGGGTTGATTGACAAAATTTATTGATATTTACGAATAATATTTTGAATTTTTCAATCTGCTTTTTTGTTCTGGTAATATGTAGTAGCCTAATCTGCTTTTGGCTATTACTTGGAGAATTTTTTTATGCAAAAGTATGTTGAAGTACCAAAAAATGATGTGAAATCAAAAGTTGAGAATGCTTGGTTTGAAAATTGCCGAGAGAGTAATGTGCCATTCATAACTTTAAAAATAATAACTAAGTTCGCTGATGTTCATTGGGATTACATTGCATACCAGCCTGAAGTTGACAAGATTCTTAATTCCCTTGATGGGCAACTGCGGGATGGAGCAATCACAATTTTTAAAAAATATGCAAATTCAAGGTCAGAATATAAAGCTAATGATCTTCTCGTATTGTTCAAAGGAATTGATATACCGAAAGCCAGACTTGCTGCTGAAGAATTATATGATCTAGTTGTTTGTTGCATTGAGGGAGATCGAAAGATGGTAGTAGTTTAATCTTGATTGTCACCCTGAAAGATTTTAAGGTTATGAGTGGTAAAGTCATATTGCTTACATGGTTATTTTTGTGGCTAAATGTGGCTTTACTTTTGAAGTGATTGGTAGCATGCGCTAGTTGCAAGTTGTCTATTTGATAAAATTATTCGCTTCACCCTTGAATCGAATTACCCGTAAAGATTTTAATTGATGATACCTCCAAGCTCAGGCCGCGCCACCGTCAAACGCATACTTCATGGAATAAGCTTGCTGCCGCTAGCTCATATCGTACATCTGCATGGGAAGGGGGTGCGACCTTTCTTGGCGGATATAACGGGCCTATCGCCTGCGCGCATTGCTCAGGGCAATCTAGATAAAATTCGCCCTTCAACGGCGATAAAAATCGCATCATCTTCTAATGCCTGGGCACATAATTGGACAAAAAAGCAAGGCTGGAGCGACCAAGATTTCGATACCCATATCGCTGCAATGCCACTTTTATCCAATGGAAATCCTGCTTCATTGGCGAGTTGGATTTATGGAATGCGGCGTCCAGATATTCATTCATTGCCATTGACGATCACTCACACACTAAAAACTGATGAGTTAATTCATTCATTGTCGATAGCTTTCGATGCGAACGACTGCGCGGCGTTCACCCAAGAAATTCTTACGATGGCAGCCAGTGAGTATGAACGGAGCTTCGTTCGCACACCGGCAGAACAAATTGAGATGAAGTCAGAACTTGACGCTTGGCGTGCGGCGAGAGATTGGGATGCTATTGGAGCTTTATTTACCAAGGTTGCCGATAATTTACTATTAGACATCTATGCCGCACTGGATGCAGAATGGGGGGGGTGGTATTTTCAGGCCGCCACGCCAAAACCCGTATTTCTTTTTATTAATCCACAGATGAATAAAGATATTGATATGTCTTTAGGAACTTTTTCTTCAGGAACTATACCTTCACGAAACCTTGTTTATCGTCCGGTTCGGAGGCTGCTGGAGTTGAGTTATGCAGTGCTGCACTGTAATTACAAAGGTCACTGGCCTGATGAGCCAGTCGGGCGTAAGGAACTGGGCCAGGCGATAGATTTAGCTGATTCACATATCGGCAATTATTTCGATGGTACGAGAAATTTGACTCTTACTGCATTTCAGAATATTTGGCAAAGCCTGTGCCGAAATTTTGCTAAAAATAGCAAGGAACCAGAGGGCGTCATCTGTCCGGCTCCATTGGCTGTTGTTGCAATCGCTTGGCAACACATGTTTATTCAAAACACCAACGAGCACAAACTCAAGTCAGTTTTTATGCTTGATGAAACTGACTACACACGACGGTGGCAGCATCACCGGAACTGCTGGGCTGACCAGCTCACCTCTGGTGATTTTGACTGGCCAGTCTGGCTCCTCAATAAATCCCTATAGTCAGACTCCCCTGCGTACCAGCCAATTGTCTGGACGATCAGTTTCACCACGAGCACGCCAATACGCATCATGATTAGGGTTCAATTGCTTGGAACGGTTGTCGTTGCCTTGAGTCGTGGCTGCCTTGGGAGTCTGCTGATTTACCAGTTTTTCAGCCGGAGGTGCCACTGCAATAACGCGCTGCATACGCCCCACATAATTTCCCTTGGGAACTTCTCCGCCATGCTGTTTGGCGACTACTCTCTGAATACGGGCTACGTCAGCAGGCCGGATGGGGGTTACTGGTTTTGAAGGGGTCTTTGACATCGCTAATTTCCTTGGTTGGTTGAAAGCGTGGCTGAAGCGTCAGCCACAACCAAAATGTCGCAGAATCAGCATCAACACTTCATCCAGAAATCTTCACTTTCTGACTGATGTAGATAGCCCCAAAATCCATCCCCTTGCACACAATTTTTCTTATTTAAAAACAACAACCTACCTGTTTTTTGTCGCAGAAGTCATTTTTTCTATCGGAGATAAAGCAAGGTTTGTACGTCGCCCGAATGACCAAAAGCAGTCCGATTCAGCTGTCAAACCCCCAAATACCCCGCCAGCGCCGCACTCCCCGCCACCTCGTCAGCGCTGCCCGCCAGCACCACTTGGCCTTTTTGCAGCACCAGCGCCCGGTCTGACTGCTGCAGCACTTTGCGGTAATCGCGGTCCACGATCAGCGTGGCGATGCCGCTGGCGCGGATGGCGTCGATCACGTTCCAGATGTCGAGCACGATCAGCGGCGCCAGCCCTTCGGTGGCTTCGTCCAGAATGATCAGTTCCGGGTGCGTCATCAGCGCCCGGCCAATTGACAGCATTTGCTGCTCGCCGCCCGAGAGCTGCGCGCCCAGGTTGGTCAAGCGCTCTTTCAGGCGCGGAAAGGTCTCCAGCACGCGCTCGTAAGACCAGTCGTTGCGCCCGTCGCGGCCCCGGCGGGCGGCCATGATGAGGTTTTCGCGCACCGACAGATTCGGGAACACGCCGCGCCCTTCGGGCACATAAGCCACGCCCAGCCGGGCGACTTCGTGCGGCTTGGCGCGCGAGGCGTCCTTGCCGAAAAAGGCGATGCTGCCGTCGCGCTGCGCCACATGGCCGAGCAGCGTGCGGATCAGCGTGCTTTTGCCCATGCCGTTGCGCCCGAGCAGGCCTATGGTTTCGCCGCGTGCGATTTGCAGGTCAACGCCGTGCAGCACATGGCTGGAGCCGTACCAGGCGTGAATGCCGCGTGCGTCGAGGATGAATTCTTCAGAAGGCTTCACGTCAATGGTCTCCCAGGTAGGCGGCGCGCACTTGCGGGCTGTTGCGGATGCCGTCAGGCGTGTCGCTGGCAATCACCGTGCCGTTGACCATCACGGTGATGCACTCGGCAATGCGAAACACCGCGTCCATGTCGTGCTCGACCAGCAGGATGGCGTGGCCGGTTTTCAGCTCGGCCAGCAGCGCGAGCATGCGTTCGGTTTCTTCGGCGCCCATGCCCGCCAGCGGCTCGTCGAGCAGCAGCACCTGCGGCGCGGTGGCCAGGCACATGGCGATTTCCAACTGGCGCTTCTGGCCGTGCGACAGCAGCCCGGCGGGGCGGTCGAGCAGCTCGTTCAGCCCGGCGCGGGATGCGGCCTGGCGTGCCGCCGACATGCTGGCTTCGCAATGCTGGGCGCTGCGCCACCATTGCCACGGTTGCTGCGTCGCGGCCTGCGCGGCGAGGCGGCAGTTTTCAAACACGGTGAAGGTCGGGTAAATCGTGTTGCGCTGGTAGCTGCGGCCCAGGCCTAAGCGGGCGCGTTTGGGCTGGGTGCAGCCGGTCACGTCCTGACCAAGCAGCTCGACGCGCCCGCTGGATGGCGGGATTTCGCCCGACAGGATGTTGATCAGCGTCGATTTGCCCGCGCCGTTGGTGCCGATGACGGCGTGAACCGTGCCGCGCTCCAGCGCCAGCGACACGCCATCGAGCGCGACCAGTCCGCCCCAGCGGCGGGTGATGTCATGGCCGCGCAGCAAAATATCCGGCGCGGCGGGCAGGGCTGACGCGGCTGGAATGGCTGAAGCGGATGGCACCGCTGGTGTAGCTGGCACAGCCGACAAGGCTGGCGAAGTGGCTGGCAAGACACCAAGCGAAATGTCAGACGGCTTCACGGCGCACCTCCGGCAGGCTATTGCGGCCCATCAGGCGCACTTTCAATTGGCCGGGCAGGCCGACCAGTCCACGCGGTAAAAACACCACGCTGGCAATGATGCTCAGGCCCAGGCCCAAATGCCAATGCTTGGCAAAGTCGCCAAACACCGCTTCGGATTTAAAAAACTCCTGCAGCAGCGCAAAGGCAAACGCGCCCAGCAGCGCGCCGCGCAAATGGCCCAGTCCGCCCAGAATGATCATGATCAGCACCGCGCCCGACAGGTGCCAGCTCATCATTTCCGGGTTCACAAAACCGTCTTTGACCGCAAACAAAAAGCCAGCCAGCCCGGCAATGCCGCCGGAAATCGTGAATGCGGCCAGCTTGTACGGGTAGGTTGAAAAGCCCGTCGCTCGCATGCGCTGCTCGTTGACGCGAATACCGGCCAGCGCCCGGCCAAAGGTCGAGCGCCCCAGCAGCGCCAGAAAGCCGAACACGCCCGCCAGCATGAGCAGCGTGAAGCCGTAGAGCGTGGTGGATTTGTCCAGGTCCAGCAGGCTGCCCAGCACCGGTTTCATCGTCAGATAAATGCCGTCGGTGCCGCCGCCCAGCGGGGTGTCATGCACCATGTAATAGGCCATCTGCGCAAACGCCAGCGTCACCATGATGAAGTAAGCGCCCTTGGTGCGCAGCGACAGCGCGCCGACGGCCAGCGCATAGGCTGCGGACGCCAGCACGCAGGCGGGCAGCAGCCACAGCAGCGACGGCGCGCTGCCCTCGGGCGAGAGCAGTACCGCCGCATAAGCGCCGATGCCAAAAAACGCCGCCTGGCCAAAGCAGATCAGCCCGGTGGCGCCGACCAGCAGCTCCAGGCTCAGCGCGAAGATGGCGTAGATCATGATTTTGGTCACCAGATCGACGCCGTAGCTGCCGGTAAACACCGGGTACAGCGCCAGCGCGGCAAAGACCAGCGCGGTGAAAATGGTTTTGGAGTGTGTCATCGGTTTATCCGGCCTTGAACAGGCCATCGGGTTTCCACAGCAGGATCAGCGCCATCAGCACATAGACCAGCACGCCAGCGGCCTGCGGCAAAAACACCTTGCCAAAGGTATCGACAAAGCCAATCAACAGCGCCGCCAGCAGCGCGCCACGAATCGAGCCAATGCCGCCAATCACCACAATGACAAAGCAAATAATCAGCACCGAGTCGCCCATATTCGGATACACCGACGACACCGGCGCCGCCACCATCCCGGCCAGCACCGCCACGCCCAGCCCGGCGGCAAACACCACGCGGTAGAGGAACTTGATGTCGATGCCCAGCGACTGCACCATTTCGCGGTTGGTGCTGCCTGCGCGGATCATCATGCCGAGGCGCGTGCGGGTGAAGACAAAGTACATGCCCAGCGCCAGCGCCAGACAGACGCCGGAAATGAACAGCCGATAGACCGGATACGTCATCACATCGCCCAGCGCCAGCGTACCGGCCAGAAAATCCGGCGGCGCCACGCCGTGGACCTCGTCGCCGGCCAGCAGGCTGCGCAGTTCTTCAAACACCAGAATCAGGCCGTAAGTCATCAAGACCTGCTGCAGATGCTCGCGCTCATACAGAAAGCTGAAAAACGCCCACTCCAGCACATAGCCCAGCAACACCGCCAGCACCACGCCGACCGCCAGCGTGGCAAAAAAACCGCCGCCCAGCGTGGCGCCCACAATCGGCGCCAGCGCATAGGCCATGTAGGCGCCAATCATGTAAAAGCTGCCGTGCGCCAGGTTGATCACGCCCATGATGCCGAAAATCAGCGTCAGGCCGGAAGCCACCAGAAACAGCAGCAGCCCGTATTGCAGCGCGTTCAGGCACTGGATCAGGAAGATGGAAAAGTCCATAACAGTGCCTCAGCTTTTTTTACAGCTTGCAGCCACGGCCCGGATCGGTCAGCGCCTTGCTGGCGATGCTGACCAGCTTGTTTTCCTTGCCCGAGACCTGGCGCAGATAAATGTCCTGCACCGGATTGTTGAACTTGGAAATCGTGAACGCGCCACGCGGGCTGTCGATTTTGGCCTTGTGCAGCGCGGCGGCAAACTCGGCTTTCTTCGTCGTGTCGCCCTTGACGGCGGCGAGGCCGACGCCCAGCATTTGCGCCGCGTCATAGCCCTGGACGGCATAGACATCGGGCTGCAGCTTGTAGGCCTTGGCGTAGGCCAGGCGAAACGCGTTGTCGCGTGGCGTGTTCAGCGCGTCGGCGTAATGCAGCGTGGTCAGCAGACCGTCGGCATCCGCGCCCTGGGCTTCTAGCGTGCCATCGGTCAGGAAACCGGCGCCGTACAGCGGAATGCTTTTCTTCAGGCCCGTGCCCGCGTAGTCCTTGACAAACTTGACCGCGCCGCCGCCAGCAAAAAAGGTATAGACCGCGTCCGGCTTGGTGGCAGCAATCTCGGTCAGCAGCGCCTGAAACTCGACGTTGGGGAAGGGCAGGTTCAGCTCCTTGACGACCTGGCCGCCGCCTTTTTCAAACGCCTCCTTGAAGCCGCCCACCGACTCGTCGCCCGCCGCGTATTTCCAGGTGATGGTGACTACCTTCTTGATGCCCTTTTTGGCCATCACGTCGCCCATCGCGTAGCCGGACTGCCACATCGAGAACGAGCTGCGAAAGACATTGGGCGCGCACATGGCGCCGGTGATGGCGCCCGCCCCCGCGTTTGGCACGATCATCAAGGTGCCGGTGTCTTTGGCGACTTTGGCCATCGCCATCGCCACGCCGGAGTGAACCGAGCCGATCAGCACATCGACGTTGTCGCGCTTGATCAGCTTGTTGACGTTGTCGGTGGCCTTGGACGGGTCGGAGGCGTCATCGACCTTGACGAACTCGATCTCGCGCCCGCCTAGCTTGCCGCCCTGCTCGGTGACGAACTGTTTGAAGCCGTTTTCAATCGCCGTGCCCAGCGACGCATAGGTGCCGGTGTAGGGCAGCATCAGGCCGACCTTGAGCTTGGGCTGGGTTTGCGCGGAGGCGGCGCTGGCGCAAAAAATGGCAGCGGCGGCGATCAGGTGAAGGCGGCTCTTTGTCTGGGTCATGGTCTTGTCTCCGGGTAGTCGTTATGTCGTCAAAGGAAAGCGGTGATGGCGGCGATCAGCTTGTCGGGCTGGTCCCGGTGCGGCGAGTGGCCGCAATCGGGCAGTTCGAGCAGCCGGGTTTGTGGCACCCGGCGCGCAATGCCGCGAATCTGTTCCAGCGTGCCGTATTCGTCGTCCAGCCCTTGCACCGCCAGCAGCGGGCAGGCGATGGCGCTGATTTCTTCTTCAATCGACCAGTGCTTGAAATCGGGGCGCAGCCAGATGTCGTTCCAGCCCCAGAAGGCCGAATCGGGGTCGTCGTGGTGCCGCGCCAGGCGCTGGCGCAGGTCGGTTTCCAGGTAAGCGGCGCGGGTTTTGGCGATGCTGCTGACGGACAGCTCTTCGACCAGAATGTGCGGCGCGAGCACGATGG
>Ga0302273_1000748_pt1 | contig 14199 bp, 8 predicted proteins | sample III_Bog_N1_3_FD_198774 | JGI IMG/M metagenome (GOLD analysis project Ga0302273, IMG submission 198774) | Peat permafrost microbial communities from Stordalen Mire near Abisko, Sweden - III_Bog_N1_3 | ecosystem: Environmental > Terrestrial > Soil > Wetlands > Peat | place: Sweden: Abisko... | reverse complement strand
GGAAGAATGGGAGCGCCTGCGCAATCCCGAGTTCAAGGCCGAGGACGTGCAGGAGCTCAAGCCCCTGGGCGCCGACGAGGCTGCGCTGGACATCACCAAGGACGCGCGCGTCTTCACCGGCAAGATCCGCGAGCGCGTGCTTTCGGCGCTTCGGCTGTGGTCGCGCGGTTCCTTCGAGGAATGTCTGGAAGTGCTGGGCTCCGGTCCGCACGAGGACGAGACCGGCATGCTCTGGACGCCGCTGCGCATGGACGATGCGTGGCGCTCGTTTACCAAGGAGCATATCGAGCTGCGCCTGGATGCCGAGGGCCGCAACGCCCGCCACACCCGCATCGCCAAGAGCGTGGACGTGTGGCTGGTGGAGCAGATCCTGCAGGACGACGAGGATCTCAACGACTGGTCGATGAAGTTGACCGTGGACCTCGATGCTTCCAAGGCCGCCGGCGAGCCGGTGATCCGGTTGACCTGGCTGGGAGACATGGCGGGGGAGTAGACAAAAACTGTCCGGCAGGGCGGCTCTAGTCGATCGGGAAGTCGGATAGATTCAGCCAGTGCTCGATGGTTTGCAGCAGATGGGCTTGGGAGACTGGCTTGGTGAGGAAGTCGTCCATGCCGCAGGCCATCACCTTCTCGCGGTCCCCTACCAAAGCGTTGGCAGTCATGGCAACCACGGGGATGGCGTGGTTGCGTACCGGTGAGTCGGTGTCGCGGATTCGGCGTGTGGCTTCGTACCCGTCCATCACGGGCATCTGGCAATCCATCAGCACCAGGTCGAAATCCTCCTCGGACAGCATGCGCAAGGCTTCCTCGCCGTTCTCTGCGATGCGGCTCTGGTACCCGAGCTTGCGAAGGATCCCCTGCGCCACCTTCTGATTGGTGGGGTTGTCTTCCACGATCAGGATTCTGCTGGCCGAGCGTTCGGCCACGAGGCCTGATTCGCTGAGGTCGTCTTTGCTGCCGGGGTTCTGGGGCGGAATGCCGACCAGACACCGGATCAGCTCCTCTTTTCGGACCGGCTTCTGGAGGAAGCTGGCGACGCCTTGGTCACGCAGGGAGCGAGGGGAGCTGCGCAATCCGAAGGCGGAGGCCATGGCGATCCGCAGGCCTCCCCATTCGGGACGGCTGCGGATCCGGCGGATCAGTTCGTCACCGTCCATCCCGGGCATGTTGTGGTCGATGATGGCGACCTGAAAAGCCGATGCTCCCGGCTCCGATTCCAGCAGTTCCAAGGCGGCGTGGCCGCCGCTCGCAGCTTCCACCTTCACGCCCAAGGTCGTCAGCTGCTGCTCGAACACCTTGCGTGCCGCGGCGTTGTCGTCCACGATCAGGACGCGCATGCCGACGAGACTGGTGGGAAGCGGGAGGAGTTCGTCCGGGGCCCCTAGGCGCAGGCGAGTGGTGAACCAGAAGGTGGACCCCTGGCCGGGAGTGCTTTCCACTCCGATGAGCCCATCCATGTACTGCACCAGCTGACGGCTGATGGACAGGCCCAGGCCCGTGCCGCCGAAGCGGCGCGTGGTCGAGGTGTCGGCTTGGCTGAAGCTTTCGAAGATGTCTGCCTGTTTCTCCGCTGCGATGCCGATGCCGGTGTCTCTGACGGAAAAGCGCAGCAGGCAATCGGCGAGGGAGCGTTCCAGGCAGTCGCAAGACACCTCCACTTCCCCGGAGACGGTGAACTTGAGGGCGTTGCTGACAAGATTTGTCAGGATCTGGCGCAGGCGGGTCGGGTCGCCGCAGACGTTGCGAGGGAGGTCGGCGCTGCCGTGCGAGATGTACTCCAGGCCCTTTTCCTGGGCTCGGATGCTCATGACGCCCGAGAAGTCGTCCAGCCAGGACATGAGATCGAAGGGCGTCTCCTCGAGGTCCAATCGCCCGGCCTCAATCTTGGAAAGGTCGAGGATGTCGTTGACCAGCTCCAGCAACGAATCGGCGCTGGCGCGGGCGACGTCCGCGAACTGCTTCTGCTCACGATCCAGCTCGGAGTCGGCCAGCAGGTGCACCATTCCCACCACGCCGTTGAGGGGCGTGCGGATCTCGTGGCTCATGTTGGCCAGGAACTCGCTCTTGGCTCGGCTGGCTTCCTGCGCCTTGCGCTCCGCCTCGCGATGCCGCTCCAGGATCGAGCGGTAGTCCTCCTTGACCAGCCGGAATGCTTCGGCAGCTTCGTAGAGGGGATGGTTCTCCAGAAAGCGGATGTCGCTCCCTTCGATGTCCCATGCCAGCGAACCCAGCAGCCTGACCAGCTGCGAGAGGTCGTCGGCCTTGATGGCGTGGACCTCCTTCTCGTGCAGGCCGCGACGCTCCGGATCGCCGTCCATCCATTCCGTCGCAAGCTCCAGGGCGTCGCGCAGGACGGGAACATAGCGCACCGGATGGAGGGTGATGTGGCTGAAGAAGACCTGGCTGATTCGCACCATCAAGGATGCCCCCACCAGGACGGTCCGACTGGGCATCAGATTGCTGTGGGCATGGAACAGCCGCACGGAGGAGGCGTATGCGGAGCGTACGGCCATCGCTGCGGCCTGCAGTTTGCCGAAGTCCACGATCCTGAAGTACTCCGGCCCGATCAGGTAGCCGTGATCCACCAGAGATTGGCAGACCTGGGAATGCTGTGCGACCAACGACGTGTCGTGGTGGTGTCCCCAGATCTTCACGAAGAGGATCTTGAAGTGCGCCACCGCGATGTCGATGCCTGCCGATCCGTCGGCGTTGCGCAATTGCCATTCTGGCTTGAATTCGAAGTGCTCCAGCTCGAGCCCCTCAGCTCCTCCGGACGCTTCAAGTCTATTGCTGTCGTTGATGATCTGGAAGGCGCTGCCCAGGTTGGCGACGTGGCGAATCGGAAAGCTGGTGATCCGGTTGGTGAAGGTCACGCTGACGCGCACCCAGGCGGCCGCCCCGACGACTAGGGAGAGGCTGCAGCAAAGTCCGTTCTGTTCGTGGAAGCGCTTGAGGTTGTAGGCGTATTGTCGCCGGGCACTCAAGGAGGCCGATTGCATCTGGGTGAAGTCTGCGATGCGGATGTAGCTGGATCCATTGAGCCAGCCAGCCTTGAACAGGGCGTTGCAGTGCTTCAGGATCGCATCGGCTTCCCTGGCGTCTTCGATGTGCCCCCAGTAGCGCAGGAACAGGATGTTGCCACGTGCCACGCCGATGTCGATTCCGCCGCTGCGATCGGCAGAGACGACGGCCCAGCGGCTGTCGAAGTGGAATTCCGAAATGGTCAGGGTGCCGGGGCGCAAGGCTTCGCTGCAGGCTTCCATGGCCTGCTGGAGCCCGCTCAACACCTTCATCGGGTAGTGCAGTTCGTTTCCGCGCAGGGCCAGCCCGACACGGAAGACGGTCACCAGCAAGGTGTTCGTCCCGAAGATGAAGCTGCCTCGGCAGTTCCGGTAGGTGCGCGAAAAGTGGTACAGGCTGTAGACGCGCCGCAGCTCCGAGGACGGCATGCCGTGCATGCCGGTGATGTCGTGGATCTCGGCGTAAGGGGTGTCGCCAGGGAAGAACTCGTCCACGATGGCGTCGCGGAACTGTTCGTACTGCTCCTCGCTGCAGGCATGGCGCTGGCCGACGGTGTCGATGCGCAGGATCTGCCGGTCCAGGATGCTGAAGGTGAGGCGTGCACCGCCTTCCATGTGCACGTCCTTCCATTCCGGGCGGGAACGGACTTCAACCCCGGAGATCGGGTCGAACGTGATGGAATCTGCGCTCATGTTCGCATCATAGCACATGCATCGAGGACGTGGAAGGGGATCCCACTGGCGGAGGGGGTGGGACTCGAACCCACAAGCCCTTTCGGGCGGCGGTTTTCAAGACCGCTGACTTAGCCGATTAGCCTACCCCTCCGCCTCTGGGAAGCGGAGCTGAAATCTAGGAACGGCGCGCGCTGGAAGAGGTGGATTTTTGGTCAAGCGCGGGGCCCATCGTCTTCTTGCCGTCAGGAGATGATTTGCGGTTCCTGTGGGATCTAGCGCGGGTCCGTACTCCTGGCGAGTACCCCGGCGTCAACTAGATTGGGATGCGAACATCCAATTGCAGGAGACGACATGCTCAAGGATCCGACCATCCTCCTCATTGGCCGCCACGGCCAAGTTAGTTGGGAATTGCAGCGCACGCTGGCGCCGCTGGGCAAGGTGGTGGCCCTGGACTTCCCCGAAGTGGATTTGACGGATTCCGACGGCCTGCGCAAGCTGGTCCGCGAGGTCAAGCCCCAGGTGCTGGTCAATGCGGCGGCCTACACCGCCGTAGACAAGGCCGAGGATGAGCTGGAGAAATGCCGGGCTATCAACGCCACCAGTCCCGGTGTGCTGGCCGAAGAAGCGGCCAAGCTGGGTGCGCTGATGGTGCACTATTCCACCGACTACGTGTACAACGGCGGCGGCGAAGCTCCTTGGACCGAGGAATCTCCCACCGGCCCTCTCAATGTCTACGGTCAGACTAAGCTCGAAGGCGACGTGGCCATTGCCCAGGCGCTTCCTGGCAACCACTTAATCTTTCGCGTGAGCTGGGTCTACGGGGCGCGGGGCGGGAACTTCCTGCTCACCATGCTGCGGCTGGCCCGCGAGCGTGAGAGCCTTTCGATCATCGACGACCAGATCGGAGCACCCACCTGGTCGCGCCAGATTGCCGAGGCCACAGCCTTGGCCATTGCTCGTCGGCAGGACCAGAGCGGTGTGTACCACTTGCCGCAGGCCGGCTTCACCAGCTGGCACGGCTTCGCCAAGTCCATCTTCGAGCTGGACCCGAAGAAGTCCGAGCAGGTCCTGAAGGAACTCAAGGCCATCGGCACCGATGCCTACCCGACCAAGGCGGCGCGCCCGCGCAACAGCCGCATGTCGGGTGAGAAGCTGGCCTCCGATTTCGGCATCCGCCTGCCTCATTGGGAAGATTCGCTGCGGCAGGTGATCGAAACGCTCTGATCTGACTCGGGGAGTGTCCGGCGGGGCGGGAATTCGGTATCTTCTTCCAGTAAATGAAAATGCGTCTCAAGTTCGGGGCGCTCCCAACATGGAACAGGAGCCATTGATGATTCAGGACACACCCACCTACGATCCGGCCGCCGTCCTTCCCATGCGCCGTGCGCTCAACGATGCGGGTTTCCGTGACCTGCTCACTCCTGATGATGTGGACGAAGCGATCGGAAGCGAAGGCACTGCGCTTGTGGTCCTCAATTCTGTTTGTGGATGCTCGGCCGGCAGCGCGCGCCCCGGCGTGTGCGCAAGCCTGCAAAACGCCATCATCCCCGACCGCTTGGTGTCACTGTTCGCCGGCCAGGAAAAGACGGCTGTGAGTCACTTGCGCGCCAAGTACATGGACGGATTCGCGCCCAGTTCGCCCAACATCGCGCTTTTCAAGGACGGCAAGCTGACGGCCTTCCTGGAGCGCAGCCACATCCAGCAGATGGATGCCGACGACATCGCCCAAGCCTTGGTGGAGATCTTCGACAAGACCTGCAGCACACCCGGCCCCAGCATCCCTCCTGAGGAGTACGCCGTCCTGGACCACGCCATCAGCTGCGGTTCCAAGATCGCCCGCAACGATGGCAAGCCCGGCAGCTGCTGAGGTCCAATGGGATTCCGTCCTGAGGACGGAATAGGGATTCTTGGAAACCCGACGAACTTCGCCGGGTTTTTTATTGCCAAGGCCGCAATGGATTTACATTGCCCCCACTCAAACCTTTGACAGGAGAAATCGCCAAGATGGGTATGCTTCCTTCCAATATGTGGGCAAAGCGCGTTCGCGTGGTGATCGAGGGCAAGCCCTGGATCTTCACCGAGGTCAATTTCGTGAAGCCGGGCAAGGGCCAGGCCTTCCTGCGCTGCCGTCTCAAGAACCTGATGGACGGAAGTACGCTGGAGCGCACCTACAAGTCCGGTGAGTCGCTGGAAGAAGCGAACATGGAAGAGGCAGAGGTTCAGTACCTCTACACCGATGGCGAGACCTGGCACTTCATGAACACCGAGACCTTCGAGGAACTCGACCTGGGCAAGGTCCAGATGGAAGATGTCAAGAACTGGTTGCTTCCCGAGATGAAGTGCACTGTGCTCTTCTTTGACAACAAGGCCATCGCCATCACTCCGCCCACCTTCGTGGATCTGGTCATCACTTACTGCGAGCCGGGGCTCAAGGGCGATACCACCAACACGCCCTTCAAGCCGGCCACCGTCGAGACGGGAGCCATCGTTTCGGTTCCGCTGTTCGTGGAAAATGGCGAGAAGATCCGCATCGACACCCGCACCGGCGAATACTCCGAGCGCGTGAAGGGCTGATCTCGCTTGTGTTTCGGAAAGCCAGCGCCTCCAATGGGGGGGCTGGCTTTTGCTTTTTGGGGCAGAATGCCGCATTTGAGGCAAATTCCAGGTGATTTTGCGTTTCCGGTGTGCTGTGTGTCAACAGAAGCTGTAGCGCAAAGAAAAATTGAACTGTGCGCATGTTTCTTGCGACATACATTCGGATGCACGATATCGGTCGGGAGACTACCCGCACCAGCGGTTCGATGGCCTGACTCCTTCAGGAGGGATATTCCATGAGACTTAGAACATTGATCTTGACCTTGGGTTTGGCTGTCGGGATGTCTTATGCGCTGACTCCAGTCGAAACGTACGGCGCTTTGAAGGCTCAAAACGGCAAATTGATCGGCAAGGGTGGCAAGCAGGTCGTATTGCGTGGCATGAGCATGTACTGGAGCAGCGAGCCGGTCGGGTACAACTACTACACGGCTGGAACCGTCAAGTGGCTGCAGTCTGATTTTCAGGTTTCCGTCATTCGAGTCCCGCTGGCCGTTGAGCCACCGGCAAATTCGCCTAACCCCGGTTATTTAAGCAGTACCGCGACGACATGGCAGCCCAAAGACTCCAGCAACAATCTGGCGCGCGTGAAGACCATTATCAATGGCTGCATCTCGCAAGGGCTTTACGTGGTGGTGGATTGGCATGCCCCGACCGACAACCCCTACACCGACCGGGCCAAGGCCTTCTTCGTGACGCTGGCCCAGACCTACAAGAATGTTCCGAACATCCTATGGGAAGTATGGAACGAACCGACAGTAGACAACGGAACGGTCAAGACGCATGCGGATGCGGTCATCGCGGCTCTGCGTGCTGTTGGAGACACGAACCTGGTGATTGTCGGCAGCAGCAGCTGGTCTGCCCAGCCTGATCAAGTGCCTGCTGTGACGGATTCCAAGAACAACGTGGCATATAGCGTTCACTTCTATGCGGGTTCTCCGGCGCACGATGCGTACAAGAACAACGTCACCAACGCGATCAAGAATGGTCGGACCGTCTTCGCGACCGAATGGGGAACCTCCGACGCCACGGGCAAGTATGGCTACAACGCCAGCAACAGCACGAGCTGGTTGGATTTTCTTGAGACCAATGGCGTTTCGCATTGCAATTGGAACATCGGAACGCCTCTGTTGAATACCGCAAACGCCAGCCAGGGTGTGGAAGCCTCTGCGGCCCTCAAGAGCGGTACCAGTTTCAGTGGCGGCTGGGACATCACCGGCAGTGGCACAACAGGGCTCACGACCTCGGGCGTCTTCATCCGCAATTACATCCGCGGGAAGAACAATGGCCTCTTCACTCTTCCCGCCGAGGCTCCGGACACCAATGCGATCCCCGGCTCCTTCTATGCTACCGTGTGGTCGAAGGTCTCTGGCGTAGACAGCGCCGCTTCCACCGATACGGCCGGCAAGCAGATGATCAATGTTGCCAGCGGCTCCTCGGCCGAGTATTACCTAAAGAATAGCGGGGCAACCTTTTATTACACAGTGATGGCTCGCTTAAAGGCAACGACTGCCGGCAACATCATCTTCAAGACCGGGGCCACAGCATTGTGCACGCTGGCTGTGCCTGCGGGGCAGGGTTGGGTCACCTTGAAGGACACGCTCTACCTCGCAACAGGCGGCCAGACCTTGCATGCGGACTTCAACTTCGCAGGCAATGTCTCCCTCTTCAGGTTCAGCAAGAATCTCACGGCTCCACCACCGCCAACACCAATTGGGCTGGTCGGCGCGGCGCGTGAGCTGGCTGGGGTGAGCATCAAGGGGAATTTCGTCAACTTCCCGGAGGGGCATTCCTGGTCTGCCGTGAAGATAGTGGATGCTCACGGTGCTGTGACGCAGGAATGGTCCTTGAATTCGTCCGTCAGTCGCATCGAGCTGCCTCGCGCACAGGGCCTTCACTGGCTGCTGATCTCCGACAGAAGCGGTTCGCACGTTTCTATGGCTGTGCCGCCGCTTTTGAAATGAGAATGCGCGATTTGTCGTGAACTTCGGTCGTCGGCATTGCGACACATCAGATGCAAGGTCTTACACGAAAACGCCTTGCTAGACAAGTTGAGCGGCTCTAAATTTGCAACACACCACTTTGTCCACCACCACTAGAGGAGTAACTATGAAGAAGATCGCAATGGCCTTGGTGGCCGGAGCCATATTGGCTTCAGTCGCCAGCGCCGACATCACCTATGATTTCTCGCAGCCGGCAGCCAACGCTGCCGCTGTCAAGACCCTTTACGGCTACGATAAGTACCAAGGCAAGTCGTCGACCTCTGGCGTGTCGGTGGCTGGCAATGCCATCACCTTCAATTGGAACCTGACCTACGCGGCTGCTGACGGTGCCTACGGTACGGCCGCTGGCCTGCTCTTGCCCGTGGACAAGTCCTGGGCTGTTCACAACATCTCCAAGGCCACGGCGATCAAGTTCACCATCAAGTCGACCGCTGCCACCACGATGCACGTCATCATCGGCGACGACTCGGCAACGTACTCTGAGGGTGCAGCAGCTGCCAACGGCGCTCTGACCTCAAGCGACGTGCCCGTCACGACCGCTGCAAGCGAAGTTGTGATTCCCATTTCGGACCTCGCCATGCCTTCTTGGCTGGCCGACAAGGCAAGCTGCAAGGCCGACACCAGGTGCGGAACCGAGACGTTCTATTCCCCGAGCAAGGACAGCATCAGCATTGCGCCGCGCTTCCGCAACCTGAACATGCAGCCGGTGGTTGGCTGGAAGACCTCGTCTTCGATCAGCACCAACGCAAGCGGCAGCTTCACCCTTTCCAACGTGGTCATCGTGGGTGCCAACCCTTGGGGTGACGTGACCGGTGCTAATTGCGATGGCGCTGGCGTTATGTTCAGCGACTTTGCGACCAAGGACAACACCAGCAACTTCGGCACCTACTGGTATGCCTTCTCCGACACGGCTTCGGATGCCACCAAGAATGCTGACACCGCCACTGGCGGCACCACCATCCTTCTGAACGGCACAGGCAAGGTCTGGAGCCCGATCGTCGGCAAGGGCGCTGCTGCGGCTCCCATCGGCATTGTCAATGCCACGCTGGAAAAGAACAACCCCAACTCCACGTACACCTACCATGCCTACGCTGGCTGGGCAGACATCGGTGTCCAGGTTTCCCCCACCGATGGCGTCGATGTCGATCTGACCGGCTTGACCGCCATCAGCTTCGAGTTCTATGCTGGCACGGATCTGACGGGTGCAGGCATCACGGCTCCGGCTGGTCAGACCTACGCTTGGAGCGACAAGGTCTATGGCATCACCTTCAAGGCTGAGAATACGAAGATCAATACGGCTTATGACTACCAGATCAACGTTCCTGTGACCCAGGCCGGTGGTAGCAAAGTCTGCGTGGACCTCGACTCCCTCAAGCAGCCCGGTTGGTACCTGAAGAACAATGGCATCGCTGCCACGCCGTTCAATCCGGGCTTCCTTGCGAAGCTGGCTTGGGAGGCCAAGATCGCCGATCAGGGCAACACCTCCATCCATAGCGCCAACGTCGCGTTCGGCATCACCAACGTGAAGTTCTACGGGCTTGACTCGGCTTCTATTTTGACTGCCATCGCCGACGCTGCTGGCAAGGTCCCGGATATTATTGCTCACCGCACCCTGGGAAGCCGTGGCCTGTTGGTTGCCTACAACAAGGGCCTGACCATCTCCTACAACCTGAAGGGCGCTGAGTCCGCTCAGGTCGACGTGCTGCGCATGGACGGCTCCAAGGTCGCTTCCTTCGCTCAGCAGGCGGCTGTCGCCAACAACCTGAATCTGCCGGTCGCCCTGACCCGCGGCACCTACGTTGTGAGTGTCCGCACCGGCAAGACCAGCATGGTTGCGCCTCTGGCTGTCGTTCGCTGATCTGACGCGACACGCTTGAGAATCCGGGCATTCCCATCCGTGGGGATGCCTTTTTCATAGAGAGACCAATCATTCCCATTCCGGGAGGATCCCATGAAACGCCTTGCAACTGCCTGCCTTTCAATCGCGACGCTATCGGCTTTCGCGATGGCCGGAAACTATCCCTTCCCGCAGAATGCCAACTACATCTACGGCAACCGTGTTCCCTACTCCACCACGGATTCAGCGAAGGTGCAGCAGCAGTACCAGATGTGGCTGAATTCCTTCTACCGGGAAAATGGGAGCCAGGCACGCATCCAGTGGACATGGGGCGGAACGCAGGCTGACAGCAACACCACGGTCAGCGAAGGCATCGGCTATGGCATGCTGATCCTGGTCTACATGGACAATCCCAAGAACAGCACGCAGTCCAAGTTCGACAAGCTGCTGGCTTATTACAATGCGCATCTAGATGGCAATGGTCTGATGCACTGGAAGATCAGCGGATGGGGCGGTGCTACGGGCACTGGAGGCGCTACTGACGCGGATCTGGATGTGGCGTTGGCGCTGTTACAGGCCTCCAAACAGTGGGGCGACGGCGCGAGCGACAAGTACATCACTGCCGCCAAGACCGTAATCGCCAAACTGTGGCAGTTCGATGTCAATACCGGAGGCAATTACCTGTATTCGGGCGACCAGTGGCAGAATGGCCCCCTCAACCCATCGTACTTCAGTACGGCTGCGATGAAGCTGTTCGCGAAGGTCGATAACTCCCACGCATGGGCTTCCGTCGCCACCAATTCGTATGCGATCATCAAGAAGAACCGCAATGCTTCTACAGGCCTCGTGTCAGACTGGTGCGATGCCAGCGGCAATCCCCAGCAGGGCAACGCCAAGGAGCCGGGGCTGTTCGGCTACGATGCCATCCGTACGCCGATGCGCATGGCGCTGGCCTATCTCTGGTACGGCGATGCCGATGCCAAGGACATCGCTCTCAAGATGGCGACTTGGGCCAACACCAAAAGTTCGGGTGATCCGAACAAGCTCTATCTCGACGGGTATCGTCAAGATGGCACGCCTTACAACTCGAACAACTCGAACGCCAATACCACCATGTCCGGTGGCTTGGCCACTGCAGGTTTGGTGGATGCGTCCACATTGGGATTTGCAGGCAAAGGTTACACGGGCATTGCGAAGGGCTTTATCGGTGACCAAGACGACAACTACTACAACTACTCGCTCGGCACCCTGTACATGCTGATGATGACCGGCAACATGCCCAATTTCTGGGATCCGATCACGCATGCAAGCACAGACACCAATGCCACCCTGCTGGATCCCCTGACGGTCACCAACACGACGGTGAGTGCACCGGGCGTCACGCCGGTCGTCGGCACGACCATCAATGCGCGCCTTTCCAAGAAGGCCTACTGGAAGCTGACACTCAAGGGAGCGACTTCGGGAGCGACGTATTTCATCTCATCGACGGCCGTGGGTGGTGATTCCCTCATCAGCCTGACCTGGGACGCAAGCATGAAGAAGCTGACGGCATTCAAGCCCCTCGATACCGTGAGGATCTCGATCGACAACGTCTGGAACGCGGTGGCCCCTCCTGCCGCTTCGATCAAGACCATCACGATCGGTCCCAATCCAACTGGAATCCAGGACCGCTTCGTCAAGGCCGGTGGACTGCTCTGGAACGGTTCAGTGTTGCGCGTGAATTCCGCCGAGCTGATCGGTGACCAGGACTACGAGGTGCGGGTGCTGGACATGACCGGCCGCGTCCTGCGCAGCGAGCACCAGACCGCACGCGGCGTAGAGGGTGGCGTGGAGTTCAGCATGGCGCGCCCTTCGGTGGGATCGGGCCTGCAGCTCCTGGAAGTGCGCTCGGCCACAGGCTTGCGCGTCCAGTCGGTGCTGCCTCTGCTGGCTCGCTAACTCGACAGAAATTGTCTTAACGACTTTAAGGGAGCCCGCGCGGGCTCCCTTTTTGTTTGTGTAGCGATGGCCGTGAGATGTGCGCTGGGGAAAAAACTGCTCAAGAAGTGGGCAGAATCTGCCGTTATCATAGGTAGAAGAGGGCAGCAGGGAAGCCGCTCTCGGGGGTCGGACAAGGACGTCTGACTCCGGTTCCTATATCACGGAGGATTCAGCCATGCGTATCTATAATAACGTCAACGCCGTAAACAGCCAGAATCAGCTCGACACCAACAGCCGCATGATGTCGAAGAGTCTGGAGAAGCTCTCCACGGGACTGCGCATCAATCGGGCAGCCGATGACGCCGCCGGTCTTTCCGTGTCCGAGGGTCTGCGTTCGCAGATCCGCGGTTCGCAGATGGCCCAGCGCAACGCCGACGACGCCACTGCACTCCTGCAAGTGGCTGAATCCGGTGCCCAGGAGATCGTGGATTCGCTGCAGCGCATGCGTGAACTGGCCGTCCAGTCCGCTAACGGCACGTACAGCAACACCGATCGCGCCTACATCCAGAACGAGTTCGACCAGCTCACCTGCGAAATCAACCGCATCGGCAACTCCACCACGTACAACGGCATCGCGCTGATCAACGGCTCGGCCACGACCTTCACCTTCCAGGTGAGCGCCGCAGCTTCGGGTTCGTCCAGCTCCTCGACCATCTCGTTCTCGGTCGTGGATCTGGCAAAGTTCGGAGACCCTTCCGCCGTCGGATCGGTGGGAACCCAGGGTACGGCTCAGGCCGCCGTCGCATCCATCGATGCTGTCCTGAACTCGGTTCTGAGCCTGCGCTCGGACATCGGTTCGGTGATGAATCGCTTGGACAAGACCATCCAGAACCTCGGAAACATGGTCTCGAACCTGACCGACGCCGAAAGCCGCATCCGCGACGTCGACTTCGCGACGGAGACCACCAAGTTCAGCCGCAACCAGATCCTTTCGCAGTCTTCGCAGAGCATGTTGGCGCAGGCCAACCAGCTGCCCTCGGGCGTCCTCAGTCTCCTGAGGTAACTCGAGCCGATCCATCCACGTCCCCGTCGTGAGTCTTGCAGCCGCTCCTTGTCCCTGGGGAGCGGCTCTTTCGTTTCCAGGAGAATTGCTCTGCCGGGTGCGATGAGTGGCCCGTTCCGCGATTACTTTGGAAGGTCTCATGCGTATCCTATCCGGCATCAAGCCTTCGGGCGAAATCCACTTCGGCAACTACCTGGGCATGCTCAAGCCCATGGTCGACTCCCAGTCGCGCGGCGAGCTCCTGTGCTTCATCGCCGACCTGCACAGCCTCACGACCGTCTTTGACGGCGACCAGATGGCGGCTTGGCGCCGGCAGATGGCCATCGACATCCTGGCGCTGGGGATGGACCCGGACCAAAGCGTGTTCTGGCTGCAGTCGGACGTGCCGGAGGTGTGCGAGTTCGCCTGGTACCTCTCGAACTTCACGCCGATGGGCCTGTTGGAACGCTGCCACGCCTACAAGGACAAGGTGGCAAACGGCATCTCGGCCAACCACGGCCTCTTCGCCTATCCCGTCCTGATGGCTGCGGACATCATCGCCTACGGCGTCGACAAGGTGCCGGTGGGCAAGGACCAGAAGCAGCATGTGGAGGTCGCGCGCGACCTGGTGGGCGCCTTCAACCATCGCTTCGGCGAGATCCTGACGATGCCCGATGCCGAGATCGGGGAGGACGTGGCCACGGTGCAGGGCCTGGATGGACAGAAAATGTCAAAATCTTACGGCAACACGGTGGGCATCTTCGCGGATCCGTCTGAGATCAAGAAGAAGATCATGGCCATGGCCACCGACTCGACGCCGCTGGAGGAGCCCAAGGATCCGGACTCCACGCCGGTGTACGCGTGGTACAAGCATGTCGCAAGTCCCGAGGCCGCCGCCGAGATGGCCGCCAAGCTCCGGGCCGGTGGCTACGGCTGGGGACATGCCAAGAAGGAACTGGTGCAGGCCTTCCTCGAGCATTTCTCCCCCTACCGCGCCCGCCGCGACGAGCTGGCCAAGGACGATGCGCAGGTCGACCGCATCCTGAAGGACGGCGCCGAGAAGGCGCGCGCCATCATGCAGCCCACTCTGGAGGCCGTGCGCAAGGCCGT
>Ga0302273_1000739_pt1 | contig 14289 bp, 13 predicted proteins | sample III_Bog_N1_3_FD_198774 | JGI IMG/M metagenome (GOLD analysis project Ga0302273, IMG submission 198774) | Peat permafrost microbial communities from Stordalen Mire near Abisko, Sweden - III_Bog_N1_3 | ecosystem: Environmental > Terrestrial > Soil > Wetlands > Peat | place: Sweden: Abisko... | reverse complement strand
CCCTTAGCGCTTCAAAGCAGCCTCCGCGCTCCAAATTTTCACATCGCGATTGGAGCCAGGGCGGCATGACGACCGTGCTTTTCAGTGTCATTGACGTTAACGCGAGCGATTATGCAGGCTTTGGTCGTTCATGACCTCGTGTCGGAAATGTCACTCGGTGGTCATGATCCCGAACTAAGTTCGCCTCGTCCAAGACGCTGTCCCCCAGTCGTCGTGGATACAACGCCGGGCCGGAGGTACGCCCGGCGTTTTCTATTGGGCCATAGGTATCGTCCGGTTTGCGTCGACCTCAGCAATCTCACGCTGCACGGCCTCAGCCGCAGCATGCGGGTTGGACGCCATGGTGATCGGCCTCCCGACGACCAGGTAATCCGCTCCTTGCTGAATAGCTTCTCCTGGGGTCATGACACGCTTTTGGTCGCCAAGCGGGGTGCCGGTCGGCCGAATTCCTGGCGTGACGAGCAGTAAATCAGGTCCAACTAGCCTTCGTGTAGAGGCAATTTCTTCCGGGGAAAGAATTAGCCCGTCGATTCCAGCCTCCTTTGCTTGCATGGCCCTGTGAGCGACCAGGTCGCGCAGGCCGAGGCGATACCCGGCTGCGTCGAGATCGGCGTCATCGTAGGAGGTCATGACCGTCACTGCCAATAATTGCAAAGACGAGCCAGTAGCTCCGCGTCGCGCTGCAGCCAAAGTTTGCGGATAGGCGTGAACAGTCAGGAACCGCGCGCCAAGGCGGGCAATCTGCGCGGTCGCGCGCTCGACCGTATTGCCAATGTCATGCAATTTGAGGTCGATGAATACTTGCTTGCCGGCGTCAGATAGTTCCGCGATGAGGGGCAGTCCGCCTGCATAGGCCAGTTCCATGCCGATCTTGTAGAAATTAACACTGTCGCCAAGCCGCTTAACCATGTCGCGCGCTGCGACCACGCTCGGCAGGTCGAGCGCCACAATAAGTCTGTCGCGTGTTTTTATCGGCCGGATTGATGCTTGCATGGTCGCCTGACAATGAACGAAAGATTAAGGACGGCGAGACTCGTCGGATGTGAAAGTTTCAGTCGTGGCGAGATCGTCAGATTTATGTCGACTGCCTTCTCGTCCATGAGAACCAGCAAGGCGCGCGCGGGCGACTTCAAATTCATCACGTATTTCACGGCCAACGCGGCGTGAGCGGTGCAATAGCCGATCGAGAAAATCCGGCGGGAATTCGATCGGCGCGACGCGATCGTTACTGCGATAGACCCAGACACGAGCAGGCGGCAAATTGAGCCAAACCGGCGCCAGCGACTGCGCGCGGACCCCAGCGGCGTGTCGTCCGTTCAAGCAAACCGGCGATTTCACGCCATAGGTGAACTGAATGAAGCGACCTTCTTTGCCCATAATTGCAAAGGCTTGCTGCAGAAGTTCCGTTCGTGCGGCCTCCGGCCTCGTAAGCAGCGGCAAGCTAGAGACGATTGCGCAGGGCGCTTCGTCAAATAGCGATGCGAGAGTATCTCTAAGCTGATAGGCATCGCCACGCACGATTGTAGCGCGTGGAAAACGACGAGCGAGCAATCGGCAAAAAGAAGGCTCGAATTCGACAAGTATCAGGCGCTCTTGCGCGATTCCGCGTTCGATAAGCGCCTGCGTTACCGGTCCAGTGCCTGGCCCCAGTTCAACAATTGGCCCCTTGGCCGAAGAATCAACGCACTGGGCCATGGTGCGGGCCAGTGCGCGACCGGACGGAGTTATCGCCCCCGCGATGCGCGGGTTTTCGAACCAGCTCTTGATAAAGCGCGCTTCATCGCTGAGGCTCACATCGCGGAGAATTTTTGGCCGGAGGGAAGTGTCGGTCGAATGATGTTTTCGCGCGTTCAACATTTAACCTCTAAAAGGCCGAAACCGGCGAAATAAAATCGCTCACTCGCGTCGCCGCGTCAAGAAACGACCTTGCCAAAAGCCTCCGGCCGATCCAGTCGAAAATTACGCTAGATCGAAAAACTCTTTCATCTTGGCGAAGAAACCCGTCGATTCCGGATGTGTCTTGTTGGTCGATTCGCCTTCGAATTCCGCCAACAGCTCTTTCTGGCGGCGTGTCAGATTCTGCGGCGTTTCGACATTGGCTTGAATGTAGAGATCACCGAATTCGCGACTGCGCAAGACGGGCATGCCGCGGCCCTTGATTTTGAATTGTCGCCCTGATTGGGTTCCTTCGTCCACCTTGACCTTGACTTCAGCTCCATCGACGGCATGAACCTTGATCTCGCCACCAAGCGCAGCCTGCACCATCGAAATCGGAACCCGGCAATAAAGATCCGCGCCCTCACGCTGAAAGAAAGGATGCGGTTTGATGGACAGGAAAATATAGAGATCGCCCGCAGGGCCCCCGCGAAGCCCGGCCTCGCCCTCGCCGGTAAGGCGAATACGCGTTCCGTCTTCGATTCCCGCCGGAATATTTACGGATAAAGACCGCTCTCGCGTCACACGGCCGGCGCCTGCGCAGGTCGGGCAGGGATTTTCGATGACCTGACCACGACCATGACAAGTCGGGCAAGCCCGTTCAATCGAAAAGAAGCCCTGCTGGGCGCGAACACGTCCTGCGCCGCCACATGTCCCGCAGCTCTTGGCCTTCGAGCCAGCCTTGGCGCCGGAGCCGGAACAAGCTTCGCATGAAATGGAAGTGGGAATTTTGAGAGAGGCCGATTTGCCGCGGAATGCTTCTTCCAGCGTCACTTCCATATTGTAGCGCAGGTCAGAACCACGTTCGCGGCCCGTAGATCTCCCGCGCCGCCCGCCCATGACATCGCCGAAAAGATCGTCGAAAATATCAGCCATCGAAGCGGCAAACCCGTCGCCCATACCGAAGCCTTGCGACCCGCCGCCGCCACCTTGCTCGAAAGCGGCGTGGCCGTGGCGATCATAGGCGGCGCGTTTCTGGGCGTCCGACAAGATTTGATAGGCCTCATTCAATTCCTTGAACTTGGCTTCAGCCGTCTTGTCACCGGGATTTTTATCCGGATGAAATTGCATCGCCTGTTTGCGGAAGGCGCTTTTCAATTCGCTTTCCGTGCTCGTTCGCACGACGCCCAGTACTTCGTAATAGCAGCGCTTGGCCATCGACTATGCAATCCAGACTTTCAAACAATTTCGGGTGAGGCAGTCGCGGCGGTTTCGCATGTGCGGCAGCTCCGCTGGCCCATCGGATTGGGGCCGAGGCCTAGACGCCGCACAGCGCCGACGCAACCCTTTTCTCCCTATGGTTCCGCAAAAGCGGCCCCATAAGGGAACTGGATGAGCGCTAAAAGCGCCAGCACAGCGAAAGCCATGCTGGCGCGGAATGCTTAAGCGCCCTTCTTGTCGTCCTTGACTTCCTTGAACTCGGCGTCAACGACGTCTTCGTGAGCATCATGGGCCGCGCCGCCTTCCGGCGCCGCGCCGGCGGCTTCCGTCTTGTACATGGCTTCGCCAAGCTTCATGGACGCCTGAGCCAGTTCATTCGACTTGGCGGTAATGGCTTCGACGTCCTCGCCTTCCAGCGCGCTCTTCAAATCGGCGATCGCCGCTTCAATAGCGCTCTTGTCGGCGGCAGAAACCTTGTCGCCATAATCCTTGAGCGACTTTTCCGCTGAATGAACAAGAGCTTCACCCTGGTTCCGTGCGTCGACCACAGCTCGCCGCTGCTTGTCTTCGGCAGCATGGGCTTCGGCGTCCTTGACCATCTTGTCAATGTCGGCATCGGACAGACCGCCGGAAGCCTGAATGCGGATCTGTTGCTCCTTGCTCGTCGCCTTGTCTTTGGCGGTGACTGAAACAATGCCGTTGGCGTCAATATCGAAGGTCACTTCAATTTGGGGCATGCCGCGCGGGGCCGGCGGGATGCCAACGAGATCGAACTGACCCAAGGCCTTGTTGTCAGCAGCCATTTCACGCTCGCCCTGGAAAACGCGGATCGTGACGGCGGTCTGGCTGTCTTCGGCGGTGGAGAAGACCTGGCTCTTTTTGGTCGGGATCGTCGTGTTGCGATCAATCAGGCGGGTGAAGACGCCGCCCAGCGTCTCGATACCGAGTGAAAGCGGAGTCACGTCAAGCAACAGCACGTCCTTGACGTCGCCTTGGAGAACGCCGGCCTGAACCGCCGCGCCAATTGCTACGACTTCGTCCGGGTTCACGCCCTTGTGGGGTTCCTTGCCGAAGAACTGCTTCACGACTTCCTGCACGCGCGGCATGCGGGTCATGCCGCCAACCAGCACGACTTCGCCGATTTCGGCGGCCGAAAGACCGGCATCCTTTAGCGCCTTACGGCAGGGTTCGATGGTGCGCTGAATCAGATCGTCTACCAAAGCCTCGAATTTGGCGCGGGTCAACTTCAGGGTCAGATGCTTCGGACCCGAGGCGTCGGCGGTGATGTAGGGCAGGTTGATTTCGGTCTGGGTGGCGGAAGACAGTTCGATCTTGGCTTTTTCCGCAGCTTCCTTGAGGCGCTGAAGGGCGAGCTTGTCCTTCTTCAAATCGATACCGTTGTCCTTCTTGAACTCGTCGGCCAGATATTCGACGAGACGCATGTCGAAATCTTCACCGCCGAGGAAGGTGTCGCCATTGGTTGACTTCACCTCGAACACGCCATCGCCGATTTCGAGCACCGACACGTCGAACGTGCCGCCACCGAGATCGTAAACCGCGATCGTGCCGGCGCCCTTCTTGTCGAGGCCGTAAGCGAGCGCGGCAGCGGTGGGCTCGTTGATGATGCGCAGGACTTCAAGACCAGCGATTTTGCCGGCGTCTTTGGTGGCCTGACGCTGAGCGTCGTTGAAATAGGCCGGGACAGTGATGACCGCCTGAGTAACGGGCTGTCCGAGATAGGACTCAGCCGTTTCCTTCATCTTCTGCAGGATGAAGGCGGAAATCTGCGAGGGAGAGAATTGCTTGCCGTCCGCAGCTACCCAAGCGTCGCCATTTCCGGCCTTGACGATCTTGTAGGGAACAAGACCCATGTCCTTTTGGGTCATGGGATCGGCGAAGGTGCGGCCAATCAAACGCTTGATCGCGAAAAAAGTCTTTTCAGGATTGGTGACGGCCTGACGCTTGGCGGGCTGGCCGACGAGTCGCTCGCCATCGCCCAGAAAGGCGACGATCGAAGGGGTCGTGCGTGCGCCCTCCGCATTTTCGATAACTTTGGGAGTAGAGCCTTCCATCACGGCGACGCAGGAATTGGTGGTGCCGAGATCGATGCCGATGACTTTTGCCATTTTAAAAACTTCCTTTCTTCGCAAGACCTCCGGACCCCGAAGCAGTCCGGTTAAGGGCGGACATCCCGTCACACCCGGTCTCCGACATGCGTTCAAATTGGGACGAGGGCGTCCGCGTGCAAGAGCGGCTTTGATATAGGCGTGCGGTTTTTTGCTCGCAAGCCAAGGCGGTGAAGCTTTCTTGGCGCGAAGAGAGATTGTTTAGCGGTGATCAATCTGCAACGCACGTCAATAATTGCCGCCGCGAATGAAAGCCGTCGACGCTTGGGGAGCCGGAGGCGGGTATCGTGAAAAGCTGCTTCGGCACGGGATGGACGGTTGTGTTGCTTCACGAAGGTCATCAGCCTTTGTTATGCTGGCGTGATGCTAGCGCTTGCGCTAAGCCTTTGTCGGCGGCGTCATCCGGGATGCCGATGAGTTACAATCGACAAACATAAAATCACCAATGCGCTTCATTGTTTTGACCGCCGCCATTCTTGCCTTTTCGGCGCCGCGTATTTGCAGCGCTCAAATGGTCTTGCCCGGTGCGATTTCGGCACCAACGCCTGCGGGACAAGCGGGCGCGCCGCCAATGTCGTCCAGCCCCGCTCATCGCGGAGGCAGGCCTACTGTAAATGGTTCGTCTGGTGATCTGGACAGCAAGGCCCAATTCACGGCGGCGAAGCCGCCTTCGGTTGAGACCGTCCTCGGCAAAACTTTCAGCTTGCACGGGTCGCACGGCGCCCTTGAGATCGAAAAATCTGGCGCAAACCTTCGCGTTGCGCGCTTGGTCCTCACCGGTGATAAAATTTCGCATCCCAATCTGGCTTGCGAGATCTCGATGAGCGGCGCTGAGCCTTTAGAATTGAGGCCACTTGGCGCCTCGGACGGCGTGGAGCGATTCGAGCTTCAATCGTCGGCCTGTCCTTTGACGATGGATGTTCTCAGCGGCGCGCTTCGCGTATCGTCGCCGAAGGGCGCCTGCCTATTCGAACAAGCCGATTGCCGTGTCGATCCCACCGGGCTCTGGGGGCCGGCTGGAGATGGTTTCAGCGAGATCCAGGTCAAATCCATCGAGCGCGAACGTTCGAGTCTGGAAAAAAGCACTAGGGCGCATTTTCGTATCCTCTTGAATAAGTATAAGAAAGATAAGGCTGCAGCTCAGGCGGCCGTGATCGAACAGGCGGCTTTTTCAGCGAATCGGGCACAAACCTGTCGAGACTATGACCGGGAGGAAACGCATGGATTTTGCGCGTTACGCCTGACAGAAGCGCGCGATTACCTGTTGCAGTCCCGTATTTCGCAGGCGAGCCTAGCCAAAAGCGGGGATAAGCCGAATCATGAATCGCCGAGCGCTGCGGCGAAGAGGGCGCACTCTCTACCGAAACAATAGGTCCTTAGCTTTCCGTTCGAAATAAGCTAGAAAAGCAGCTCCATCCCCTTAATGAATTGAAAGGGAAGGGCGCCGCTTGCCTGATTGGGATTGACGCGCTCTATTGAGCGGATGTCACTTTCCAAGGGCAAAGCCCTCCCTCCCCACCACATCATTCCCGAAACTGCCGCCAAGGCAAAGCTTAGCAAGCGACCGAAAGCCGCTTCGAAAAAGCGAGCGGTGAAAACGAAGGAACCCGCGATCGATCCTGCTCGGGTCCGAGCGATATTCGAACGTTTTGCAGCGTTGAACCCCAACCCGCAAGGTGAGCTGGATTATGTGAATCCTTTCACTTTGCTCGTGGCTGTTGTTCTTTCAGCGCAAGCAACCGACGTTGGCGTCAACAAAGCCACGAAAAAGCTTTTTGCTCACGCTGACAATCCGCGAGCCATGCTCGAACTTGGCGAAGACGGCGTAAGGGAGGACATCCGCACGATCGGCTTATTTCGTGCCAAGGCAAAGAATGTCGTCGCTTTATCGGCGAAGCTGCTTGCTGATTATGGCGGGGAAGTACCACGGACGCGCGAAGAATTGGAAACCTTGCCTGGCGTGGGACGCAAGACCGCCAATGTGGTCCTGAATATTGCCTTTGGTCAACCCACGATCGCCGTGGATACGCATTTGTTCAGGGTGTCCAACCGTATTCCGCTCGCGCGCGGCGAGACCCCTTTAGCCGTCGAGCAGGGACTCCTTCGCATCATTCCGCCGGAGTTTATGTTGCATGCGCATCACTGGTTGATTTTGCATGGTCGCTATATCTGCAAGGCTCGCAAGCCACTTTGCGAAGTCTGTCCCATCGCTGAGTTTTGTCAGTATCTGGGTAAAACGTCGCCTTGACTGCCATTAAGGCTGCAATTACAGGGCTGCCTCTAACAGAATCGAAGAAAATGTCATTTGCGTTGAGCCAGGAAATATCCAGTCAACGCAATCTACTTCAAAAATTGGCGGGTCTTTCCGTCAGTCAAGAGATGTTCATGCTGGGACCTGTCGATTTAAATGACTGGCAAGACGATGATTCTCAATTGCGCGCTATTTTGCGGCTGGAACCGCAAATCCGCCAACTGAAGCGCGACGCCAGCGCAGCCCTTACGGGCTGGACCTCATGGCATCTGGATCTTGGCCGGCGTTTTGCCCGGGGCGATTTGCTCGACGCTGGCGAAATTCTTGTTTTGGCCGAAGTTATCAACCCTTGTTGATGGTGATCGCCGGCTCCCTTGCAGACGAGGCTTGTTCGCGTGGCTTGCGGCTTCTATAGGGTTCCAGTTGGCGCGAGTTCGCGGCCGCATGTTTGACAGAACTCCTCAAAGCAGGTTGATTTCACCGAGAATGGCCCAGCTTTATCATCACCCGCTCTGCCCTCATTCGCGCTTCATTCGCCTTGTCTTGGGAGAATATGGCGTCGAGCCGGAGTTGATTGAGGAACGTGTCCATGAACGGCGGCGCGAGTTCTTGATGCTCGACCCCGCCGGTCAAACGCCGGTGCTCGTCGATGGAAATGAGCAGGTTGTTCCGGGCGCGTCGCTAATTGCGGAATATCTCGACGAAACTTTGGGCGAGAGGCTTGGCGATCACCGGCTGCTGCCGCCTTCGCCATTCGAGCGCGTCGAAGTACGGCGGCTGACCAATTGGTTCAATGAAAAGTTCTTTTCCGAAGTTTCGAGCTGGCTCGTTACGGAAAAGGTCTACAAGCGTTTCACGACGACGGAAATCGGCGGCGGGGGCCCGGATACGGACGCAATACGTGCGGCGCGCGCCAATGTGCGCTATCATTTGCGTTATGTTTCCTACCTTGCGACGACGCGAAAATGGCTGGCGGGCGATAAAATGTCCTATGCTGATCTCGCAGCCGCCGCCCATCTCTCGAGCGTCGATTTTCTGGGTGACGTGCCTTGGGATGAGGAAGAGCCCGCAAAACAATGGTATCAGCGCCTGAAAAGTCGTCCAAGTTTTCGGACCCTGCTGGCGGATCGCGTCCCGGGCGTCACACCCAACCCGAACTACGCGGAAGTCGATTTTTAGCGGATCTGCGCCAAAAGGCGATGGAACTGGGCTTTTCCAATTGCCGCGTCACCCGGCCGGATTCTATTCCTTTGGCGCCGGATCATCTCGCAGCTTTTATCGGCGAGGAGCGGCATGGCGACATGGATTGGTTGGCGGAGCGCTTCAATTGGCGCAGCGACCCACGCCAGCTTTGGCCTGAGACGCGCAGCATCGTCATTCTTAGCGTCAATTATGGACCGAACGAACCAGCTTTGGCGGGTTTGGCGCGGAAGTCTTGTGGCAATATTTCCGTCTATGCCCGTCATCGCGATTACCACGACGTGGTCAAGGGAAAGCTCAAGCAATTGGCTGGGTGGTTGCTGGCTTCGGCAGGGCGAGTTAATCCGCCAGCGCAGGTCAAGGTTTTTGTCGATACGGCGCCGGTAATGGAAAAGCCGCTTGCTGAAGCAGCGGGGCTCGGATGGCAAGGCAAACACACCAATCTGGTTTCGCGCGAGTTTGGCTCATGGCTGTTTTTGGGCAGCATCTTCACCACGCTTGAACTATTGGCGGACCAACCCGAGACGGATCATTGCGGGAGCTGCCAGCTTTGCCTTGACTCCTGTCCGACGCAGGCGTTGACGCCCTATCAAATCGATGCGCGGGCTTGTATTTCTTATTTGACGATCGAAGCGAAAAGTCAGGTTCCGTTGATTTATCGCCAAAAAATCGGCAACCGGATTTATGGCTGCGACGATTGCCTCGCTGTCTGCCCCTGGAATAAGTTCGCCCAATCGACGCAGGAAGCCAAGTTGCAGGCGCGCGCCGAACTGGCGTCGCCACCGCTTGCCGAGCTGGCCAGCATGGACGAGAAGCAATTTCGCGTATTTTTCGCCGGGGGACCGATCAAGCGCATTGGCCATGTCCGATTTCTGCGCAATGTCTTGCTCGCTATCGGTAATTCCGGTGACATTTCGCTGGTTTCATTGGTTTTATCTCGCCTTGACCATGAGGCGCCGCTGGTGCGCGGCATGGCGGTATGGGCTTTGGCTCAATTGGTTCCGCCGAATGCATTGGCCGCTGAGGCTTTTCGCTGGCGTCCGACCGAAGTGGATGTCGATGTTCGAGGAGAATGGGATTTGGCTTTGACGCAAGGAGAGGCTTCGTGAAGCTCGTAATCCTCGGCTTGGGCTATACGGCTGGCTTTTATGCCGCTGGTTTCACCAACGAATTCACCAGTGTGCATGGCTCTGTTCGCACACCAAAAGCCGAATCAGTCGGGCGTGTGAGATTGCTGCCCTTCGATAGCACCGATGAGACGGTCGATCCTCGACTGATCGCGGCGCTCGAAGGGGCTGATTGTTTGTTGGTCAGCGCCGGCCCGGATCAGTATGGCGACCCGGTATTGCGGCGTTTGGCGTCTACGATTGCGACCGCGCCCAAATTGAAGCGCATTGTCTATTTATCGACCATTGGCGTTTACGGAGACAGAGGCGGCGCCCGCGTCGATGAAACAGCCGCGCTGGAGCCTGTCTCAGCCCGGAGCGCCAATCGGGTCGAAGCGGAAACGGCTTGGCGACTTCTGGCTGAAGCCAATCATAAGACCCTGTATATTTTGCGCCTTTCGGGCATTTACGGTCCGGGCCGAAATGTCCTGGTGAATTTGCGCGCGGGCGTAGCCCGTCGACTTGTCAAGCCCGGGCAGGTTTTCAACCGCATTCATGTCGCGGATATCGGCCGCGCCATCGAAAAATGCTTTCTTGGCGCGGCGCCAGCCGGCGTCTATAATGTGACTGATAATGAACCGGCGCCGCCGCAGGATGTCATTGCTTACGCGGCAGAGTTGATGGGAATTGTTCCTCCGCCGGAACAGGATTTCGCCACGGCTGTACTAACGCCGATGGCAAGAAGCTTTTATGGCGAAAACAAACGCGTCTCCAACGTTAAAACGCGTGACATTCTTGACGTTACACCGCAATTTCCCACCTATCGTGAAGGTCTTGCTGCGCTTTGGGCCAGTGGCGAAGGCCGAACTTAATCTTGCCGCTTCGGCATGGCACTTGGAAAGCAGGCGCGCGCCTTGGTTGCGTGACGCAGCAAAAATCCCGCTTGGATGAATTATGCCGAAAAACGTTACCCTAAATCTTGTCGCTGACCCGAAGCCGCTATTTTCCTACCGGAAATATTGGGCGCAAAGGTTTGGTACAGCGCCTTTCCTGCCAATGACGCGGCAGGAAATGGAGGCGCTTGGCTGGGATAGTTGTGACGTTATTTTGATCACGGGCGACGCCTATATCGATCATCCAAGTTTTGGCATGGCCATCATAGGCCGGTTGCTTGAATCCCAAGGGTTTCGGGTTGGCATCATCGCCCAGCCGGATTGGCGTTCGCCAGAGGCCTTCATGGCTTTGGGAAAGCCCAATCTGTTTTTCGGCGTGACTTCCGGCAATATGGATTCGATGGTCAACCGCTATACGTCGGATCGGCGCTTGCGGCACAATGATAGCTATACGCCGGGCGGCGAAGGCGACAAGCGCCCCGATCGAGCTGTGATTGTTTATTCTCAGCGTTGTCGCGAGGCCTATTCCGACAGCCCTATCGTCCTTGGCGGCATTGAAGCCTCGCTGCGCCGCATCGCCCATTACGATTATTGGTCCGACAAGATTCGGCGCTCGATCTTGCTCGACGCCAAGGCGGACCTGCTGCTTTATGGCAATGCCGAGCGCGCCTTGGTCGAAGTCGCCCATCGCATTGCTAAAAACGGCGTTGCGCAGGATTTTTCGAATATTCGCGGCCTCGCCATTTTGCGCGACGCCACGCCGGACGACTGGGTCGAAGCGCCCGCAGATGATTTGGACGAGCCGAGTGAAGGCGCGCGGCTAAAGGGCGAGCGGGTTGTGGTGCGTTTGCCGGGCTACGAGCAAACACTCAGCGATCCCGAAGCCTATGCGCGTGCTTCGCGTGTGCTGCACAAGGAGAGCAATCCCGGCAATGCGCGGCCATTGGTGCAAAAACATGGCGACAAGGATATTTGGCTGACCGCTCCGCCAATTCCATTGACGACGGCCGAAATGGACGCCGTCTATGGCTTACCTTTCGCCCGCGCGCCGCATCCGGCCTACCAAGGCGCGAAGATTCCAGCCTGGGAAATGATCCGCCATTCGGTGACCATCATGCGTGGCTGTTTCGGCGGCTGTTCCTTCTGTTCGATCACCGAACATGAGGGTCGCATCATTCAAAGCCGGTCGGAGGAATCGATTCTCAAGGAAATCGAGATTATTCGCGACAAGACCGAGGGGTTCACCGGCATCATTTCCGACATTGGCGGCCCGACCGCCAATATGTACCGGATGGCGTGCAAGGATAAGGAAACCGAGGCGATGTGCCGTCGTCCGGCCTGCGTCTATCCCGATATCTGCAAAAACCTCAACACCAGCCACGATGCATTGATTCAGCTTTATAAAAAGGCGCGCGAATTGCCGGGCGTCAAAAAGGTCATGGTCGCCTCTGGTGTTCGCTATGACCTCGCTGTGCAGAGCCCGGCCTATATTCGTGAACTCGTCGCCCATCATGTCGGCGGCTATTTGAAGATCGCCCCGGAGCATACCGAGGATGGCCCGCTCTCGAAAATGATGAAGCCGGGCATCGGCGCCTATGATCGCTTCAAGCAATTGTTCGATCTGGCGGCGCGGGAAGCCAAAAAGGATTATTTCCTCATCCCATATTTCATCGCCGCTCATCCGGGCACCAGCGATGAAGACATGATGCATCTGGCTCTCTGGCTGAAGCGCAATAAATATCGCGCCGATCAGGTGCAGACGTTTCTGCCCTCGCCGATGGCTTTGTCGACGGCGATGTATCATTCCGGCTTCAATCCGCTCAAGCCGGTGCGCCATGGCGCTTCGGAAAAAGTCAGCACGATAAAGGGGATTCGCCAGCGCCGCTTGCACAAGGCCTTCCTGCGCTATCATGACGCCGAAAACTGGCCGATGTTGCGCGAGGCGTTGAAGGCCATGGGCCGCGCCGATCTGATCGGCCCTGGCAAACATCAATTAATTCCCTCCTGGCAGCCAGCGGGAACGGGCAAGGGCGCCGAAGGCCAGCGGGCGCGCAACAGTCCCGCCCGAAAGTTTTTGACCAAGGGCGTGATCTGACTACTCTCCTGCGATTTGCATTCCCGTCTTGCGTCAAAGCCTGCTGACGTTTTAATCAGACGAGCAGGGGTTGTTCATGACTAAAATCGCATTCATCGGCTTGGGCAATATGGGCGGACCGATGGCCTCCAACCTTGTGGGCGGCGGCTATGCCGTCTCAGGTTACGATCTATCCGTAGTCGCCTGCCAACTGGCTGCAAAGACAGGCGTCGCCATCGCCGTCAACGCCATCGAAGCGGCGCGGGACGCCGACATCATCATGACCATGTTGCCAGTTGGCGCGGACGTGCTCGCCGCTTGGGGTGAGTTGGCGCCGCTCGCCAGGCAAGGCGCGATGTTCATCGATTCATCGACCATTGATGTCGAACAATCGCGTGCGGCGCATCAATTGGCGCGGGCGGCAGGTTGCGCCAGCGTTGACGCGCCCGTGTCGGGCGGCGTCGGCGGCGCCCGCGCTGGCGCATTGACGTTCATGTGCGGCGGCGCGCCAGAAGATGTCGAGCGGGCGCGGCCTGTCCTCGAGAAAATGGGAAAGAGAATCGTCCATTGTGGCAAGGATGGCGCTGGGCAGGCGGCGAAGATCTGCAACAACATGATCCTCGGCGTCCAGATGATCGGCGTGTGCGAAGGGTTTCAGCTCGGCGAGAAGCTCGGGCTGACGCCGCAGGCTTTGTTCGACGTCGTTTCAACCTCTTCCGCCCAGTGCTGGGCGATCAATACCAATTGCCCGGTTCCTGGCCCGGTGCCGACCTCACCCGCCAGCAATGATTACAAGCCTGGCTTCGCCACGGCTCTGATGCTGAAGGACATGCGGCTTTCGCAAGCCGCGGCGGCGGCGTTTGGCCTCACAACCCCGTTTGCCGCCGAGGCTGCCAGAGTTTTCGCCGCCTATAGCGATAGCGGGCATGAGCGCGAGGATTTTTCCGGCATTTTCCGTTATTTGCTGGCGCAGCAAATGCAGGATGTTTGAGCCGATTCGGCGTCGATCCGTCCCTTCGCTCCTGGAAGGATGCTTGACGGCGCCGCGCGGCGTTCCTACCTTCCAGCAACGCATCTTCCGGCGGAGAGAGTTCCGCGCAAAGTGAGGTTTTTCATGTCGACCCATAAAGTGACCGACGCCAGTTTCGAGGCTGACGTATTGCAATCCGCTGGACCGGTGGTCGTCGATTTCTGGGCCGAATGGTGCGGTCCGTGCAAGATGATTGGTCCCTCGCTGGAGGAACTGGCCAAGGAATATGGCGACAAGGTCAAGATCACGAAACTCAATGTCGATGAAAATCCTGGCATTGCCGGGAAGCTGGGCATTCGCTCCATTCCGACCTTGATGATTTTCAAGGATGGCAAGGTTGCTTCGCAAAAGGTCGGCGCAGCTCCCAAGGGCGAGTTGGCGAAGTGGATCAACGCTGCTCTTTAAGGACTTGCGCAACAGGGGCGGCGCAATGTGGTCCCTGTTTTTCTTTTCAGAGCATATCCCGCAAAATTGGATGCCGGTTTTGTAAAATGGATCTGTGATTTCAGAGAA
>Ga0302273_1000738_pt1 | contig 14307 bp, 12 predicted proteins | sample III_Bog_N1_3_FD_198774 | JGI IMG/M metagenome (GOLD analysis project Ga0302273, IMG submission 198774) | Peat permafrost microbial communities from Stordalen Mire near Abisko, Sweden - III_Bog_N1_3 | ecosystem: Environmental > Terrestrial > Soil > Wetlands > Peat | place: Sweden: Abisko... | reverse complement strand
ATCCATTATCTCTCCGAATCCGACAGCCAAAACGTCAGCGAAGGATCCGCCGATCCCGGCCTTTGCCGGCCGATCCTGTCGCTGACGCCGGGGCGGATGATCAGCGGCGGCGCCGGTCTGGTCCGCCGGGCATTTTTGCGGCGGCATGGCGGCGTTCCCGAGGGATTTCGCGGCTGGGGCGGCGAGGACAACGCCTGGGCGCACAAGGCCAGTCTGCTCGGCCGCAGCGCGATTAGCGCTGACGCCGCCCAAAAGCTCTGGCATGTTTTTCATCCGACTTCGGGCGCGCATGACGCGCAGGTCCACCACAAGAATCCGCATTACGCCGAAAACCTGCGCCTGCTGCAAAATCTCTGTGCGATCAATGACAAGCAGATCTATCTCGCAAAATTTCCGCCGGCGCCGCCGAGCTGCGCCTGGGATCGCGGCAAGATCATCGCCTTCGTCGCCGAAGGCGCGCGGGAAGCCGCCGATCTAGCCGCCGCTGGCATGAAAGACCTTCTCGGCCTCGACATTTCCGTCATCGAAGCCGACGACAGGCTCGGCGCGCGGCTCGAAATGGCGCCGCCCGACGCCATCGTGCTTTTCGCCGCCGACAATTCCGCTTTGGCGCGCGGACAGGCAGAAAGTTTTGCCAAAAGCTGCATCCTGCTTGCGCAGGAACAAGCGCCAAAAGACGCCCAAGCCCTTGCCGCCCAAATCGCGCAACCCTTGAGTCATTTGCTCAACGGCGCGGCGGTCGACACCGACGATCTTGCCATCTGGACCTATTGGGAGGGCGAATGTCCGGCATGGATTCAAGCCTGCCGCGCCAGTCTCGACGCCCACGCGCCGCGCCATCGCGCGCTCGACCGCGCGGCTTTCGAAAAATTGCGCGAAAACGATCGCGACATCGACATAGACCGGCTGCAAATTGCTCATCGCGCCGATTTCATCCGCGCCTATCTGCTGGCCCATTTTGGCGGCCTGTGGATCGACAGCGATTGCATCGCCATGAAATCGCTGGCGCCCCTGCTCGACCTGTTGCGCGACGAAGATTTTCTGGCCCATCGCGACCGGCAGAATTATTTCCCTAATGGCTTTATCGGCGCCCGGCGCGGCAGCCGCATCGCCCAAGATTTCTACCAGCGCCTCTGCGCCATCTTGCGTTCGGGCGCGCCCCTCGGCTGGATCTCGCTCGGCGGCGAACCGCTGACGCAATTGCTGGCTGGCGGCCAAATGCCGTTCCGCGAAATCCCCTGCGAATGGATTCAGCCGATTTGCTGGAGCCAGCCCGAGGCCTTCTTCGCTCGCGCCGATGCGGCGGCGCATGAGCAGGCCGTCAATCCCGACGCTTTTTGCTACATGCTGTCCAATACAGAAATCCGCAAATATCAGGCCGAGCATCCTGAGCTTGTCTTGACCGCGCCGGACACTTTTTTCAGTTTCCTGCTCGACAGGTCAGCGCGAGGCGGCGAAACGCCGGCCAAGGACGCGCAAGACACGATGCCGCAAGTCCAGAATATCGATCCAGCAACCAGCGCGGTTTTTGAAAGCCTTTATCGCAGCAATCTCGCCTTGGGCGGCGAGTCCGTTTCCGGCCCTGGCTCGTCTCTCGGCCAGACCGAACATTTGCGGCGCAGCCTGCCGCTGTTGTTACAGAGCCTTGGCGTGCGCTCGCTGATTGACGCGCCCTGTGGCGATTTCAACTGGCTGCGCCATGTCGAGCTGGGGATCGACTCCTATCTCGGCGTCGACATTGTCGCGGCGATCGTCGAGCGCAATCAGCGGAGCTTCGCTCATGGCCAAAAACGGCGGTTCATCCACGCCGACATCACGCGGCAAGTTCTGCCGCGCGCCGATCTCATCTTGTGCCGCGATTGCCTCGTTCATCTGGCTTTCGAGGAGATTTTGCAGGCGCTGCGCCATTTCCGGCACAGCGGTGCGACCTATTTGCTGACCACCAATTTCGGCTCGCACCGGACCAATGCGACGATTGCCACCGGCGATTGGCGCCCCCTCAATTTCGAGACCCAGCCTTTCGGTTTCCCGCCGCCCCTGCGCCGGCTCGTCGAGGGCTGCACCGAAATGGGATCGATTTACGCCGACAAAAGCCTGTCGCTCTGGCGGTTCGCGGATCTGGCAAGGCACATCGGCTGAGAAGCCTGCGCGACAATCGATGAACCATTGGCCTCGCGCCTCCGTATAAGCAAACGCGCGTGCGGTTTGCGTTAAAGGGAGGAAGCCGGATGGATGAATTGGCGCATAATGTCGATGCCAAATTCCTGCAGCTCGACGAAGCGACACAGGCCCAGCGCCTCTCCCGGCCGACCCGCGCCCAGGCCGAGGCCGCTGTGGCGACGCTGCTGGCCTGGGCCGGCGACGACCCCTCGCGCGAGGGGCTGCTGGATACGCCGGCCCGCGTCGTGCGGGCCTATGCCGAGCTGTTCCAAGGCTATGGCCAGCAGCCCGCCGAAATTCTCGACAAGATCTTCGAGGATGTCCAGGGCTATGACGACATAGTGCTGGTGCGCGACATCGAATTCATCTCGCATTGCGAGCATCATATGGCGCCGTTTTTCGGCAAGGCGCATATCGCCTATTACCCCAATGGCGGTGTCGTTGGCCTGTCGAAACTGGCGCGTCTCGTCGATCTTTACGCCCGTCGCCTGCAGACGCAGGAGACGATGACGGCGCAAATCGCCAAGGCGATCGACGAAAGGCTTTCGCCGCGCGGCGTCGCCGTGCTCGTCGAGGCCGAACATATGTGCATGTCGATGCGCGGCGTCCGCAAACAGGGCGCGGTGACGAGTACGATGCGCTTCTCCGGCATTTTCAAGGATAACGCCGCCGAGCAGGCGCGGTTCTTCAGTCTGGCGCGCGGCAGATGATCGCCGCCCTTCGCCACCCGTCGATGGACTTTTCCAGAGCATGGCTGGACCCGGATGGCGGTTTCACGCTAGTTTTGCCGCAACGTCGGCGCGACGATCCATTCGGACCATCTTCGCGCGCCAGAACACAGGCGAAATCGGGTCTGGAAGAAAGCCACACAAACCGCGTGAAGGTCGAAAGCGCCGATTCAACGGCCCAGTCTCCATTATCCGCCTCGCCCGCAAACCTGGCGCTCTGGTTGCAGGCTGTGGCGCAAAGGCAGGATCGCGAGGCTTTCGCCCGGCTGCATGCGCATTTTTCTCCGCGACTGGCCGCCTGGCTCGGCAAGTCCGGCCTTTCCGCCACCCAGGCCGAAGAGGTCGTGCAGGAAACCATGATCAGCGTCTGGCGCAAGGCCAGCCTGTATAATCCGGCGATGAGCGGCGCCTCGACTTGGGTCTTCGTCATCGCCCGCAACCTCCGCGTCGATATGCAGCGCCGCAGGTCGAACCGCGAAATGGCCCCGCTGGAAGACTGGGACCAGATCGACGACAGTCCGACCGGTGAAGAAATTCTGCTCACCGCCGAGCGCGAGAGCAAATTGCGCCAAGCCTTGTCGCGCCTGACGCCTGAACAGGCGAATGTGCTCGAACAGGCCTATTTCGCCGAAAAACCGCAATCGTCCATCGCGCGCGAACTCGGCGTGCCCTTGGGCACCGTCAAATCGCGGGTGCGGCTGGCGCTGGCGCGGCTCAAGCTATATCTGGAGGAAGCTCCATGACCATCCATCCGCATCCCAGCGACGAAACCTTGATGCGCCATGCGGCGGGCCAATTGGGGGCTGGACCGAGCCTCGTCGTCGCCATTCATCTGGAATCCTGCCCCGCCTGCCGCGAGCAGGTCCGGCTTTTCGAGGCCGCTGGCGCGGCTCTGCTCGACGATCTGCCTTTGGCGCCGGTTCCATCCTCGCAACTGGACCAAATTTTTGCCCGCCTCGCCGCCGCGCCGCCCGTCCCGACCGCGCCGCGCCCAAAACTGCCGCCGCTAGTGCTGGAAAATGGCTTTGTGCTGCCCGCCGCGCTGGCGAGGCACGAGATCGGCCCCTGGCGCTTCATCCACCCTCGTCTGCGCTGGGCGCGGGTGCGCCTTGCCGATGCTCCGCAGGAACGGGTCGTGCTGCTCAAAATAGGCGCCGGCCAAGCCGTTCCCGCCCATAATCATCGCGGCCTCGAACTGACGCAGGTGCTTTACGGGAGCTTTTCCGACGCCAATGGCGCCTATGGGCCAGGCGATCTGGTCGAGGCCGACGACGAGCTTGAAAATCACCAGCCGCTGGTTTCGGCGGAAGGCGAATGCCTGTGCATCGCCGCCGTCGAGGCGCCTTTGCGCATCCATTCGCTGATCGGCCGGCTGTTTCAGCCGTTGATGGGGATTTAGGCGCCCCCGGCGCGTCTAATCCGCGCCGGGAGCAAACCGGTCCTGTCAGGCGATTCTGCCGGCGCCATAGCCAGCCATGGCCGCGAGGCCGGTCAGAAACGCGCCCCAGCCCATATCGACCAAAGTCAACGCCAATGGCCAGGATTTGAGCGTCGCCTGATTGGTCAGGTCGTAGACGCCATAGCCGAAGGCGCCGAGCAACAGGCCATGCAGAGCCGCCATTTTCCAGCTTCCCGAAGCCAGCGCCGGATGAACCGCGAAAAACACCACTCCCATGGCGTAGAGCAAATAAAAGATCACGGCGGGGCCGAGCCTGAAGCCGTCCAGCGCCATGCCGCCCATGGCGGGACGGTAAAAGGCCTCGCCCATGCGGCTGAGCCAGATGAAATCGGCGCCGGTGAAAACCAGCAGAGTCGCTGCGTAGATCGCCAGAATTCTCACGCTTTTTCTCCGGGTTTTTCGAGCAGATAGAAGCCGACGTCGGTGGCCTTTTCACGAAAGCCGGCCTCGCAATAGCAAAGGTAATAGGTCCACAGCCGCCGGAACCTGTCGTCGAAGCCAAGGGTGGAAATTTCACCCCAATTGGCCTCGAACCTTTTGCGCCATTCGGCCAGGGTTTGCGCATAGGACTGGCCAAAACTCTCGACCGCGACGATGCGCAATCCGGCGCGCGCCGCCTGTTCGGCCATCGTCGCGGGACAGGGCAGGAAACCGCCCGGAAACACATGGCGCTGGATAAAATCCGGCTGGGCGCGATAATCGTCGAAACGCGAATTTTCGATGGTGATCGCCTGGATCAGCGCCCGGCCGCCCGGCTTCAGCACCTCGGCGATCTTGCCGAAATAGGCCGGCCAATAGGCCTCGCCGACCGCCTCGATCATTTCGACGGAGACGACGCGGTCATATTGTCCCGCGACATCGCGATAATCCTGCAGGCGCAAGTCGATGCGCGCCGCCGCAGGATCGCCGGCCAGGGATTTTTGGCCAAAGGCCAGTTGCGCTGGCGACAAGGTAAGGCCAGTGACTCGCGCCCCGGATTCAGCGAGACGCCGGGCCAGCGCGCCCCAGCCGCAGCCAATTTCCAGCACTTTCTCGCCACCGCGCAGATCGAGCCATTCGACGATGCGCGCCAGCTTGTTCTGCTGCGCGCTTTCGAGGTCTGGCGTGGCCTCGTCCCAGATCGCCGACGAATAAAGCATGGTTGGATCGAGCCAGAGCTGGAAGAAATCATTGCCGAGATCGTAATGGCTCATGATGTTGCTGCGGCTGCCGCGCCGCGAATTGGCTTTCAAGCGCAGCCGCAGCCGATTCAATAGCTGGAACACAGGCCAGCCGGCGACAACAGAACCGAGATAAGGCGAATTGGCCGCGGCCAGTTGCAACAGCGCGACGAGGTCAGGGCTGGTCCATTCGCCGTCGATAAAACTCTCGGCAAAGCCGACCGCGCCGCGCAATAACATGCGCCGCAAGGCGCGGCCTTGCTGAATATGCAGCACGGCCTCCGGCCCCGCCGACCCTTTGGCCTCCAGCTTTTCGCCGGAGGGCAGGATGATGACGAGCCGGCCAACCTGCAAACGCGCCAGCAGGCGGCGTAAAATCAGGGTGGAGAAAAACAGGCTCTGGCGCGGCTGCGCCAGCCGTCGCGTGGCGGGGGCTTCAACACTGCTCATTCGGTTGGGCCTTTGTGAAGAGTGGGCTTTTCAGGGAGAGTCACGAAGCTGATCGGTTCGGCGGGCGGCGGCGGCTTGGGCCGCAGCCCGACGCCCTTGCGCCAGAGTTTCAGCGCCTCCCAATGGATGCCGCCGACCACGCGCAAGGTCAGCAGCGGCAGGCTGAAAAAAATGCGCAGCAGATTGGCGTCGGTGAGGTCGCGGCGATGGGCGTTGAACCGCGCGGTGAACAGCAGCCCGGCCGGGTCAGAAACATTAATGGCGAGGCTGAGTTTTTCGTCGGGAACGCGCAGCCGGAAGACATAATCCAGCGCCATGTTCATGAAGGGCGAGACATGAAATTCTTTTGGGCACGCCTGCACGATTTCGCCGTCCGCCTCGCCCTTGACCGGGATCATATAGGCGTGGCGCTCGCCAAAGGTATTGTCGACTTCCCAAAGCACTGCGGCCAGCTCACCCGACTGGCGATGGCAATAAAACACGCTGAGTGGATTGAAGGCCCAGCCGAGCAGGCGCGGCATGGTCAGCAGCAAGATCTTGCCGCCATCCGGCTCGACCCCGACGCCACGCATCGCCGCCTCGACCTGCGCCCGCAAGGGGCGGGCCGAACCATCGCCGCGATCGGCGCTGCGGAAGGAAAACAGGTTGAAACGATCCAGCGAAAACAGCCGCAATTTGGCGTCGAGTTCTTGCAGTCCGTCGAGGTCAAGCAGCAGCGAATACATGCGATAGGCGAGCTTGTGCTCACGCGGCCGCAATCGGTGATGCGTGACCGCGCCGACATAAAGACCGGGGGCGCTGGGCTTGTTCATGCGACCAACGCCCTTTGCTGCGCTGGCCTGGCTCCGAGCGCGATGCGCCCGCTCTCGTCGGCGACGCGCCAGGGCCGCCTCTCGCCGCCCAATTGCTCGGCGACGGCCAGACCCGCCTGCAAGCCATCCTCGTGAAAGCCTGCGCCGAAATAGGCGCCGCAATACCAGATGCGATCGACGCCCTGCAGCGACCAAAGCTGTTTTTGCGCTTGCATGGCGGCGAGATCGAATTGCGGATGGCGATAGATTTCGCGACGATAGATCGTGTCTTCACGAGGATCGCGGAGCGGATCGAGCGTCACGAAAAGATTCGGCGCATCGCCGAGCGGCTGCAAACGGTTCATCCAGTAAGTGACCGAAAGGCCCTCTGTCGCCACCCTGCTTTCGGCCAGATAATTCCAGCTGCACCAGGCGGCCTTGCGCTTTGGCATCAAGCTTTCATCGCCGTGCAGACAGGCGATATTGCTGGCGTAGCGGAAGGCGCCGAGGATGCGGCGTTCGTCTTCGCTCGGCGACTCCAGCATGGCCAGAGCATCATCGGCATGGGCGGCGATCACCACCTGATCGAAATGATCGACGACGCCACGCGCATCGCTGATTTCGACGCCATCCGGCTGGCGGCGCACCCTGCCGATCGGCGCATCACGCCGGATCTCGCCGACGCCTTGCGCGAGGCGGCGGACATAGGTTCGGCTGCCGCCCGGAACAGTCCGCCAGACCGGCCTTCCGACCAGTTTGAGCAAGCCATGGTTTTCGCAAAAGCGGATGAAAGAAGCGGCCGGATAATCGCCGATGCGCGCCGCCGAAGTCGACCAGATCGCCGCCGCCATTGGATAAAGATGATCGAAAATGAAGGCCTTGCCGTAATTGCCGCGCTTCAGATAATCATCGAGGCTCATGTCGCCAAGCGCATGCAGATCGCGCGGCGCCTCACGGTAAAACCGCATCAGATCGGCGATCATCGACCAGAAACGCGGTTTCAGCGCATTGGACGGCTGGGCGAACATGCCGCGCAGATCCCTGCCGGCATATTCGAACCCGCCCTGGTCGAGCGAAACCGCGAAGGACATTTCGGTCTCCGCCGTCTCGACGTCGAGATGAGCGAAAAGCGCGGTCAGATTGGGATAGGTCGGCTCATTATAGACGATGAAGCCGGTGTCGACGGCGACTTCCTGGCCGCCAGCCATAATCTCGACCGTGTTGGAATGGCCGCCGAGCCGATCGTCGGCCTCGTAAAGCACCACCTCATGCCGGCGCGATAAAAGCCAGGCGCAGGCGAGGCCGGAAACGCCGGAGCCGACGACTGCGATTTTCTGGCGGATTTGGCCCGGGGAAAAAGCTCGATCCATCTGATCCTCGCGTTCGAACAAGCTGACAAAACTATTACGCGAGGGGGACGGCAATGGTTCACATCCGATTGCTTTCATCCGTTGCGGTCTTGGATGCGTAGAAACAGGCAACAGGAGAAAGCCATGTCCCTTTTCGTCATCACCGGCCTTGCCCTCGCTCTGTTCATGAGCGCGGCAATGGGTTTGGCTTGGGCTGTGCGGATGAAAACCGGCAAGAGCGGCTGGATCGACGCGATCTGGTCCGCCGCCACCGGCCTAGCCTGTCTGGCCGCCATCCTGCTCGCCGCGCCGGGCGGATATTGGGGCCGCAAGATTCTCGCGGCCTGCCTGATCCTCGTCTGGTCGGGACGGCTCGCCCTGCATATTGTGGCCCGCACGCGCGGCGCCGGCGTCGATCCGCGTTATGCGGCGCTGGCGCGCGAATGGGGCGTGGATTTTCCGCGCCAGCTTTTTGTGTTCCTGCAAATTCAGGCGATCGCCGCCCTGCCCCTCGTGCTGGCGGTCGCCGTCGCGGCGGCAGCGCCGCAAGATTTCCCGGCCTTGACCGATCTTGCCGCCGTCCTCGTCGCTGGAGGCGCGCTGCTCGGCGAAGCTATCGCCGACAAGCAATTGGCGAACTACCGCCGCAGCGCCAAGCCGGGCGGCATCTGCGAAATTGGCCTCTGGCGCCATTCACGCCATCCGAATTATTTCTTTGAATGGCTATTCTGGTGCGCCTGGCCCTTGCTTGCCTTCGACCCTTCCGGCGGCTGGCCACAAGGGCTTTTCGCGCTGGCGGCGCCAGCCTTGATCTATTGGCTGCTGGTCCATGTCAGCGGCGTTCCACCACTGGAACGACACATGCGCGCCACGCGCGGCGCGGCTTTCGAAGCCTATCGCCGCCGCGTCAATGTCTTCTTCCCCGGCCCGGCGAGCCGGGAAAACAGCTGAGTCAGATCTTGCCGGCGTCGTGCAGGATGCCATAGACCTGCTGCAACAGCGCGCCATTGCGGTTTTGCTTGTCGTCGGGCTGGCTGTTGAGGCCAACGACGATGACCGCGCCATTATTCGGGAAATAGGCGTAGAGAACGCGATAGCCCAAAGTCATGCCCTGATAAAACCAATAGGCGCCGAGTTCCGGTCGATAGCCCGCGCCGACGCCCAGCCCGAAGGCGCCGGGATTCTCCGGCGAGGGCGCCGCGACCGGTTCGCCGGTCCGGTCAGAGACCAAAGTCATGAGTTCGCGCCGCTGCTTGTCGGCTAGCAGCGGTCCCTCATAAAGCGCCCGCGCCCAGTGCGAAACGTCCTGCATCGAAGAGACGATGCCGCCTGCGCCCTGCATCCAGGACACGCTGTCGTTTTTGACATCAAAACCGAGCAGAGGCGCGAGCGGCTTGTTGTCCGCATCGTGGCTGAAGAAATAGCCGGAAACCATGCGATTGGTGATCGCCGCCGGATAGAGGTTCTGTTCGTAATAAGTATTGTTCAGCCCGACCTCTTTGGACAATTCGCGCACGACTTCGGCATAGGGCCTGCCGCCGGCTTTTTCGACGATCATCTGGGCCAGAATGTAATTGGTGTTCGAATAGGTCCAGCCTTTGACCGGCTTGGGCTCGCCATTTTTCGGATAGGCCGCCGCGACCAGTTCTTGCGGCGTAAACCAGTGGCCGGGATCATTGCCCATGATATTGGCGATGGATGGCTGGTTGTCATAGCCTGGAATCGGGCTCGTCATGTCGAGCATTTGCCGAATCGTGACGTTCTTCCATTCGGGATATTGCGGCAGCCACTGACCAAGTCGGTCCTCGATCGTCAACTTCTGCGCGGCTTCAAGGCGCAAAATCGCGACTGAAGTGAACGATTTGGTGATGCTGCCGATCTGGAACAGGTCGGCCGGCGTGACCTTCGCGCCAGCCGCCGGATATTGCCTCATGCCGGAGGCGAGGTTGATGTTCTGCCCGGCGCCTTTCAGGCTGATGCTCAGCGACGCCGCAGAAATATGCTCAGGCTCGCCGCGCGTCGCCACAAAGGTGTCCAGCGCCTTCTGCAAGGCGGGAATGAGCGTCTCATCGTTCGGTTGCGCAGCCGCAAGCGAGCATAGGCCCCATGTGAACAGGGCCACGACGGTCATTCGGCGCATGCGCTATTACTCCAATCAGAACGATCTAGACGCAGAACATCGACGCCGGTCCCATCCAAAAGAAGAAAGCGCTGACCAGGGAGGATGATCGGTATCGGGGTCGGCAAAATTTGCGGTAAATACTCTCGAGAACGTCGAGGCCAGGGGTTAGCAGACCGCCGGGCCGACGCTCGTAAAGGCCGATCTCAGCGGTTTCCCGCCCGTTCATGCCCTTTTTGAAACTGTAGACGCCGGGATTATTCTGCGGATCGACGCCGCCGGTATCGTACCAGCGCTTGCCGCTTTTGACCCCATCTTCGATAATACGCCATTGGATGCGGCGCGAGGCCTGGATTTCACGGCCCTTGTCATTAGTTGCGGCCAGCAGCGAGACCACGATCGATCCGCAGACCGAACAGAGATGGGTCGAAACGGGTCGGCCCTCGTAATAACCGATATAGAGAAGCAACCGCCCGAAGCCCGACGAATTCCGCTGGACCCGAGTAAAAAACGAGACGTCCTGTGCGGCGTGGAAAGTCTTTCTTTTCTCGAGCGCGTCGAGCATGGTCGCCATGATCGAGAAATCTTCCGGATTGCTGGTCGTCTCGATGCGAAGATCGTGTCTCTCCGACTGCTTGAGATGGTTACGCCAACTGCCGTCCAAGCTGCGGTTAATCGCCGAAAGCGGTCGATCGAGGTCGACCATGATGGTGCGGCGCGGCTTCTGATCGAGTTTTTTGAAATTACTTTTGTCGAGGCATCGATCGATTTGCGGGTGAACCAGGCTTGCGGCGTCGGGCGGGATAACGCGCAAAACCAATCTTCGCTTTTCGACATAATGTTGCGCGAGGGCGTCGACACATTCTGTATAGACGTCCGGACAAAAACCAGCGTTTCTCATCGTGAGAGGGCCGTGATGGGCGTAGGCGACGCCGATGTTCAAAACTGGGACGGTCTTGACGCGAATCGCACAGGCAGCCAAGGCCTTACCCTCGGCTTGCAATATAACAAACTCCGCCTTGGCTCTATTCGATAATGCAGATTCATATTGATAGGCGGGACATTGCCGGTAAGATAAGTCAGTGAAAGTTTTTGCTACTTCGCCCCATGACTTAGCGTCAGCTTGAACCACAGCAATTCGCGTCTTGGATTGCATCATTTCATGCACTCAATGCGGATTCCCGCTCACGCAAAGTAATTTTGCATAATTGCTATTACTCAACAAGCGGGCTTATCGGGAATATGTAAAATATGTCGTAATGTTAAATGTTCCCCCTATAATTGCAAGTGATCGCTGAAGGCGCCCCCATTTTCCCCAGGCACGCAACCTATGAAACGCCTTCAGCCGCCAGTTCGGACGTGACCACTTCAAATCGCGCCAATTGCGCCTGTCCAAAGGCCGTCGAAATAGCGACATCGGCCGCATCGCGGCCATGTCCCATGACGATGCGTCCGATCCGGGGATGATTGTGTCGCGCGTCAAAAGTGAACCAGCGTCCATCGAGAAAGACTTCGAACCAGGCGCTGAAATCCATGGGATTAGGGTCGACCGGCACGCCAATGTCGCCGAGATAACCGGTGCAATAGCGCGCGGGAATGTTCATGCAGCGGCACAACGCGATCGCAAGACGCCGCGCCATACTGACCTTAGATGAGCACAACCAGCGAACGACTGCGCAGCTTGATTTTTTCCGCTGCGACCTGCCAATCGGTTTCGACCTGCCCGCTTTTCGCCGTGTCGATGCGAACCCGCCAATTCCGCTTGTCTTGGCGCGCAGGGAGGGCGAATTCGACGTCGCCTTCAAAGGGATTGAACAGAATCAAGGTTTGCGTCACCCCCTTTTGAATGTCCGGATTGCTCAGCCAAAGCCCTATCGTGTTGGCGCCGGCGTCATCCCAATGTTCTTCCGTCTGGTCGCCACCGCCGGGATTAAGCCAACGGGTCACGCATCCGTCGCGCCAGGAGGCGCGGCGGAAGATTTCATTTTCATGCCGCAGGCTGATCAGATCGCGAGTGAAGGCGGCGAGCGCCGACGCCTCGGCGGGCGGATTGCCCCAATGGATCCAGCCGATCTCGCTGTCCTGACAATAGGCGTTGTTATTGCCCATCTGGCTGCGGGCGAATTCATCGCCGGCAAGCAGCATTGGCGCGCCATGCGAGAGCAGCAGCGTGGCGAGAAAATTACGCCGCTGCTGCGCGCGTATGGCGTTGATTGCGGCGTCATCGGTTGGGCCTTCCGCGCCGTAGTTACAGCTGCGATTGTCGTCGCTGCCGTCCTTGTTGTCCTCGCCATTCGCCTCATTGTGCTTGTCATTGAAACTGACAAGATCATTGAGGGTGAAGCCGTCATGCGCCGTAAGGAAATTTATGCTGGCGCTGGGTCGACGCCCGCGATGGTCATAGACATCGCCCGAGCCAAGCATACGCGCCGCCATATCGCGGGTCATGCCGTCGTCGCCGCGCCAATAAGCCCGCATCGTGTCGCGATATTTGTCGTTCCACTCTGACCATCCCGGCGGAAAACCGCCGACCTGATAGCCGCCTGGCCCAATATCCCACGGCTCGCCGATCAACTTGACCTTGCTCAACACCGGGTCCTGGCCAATGGCGTCGAAAAATCCGCCGCGCGGATCGAACCCTTCGGGCTCACGGCCAAGGATAGTGCCGAGATCGAAGCGGAAGCCATCCACCTCCATGGTCTCAACCCAATAGCGCAGCGAATCCAGCACCATTTGCAGCACGCGCGGATGGCTGGTGTTGACCGTGTTGCCCGTGCCGGTGTCGTTGATATAGTAGCGCGGCTCGTCGGGCATGAGCCGGTAATAGGCGGCGTTGTCGATACCCTTGAAGCTGATGGTCGCGCCGCGTTCATTGCCTTCGGCGGTATGATTGTAAACCACGTCGAGAATGACTTCGAGTCCGGCGTCGTGCAGCTTGCGCACCATGTCGCGGAAGCTCGCCAATCCCGAAGCGCCGAGATAGCGCTGCTCGGGCGCAAAAAAGCCGATTGAATTATAGCCCCAGTAATTGCGCATCTTCTTCTCGACGAGATGATGATCGTCGAGAAAGGCGTGGATTGGCATCAATTCCACCGAAGTGACGCCGAGGCTTCGGATATAGGAGACAAGGGCCTCATGGCCAAAGCCATCGAATGTGCCGCGCAAATTTTCCGGAACCGCGGGATGCAGCATTGTCGCGCCGCGCACATGCGTTTCGTAGAAAATCGACTTCGACCAATCGACGGCTGGCTTGATCGGCGCGCGCGGGTCAGGGCCAAAATCGCTGACCACACATTTCGGCATGAATGGCGCGCTGTCGGTTTCGTTCAAGGTCAGATCGGCGTCGTCGCCGGCATTTAAATCATAGCCATAAACGGCGGCGTCCCATTGCAATTCGCCCTGCAACTGGCGGGCATAGGGATCGAGCAGCAATTTGGCGCCGTTAAAACGCAACCCCTCCTCCGGCGCATGGCGGCCATGGACGCGATAGCCATAGAGCTGCCCGGCCTTAAGGCCCGGGACGAAGCCGTGCCATATTTCGTTGGTATATTCTGGAAGATCGACTTTTGCGATCTGCACCTTGCCGGTCGGATCGAACAAGCACAATTCCACCCTTTCGGCGCTTCCGGAAAACAGGGCGAAATTGACGCCGCCATCAACAACTGTGGCGCCCAGATCAAGAGGAGATCCCGCTTTGACTTCCGGGATGAAGGTTTCAGATTGAATTGTCATTCATCCACTCACAGAAAAAGGAGAGGCTGGCGAAAGAGGTAAGCTGATCTGTGCATTTCTGCACATATCACAATTTTTTATCTTTCCTCTCGCTATCGATAATTAAACGCAGCCTTGCGTTCTCTGTTCCACCGCGATGCACAATTAATATTTCAACATGCGGGAACCCCGACCTCTCAGGCAAGTTAGTCTTCGAACAGGAGGAAAATCGATGCCGGGGAGCCTTGTCGCGATACACGCCGAAACGCCAACGGAGCCGTGGAAGCGCGGTCGGGAAAATTCCGTCGCCTTCGACCCTTCCAGGACGAATTGCCGATCGCCATTGGCCGCGAGTCCCCTGTCGCCGCCCCAGTTGCGCG
>Ga0302273_1000735_pt1 | contig 14339 bp, 9 predicted proteins | sample III_Bog_N1_3_FD_198774 | JGI IMG/M metagenome (GOLD analysis project Ga0302273, IMG submission 198774) | Peat permafrost microbial communities from Stordalen Mire near Abisko, Sweden - III_Bog_N1_3 | ecosystem: Environmental > Terrestrial > Soil > Wetlands > Peat | place: Sweden: Abisko... | reverse complement strand
TTTCGTTGGTGGTCACGCCCGGCTTGATGAAGGGCGTGAGGTAGTCCAGCAACTCGCCAGCGAGTCGGCCTGCCAAGCGAACGCCTTCAATACCGGCGGCATCTTTGTAAGTAATACTCATGCCGGAATTATCCCACCGCCTTTATGGGCCTGTATTTCAGGGGGCGACTGGGTTTTTGGCGAAATGGCCCGGCGCGCCGTGGCCATGCGTGGCTTTGCCCGGAATTGGGCGGGGCGCTGATAAAATTGCCGCTTGATGCGCCTGAAACAGGCGCGTATCCAATTCCAGCGCAGCCTGCCCGCTGCCCCCTCATTTCCCACCAAAAGCCCCTTACCGTGACCCTGCACCTGACAACTTTTGAGGGCGAAGCCCACGGCATCAGCGCCCTGAGCGATTTTCGCGTCCAGCAACTCCTGCCCCGCTTGCAGGCCATCCACGACAAGATCACCGGCATCAGCGCCCGTTTTGTGCATCTGGCCGCCAGCGAGGCGCTGCCCGCCGACGCACTCAAAACCCAGCTCGCCGCGCTGTTGACCTACGGCGAGCCCTGTGCCCAGCCCGATGCTGACGCCGATGACAGCGCGCTGTTCATCGTCTCGCCGCGCTTTGGCACCGTCTCGCCCTGGGCGTCCAAGGCGACGGACATTGCGCACAACTGCGGCTTGTCGGTCAAGCGCATCGAGCGCATCACCGAATACCGCGTGACGCTGAAATCCGGTTTTTTCAGCAAGTCCGCCCTGAGCGAGACCCAGCGCGAACAAGTCGCCGCGCTGCTGCACGACCGCATGACCGAAAGCGTTGTCGCCGACCGGGCGCAGGCCGCTGCCGGTCTGTTCACCGAACTGCAGGGCGCGCCGCTGCAGGCGATTGACGTGCTGGGCGGCGGCAAGGCTGCCCTTGAAAAAGCCAACAGCGAGTTCGGCCTGGCCCTGGCCGCCGACGAAATCGACTACCTGGTCAACGCCTTCACGCAACTGCAGCGCAACCCGACCGACGTGGAACTGATGATGTTCGCGCAGGCCAACAGCGAGCATTGCCGCCACAAGATTTTCAACGCCGACTTCACGATTGACGGCGTGGCCCAGCCGAAAAGCCTGTTCGGCATGATCCGCAACACCGAACAGCTCAACCCGCAGCACACGGTGGTGGCCTACTCGGACAACGCCTCCATCATGGAAGGCGGCAAAATCCAGCGGTTTTTTGCCAAGCCGACCGCTGGCTCTGCTGCTGACTCTGGCTCGGCTTCGGGCGCGTCCGAAACGGTCGGTGCCAGTTACCAAACCTACAGCGCGACCGACGAGGCGCTGACCCATATCTTGATGAAAGTCGAGACGCACAACCACCCGACAGCCATCTCGCCTTTCCCCGGCGCTTCAACCGGCGCGGGCGGCGAAATCCGCGACGAGGGCGCGACCGGGCGCGGCTCCAAACCCAAGGCAGGGCTGACGGGCTTCACCGTCTCCAAACTGTTTGACGCGCCCGGCGAGGGTTACGGCAAGCCCGAGCACATCGCCAGCGCGCTGCAAATCATGACCGAAGGCCCGCTGGGCGGCGCCGCGTTCAACAACGAATTTGGCCGCCCGAATCTGGCCGGTTACTTCCGCGAGTACGAGCAGACCGTCGGCGGCCAGCGTTGGGGCTACCACAAGCCCATCATGATCGCGGGCGGCGTCGGCACGATTGACGCTGACCTGACGCACAAAATCCTGTTCCCCGCTGGCACATTGCTGATCCAGCTCGGCGGCCCCGGCATGCGTATCGGCATGGGCGGCAGCGCGGCCAGCTCGATGGCGTCGGGCGCGAATGCGGCGCATCTGGATTTTGATTCGGTGCAGCGCGGCAACCCGGAAATCGAACGCCGGGCGCAGGAAGTGATTAACCGCTGCGCGCAACTGGGGCTGGACAATCCGATTCTGGCGATTCACGACGTGGGCGCGGGCGGCCTTTCAAATGCCTTCCCCGAGCTGGTCAACGACGCCGGGCGCGGTGCGCGCTTTGACCTGCGCGCCGTCAAGCTCGAAGAAAGCGGCCTGTCGCCGAAAGAAATCTGGAGCAACGAAAGCCAGGAACGCTACGTGATGGCAATTGCGCCCGAGTCGCTGGCGCAGTTTGAAGCCTTCTGCGAGCGCGAGCGCTGCCCGTTTGCCGTCATCGGCGTGACGACCGAAGAGCGCCAATTGGTGCTGTCCGACGACGACAAGGCCGCGCCCGTCGATATGCCGATGAATGTGCTGCTGGGCAAGCCGCCCAAAATGCACCGCGACGTGACCAGCGTGGCCCACGCCATCAAGCTGATTGATTTGACCGGCGTCGATTTGCAGGCCAGCGCGATTGCCGTGCTCAGCCACCCGACTGTTGCGTCGAAGCGTTTCCTCATCACCATCGGCGACCGCAGCGTCGGCGGCATGACGCACCGCGACCAGATGGTGGGACCGTGGCAAGTGCCCGTCGCCGACTGCGCCGTGACGCTGGCCGATTACCAGGGTTTTGCCGGTGAAGCGATGAGCATGGGCGAGCGCACGCCGCTGGCCGCTGTCAACGCTGCTGCATCGGGCCGCATGGCCGTCGCCGAAGCGATTACCAACCTGCTGGCCGCGCCGATTGAGCTACCACGGGTGAAACTCTCGGCCAACTGGATGGCCGCTTGCGGCGAGCCGGGACAAGACGCCGCGCTGTATGAAACCGTCAAGGCTGTCGGCATGGAGTTGTGCCCGGCACTCGGCGTGTCGATTCCGGTCGGCAAGGATTCGCTCTCGATGCGCACCGTCTGGAAGGACGACGGCGAAGCCAAAAAAGTCACCTCGCCGGTGTCGCTGATCGTCAGCGCCTTTGCCACGCTGGCCGACGTGCGCGGCACGCTGACGCCCGAGCTGGACACGGTGGAAGCCGACACCACGCTGATTCTGATCGACCTGGGCAAGGGCCAGCGCCGCATGGGCGGCTCGATTCTGGCGCAGACGCTCAATCTGGAAGACGGCGAAGTCCCCGATCTGGACGACCCGCAAGACCTGGTCAATCTGGTCAACGCCATCAACGCGCTGCGCGCCCAAGGCCACATCCTGGCCTACCACGACCGCAGCGACGGCGGCCTGTTTGCGACGGCTTGCGAAATGGCCTTTGCCGGGCACGTTGGCGTGTCGCTGAACATCGACATGCTGCTGTTAGAGGGTGACGGCATCAGCGACAGCCGCATGGACGCGGGCGACACCAAGAACTGGGCCACGCAAGTGAGCGCCCGCCGCGAAGAGCTGACGCTCAAGGCGCTGTTCAACGAAGAGCTGGGCGCGGTGATTCAGGTACGCACCGCCATCCGCAACGAAGTGATGCAGACGCTGCGCGAACACGGCCTGTCCAAATTCAGCCATTTCATCGGCAAGACGCGCCCGCAGCAGGCGGCGCTGGAAGTCGGCAAGGGCGAAGTGCAGGTCTGGCGCGACACCAAAGCGGTGTTCAAGGCCAGCCTGTCCGACCTGCACCAGGTCTGGGACGCCGTGAGCTGGAAAATCTGCCAGCAGCGCGACAACCCGGCCTGCGCCGACGCCGAACACGCCGCAGCGGGCAAGCCGAGCGACCCCGGCCTGCACATCTTCTTGCCGCCAACCCTGCGCGACATCAGCGCCCCGGCCTTGCTGCTGTCGCGCCCGAAAGTGGCCGTGCTGCGCGAGCAGGGCGTGAACTCGCATGTGGAAATGGCCTACGCCTTCACGCAAGCCGGTTTTGAAGCCATCGACGTTCACATGACCGACCTGCAAACGGGCCGCGCACGGCTGGCCGACTTTGCGGGCGTGGTGGCTTGCGGCGGCTTTAGCTACGGCGACACGCTGGGCGCGGGCATTGGCTGGGCGCGTTCCATCACCTTCAATCCGGTGCTGGCCGAGCAATTTAAAACCTTCTTTGGCCGCACCGACACCTTCGGCCTGGGCGTGTGCAACGGCTGCCAGATGTTTGCTGAGCTGGCCGACATCATCCCCGGCGCGCAGGCCTGGCCGCGCTTTACCACCAACCAGAGCGAGCGCTTCGAGGCGCGATTGTCAATGGTCGAAGTGCTGGAGTCGCCCAGCCTGTTCTTTGCTGGCATGGCCGGAGCGCGCCTGCCGATTGCCGTGGCGCACGGCGAGGGTTACGCCAACTTTGCCCACCGGGGCGACGCAAGCGCCGCGCTGGCCGCGATGCGCTTCGTCGATAACCACGGCCAGCCGACCGAGGATTACCCGTTCAACCCGAACGGCAGCGCAGGCGGCCTGACGGCAGTCACCACCGCCGACGGGCGCTTCACCGCGATGATGCCGCACCCCGAGCGCGTGTTCCGCAACGTGCAAATGAGCTGGAACGGCGGCGACGTGAACGAACTCAGCCCGTGGATGCAGCTGTGGCGCAATGCGCGTAAATGGGTGGGGTGATTTTTCGGGTGAGTTGGTGAAATGAAAAAGCCGCTGTCGTTTAGATAGCGGCTTTTGTTTTTGGTGATGAGTTTTTAAATATGCTGCTTTGAAGCTACTGTTTATAACGTGATGGATTCGATCTCACGGCAGGAGCTTCGTAACTGCATAGGAGACGGCTGCTCCCAATGCTGCAGAAATAAAAGCAAGCAAGATATCATCTTTCTTTCGTTGGAAAAAACTATTCATCTGATTGCGATTCTTGGAATATACAACAACTGTATTGCTCTTCCGCAGGCGTAGGCTAACGGGGAGTAGAGCCAAAAAAGCTGCGAGTACTAGTGGTACGCCAAGTAGGTAGGATTTGTCGAGAATTTTCCATACTCCAAACATTGCTACTGGATAAAAAATAAAATCAACCACTAAATCTGGCCGTATTTTCCTATGGCGATGAAGTACTTCTCGAACTTTTGAAATAAGGCCGCTCTGTTCTATGGAGTCTTTGCTGATATATGCGTTTGCATTATAGGGCCCGGTGTTAAACACAACAAAGGGATCGTAGCCCTGAATTCTGATATCTGAAAATCGATCGTTCGTAAATTTTTCGGCAAGCGTTGTAAGTTCAGAAGGGTCGGAAATTTTGAATTCGCCAGCTGATACCTCTACTTTTTTACAGACTTGTGCAAAGGTATCGATGATTTCGACCAAATCTTCCAAGTAGAGAGTTGATGCCGGAAAATCTTTAATGTGTTTGCTTGAGTCTTGTTCCAACATTATTCCTTTGGTATTGATATTTGACGTAAATCAGATGACTGAATGTTAGCTCAACTCACAAGCTAAAACAATAAGAAGTATTAGATTTTTTATAAAACAACAATTTTTAGACTCGAATGTTATTTCGGCCAAACTTAGAGTTTGGCGCATGAACTCACTATAAGTCTTCGATAGGGGTCAATCCAGCTGGAGCATGAGCATCAAACCATGCGATAAACATCCGCAGGAGTGTGGTTAATTCCAGTGTTGGAATTTTCTGCATCAGCTAATTTTGAAAATAATCAAATGACTGTTGGCTTCAAGCAGCATGGCGACGCCATACAGCACCGCACCCATGATCGCAGCGAACGGAATAAACCCCGCCTTGTGGCTAAAAAATCCAATCCATTCCAGTGCCAGCAGCAGGCCGAAGAAACACATAATCGTTCCGATGACCTTGAGGTCAAAGAAGAAATAACCCGTGATCGCCGCAACCAGCGTGAGCAGGAACAGACAAAAATAAGCGACCGTGGACGCGCCTTTTTCGCGAAAGGGTGAGGCGCCGATCAGAAAGCCCACGCCCAAAGCAATGCTTGCGTAGTATTCGATGCCTGCCGCAAAAACCGATGCCTGTGGCGGCAGGCCGCCGCTGATCTTGAGTCCGGCGTAGGTGCCGAGCACCAGCAGGTGGCCGATGATGACGGCGGCCATGCGGTCTTTGGCAAAAAACAGCGTCAGCAGGCCGGGGGCGTAGCAGACGCCAAAACTGAAAACCCCCGACAGGAACATGGCGGCGATAAATCCCAGCAGGGAGGAGCCGTTGAAAATCGCCAGGCTGCCGAAATAGAGCGTGCCAGCGGCGCAGGCCAGCACATTCAGCGGAACGCCTTTTTGGGCCAGGCTTTCCATGAAGGCCTGCAGACGCGGCAGGCTGGAAACAATCCACGCCAGCATCACCAGGTTGCTGAAGGCGCCAAAAAGCCGCAGGTAATAGGCTTCTTCCGCCAGAAAATTGCCGCTCCAGAAGGTGCAGAACACACTGGCCGACAGCAGCGCGGCCTGATAAACCGGCGTGGGCACCAGCAAAATAAGGGTTTTAAGCCGGTGCCCCAACTTGGCAATCGCCCCGGAAAAAGCCACCAGCAGCAGCAACACCGCCGCCACCTTGAAGAAATTCACCCACGAAACGTAGCGCTCCCACAGGCTGGGTGAATCCGGGGTCTGGCCCTTGGCCACGGGCGCATTGACGGCCTTGGGATCGACGTATTTGAGCCGCGCTTCCTGCGCCATTTTGTCGCTCAGAAAGCCGTCTTGCTGCATTTTCTGCAGCAGTTCGAGCCGGATGTCGGCGGTGGTTTTGTCCTGCGGCGCGGGTTGGGCGAGGGCGGCAGCGCCCATGAAAAGCAGCGCCAGCATCAGCACAGTGCTGCGGGTCAGGAATTGGAAGTGTTTGAGCATGTTTTTTTTGAAGTTCAACAACAAGCTCAAATGTATCTCTTTGAAACCCCATCACGGGCCGACTTCAGGTCCGTTTTCCGCCGCTGTGTTTAGCGGCTCTTCTTGATCGCCAGCGCTGCCTCGCTCACCAGCGCCGGGCCTTTGTAAATCAGGCCGGTGTAAATCTGCACCACGTCGGCGCCCGCCTTGATTTTCGAGACGGCATCGGCGCCGCTCATCACGCCGCCCACGCCGATGATTGGAAAGCCTTTGCCTAAAGCAGCGCGCAGTTGGCGAATGACGCGGTTGCTGGCTTCCAGCACGGGCGCGCCGCTCAGACCGCCAGTTTCTTCGGCGTGGCGCAGGCCTTTGACGGCTTCGCGGCTCAGCGTCGTGTTGGTGGCGACCACGCCGTCCATCGCGTGGCGTTTGAGCGTGGCGGCAATTACCTCGACTTGCGCATCGTCCAGATCGGGCGCGATTTTGACGAAAATCGGCACGCGCTTTCCGTACTGCTTCGCCAGCGTTTCGCGGCGCTCGGCAATGCGCCCGAGCAGCGCGTCCAGCGCCTCGTCGCTTTGCAGGGCACGCAAGTTTTTGGTGTTCGGGCTGGAGATATTGACGGTGACGTAATCGGCGTGCGGATAGACGCCATCAAGGCAAATCAGATAATCGTCCACAGCATTTTCAATCGGCGTGGCGGCGTTTTTGCCGATATTTAATCCCAGCAGCAAGGGATTATTTTTCTGGCGAATAGCGGATTTTTTGACGTTGGCCAGAAAAGCGTCGAGTCCGTCGTTGTTAAAACCCAGGCGGTTAATCAGCGCATTGGCTTCGGGTAGGCGGAACATGCGCGGCTTGGGGTTGCCGGGCTGGCCTTTGGGCGTGACGGTGCCGACTTCGACAAAGCCAAAGCCCATCGCGGCCAGACCGTCTATGCAGCGGGCGTTTTTGTCGAGACCGGCGGCCAGACCGACGCGGTTCGGGAACTTCAGCCCGGCCAGCTCAATCGGGTCGCTGACCTTGGCACCGCAGTAAACCGCCGTCAGCGGCGTGCCTTGCGTGCGCGCCAGCGAGGCCAGCGTCAGGTCGTGGGCCGCTTCGGGATCGAGGCTGAATAAAAAGGGTCGGGCCAGGGCGTAGGGAAGCAGGGACATTGGATAATTCGGCTGGATTGACGCAAGTTTGCGCTGGATTTGGCGGGCGGTGGCGCCCGGCAAGACTGGTTTGGATTGTCGCAAAACTGCGCTTGTCCCGGCGGGACTTTTGCGCGCATTCACCCCTTCAACTTTTCGAGAAAACTCCCATGACCCAAGACGAACTCAAAACCCTGGTCGGCCAGGCCGCGCTGGCTTATGTCGAAGACGGCAGCATTGTCGGTGTCGGCACCGGCTCGACGGTGAACAAATTTATCGACGCGCTGGGCACCATCAAGCACCGCATTGCGGGCGCGGTGTCCAGCTCCGTTGCCTCGACCGAGCGGCTGCAGGCGCTGGGCATCGCCGTGTTTGACGCGACCGAGGTGGACGAGTTGGGCGTGTACATCGACGGCGCCGACGAGATCGACCACGCCGGAAACATGGTCAAAGGCGGCGGCGCGGCGCTGACGCGGGAAAAAATCGTCGCGGCCCAGTCGCGCCGTTTTGTCTGCATCGCCGATGAATCGAAGCTGGTGAAGGTGCTGGGCGCTTTTCCGCTGCCGGTGGAAGTGATTCCGATGGCGGCCAAGCGCATTGCGCGCCAGTTCGAGGCGCTGGGCGGCACGGCCACGCTGCGCCACAAGGGCGGCGCCCCGCTGGTGACGGACAACGGCCAGCATATTCTGGACGTGACGGGTTTAAAAATTGAAGACCCGCTGGCGTTTGAAACGCAAGTCAGCCAGTGGCCGGGCGTGGTGACGGTGGGCGTGTTTGCGTTTCAGAAGGCCCAAGTTTGCCTGCTGGGCACCGAAACGGGCGTCAAGACGCTGGAGTTTTGAAACGGCTGCCGCTTAAAAGCGGATGCCGGACGGGGTGTTGCTGATGACGGGCGTTTCGGCGGGCGGTTTGGTGGTTGATTTTGGGGCGCTTGAGGCGCTGGCTGCAGGCGTAGCGGCTATGGCCACCAGTGGCGTTGGAGCGGGCGCGTGGTAGCTCGCGGGCAGGACGGACTTGACTGGGTAGCCCGCCGCAGTCAGGAACTGCGTCCATTCCACGTCCGAAAAGCCTTTGAGCTGCTGGCTGCCAATCGTTAAAAAGGGCAGCGATGTGTCGCCGCTCAGGCGCTGCAAGGCTTCAACGTCTTGCGCTGTGGCGACGGTTTTTTCGCTGAAGGGAATGCCCCGGTTGCTCAGTAGCGAACGGGCCGTGCCGCAAGGCCCACAGGTATCGCTGGTGTACAGCAGCACCGGGTATTTTTGGGCGACTCGTCTCAATTCAAAAGGCAGTCCCGAAGCGCCAGCGCCGCCCGTGCCTTTGGAGGCTGTTTCGTTGACTTTGGCATCGGTGAGTGGCCGCAGGTCGGAAAAAGTGACTTTTCCGTCAGGCCCGACGATGCGGTACACCTGCTGGGCCTGCGCCAGCGGCGACGCCAAGCCTGCCGCCAGCGCGATCACGCCAAGGATGGATTTCGGAATCAAAAAATCAACAGTGTTTGAGAGCATAGGTTTCAATGGTGTCTGATGTTGGCAGTGAAACGGGCGCAGTTTGGGTGTCAAGCCATGCCTTGGTGGCGCAGCAGGGCGTCCAGTGAAGGCTCGCGGCCCCGGAAGGCTTTGAACGACTCCATCGCCGGGCGGCTGCCGCCAGCCTCCAAAATAGCTTGGCGGTATTGGCGACCAACGGCCATTGTGGCCTCGGCTGAGGCGGCAGTATCTTCAAAGGCGGCGTAGGCGTCGGCCGACAGCACTTCGGCCCATTTGTAGCTGTAGTAGCCCGCCGCATAGCCGCCGGAAAAAATGTGGCTAAACGTGTGCGCGGTGCGGCTGTAGGCCGGGGCAGCAATCACGGCGACTTCGCGGCGCACTTCGTTGAGCAAGCCCATCAAATCTTCGTCGGGGTTGTGCGAGGTGTGCAGCAGCATGTCGAACAGCGAGAACTCGACCTGACGCAGCGTTTGCAGGCCGCTCTGGAAGTTTTTGGCCGCCGTCATTTTGTCGAAGAGCTCGCGCGGCAGCGGTGCGCCGGTGTCAACGTGAGCGGTCATGTGGCTGAGTACGCCCCATTCCCAGCAGAAGTTTTCCATGAACTGGCTGGGCAGCTCGACCGCATCCCACTCGACGCCGCTGATGCCGGACACGTCGCGCTCGTTGACTTGTGTTAGCAGGTGGTGCAGGCCGTGGCCAAATTCGTGGAACAGCGTGGTCACGTCGTCGTGCGTCAGCAGGGCGGGTTTGTCGCCCGCGCCTTCGGCAAAGTTGCACACCAGATGCGCCACCGGCGTTTGCAGCGCGCCGGTGTCGGGGCGCAGCCAGCGGGCGCGCACATCATCCATCCACGCACCGCCACGCTTGCCGGTGCGGGCCGGCTGGTCCAGGTAGAACTGGCCCAGCAACTCGCCGCCCCGCTCGATGCGGTAGAAGGCCACGCCGGGTTTCCACACGGGCGCCACGTCTTCGCGGATGGCCACTTCAAACAGGGATTCGACGATTTTGAACAGGCCTGCGAGCACTTTAGGCGCGGTGAAATACTGTTTCACTTCTTGCTCGCTGAAGGCATAGCGCGCTTCTTTGAGTTTTTCGCCGATGTAGGTGTAGTCCCACGGTTGCGGGTCGGTTTGACCCAGCGATTCGGCGGCGAAGGCGCGCAGGTCGGTCACGTCTTCTTCGGCGTAAGGGCGGGCGCGCTGGGCCAGGTCACGCAGGAAAGTCACGACTTCTTCGGGTGACTTCGCCATTTTGGGCACGACGGAGACTTCGCCGAAGTTCTGGTAGCCGAGCAGCTTGGATTCTTCCAGCCGCAGGGACAGGATTTCGCGCATCACGGCGCTGTTGTCGAACTTGGCAAATTCGGCGGGCGCTTGGTCGCTGGCGCGAGTCGTGTAGGCGCGGTAGAGCTTTTCGCGCAGCGCGCTGCTGTGGGCAAACTGCATCACCGGCAGGTAGCTGGGCATTTTCAGGCTCAGGCGGTAGCCGGATTTGCCTTCGGCTTCGGCCTGGGTTTTGGCGGTTTGCAGCACGTCTTGCGGGATGCCGGGGATTTCTTCTTCGCTGGCGTAGTAGGCGAAGGCGTCGGTGGCGTCGAGGGCGTTTTCGCTGAATTTTTGGCTCAACTCGGCTTGGCGCTCTTGGATCTGGGCAAAGCGCTCTTTGGCCGGGCCGCTCAGCTCGGCGCCTGAGAGGACGAAGTTGCGGATGGCGTTTTTGTGTGCTTGCAACTGCTCGGTGTTGAGCGTGGCAGTGTCAATGGCTTTGTACTTGGCGTAGAGGCACTCGTCGGCGCCCAAGCGCGTCCAGAATTCGGTGACGCGGGGCAGGGCGGCGTTGTAGGCGGCGCGCAGCTCGGGGGTGTCAGCGACGCTGTTGAGGTGGCTGACGGCGCCCCAGGCGCGGCCCAGTTGTTCGGTGGCCACATCCAGCACCTTGGCAATGCCGCTCCAAGTGGCCGGGAACTCGGGCGCCGTGACCTGTGCCAGTGCGGCGTCGGCTTTGACCAGCAATTCATCCAGTGCTGCACTGACATGCTCGGGCAGAATGCGGTCAAACAGTGGAAGGTCGGAGAAGTCAAGGAGTGGATTGGTCATGACAGCTAGCTGTGGGCGATGGGTGAAATCTAAAGGCTAAAGGGTATTTCAGCGTTTAAAGCGAAAAACCGGCGCTAGGCCGGTTCGTGTGCAAGAGTGTTTAGTCTTGCGAGCGTTTTTTGATGCTGCGCTGTTTGGGTTTGGCGCGTTTGACGCTGCCGCCCGGTGTCAGGCGCTGGTTGCCCAGCACGCGCAGCATTTTGACTTCAGGGCGCTGGCCGTAGCGCGAGCTGTTTTTCAGCACCTTGATGTCGCGCGGACCGGCCATGCGGTCTTCGCTGACTTTCTTTTCCTTTTCAGGAATCGGGCGCCACAGCACCAGCAGCTTGCCGATATGCTGGATGGGCGCGGCGTCAAGCTCGTCGGCCAGGGTGTGAAAAATGGTTTCGCGTCCGACGCGGTCGTCGGACTGGACGCGCACTTTGATCAGGCCGTGGGCGTTGAGCGCGGCGTCGATTTCTTTCTTGACGGCGACGGTCAGGCCGTCGGAGCCGATCATCACGACCGGGTTGAGGTGGTGCGCTTCAGCGCGCTGATCTTTGCGCTGGGCAGGGGTAAGTTGTATTTGAGCCATGCCCAATTATCGGTGGAGTCCAGAAGAGGACAATAGCCCCCATGAAAGTAAATGCCAAGCCAGACCACAAGCTCCTCCCCAAAGCCGCCCCCAAGGCCGGAAAAGGGGACGCAAAAGGTAAAAAAGTTAACAAAGCGTGGTTGCACGACCACATTAATGATCCCTACGTGAAGCTCGCGCGCCGCGAAGGCTACCGCGCCCGCGCCGCCTACAAGCTCAAGGAAATTGATGAAACGATGGGCCTGATCAAGCCCGGCGACTGGGTCGTCGATCTGGGTAGCACGCCCGGCGCTTGGAGCCAGTATGTGCGGCGTAAGCTCTCGCCCACGGGCGCGGCCATCGGCGAACTCAACGGCCACATCATCGGTCTCGACATGCTGGCGATGGAGCCGATTGAAGGCGTGACCTTCATCCAGGGCGACTTCCGCGAAGCCGAGGTGCTACAAAAACTGGAGCAGGCGCTGGCGTCTGACAAAGGGCCGGTCAAGGTCGATCTGGTGATTTCGGACATGGCGCCGAATCTCTCGGGCATCGAGTCGGCGGACGCGGCGCGCATTGCGCATCTGGTCGAGTTGGCGGTCGAATTTGCGCAAAACCGCATGAAACCCGAGGGCGCGCTGGTCGTCAAGCTGTTTCACGGCAGCGGCTATGACGAGCTGGTCAAGCTGTTTCAGGCATCGTTCAAGCTGGTCAAGCGTTTCAAGCCCAAGGCGTCGCGGCCAAACTCGTCGGAAACCTTTTTGGTCGGCAAGGGGCTTAAAAAGAGCGGCCCTGCAGCATCGTGAAACACTAAAAAACTGAAAAACCTCTATAAATCCGCTCCAAGCGCAGGGCTGCGGTCTGGTTGCGTAGGTGCCAGCCCTTGAAACGCCTAAAATCAGTCGCATGTCATCCCATCGGCTTTGGGTTTTACCTATCGGAGTAGTCCTTGAATAATCAGTGGTTTTCGAAAATTGCAATTTGGCTGGTGATCGCCATGGTGCTGTTCACCGTTTTTAAGCAATTTGATACGCGCGGCGGTGCAAGTTCCAATTACCTCGGTTATTCGGAGTTTCTGGAAGAAGTGCGCGGCAAGCGGATCAAAAGCGCCACCATCGCGGAAGGCCAGGGCGGCACCGAGATCATTGCCACCACTACGGATGACAAAAAAATCCGCACGACCGCCACTTACCTCGACCGGGGTTTGGTCGGCGACCTGATCGCCAACGACGTCAAATTTGATGTGAAGCAGCGCGAAGAAGGTTCGTTGCTGATGACGCTGCTGGTCAGTTGGGGGCCGATGCTGCTGTTGATTGGCGTCTGGGTGTATTTCATGCGCCAGATGCAGGGCGGCGGCAAGGGCGGCGCGTTCAGTTTTGGCAAATCCAAGGCGCGCATGCTCGATGAGGCGACCAATACCGTGACGTTTGCCGATGTGGCCGGTTGCGACGAGGCCAAGGAAGAAGTCAAGGAAGTCGTCGATTTCCTGAAAGACCCGGCCAAGTTCCAGAAGCTCGGCGGGCGCATTCCGCGCGGCCTGCTGCTGGTCGGCCCTCCAGGCACGGGTAAAACCTTGCTGGCCAAAGGTATTGCGGGCGAAGCCAAGGTGCCTTTCTTCTCGATCTCAGGCTCTGATTTCGTCGAAATGTTTGTTGGCGTTGGCGCGGCCCGTGTCCGCGACATGTTTGACAACGCCAAGAAAAATGCACCCTGCATCATTTTCATTGACGAAATCGACGCCGTGGGTCGCCAGCGTGGTGCCGGTGTCGGCGGCGGCAATGACGAGCGCGAACAGACGCTGAACCAGATGCTGGTCGAAATGGACGGCTTTGAAACCAATGTCGGCGTGATCGTGGTGGCTGCCACCAACCGGCCCGACATTCTGGATGCGGCGCTGCTGCGTCCTGGCCGTTTTGACCGTCAGGTGTATGTGACGCTGCCCGATATCCGGGGCCGCGAGCAGATTTTGAATGTGCATATGCGCAAGGTGCCGCTCGGCCAGGATGTGAACGCCAGCATCATTGCACGCGGCACGCCTGGCATGTCGGGTGCCGATCTGGCCAATTTGTGCAACGAAGCGGCTTTGATGGCAGCGCGGCGCAACGCCCGCACTGTCGAAATGCAAGACTTTGAAAAAGCCAAAGACAAAATCCTCATGGGGCCAGAGCGCAAAAGCATGGTCATGCCCGAGGAAGAGCGTCGCAACACGGCTTACCACGAGTCCGGCCACGCCTTGATTGGCAAGATGCTGCCCAAGTGCGATCCAGTGCATAAAGTCACCATCATTCCGCGTGGCCGCGCGCTGGGCGTGACCATGAGCCTGCCCGCGCAAGACCGCTACAGCTACGACCGCGAGTACATGCTCAGCCAGATCAGCATGCTGTTTGGCGGGCGGATTGCCGAAGAAGTCTTCATGAACCAAATGACCACTGGCGCCAGCAACGACTTTGAACGTGCCACGGCGCTGGCTCGTGACATGGTGACGCGCTACGGCATG
>Ga0302273_1000726_pt1 | contig 14480 bp, 15 predicted proteins | sample III_Bog_N1_3_FD_198774 | JGI IMG/M metagenome (GOLD analysis project Ga0302273, IMG submission 198774) | Peat permafrost microbial communities from Stordalen Mire near Abisko, Sweden - III_Bog_N1_3 | ecosystem: Environmental > Terrestrial > Soil > Wetlands > Peat | place: Sweden: Abisko... | reverse complement strand
TGATCAAGTCGTGGAACTTCCTCTTCCGCACCGCCGCCTTCGTGCTGCTCTTCGTGGCGGGCTACCCGCTGCTGACCTTCGCCGCCCAGCGCTTCTGCCGCTACGTGCTGGACGACCAGAAACCGCCGGTCCTGCTGTTCCTCACCGGCTCGGCTTTCCTGACCTTCGGCTTCTGGGCCGACAAACAACGTCCTTGATTTCAAGTCGAATGCGAGCGGGACTCGTATCTTTGCCTGCGTGAACGAACTACGCAGTGCGATGCCAGAGTTGCTTGCTCCCGCGGGCGGCTGGGAATGTGCCAAGGCCGCCGTCGCCAACGGGGCCGACGCCATCTATTTCGGACTGGAGCGGCACAACGCCCGCATCCGGGCCGACAACTTCACCTCCAGCGAGCTGCCCAAGCTGATGTCGTGGCTGCACGAGCACGGCGTGCGGGGCTACCTGACCATGAACACGCTGGTGTTCGAGGACGAGCTGGCCGAGACCCAGGAGTGGGCCGCCATGGCCGCCCGCGCCGGGGTGGACGCCGTCATCGTGCAGGACGTGGGCCTGTGCCGACTGATCCGCGAGGTGTCGCCCGACCTGCCCATCCACGGCAGCACCCAGATGACCGTCACCAGCGCCGCCGGGGTGGAGGCCACCCGCGCCCTGGGCTGCAGCCTGACGGTGCTGGCCCGCGAGTGCACCATCGGCGAGATCGAGAAGATCCAAACGTCCCTGGGTGAGCGGGCGCTTCCGCTGGAAGTCTTCGTGCACGGCGCGCTGTGCGTGGCCTATTCCGGTCAGTGCCTCACCAGCGAATCGCTGGGAGGCCGTTCGGCCAACCGGGGAGTCTGTGCGCAAGCCTGCCGCATGCCCTACGACCTGACCTCCGACGGCAAGCTCGTGGACCTCGAAGGCCGCCGCTACCTACTCTCGCCGCAGGATCTGATGGGCATGGAGCTCCTGCCCGCGCTGGTGCGAAGCGGCGTGGCCAGCCTCAAGATCGAAGGTCGGCTCAAGACCCCCGAGTACGTGGCCGCCATCACCTCCACCTACCGCAAGGCCCTGGACCGCCTGGCCGGAATCGCCCCGACCCTGGACGAAGCCCCGCAGCCGCTGGCCGTGGATCCGGAAGATCGTTACCGCATGGAGATGACCTTCTCGCGCGGCTTCCACACCGGCTGGCTGGACGGCATCGACAACAGGAAGCTCGTGCACGCCACCTACCCCAAGAAGCGCGGGCAGCTGCTGGGCCGCGTGATCGGGGCCAGCGAGGGCGTGGTGATCTGCGAATTGACGGAATCCGTCAAACCCGGCGACGGCGTGGTCTTCGACGCCGGCGACCCGGAGCTACGCGAGGAGGGCGGACGCGTCTGGGACGTGGACTTCGTGGGGCGCTTCGTGCACCTGGGCTTTGAACGCGGGAAGCTGCGCCTGGACCGCGTGCAGTCCGGACAGCGCGTATGGAAGACCTCCGACCCGGTGCTGGAGCGCCAGCTCCAGGCCAGCTGGTCCAACCTCTCGGGAGCCCGCCGCCCCGTGCGCGCCCTCGTGACCGGAAAATCCGGCGAACCCTTGTGCATCGAACTGCGCGACGCCCGTGGCCACGTCGGCCGCGCCGCCTCCGCCGTGCCCCTGGATGCCGCCATCAAGCGCGCCTACACCACCGAGCTCCTGCAGGAGCAGCTGGGCCGCATGGGCGACACCCCGCTCTTGCTGGGCGAGCTCGTCAACGAGCTCCCCGAGGGCCTTTTCCTGCCGGTCGCCGAGCTCAACCGGGTGCGCCGCGAGGCCTGCGAGATGCTCCTGGAGGCCCGTCGCACCGGCGTCTCGTGGCAGGTCCTCCCCGAGCCCAAGCGTCAGGATCCCGTCCCTGTCCGCCCGGTGCCCGAACGCGCCCGCCTGTCGGTGCTGGTGCGCAACCTGGCCCAGTTGGAAGTCGCCAGCACCCTGGAGCTGGACCGTGTCTACTGCGAACTCGAAGACCCCAAGCGCTTTCCCGAGGCGCTGGAGCTCTTCCGCAAGCAAAGCCGCACGGAACTCTTCCTGGTGCCGCCGCGCATCCACAAGGAAGGCGAGGACTGGATCCTGCGCCAGTGCGCCCAAGTCACCCCCGACGGCTGGCTCGTCCGCAACCACGACCAGGCCAACTTCTTCGCCGGAGCCCGCCAGGTGGGCGATTTCTGCCTGAACGTGGCCAACAGCCGCTCGGCCGCCTGGCTCCTGGAGACCATGAACCTCGAGACTGTGACCGCCTCCTGCGATCTCAACATCACCCAGCTCCTTGCCTTGGTGAAGTCCGCCCCGCCCGAGTGGTTCGAGGTGATCCTGCACCAGCACATGCCCATGTTCCACATGGAGCACTGCGTCTTCTGCGCCTTCCTCACCGACGGCAAGGACTTCCGCGACTGCGGCCGCCCCTGCGAGACCAAGGAAGTGCGCCTGGAAGACCACCTGGGGGCCAGCCACATGATCAAGGCCGATGCGGGCTGCCGCAACACGGTCTTCAACGCCCGCGCCCAGACCGGTGCGGAATTCTCCCGCGAACTGCTGGGGGCCGGTGTGCGGCACTTCCGCCTGGACCTGCTCGACGAGCCCCCGACCCATCTCGAAACCCTGGTGAACAGCTACCGCGCCCTCCTGGAAGGGCGCTTGGAAGGAGAACAGCTATGGAAGGATCTCAAGCTCGTCAACCAATTGGGCGTCACGCGAGGCACCTTGGTCTCCTGAGCCTGGTCGCCTGCCTGCTGGCCCTGGGCGGCTGCCGCAAGGACGCCCCGCAAGGTTCGTCGGGCCTGGTCGGACAGCCCGAGCCGTCCTGGAGCTACGTCACGCCCGAGGGCAAGCCCATCGCCAGCGCCGACTTCAAGGGACGCACCCACATGGTGGTCTTCTGGGCCACCTGGTGCGGGCCGTGCCGCCAGGAGGTGGAGGAGCTCAAGGCCGTCCGTACGCAGTTTTCCAAGGACTCGCTCGAGATCGTCGGCCTTTCCGTGGACGAGAGCGTCTCCCCGGTGCCCGTCTCGATGCAGGAGCTCAAGATCGACTACCCGGTGGCCGTGGGCGCCTTCCCGCTCTTCGACTCGCTCCACTTCGACGGCATCCCCCGTTCCTACCTGGTGGACGCCAAGGGCATCGTACGCGAGGAGTTCGACGGCCTCACCGATCGCGGCCAGTTGGCGGCAGCGGTGGCACGGGCTCTGAAGTGATCATCCTGGAACAGGCCGCATGACGGAATCCCGACCAAGCGGCCATGCCGACACCCTTGTGGTGCTGGACTTCGAGACGACCGGCCTGTCGCCGGACTGCGGGGACCGCGCCATCGAGATCGGGGCCGTCAAGATCGTCGACGGGGTCTTCGTCGAACGCTTCCAGAAACTCATGAACCCCGGCTTTGCCATCAGCGACTTCATCGCCCAGTACACGGGCATCTCCAACGCCATGCTCAAGGGCGCGGCCCCGTGCGACGAGGTGATGGAAGAGTTCCACCAGTTCATCGGCGACCACGACCTGGTCGCCCACAACGCCTCCTTCGACCGCAAGTTCCTGGATTCCGAGCTCGCCCGGATCTCGCGATCCTACCCCGGAAGCTTCCACTGCTCGATGCTGCTGTCCCGAAGAATGCTCCAGGATGCGCAGAACCACAGGCTCGAGACGTTGGTCCGGCATCTGGACATCGAGACCGCAGGCACCTTCCACCGCGCCCTCTACGATGCGGAAATGGCCGGCAAGGTCTGGCTGGCGCTGCTTGACCGGATCTCCGAAGAGGCCTCCCTCCCCGCGATCCCCTTCGAGCTGACCGACAAGCTGTGCAAGGCCAGCAAGACCAAGGTGCGTTCCCTGCTCCAAGCCTACGCCCACTCCTGAAACGCCGCTGGGCGCCCGGGCGGGCTGCCTGCCAAGCCACGGCTGCGCCGGGGTCTTGGGCCTATCGGCCGGCATCCCTGGCGCACATGTGCCGCCCCTATCCCCGCACGGCACTCCCCCTCTCTGCCGTGTCCCCGGTGGAGAGGGGGAAGAAGGGGATGAGGCGGGTCCAGTGAGGAGAGACAAGACAAATTTTGTCAGTGGATCGGGAGCACTAGACGGAATCCACCCTTGGACTCAGATGCGCTTCCTAGACGGTACCCGGGGCGACCAGCAAACTGTCCAACTCCAGGTGCCTTGTAGACTTTACGATTCCCTTGGCTGGAGCCAATGGGATCGATGACCGCCTCGCCCGTGAACGGAGCAAACCAATCGTTCACATTTTCAGAAGCGTTTCCGAACATGTCGTAAAGGCCATAGCCATTGGGTCGCAGAAAGGCCACCGGCCACAGCGACCCGCTGTTGTTACCCACTTGCCCGGCTTTGGTCGCGTCCCAGACATTGCCCCACAGGTATTCGGTGCGCACGCCGCCCCGCGACGCGTACTCCCATTCCGCCTCCGTCGGGAGGCGATACCCGTTCTTGCCAAAGTCCGCTTGCCAGGTCGCCGTGTCGTACACCGGCTCCAGGCCCGCCTTCAGGCTCTTCAGGTTCGCGTAGTACGCTGCTCCGTACCAGTTGGTCTCATCCATCGGGTACGCCTGCCCGCTGCTGGGAACGATGGTCCCTGTCTTTCCGTCAATGTCCATCTGCTCGGTCGAATTGTTCGCCACAATGGGAATCAGCGGAAACAAATGGCGATAAGTCGGCGTCCAGGCATCGCGCCTCCCGTCACTGGCAACCGTCGTGATCTTGATCAAGCCCTGATTCTTGGCCCAGTTCATCACCTCGGCAAAGTCCTGGGTGCGCGTTTCCACCGAGTCCATCCAGTAGTCGTACGAGAAGCTCACCGCATGCCGCTTGGCCGCCCCATCGTCTTGAACCAAGGAGTCCTTCACTCCCATCAGGAAGGTGCGGTTGCGCGCCTGGATGTACTTCATGGCGCTGGCCAAGGTGCGGAACTGCTCCCAGCTCAGCGGGTGCACGGCCTTGGCACCCGAGGGGCCGGGAACCACTCCCGCTTCATTCACGTCTCCGGTATCGATGGACTGCTCCAGCCCGCTGCCCACGTAGCTGGTCAGAGGCTTGCGCGCCACCACCGTGTTCTTCCAACGGTACAGCAGCGTATCGATCACGACAGAATCTGTCGCGGCACGACCGCCAACCGGTGCGACCGCACCGGAATGCCCAACGCCCTCGCTCACCCCGCCCCAACGACGCCCCAAAAGACTGCGTCCTTCGAAACGCATCACCAGATGGCCATTTTCCAGGGCTAGGTTCCGCGTCACCGCTTGGCGCGACAAACCCGGTCGGGATGCGATCCCCACCTCACCCGACAAGCTCCAGGCCCCCCGATTGACCGACACCACCGAAATACCCGCATTGGCAAGCGAGACCGTCACGCCCGGCAATGAGTAGCCCACCAGCGTCTCGGTGTTCCCGGAAAGAGCAACGCTCTGGGCCGCAAGCCCACTGCTTGCGGCGATGAGGGCAGAAAGAACAAGACGGCGTAGGGGCATAGCTGGAGTCCTTGCGAAGGCGGGAGGCGAGGAAGTTTTCCAGGAAAATCTAACTCACAGGCATGTGCCACGCCCAGCAATCCCCCTCTCTACCGTGTCCCCGGTGGAGAGGGGGAAGAAGGGGGTGAGGCGGGTCCTGTGGGGATAAACAAGACGAATCGCGCCAGTGCGTTACAGCAGCAACAGCTCCGACACCGGACGGAAAGTCCGGCGGTGTTCGGGCATCGGACCGTGGCAGCGCAACGCCTCCACATGGTCAGCCGTGGGGTAGCCCTTGTGCTTGGCAAAACCGTATTGGGGGAAGCGCTCGTGCAGCTCCAGCATGTAGCGGTCGCGCGCCACCTTGGCCAGGATGGAGGCGGCCCCGATCTCGGCCACCCGCGCATCGCCCTTCACGATGGCCCGCTGCGGTAGCTCGAGCTTGGGGATCACGCGATTGCCGTCCACCGCCACCGCCAGGAACTGTCCTGGGATCTGGTCCAAGGCTCGGCGCATGGCCAAAAACGAGGCCTGCAGGATGTTGATCTGGTCGATCTCTTCAGCCGTGGCCCAGCCGATGGCCCAAGCCACCGCCCGTTCCTGGATCAGGTCGAACAATTTCTCTCTGCGCGCCTCCGTGATGGCCTTGGAGTCGCCGATCCCGGGGATTGGCACACATAGATCCAGTACCACCGCTGCGGCCGTCACAGGGCCTGCCAGAGGCCCTCGTCCAGCTTCGTCCACCCCGGCCACCGGCAGGGGCAATCCTTCAAGCAATTCGTTCACACCATCAACTTAGCCAAACGCACCGCCACCCGGTCCACCATGAAATTGTCCACGGTGTATTTCCCTTCGCGGATGAGCAGATCCACCTGTTCCAAGCGGGCCATCCGCTTCTGCTCGTAGTCCGTCAACGGGCGATTCTCCGCCTTGGCGCTGGCAGCCAGGATCTCCTTTTCCTTGAGTTCCTCGGCCAGGGCCTCGTCCGGCTTTTGCAGGCGCGGCTCCCCTTTGGCCAGGAGCGTACGGACGATCTTCTCTTCCGGCGTTCCCTCGTTCGGGTCGGTGAGCTGCGTGTTGCCAGCTTGTGCCGCCTTGCGGGCCATCAGCTCCTGCATCATGCGGCCCTGGGAAGAAAGCTCCACCTGATCCCGGTCTTCCAGGCTCGCAGGAGCGTTCTTGGCAGGTTCCGTCGCCCGGACGTTGGCCCGGGACGTGTAGACTTGCGCCGTTTGCACAACCGGCGCAGGCGTCATTGCATTGCCAGAAATGTTTCCCGAGCTTGATGCGTCCATGATCGCCTCCCCTCCGGCCCGCCTTGCCGACAAACTTGCCGGAGCGCTTCCAGTAGGTTTATCGGCCGTTCAGGAAAGGATCTTTAGCCCTTTTTCAGATCGCCGACTCATCGATGGGGATGCCGTGCGATTCGATGGCGTCCCGCGCCGCCGCCTGCTCCGCATCTTTCTTGCTGGGTCCGTAGCCGTCACCCCAGATCTCGCCCCGAATGCGCACCTGGATGGTGTAGCGCTTGCCGTGCTCCGGCCCCTCCTGGGCCAGCACCTCGTAGCGAGGAGCACCCCACCCCTTGCCTTGGGCGTGTTCCAGCAGGGCGCTCTTGTAGTTGAGCAGCCGGGCATCGTCCAGGAACTCTTCAAAACGCGTGACCAGCACCCGCTGGACCAGCCGCTCACAGGGAACCAAGCCGCCGTCCAGATACATGGCTCCCACCACCGCCTCGAAGGCATCGGCCAGGATGCTCTCGCGGTCGCGCCCACCCGCCCGCTCCTCGGGCTTGGAAAGCTTCATGAAGGCACCCAGGTCGATGGCACGGGCGCATTCGGCCAGCACCCGCGCCGACACCACCAGGCTCTTGACCTTGGAGAGATAGCCTTCCTGGCGATCGGGATGGGCCCGGAACAGCACCTCGGTGACGATCAGGTCCACGATGGCGTCGCCCAGGAACTCCAACCGTTCGTTGGAATCGCCAGCCCCGCCGAAGGTGTTGGAATGGGAACGATGGCTGAGCGCGTGGTGGAGAAGGGCCGGATTGGCAAAGACATGCCCCAGCTCCCGCTCCAGACGCCCCAGGTCATCCTTTCGCGCCAGGCGGCGCAGCAGACGGCGAATCGGGCGGATCAACCCTCGTAGGCCTTCAGGACTAGGACGGCGTTGTGCCCGCCGAAGCCCAGGGAGTTCTTCACGGCGATCTTCACCGTCTTCTCGCGCGCCACGTTGGCGGTCACGTCCAGGTCGCACTCCGGATCCTGCTCCTCCACGTTGATGGTGGGCGGGATGATGCCGGTGCGGATGGCCTGGACCGAGGCGATGGTCTCGATGGCCGCGGCCGCGCCCAGCAGGTGGCCGGTCATGGACTTGGTCGAACTGATCGACATCCTGTAGGCGTGCTCGCCGAAGACCTGCTTGAAGACCTTGGTCTCGGTCTTGTCGTTGAGCGGAGTCGAGGTGCCGTGGGCGTTGATGTAGTCGACGTCCTCGGGAGCGATGCGCGCGTCGCGCAGGGCTTCCTTGAGGGCCAGGATCGAGCCTGTGCCTTCCGGGTGCGGGGCGGTGATGTGGTAGGCGTCCCCGCTCATGCCGTAGCCTTCCACGGTGGCCAGGATGTTGGCTCCACGCTTCTTGGCGTGCGACTCACTTTCCAGGATCAGCACGCCGGCGCCTTCGCCCATCACGAAGCCGTCGCGGTGGCGGTCGAAGGGGCGCGAGGCCTTGGTGGGATCGTCGTTGCGGCTGGACAGGGTCTGGGCCGAGGCGAAGCCGGCTATAGAGATGGGCGAGATGGTGCCTTCCGTGCCGCCGCACACCACGGCGTCCACCCGTCCCAAGCGGATCAGGTTGACGGCGTCGATCATGGAATGGCCGCCCGAGGAGCAGGCCGAAGCCACCGCGTAGTTCGGGCCCATGAAGCCGAAGCGGATGGAGACCATCCCGGCGGCCATGTCGATGATGGTCATCGGAACGAAGAAGGGCGACACGCGCGACGGGCCGCGATTGGTCAGCGTCGCCACGTTGGTCTCGATGGTGTTGATGCCGCCCACGCCGCAGCCCAGGATCACGCCCACGCGGGTCTTGTCTACCTGTGGACTGACGGCTAGGCCCGAGGCTTCCACGGCCTGCACGGCTGCGCCCATGGCGTACTGGACAAAGCGATCCAGTCGTTTGGCCTCCTTGGCATCCACGTACTTCGTGACGTCGAAGCCGCTCACCTCGCCGGCGATGCGCACGGGAAAGCCGGTGGCGTCGAAGTGGGTGATGGGACCGATACCACTCTGACCGGCGATCAGCGCCGACCAGAAGGATTCGAGGGAGGAACCTACCGGGCTGACCACGCCCATACCGGTGATGACGACATTTTCTGACATATCCACACGATAAAAAAAAACCGGTCCGTGCAGCGCACGGACCGGCATTTCAAACGTGATTCAGCTCAGGAGCTGGATTACGCCTTGCTCTTCACGTAGGTCATGACCTCGGCCACGCTCTTGAGCTTCTCGGCGTCTTCGTCCGGGATCTCGAGCGAGAACTCGTCCTCGAGGGCCATCACGAGCTCGACCTGGTCGAGGCTGTCAGCGCCCAGATCCTCGATGAACTTGGCTTCGGGAACGACCTTGTCGGCGGTGACGCCCAGCTTGTCGCAAATGACCTTCGTGATCTTCTCGTCGAGTTCGGCAGACATGGATTACTCCTGGTTTTGGGTGATGAATATGGTGAAAACTTAGTACTTGTGCGACCGATCGGTCACATGGCCATGCCGCCGTCGACGCACAGCACCTGCCCGGTGATGTAAGCGGCGCTCGGGGACAGCAGGAAAGCTACGGCGGCGGCGATGTCTTCGGGCTTTCCGAAGGCTCCCATCGGGATGTTCTTGGCGGAAGCTTCGCGCACTTCGGCGGAAAGCTCGGCGGTCATGTCGGACTCGATGAATCCGGGAGCCACCACGTTGACGGTCAATCCCTTGGAGGCGTACTCGCGGGCGACGGTCTTGGAAAATCCGATCATGCCGGACTTCGAGGCGGCGTAGTTGGCCTGGCCCGCATTGCCCATCACGCCCACGACGCTGGAGATGTTGACCACGCGTCCCTTGTTCTTGAGCAGGTGGCGCAGGGCGGCACGGGTCGTCAGGAACACCGACTTGAGGTTGATGGAAAGGACGGCATCCCAGTCCTCGTCCTTCATGCGCAGAAGCAACCCGTCACGGGTGATGCCGGCGTTGTTGACCACAGCGTCCAAGCGACCGAAGTCGGCCACGACAGCCTTGATGGTGGCGTCCACGGCAGCGGAATCGGAGACGTCGGCGGGATAGGCCTTGGCCTCGAAGCCTTCGGAACGCAGCTCCTCGGCAAAGGCCTCAAGGGCGGCGGCGGAGCGAGCCACCAAGGCCAGACGGAAACCGTCCTTGGCCAACTGGCGGGCAATGGCAGCTCCCAGGCCACGCTGGGCTCCGGTCACCAAGGCAACGCGTGCGTCGCTCATCTCAGGCCCCCTTCAAGGCCAAGGCGGCCTCGACGGATTCGACCGGGGTGACGGTCACGGAACGGTCGATGTTGCGCATCAGGCCCATCAGGACCTTGCCCGAACCGACCTCGACACCGCGCAGTTCGCCCTGGCTGATGACGTTCTTCATGGAATCGCTCCAGCGCACCGGGCTGACCAGCTGGCGAGCCAGCAAGTCGGCGAACTCGGCCGGATTGTCGTGCGCCACGGCATCGACGTTGGCGATGATCGGAGCCTTGGGCTTGAGGAAGGTGGCCTTGGCCAAACCTTCCTTGAGGCCTTCCAGAGCGTACTCCATCAGCGGGGAGTGGAAGGCACCGGAAACCGGCAGGCGAACCACCTTCTTGGCGCCGGCAGCGGAGCAGGCTTCCATGGCGGCTTCGACGGCTGCCACTTCGCCCGAGATCACGATCTGGCCGGGGCTATTGAAGTTGGCAGGCACCACGCAGCCAGAAACGGTCTTGAGGACGGCTTCCAGGGGCTCGGGCTCCATGCCCAGCACCGCAGCCATGGCACCGGGACGGCGCACACCGGCCTGGGCCATCAGTTCGCCGCGCAGGCGCACCAGACGCAGACCGTCGGCAAACGAGATGGCACCCATGGCGGCCAAGGCCGAGTACTCGCCCAGGCTGTGGCCTGCGGCGAAGTCGGCCACGATGCCGTTTTCAGCCAAGACCAGAGCTGCCAGCTGGGACGTCACGTAAAGTGCCGGCTGGGTGTTCTGGGTGGCCTTGAGGTCTTCTTCCGGTCCGTTGAAGAGGATGTCGGAGAGCTTGAAGCCAAGCACGTCGTCGGCTTCCTGCACGAGACGGCGGCAACCTTCATGGGATTCGGCCAAGGCCTTGCCCATGCCGACGTACTGGGAACCCTGTCCGGGAAAGAGGAAGATCGTCTTCATTGGTGTTCCTGTGGGTGAACTCCCGGACATGGCCGCAAGCGGCCTTTATGTGGGGAGAGTTGCGTGCAGGCTCAGGATTCGAGGCTCTTCACGTCCGCAGCAATGCGCTCGTGCACGGCGCTGCGAGCGATGTCCGCAGCGATGCCGATGGCGTGCTGGTAGGCGACCGCCGAACTGCGTCCGTGCATGATGAAGGCCGCGCCGTTGATTCCGAGCAGAGGTGCGGCCGAATTGGCCTCGTAGCACCAAGCGTTGTCGAAGGCTGCACGCTGTTCTGGGGGCATCGTGGGCGCAAAGGCCTTGCTGATGTAGGCTCCAAAGCCCTCATACAGCTTGAGCACGATGTTTCCGGTGAAACCACCGGTCACCAGCACCTCGAAGCCGCCCTTGATGAGCTCATGCCCTTCGATGTTGCCGATGAAGTTCAAACCGCTGTTCTTGAGCAGTTGGTAGGTCTCGGCCACCACTTCGGTGCCCTTCTCCTCTTCCTCGCCCATGTTGAGCAGCGCGACACGGGGACGATCGATCTTGAACGTCTCACGCGCCAAGATGGCACCGCAGTGCGCAAATTGAGCCAGCTGACTGGCTTTCTCGTCCTTGTTGGCGCCGGCATCCACCAAGATGTAGCGGCCTCCCAAGGACGGCAGAACCGGAGCGACCGCAGGACGGCTGATCTTCCCCGCACGACCAAGGACGGTCAGGGATGCAGCCATCATCGCACCGGAGTTGCCGGGACTGACCGAGGCGTCGGCCAAGCCTTGCTTCTGGAGCATGACGCACTTGAGCAGGGACGAATCCGGCTTGCTCTTGAGTGCGGCAACAGGATGATCGTCCATGCCGACCACCTGGGAAGTGTGCACGACCTCGATGGGCAGATCCTGCCCTCCGTGCCGTTCCACTTCCGCCTTCAGCGTGGCCTCGTCCCCGACCAGAAGGACGCTGACGTCCTTGAGGCCCTTGAGAGCGGCAACCACACCTTCGACAACGACGGAGGGACCTAGATCTCCTCCCATGGCATCCAGAGCAACACGCATCATCTCAGGATCCGTTCTCAGGCGGCCTGAGGACGCATCACTTCGCGACCGGCATAGAAACCGCAAGCGTCACAGATGCGGTGGGGCATCTTGGGAGCTCCGCAATGGTCGCACTTGGCCATCTGCTTCGCCTTGATGGTGTAGTGGGTGCGGCGCTTGTCGCGACGCTGAGCGGATGTTTTCCTCTTGGGTACTGCCATGACACGGACCTTTCTGCTATGTCCAAAATTCGAAAGAGAAGGAATAGTAGTAATTCCCTCCGGCTTCCGTCACTCTCACAGGCCACAAAACTGTGGAAAGCCTGTTTTTCTAGTTGCGCAGAAGGCTTTTGATCCTTCCAAGGCCTTTTGCCGAAGCGCTACAAGCCTTCAGTCGCTGCGGATCTCCACGCGAAGCTTCTTCGCATCGATGCCCAGCGCCTTGAAACGGTTGTGAAGAGCGGTCCGCCCAATGCCCATTGCCGCAGCCGCTTTCACCACGCTGCCACGATGCGCCCGCAAGTGTTCCTGGATGTATTGACGTTCCAAGTCATCCTGAGCCATGCGCAAACCGACATAGGTCATGTCCAAAAACGGTTGGGTGATCTCAAGACCCGAAGGCAGGGGCTTGAGGTGCGCCCTCAAGTCATCAGACTTCAGCGCCATGTGCCCACCGAAGGCCAACACACGCACGATCACGCTCTCCAGTTCACGTACGTTGCCCGGCCAAGGATAGGCCTGCAAGGTGGACATCGCGTCCGGAGTGACCGGACGCAGCGGGTAACCAGCGCGGGTGTGTTTCTTGATCAGGAACTTCACCAGTCCCGGCACATCCTCACGCCGTTGCCGCAGAGCCGGCAGCAGGACCTGGTGCACGTTCAGGCGATAGAATAGGTCTTCCCGAAAGCTGCCTTGCGCCATGGCCTCCTCGAGATTGCGGTTGGTCGCCGCAATCACCCGCACATCCACCTTCCGGACACGGGATTCGCCCACCCGTCGGATCTCGCCCTCCTGCAGCACGCGCAGCAAGCGCGCCTGGGTCGAAGGGGGAATGTCCCCAATCTCATCCAGGAAGATGCATCCCCCGTTGGCTGTCTCGAACAGACCCTCGCGGTCGCGATCCGCCCCGGAGAACGATCCCTTGGCATGCCCGAACAGTTCGCTCTCGATCAAGCTCTCGGAGATGGCGCAACAATTCACCACCACCCAGGGGCCAGCTCCCGTGGCTCGCCCCAACGTGCGCGCAATGAGCTCCTTGCCGGTGCCAGATTCCCCTCGAATGAGCACCGGAGCCCTCGTGCGGGTAGCCGCGCGCAATTCCTCCCACACCTTCTCCATGGCGATGCATTCGCCTGGATGTCCTTCGTAAAGGCGGTGCGGGTCTGCGATCATTCGCTGTCCAGCGTCAAGATTTCCGTGCCGTTGGCGGTGATGGCCAGGGTGTGCTCGAACTGAGCCGAGAACTTGCCGTCCGATGTGACCGCCGTCCAGTTGTCGGGCATCAGCTTAACCTTCCAGTCCCCGGCATTGATCATCGGCTCGATGGTGAACACCATGCCCTTGCGCAGCCGGGGCCCCTGGCGATCCCGGTAGTGGAGCACATTGGGCGGCTCGTGGAACAGGCGTCCGATGCCATGCCCGCAGTAGTCGCGCACCACCGAAAAACCGCAGCCATGCGCATGATCCTCGATCACCGCCCCGATGTCTCCCAGGAAGGCGCCATCGCGCACGACGGCAATGCCAAGCTCAAGGCTCTTGCGAGCGCACTCCACCAAGGCGCGCGTCTCGGGGCTGGGCTCGCCCACATAGTAGGTGGCCGAGCAATCTCCGTGGTAGCCGTCCAAGGTGACGGTGATGTCCAGGTTCACGATATCCCCATCGCACAGCTCCCGCTTTGCGGGAATCCCGTGGGTCACCACCTCGTTGATGGAGGTGCAGATGGAATTGGGGAATCCGCCTTTGCCCAGCTTGGGGTTGCGCGGATCGGAAACCGGACGGTTGGGGTAGTTCAGCGGACTGGGATATGCCCCGTGGTCCAGGATGAACTCGCGCACCTTGGTGTCGATCTCAAGGGTGGAGACTCCGGCCGCCACCAGGCTTCCGGCATACGTCAGCGTCTTGCCCGCCAGCTTCCCGCTGCGGCGCAAGAGCTCGATTTCACGATCAGTCTTGAGTCGAATCAAAAGCGCAACCTCCAAGTATAGAGCGGGCAATATACCAATTTGCAGATCCTGCATCCCAGGCTAACTGAACCTCTTCGTCGCGCCGTAGTTCTCGCGTACAGTTCGGTGTAGGGATTTGTGGGGGACGTCTCCCCCGCGTCTCGGCTTCCTTCGGCAACAGCCTCAGGTGATCCTCGCCTCCCCCCTCGCACATGCCGATCGTGAGAAGCCTGCAGGCCGTTCGTTGTCGCACGGCTTGTCGATTTGATTTCAGAAAAGGTTTAAACGCACGAAACCCTCCGGGAGTTATCCCGGAGGGTTGTTGCTTTGTAGGGGATGCGGCGGCGACCTACTCTCCCAGGGATCTTATAGCCCTAGTACCATTGGCGCTGTGGATCTTAACTTCTGTGTTCGGGATGGGAACAGGTGTGGCCTCCACGCTAACGCCA
>Ga0302273_1000698_pt1 | contig 14793 bp, 12 predicted proteins | sample III_Bog_N1_3_FD_198774 | JGI IMG/M metagenome (GOLD analysis project Ga0302273, IMG submission 198774) | Peat permafrost microbial communities from Stordalen Mire near Abisko, Sweden - III_Bog_N1_3 | ecosystem: Environmental > Terrestrial > Soil > Wetlands > Peat | place: Sweden: Abisko... | reverse complement strand
TGCGCCGTCATTGGCTGGTCCGGCGACATCAACATTGCGGCCAAGCGCGCCAAGGAAAATGGCTCCAAAGATGAAATTCAGGCATTGCTGCCCAGCACCGGCGCGCTGCTGTTTGCGGACACGATGGCGCTGACCAAGGATGCCAAACATCCGAACAATGCCCAAGCTTTCATCGACTTTTACCTGCGTCCTGAAAACGGCGCACTGGTGACTAATCAGATGAACTACCCGACTGCCAACAAGGCCGCCATTGCCCAGATCAAGTCTGATATCGCCAGCAACACCAGCATCTTTGTAGAATCCGACTATTTCAGCAAAATGATTGCGCCCAGCAGCTTCACCAGTGAGGCCCGCGAAGCCATGACGAACGCCTACAACAGCTTCAAAAAAGGCAGTTAATCTAGTCAACCGGGCTGCCGGTGGCTGATCGGTCATCTGCCGCCCTGTTAATTTTTTTACTTTCTTCCTAAAGTCTTATTTCATGAAAAAACTTGTACTGCTGATGGCGGTGTCCGCTGGTTTGCTGGCTGCCTGCGATAAAAAAGAGGAGTCGGGTGCGGCCGTGGCTGTGTCTGCCATCCGCATGGTCATAGGCAACACCGAAGAAAAGGTGCTCAACATCTACAACTGGCCGGACTACATTCCCGTGGGCATGATCGCTGCTTTTGAAAAGGAAAGCGGCATCAAGGTCAACTACGACAACTTTGAAACCAACGAGGCTCTGCATGCCAAGCTGGTGGCGGGCAATACCGGCTACGACATCGTGGTGCCGGGCACCGTGTTTGCCAAGCCCCAGATCGAAGGCGGGCTGCTGCGGCCGCTGGAGAAATCAAAAATTCACAATCTGGCCAATCTCGACCCGTCCATCATGAAGGTGCTGACCAGAGCCGATCCGGGCAACAATTATCTGGTGCCCTGGGCCTGGGGCTTTACCACGGTGGGCATCAACAAGACCCAGGCGGACAAAGCCCTGGCTGGTTTGCCGATGCCTCAAAACGCCTGGGAGCTGGTGTTCAACCCCAAGTACACCGCCAGACTGAAATCTTGCGGCATTGCCTACCTGGACTCGCCCGCCGAGGTCATGCCTGTGGCCTTGCATTACATCGGCAAGGACGCTTATTCCGTCATTCCGTCCGACTACAAAGTCGCTGGCGAGATGCTGGACAAGGTGCGCAAGGACATCCGCATGTTCAGCGCGACGATGATTGACGACGTAGCGAGCGGCAAGGTTTGTGCGGTCATTGGCTGGTCCGGCGACATCAACATTGCGGCCAATCGCGCCAAGGAAAACGGCTCCAAGGATGAGATTCAGGCGCTGCTGCCGAGCACCGGCGCGCTGCTTTTTGCCGACACGATGGCGCTGACCAAGGATGCCAAGCATCCGAACAACGCCTACACCTTCATCGACTTTTACCTGCGCCCGGAAAACGCCGCGCTGGTCACCAACAATATGGACTACCCGACAGCGAACAAGGCTGCGATGGCCCAGATCAAGCCTGAGATTGCCAGCAACAAGACCATTTTTGTCGGGGATGAGTATTTCAGCAAGATGATTGCGCCGAGCAGCTTCACCAGCGAGGCCCGCGAAGCCATGACCAACGCCTTCAACAACTTCAAAAAAGGCAGCTAACTTTCTTTTTTTGAAATGAATCCTAGGGGCTGTTTCTACCAAGTGTATAAACAGCCCTTTTCTTTTTTCAAGAACGAATGCAAAAGGGCAGTAGATGGCAGACAAGGATGCAACAGCGGGTTATCTGGTCACTGAAAAATTGATCAAGAACTTTGACGGGGCGTTGGCGGTAGATGAGGTGTCGCTGTCGGTGGGGCAGGGGGAGATTTTTGCGCTGCTGGGCAGCTCGGGCTGCGGCAAATCGACGCTGCTACGCATGCTGGCCGGTTTTGATGTCCCTAGTGCGGGGCAGATTTTGCTGGGCGGGCAGGACATGGTGAGGATCCCGCCGCACCAGCGGCCTATCAACATGATGTTTCAGTCTTACGCGCTGTTTCCCCATCTCGATATTTGGGAAAACATCGCTTTTGGCCTGAAGCGCGAAGGGCTGCCCAAGGCTGAAATTCAGCAGCGCGTGGGCGAGATGCTGGACTTGGTGCAGTTGAACGATTACGCCAAGCGCAAGCCGCACCAGCTCTCGGGCGGCCAGCAGCAGCGCGTGGCGCTGGCGCGCAGCCTGGCCAAGCGGCCCAAGCTGTTGCTGCTCGATGAGCCGCTGGGCGCGCTGGACAAAAAACTGCGCGAGCAGACCCAGTTCGAGCTGGTCAACATCATCAAGCAGGTCGGCGTGACCTGCGTCGTGGTGACGCATGACCAGGAGGAAGCGATGAACATGGCCAGCCGCATTGCGGTGATGAACCGGGGCCGGGTGCTGCAGGTGGGCACGCCCGAGGTGCTGTATGAGCATCCAGCCAGCCGCTTCGTCGCCGATTTCATTGGCAGCGTCACCCTGTTCGAGGGCTGGCTCAGCGTCGATGAGCGCGATTCTTGCGCTGCCATGACCGGCATTGGCGAAATCAAGGTGGGGTATGGCGTCAGCGGCGGCATGCTGAGCATGCCAGTGGCCATTGCCGTGCGACCCGAAAAAATCGGCATCAGCAAGACGCGGCCCGCTGTCAGCAAAAATGTGTTTTTCGGCAAGGTTCAGGAAATTTCCTATTTCGGCGCCTACAACAGCTACATCGTGACAGCCAGCGACGGCTCGCAGGTCAAGATCACCGAGGCCAACGCATCGCGCCAGGACCTTGGCGGCTTCAAGCGCGAAGACCGCGTGTTTTTCTGGTGGGACGACCACGCTGGCGTCGTGCTGCGCGATTGAGGCAATTTTTGATGGCTGCTTCAACTTTTCCCATGCCGGGCCGACGCTTTGTGATTGGCGTGCCTTATTTCTGGCTGATCCTATTTTTTCTTCTGCCCTTTTTGATCCTGCTCTACATCAGCTTTGTCGATATGGGCAACGACATCCATCCCTTCAAGTCGCTCTGGGATGCGCAGACCGGCGAGCTCAAGCTGAAATACGCAAACTACAGCTCACTTTTTCGCAGCGGCGAGGACGGCGAGCTGTTTGAGACGATGTATGTCGAGGCGTACCTGCGCTCGCTGTGGTACGCGCTGTGTACGGCTGTGCTGTGCCTGCTGATGGGCTATCCGTTTGCCTATTTTCTGGCCCGCTCTGCGCCTAGCGTGCGCCCGGCGCTCTTGATGATGGTGATGCTGCCATTCTGGACCTCGTTTTTGCTGCGCGTTTATGCGTGGAAAGGCATTTTGGCCGACCAGGGCGTGCTTAACCAGGGGCTGATGTTTCTCGGGCTCAGCGCCGAGCCGATCCAGCTGCTCTACACCGACGTGTCCATGCTGGTCGGCATGAGCTATGTCTATCTGCCCTTCATGGTGCTGCCCTTGTATGCCAATTTGGTCAAGCTTGATGTGCGCCTGCTGGAGGCGGCCCGTGACCTGGGCGCTTCGCCGTGGACGGTTTTTTGGCTGATCACGGTGCCACTGTCGCGCGCGGGCATCATCGCTGGTTTCATGCTGGTCTTTATTCCGTGCGTCGGCGAGTTTGTGATTCCCTCGCTGCTCGGCGGGCCGGAGAACCTGATGATTGGCCGTGTCGTCTGGGACGAAATGTTTATCAGCAACAACTGGCCCAGAGCCACGGCGCTGGCAGTGCTGATGATCGCGGTCATCGTGATTCCGCTGGCCATTTATTACTACTACTTCAACGGCGCTGCCGCCGAACCGGAAAACGAATCATGAAAACCTTTCTGGAAAAGCATTTTGGCAAGCTGTGGATGGGGCTGGGCTATCTGTTTTTGTACCTGCCGCTGATCTTCATGATCGTTTTTTCGTTCAACGGCACCCGCCAAGACGCCGTGTTCACCGGCTTTTCGCTGCGCTGGTACGAGGCGCTGGCGCAGGACACCAAGATCGTCAACGGATTCTGGCTGTCGCTGCAGGTGGCGGCGATTTCCGGGCTGGTGTCGGCTACGTTGGGCATGTTTTGCGCGTTTGTGCTGGTGCGCTACCGGCGCTTTCCGGGGCGCACGATTTTTTCCGGCATGGTCAATGCACCGCTGGTGATGCCCGAAGTGGTCATTGGCTTGTCGCTGCTGCTGATGATGGTGGGTGCGCAAAAATTTCTGGGCTGGCCGCAGCGCGGCATGCTGACCATCATCTTTGGTCACACGCTGCTCGGCATGGCTTACGCTACCGTGGTCATTCAGTCGCGCCTGCTGGAGGTGAACCGCTCGATTGAGGAGGCGGCGATGGACCTAGGCGCACTGCCGCATCAGGTGTTTTTTCTGATCACGCTGCCCAACATTTACCAATCGCTGCTGGCGGCTTTTTTGCTGGCCTTTACCCTGTCTTTTGATGATGTGGTGATTGCTGAATTTCTCTCCGGCCCTGGCGTCAACACGCTGCCGCAGGTGATTTTTGGCTATGCACGGCGCGGCATCAATCCGACCATTTACGCCGCCGCCACGCTGCTGATCACCACGGTGACGGTGGCCATCATCGGCTACAGCATTTGGGTGGCACGCCAGGCGCGGCAGCGCCGCCGCGAGATTGCCGCTGCCGCTCGCGCCGGGCTGAAGGCGCTGCGCCGGGGAGCTTCTCCAGAGGCGATGCTGGCGGGCTCTGGCGGAGTGATTGGTCAGTAATTTTTCCTGAAACGGGGGTGACTTATGACGACATCTGATCTGGCCTTCGATGGCCGCGCTTTCATCAACGGCGAGCGCGTCGCCGCCCGCGACGGCCAGACTTTTTACTGCTTCTCGCCGGTCGATGGCCGCTTGCTCACCGCCGTGGCGCGTTGCGGCGAAATGGATATCGACGCCGCCGTCACCGCTGGCCGCGCCGCCTTTGAAGACCGCCGCTGGAGCGGCCTGAGCCCGGCCCAGCGCAAGCGGGTGATGCTCAAATTTGCCGACCAGCTCATCGCCCACGCCGACGAGCTGGCCTTGATGGAAACGCTGGACATGGGCAAGCCGCTCAAATACGCCCGCGCCGTCGATGTCAACAGCGCGGCCAACTGCATCCGCTGGTACGGCGAAGCGGTGGACAAGGTTTATGACGAAATCGCGCCCACCGGATCGAACGCGCTGGCGCTCATCACCCGCGAGCCGGTCGGCGTCGTCGGCGTCATCGTGCCGTGGAATTACCCGATGATCATGGCGGCCTGGAAAATCGCACCTGCGCTGGCAGCGGGCAATTCGGTGGTGCTCAAACCCAGCGAAAAGTCGCCACTCACGGCGTTGCGGTTGGCTGAACTGGCGCTGGCGGCAGGCATTCCGCCCGGCGTTTTCAGCGTGGTGCCCGGTTACGGCCCCGAGGCCGGTTCGCCGCTGGCGCTGCACATGGATGTGGACTGCATCGCCTTCACCGGCTCGACCCGCGTGGGCAAGCAGATTCACGTCATGGCCGGGCAGAGCAATTTAAAACGGGCCTGGACCGAGCTGGGCGGCAAGTCGCCCAATATCGTGTTTGCCGACTGCCCCAATTTGGATCGGGCGGTGCAGGCGGCGGTGGGCGGTATCTTTTTCAACCAGGGCGAAAGCTGCAATGCGCCCTCGCGGCTGTTTGTCGAAGAATCCATCAAGGACGCTTTTCTGGAAAAGGCGCTGGCGCTGGTGCCGAACTATCAGCCCGCCAATCCGCTGGACAAATCGACCGTCATGGGTGCCATCGTCGATCAGGCGCAGCTCGATAACGTGCTGCGCTACATCGCGCTCGGCCAAAGCGAAGGCGCCAAACTGCTCGCGGGCGGTCAGCAGGCGCTGCCGGTGGCGGGCGGCTGCTACGTGCAGCCGACGATTTTTGACGGTGTGACGAATCAGATGACGATTGCCCGCGAGGAAATTTTCGGCCCGGTGTTGTCGGTGCTGTCGTTCACCGACGCCCGCGACGTGGTGCGCCAAGCCAATCAGAGCATTTATGGCTTGCAGGCAGGCGTGTGGACCAGCGATCTGAACAAGGCGCACGGCGTGGCCCGTGCCCTGCGCGTCGGCACGGTTCACGTTAACCAGTACGACGAGGACGACATCACCGTGCCTTTTGGCGGTTTCAAGCAAAGCGGCGTGGGGCGCGACAAGTCGCTGCACGCGTTTGACAAATACACCGAGGTCAAAACCACCTGGCTGCGCATCGACAGCCCGGTGTGAGGCAGGTTTTGTTGCAAAGCAGCAAATTTTTTCATGAGTCGGATATTCGTTTCATATTATGGGAAATGGCAAATTTTTTCGAGGGTCGTTCTCAATCATGTCGAGAAAATTTGTTTTGTAATATGAAATTTGTTTCTAAGTTATTGATTTATAAAGGAAAAAATAGTCTTATATAAGACATAAGACATGTGCGATTGTCTTATGAAGGACTTAGAATAAAAGCACTTCCTTTCAACCTCTGGAGTTCACATGTCCAACAGCCTTAACGACCAACTCAGCCGCGAACAGCAAATCGAAGCCCTCGAAAAAGACTGGGCAACCAACCCCCGCTGGAAGGGCATCAAGCGCGGTTACAGCGCTGCCGATGTGGTGCGTCTGCGCGGTTCTTTCCCGATTGAGCACACGCTGGCTCGTCGCGGTGCTGAAAAGCTCTGGAACCTGGTGAACAACGAGCCTTACGTCAACTGCTTGGGCGCACTGACCGGCGGCCAAGCCATGCAGCAAGTCAAGGCTGGCGTCAAAGCCATCTACCTGTCCGGCTGGCAAGTCGCCGCTGACAACAACAGCTACGCCTCGATGTACCCAGACCAGTCGCTGTACCCAGTGGACTCGGTGCCAACCGTGGTTGAGCGCATCAACAACACGTTCCGCCGCGCCGACGAAATCCAGCACTCCAAAGGCATCGACGCTGGCGACAAGGGCTACATCGACAACTTCGCGCCCATCGTGGCCGATGCTGAAGCCGGTTTCGGTGGCGTGCTGAACGCCTTCGAACTGATGAAGGCCATGATCAAGGCTGGCGCTGCTGGCGTGCATTGGGAAGACCAGTTGGCTTCGGTCAAGAAATGCGGCCACATGGGCGGCAAAGTGCTGGTGCCTACCGCTGAAGCCTGCCAGAAACTGATCGCAGCCCGTATGGCTGCTGACGTTTGCGGCGTGCCTACCTTGGTGATTGCCCGTACCGATGCAGAAGCGGCTGACCTGCTGACCTCCGACTACGACGAAAACGACAAGCCATTCCTGACCGGCGAGCGCACTGCAGAAGGCTTCTACAAGACCAACAAGGGCATGGACCAAGCCATCAGCCGCGCCATCGCTTACGCCGAGTACGCCGATCTGGTGTGGTGCGAAACCGGCACGCCGGATCTGGAATTCGCCAAGAAGTTTGCCGATGCCGTGCATGCCAAGCACCCCGGCAAGATGCTGGCTTATAACTGCTCGCCATCGTTCAACTGGAAGAAAAACCTGGACGACGCCACCATCGCCAAGTTCCAGAAAGAACTCGGTGCCATGGGTTACAAGTACCAGTTCATCACTTTGGCTGGTATCCACTCGATGTGGTACAACATGTTCGATCTGGCCCAAGACTACGTCGCTCGCGGCATGTCGGCTTACGTCGAGAAGGTGCAAGAGCCTGAATTCGCAGCCCGCGACCGTGGCTACACCTTTGTGTCGCACCAACAGGAAGTTGGCACCGGTTACTTCGACGAAGTGACCACTGTGATCCAAGGTGGAAAGTCCAGCGTGACCGCGCTGACCGGCTCCACCGAAGAAGAGCAGTTCCACTAATCTGACCTTTTGAGTCAGACCAAAAAAAGCCCGGAAGCTATGCTTCCGGGCTTTTTTATCGGCGCCAGCCGCCGCCGCGCAGATGCCAGTTGCCACGCTGGCCCTGAACCCAGTGATGAGGCTCCCAGCGGTAGCCGGGGCGTCCTCGCTCGTACCGGCCTGGAATCCATTGGTGCCGCCCCTGTGACCAGCCCCAATAGCCGCTGATCCAGATAGCGCCCAAGAAAGGCGCTGCAGGAATGACTTCTACGTAAGGCTCAGGCGGGGCCGACCCCACGGTGATATCGGACTCATCTAGGACGGGCTGGGTATAAACCACCTGACCTTGCGGGTAGGGCGCGACCACGCAGGCCGAAAGTGCCATCGCTGTGGCAGCGCACACGGCGGTGATGCGAAAAAGGGCGCTTGAGTTCATCGTGTATCTCCTGAGATTGAAGGCTCCAGAATGGAGCATCGTGATGTATTGTGAATGTCGACGGCAAGCCTGGCACTGAGATGTGCCCAAGCTGCAGTATGTTTTACCGGGCAGTTACATCCTCGATGCTGTGACGGTTTGGCCGGGGCCGACGGGTAGAATCCATTGAATCAAGTTTGACGCCCTGAAGCTCGCCAGTACGCCTTGCGCCCTGGGTGCTAGGCGCTCGTCAATTCAAATCCAGAGCGGTGCTTTTGGCGGCGCTTTGTTCCTTGCATCTTTTTTTCTTCGCCATTTGTCATGATCCAGATTACGCTTCCCGACGGTTCTCAACGCGAGTTTCCCCATCCGCTGACGGTGGCTGATGTGGCCGCCTCTATCGGCACCGGCCTGGCCAAGGCAGCGCTGGGCGGCAAAGTCGATGGCAAGCTGGTCGATACCAGCTTTCTCATCAGCCAGAACAGCGCCTTGTCCATCATCACCGCCAAGGATTCGGATGGCCTGGAGCTGATCCGCCACAGCGCGGCGCATTTGCTGGCTTACGCGGTCAAGGAGCTGTTTCCCGAGGCGCAAGTGACCATCGGGCCGGTGATTGAACACGGGTTTTTCTACGATTTTTCCTACAAGCGCCCGTTCACGCCTGAAGACTTGGCCGCGATTGAAAAGCGCATGGCCGCGCTCGCCGCCAAAGACGAGCCGATCACGCGCCGTGTGCTGCCGCGCGACGAGGCGGTGGCCCATTTCAAGGCCATCGGCGAGAACTACAAGGCTGAAATCATCGCCAGCATTCCGGCTGATCAGGACGTGTCGCTGTACCGCGAAGGCGCTTTTGAAGATCTGTGCCGTGGCCCCCATGTTCCGAGCACCGGCAAGCTCAAATTCTTTAAGCTGATGAAGGTCGCTGGCGCTTACTGGCGCGGCGACCACCGCAACGAGATGCTGCAGCGCGTGTACGGCACCGCCTGGGCCACCAAAGACGACCTGCAGCAGTACCTGACCCAGCTAGAAGAAGCCGAAAAGCGCGACCACCGCAAGCTTGGCAAAGAACTGGACCTGTTCCATATCGACGAGCATTCGCCGGGCTTGGTGTTCTGGCACCCGAAAGGCTGGACGGTTTGGCAAGGCGTCGAGCAGTACATGCGCAAGGTTTATCAGGACAACGGCTACCAGGAAGTCAAAGGCCCGCAGTTGCTGGACAAAACCCTGTGGGAAAAAACCGGCCACTGGGACAAATACCGCGACAACATGTTCACCACCGAGAGCGAAAAGCGCGACTTTGCGCTCAAGCCGATGAACTGCCCCGGCCACATCCTGATTTTCAAGCAGGGCATCAAGAGCTACCGCGACCTGCCGCTGCGCTACGGTGAATTCGGCCAGTGCCACCGCAACGAGCCCACCGGCGGGCTGCACGGCATCATGCGCGTGCGCGGTTTTACGCAGGACGACGGCCATATCTTCTGCACCGAAGCGCAGATTCTCAAAGAGTGCGTGGACTACACGGCGCTGCTGCAAAAGGTTTATGCCGATTTCGGCTTTAAAAACATCATTTACAAAGTGGCAACCCGGCCCGAAGCGCGCATCGGCTCCGATGAAAGCTGGGACCGCGCCGAAAGCGCCCTGATCGAAAGCTTGCGCGCTTCCGGTTGCGAGTTTGAAATCTCGCCGGGCGAGGGCGCTTTTTACGGCCCGAAAATCGAATACACGCTCAAGGACGCGATTGGCCGCCAGTGGCAGTGCGGCACGATTCAGGTCGATTTCTCCATGCCCGAGCGGCTGGACGCCGAGTATGTCGGCGAAGACGGCGCGCGCCACCGCCCGGTCATGCTACACCGCGCGATTGTCGGCAGCCTGGAGCGTTTTATCGGGATTTTGATCGAAGAGCATGCTGGTGCTTTGCCGATTTGGCTGGCACCGGTGCAGGTCACAGTGCTCAATATCACCGATTCCCAAGCTGATTACGCACGAGAAGTTGTCAAGATGCTGCAGAATCAAGGGCTTAGGGTCAACCTCGATCTGCGCAATGAAAAAATAACGTATAAAATACGTGAGCACGCATTACAAAAGCTGCCTTACATCCTTGTCATCGGTGATAAAGAGAAGGCCGCTGGCGCAGTTGCAGTGCGTGCCCGTGGCAACAAAGACCTTGGCGTGATGTCTGTTGAGGCATTTGCACAGCAAATTGCGTTGGACATTGCACAAAAAACCTGATTTTTCACCTGTGTGGATAAGTTCGGTCCGGCGTTTTTGCGCCGGGTTGCAGGCAGCTATAGCTTTTATAGTAAACATTAAAGGACTCGCACCATCGCTACAGAATTTCGTGACCGCCGTCACCGTGAAGAACGCAAGCATCGCTTGAACCGTGAAATCATGGCCCCTGAAGTACGCTTAAGTGGGCCAGACAACGAGCCTTTAGGCGTTGTCAGTCTCATGGAGGCGCTTCGTCTGGCTGGTGAAGCGGATGTGGATCTGGTTGAAATCTCGCCTACGGCGGTGCCTCCAGTATGTCGGCTGATGGACTACGGCAAGTTCAAGTACGCCGAGCAAAAAAAGGCGGCTGAAGCGAAGTCCAAGCAAAAAGTCATCGAGGTCAAGGAAGTCAAATTCCGTCCCGGCACTGATGATGGCGACTACAACATCAAGCTGCGCAATATCAAGCGATTCTTGGATGATGGCGACAAGTGCAAGATTACCCTGCGCTTCCGTGGCCGGGAAATCACGCACCAGGAACTGGGTCTGGCGCTGCTGGCGCGGATTCGGGATGAGCTGGCTGACCTGATTTTGGTCGAGCAGTTCCCCAAGCTTGAAGGTCGGCAGATGGTCATGATGATCGCGCCGGGCCGCAAGAAGGCGGCGTCCAAGTCGGGTTCCGAATCTGCGTGATCGAATCTAGGCTTAAGCTCAAAGCTTAAGCCGTATCGCACAAAAGCCTGCTGGTTTTTAGCCAGCGGCTGCAAAAAAGGAGCGTCTGAAAAGAGGTTCCTTAAAAAGCTAGCATCAAGCTGGTTTTTTTAAAAGTGACGGTTTAATTCGTCGCGCCGTGCGGCAGGCTTTCGAGCTTGTCGCGACAAGTGGCTCGGGGCCATCAAGTCTGCGGAAGGTTCGCAGCGCCTCACGAGCACAAACGAAAAGGAGCATACACATGCCCAAAATGAAGACCAAAAGCGGCGCTAAGAAGCGTTTCCGCGTTCGTCCAGGTGGCACCGTCAAGCGCGGTCAAGCCTTCAAACGTCACATTTTGACCAAGAAGACCACCAAAAACAAACGTCAACTGCGTGGAACCGTCGGTGTTCATGAGACCAATATGGGTCACATGGCACAGATGCTGCCAGGCCGTGGCATTTAATTAACGACGAACAAGGAGTAACTACATGCCTCGCGTCAAACGTGGTGTAACGGCTCGCGCCCGCCACAAGAAAATTCTCGTCCTTGCCAAAGGTTTTCGCGGTCGTCGCGGTAACGTCTTCCGTATCGCCAAAGAAGCGGTAATGAAGGCTGGGCAATATGCCTACCGTGACCGTCGTAATAAAAAGCGTGTGTTCCGCCGCCTGTGGATCGCCCGTATCAATGCTGCAAGCCGTTCATTTGGCCTGACCTACAGCCAATTCACCAACGGCCTGAAAAAAGCCGGTATCGAGATTGACCGCAAGGTTCTGTCCGATATGGCCATTCACGACAGCGCTGCTTTCGGCGCCATCGTCGAGCAGGCCAAAGCCAAGCTGGCTGCCTGATTTTTCAGGACAGCGTGCTATTGAATCAATAGCTGCTTGCGCAACCAATAAAGGGCTGGAGCTTGAAAAGGCTCTGGCCCTTTTTTTGTGATTTCCCCCGCATCCCTACCCGTACAAGAGAATTTATGAACGATGCCGATACCCTTCAAGAACTGGTCAGCGCTGCCCAAGCCAGTTTTGCGCAGGCTGCCACGCCCGCTGATCTGGAAAATGCCAAGGCGCTGTTTCTGGGCAAGTCCGGGCGCATCACCGAGCTGATGAAGGGGATGGCCAAGCTGTCGGTCGAGGAAAAAAAATCCCGAGGCGCCGCCATCAATCTGGCCAAGCAAGCCATTGAAACCGCGCTGACCGGCCGCCGCCAGGCGCTGGCCAATGCCGAACTGGAAAAACAACTCAAAGCCGAGGCGTTCGACGTGAGCCTGCCGGGCCGTCAGCGCGCCCAAGGCGGCCTGCATCCGGTGTCGCTGACGCTGGAGCGTATCGAGGCGATTTTCGGTTCGATGGGCTTTGACGTGGCGCAAGGCCCGGAAATCGAAACCGACTGGTTCAACTTCACCGCGCTGAACACGCCCGAAGACCATCCGGCGCGCTCGATGCACGACACGTTTTATGTCGAGGGCGGCACTGAAACCGCCCCGAACCTGCTGCGCACCCACACCAGCCCGATGCAGGTGCGCTACGCCGTCCAGCATGTCAAAAAACACAAGGCGCTGATCGAAGCCGGTGGCCGCATGCCCGAAATCCGCGTGATTGCACCGGGCCGCACCTACCGCGTGGACAGCGACGCGACCCATTCGCCGATGTTCCACCAGTGCGAAGGCCTGTGGATCGGCGAGAACGTCAGCTTCAAGGATTTGAAGTACGTGTTCACCGATTTTTGCCGCACTTTCTTTGAAAGCGATGATCTGGTGCTGCGTTTTCGGCCTAGCTTTTTCCCGTTCACCGAGCCTAGCGCCGAGATCGATATCCAGTTCCAGAGCGGGCCGCTGGCCGGGCGCTGGCTGGAAGTGGCTGGCTCCGGCCAAGTCCACCCGAACGTGGTGCGCAACATGGGCCTGGACCCCGAACACTACATCGGCTTTGCCTTCGGCATGGGGCCGGATCGGCTGACCATGCTGCGCTACGGCGTCAACGACTTGCGCCTGTTTTTCGACGGCGATGTGCGCTTTTTGTCCCAGTTCCAGTCCTAAAACAAGAAGAAAAAGGTAAACCCATGCAATTCCCCGAATCCTGGCTGCGCGAATTTTGCAACCCGCCGCTTTCCACCCAGCAACTTGCCGACACGCTGACGATGGCCGGTCTTGAAGTCGAAGAACTCAAGCCGGTTGTCCCGCCGTTCACGAATATCGTCGTGGGCGAAATCAAGGAGGCTGTGCAGCATCCGAATGCGGATCGCCTGCGCGTGTGTCAGGTTGATGTCGGTCAGACCAGTTTGCTGACCATCGTCTGCGGCGCGCCCAATGCACGTGTTGGCATCAAGATTCCTTGCGCGATGGTCGGAGCCGAACTGCCGCCCGGCGAAGATGGCAAGCCGTTTTTGATCAAGGTCGGCCAGCTGCGCGGCGTCGAAAGCCAGGGCATGCTGTGCTCGGCACGCGAGCTGAAACTCTCGGAAGAGAACGCTGGCCTGCTGGAGCTGGCGCCCGATGCGCCGCTCGGCCAAAACATCCGCGAGCATTTGAACCTCGACGACACGCTGTTCACGCTCAAGCTCACGCCCAATCTGGCGCATTGCCTGAGCGTGTATGGCGTGGCGCGTGAAGTCGCCGCGTTGACTGGCGCGCCGCTGAAAACCCCGGCTTTCCCGGCAGTGGCCGTGGCCGATGCCAGCCGCGTGGCCGTCAAAATCAGCGCGCCCGATTTGTGCGGGCGCTTTTCGGGCCGCGTCGTGCGCAACGTCAACACCAAAGCGACCACGCCGCCCTGGATGGTGGACAAGCTGGCGCGCTGCGGTCAGCGCAGCGTCACCGCGCTGGTGGATATTTCCAACTACGTAATGTTCGAGTTGGGCCGCCCGTCGCACATTTTTGACCTTGACAAAATCCACGGTGGCCTCGATGTGCGCTGGGGCCAGCCCGGCGAGACGCTCAAGCTGCTCAACGGCAACACGGTCACGGTCGATGAAAAAGTTGGCGTGATTGCCGACGAGCAGCAGGTCGAGTCTCTGGCCGGCATCATGGGCGGCGACGCGACGGCGGTGTCGGACGACACGCAAAACGTCTATGTGGAAGCCGCTTTCTGGTGGCCCAAGGCAATTGCCGGGCGCTCGCGCCGTTTTAATTTCTCTACCGACGCGGGCCACCGGTTTGAGCGCGGCGTCGATCCCGGCCTGACGGTCGAGCACATCGAGCGAATCACCCAGCTGATCATCGACATCTGCGGCACGCCCAAGACGGTCTGCGGCCCGATTGACGATGCGCAGGTCAATCTGCCCGAAGCCGTGCCGGTGACGCTGCGCGTGGCCCGCGCCGCCAAAATCATCGGCATGCCGCTGACGCAGGCGCAGTGCCTGGACGCGCTGCAGCGCCTCGGTCTGCCCGTGACCGAAGGCGAGGGCACGCTGACCGTCACGCCGCCAAGCTACCGCTTTGATCTGCAGATCGAGGAAGATCTGATTGAAGAAGTCGTGCGTATGGTCGGCTACAACGCGCTGCCGCACACGCCGCCGCTGGCACCGATCACTACCCGCATCCGGCCCGAATCCGAGCGCAGTCCGTTTGCCGTGCGCCGGGCGCTGGCCGGGCTGGGCTACCAGGAAACCATCAATTTCAGCTTCGTCGAAGAGCGCTGGGAGCATGAGCTGGCGGGCAACCCGAATCCGATCAAGCTACTGAACCCGATTGCCAGCCAGATGAGCGTGATGCGCTCGTCGCTGATCGGCTCGCTGCTGCAGGTGCTGAAATTCAATCT
>Ga0302273_1000695_pt1 | contig 14836 bp, 2 predicted proteins | sample III_Bog_N1_3_FD_198774 | JGI IMG/M metagenome (GOLD analysis project Ga0302273, IMG submission 198774) | Peat permafrost microbial communities from Stordalen Mire near Abisko, Sweden - III_Bog_N1_3 | ecosystem: Environmental > Terrestrial > Soil > Wetlands > Peat | place: Sweden: Abisko... | reverse complement strand
TTCCGCCGGCTGGGCCACGGACTTCACACTCTTGTGCCGTCTTCGTTCATTCTCCGCTCAGCAACCTGGTGCGGGAAGCGGTGGCAGTGCGCCCCACAGCAAGCAAGCTTGCAACATGGGGCCCCACCAAGGGCGACACAAGATGGCGGCTACGCCGCCAGAACCAAAGCCCCCTAATTGCATCATTCCACCGTTATCTCTTTCGATTGGCTTTCGGATTTGCGTAACGGTGAATAGACGACATTAGGGAAGTACACCAATCGAAAGAAGAATCCACCGCACGGCAACAATTAGGACTATGAAACATAGTGCCCAAATAGTTCCGGCTCCACGAAATCTCAAAGATCGAAGCGACTCATCGCTAGATTTATAAAATCTCCAAGCTAATGGGATAGGTAATAACATGCAAACCAGCACAGCAACTGCAACAGCCAATTAACACATCATTTTCTGTGCAAAGCACGATACATTCAATTTCGGCAGCGGTACAATAGAGGCCACTAGAGTTATTTGCCTTTCATTACGCCCAATAAAAACCAAATTATCACACTGAAGAGGAAGACAAACGCCAACAATAGCAGGCCACTCAAAAACCACTCTTTTCTCCGTAGAAGAAAGCATCCTCCTAACAAAGGAGCTAACAAAGCCAGGATCACCCCCCAAGGGAAAAAAAACGGAATTATCGCCAAAAAATCAATTAGATCGAAAATCATTGCCCGCCTTTTACAAGATTAGGATCCAAGAAATGCGATTTCGCATCTATGAATTCCTGGAAAACATTTTTCGGGGTGATCGCCTCCATCTTCATAGGCACGCCAATTATCGTAAGAAGCCAACTAGCAGTAGTCCCGCAATTTTCTTCATAAAGATTGTAGTCTTCGTTTTGCACCTTCCGATCAGAAATCGCCCCAACCAATTCCTTATCCAATTCAGGAGACAATCGTATTGTTTCAGATACAAACGATTTCCCAGACAAGTATTGAGAAATTGGAGGCATTTGTGCTCCCGGAACATCCTGCCCAGCTAAGATTTTTGCGCTCATCTCGCGAGGCCCAAATGACCACTCTGCTAACGTCTTACCAGATTCGTGATCGGTTACTCGCAGCATAATATGCCCAGTATATGATTCTTTATAATCCGGAAGGCGATAGAACATCGTCGCATCCCGCCCATTTCTATCGGACAGAATGAGTGGCCCATTTCCCACATACCCATATGCCGTCCAGAACTGCAGCTTCGCATCCCTCCCCGTAAAGCTCCCCCGCACTGGATTGTAATACCGTGCCGCGAAGTAGTACTCCCCGCTTTCCGGGTCCCATTCTTTCCCCGTGTACAGGTAAGCCACCGGAGTCGTTCCCGAGGACATCTCCAGGTTGCCCCATGGGTCTAGGACGTTGCGCTGCACGACTTGGCCTACGCTGTCGGTCACCAGATTCGCTGTGCCCAAGTGATCCGTTACCACGTAATGCACTTGCCACTTCTTGTTCCCGTCGCGACGCACTTGCGCCACGCGGTTCAGCCCCATCATCACCCAGTAATTCCAAGCGGTGTCGCCTGCGCTGGAGTCGGCCACCGCCGAAACACCATCGTACGCGTACTTGCGATCAAAGCTCCATGAGGTGTCGCTGCCAGAAATTGTCACGGGAAGCGCGGTGCGGCGTTTCTCCACTCGCATGCCCTTCTCGTCGTAGTCGTACGCCCACACACTCGAATCCGCCCCGGACTGGCGCGTGGTGTGGAACAGGCGCTCCAGTTCGTTCCGTCGGTTGAACGTCCGCGTCTCTTCCTTCCATGCGTTGCTCCCTGACACAAGCGAGTTGCTGTCGCCAAAGGACTTCTCGCTTGACAGGTTTCCTCGGAAGTCGTAGCCGTAGCGCGTGTACCCTTCGCGACCGCTCCAGCCTTGCTGCAAGCGGTTCGAGCCAGTACTCGTGCCTGTCGCGGGCTGGTAACCCAGCCACTCCGGACGATCTTTGTTCGTGAAGTCGTGCCCAAAACTGGTGCGGTTTCCGTTGGCATCGTAGCCGTAGGAAAGGTTTGCGGCGCGGTTGTCGGTGTTTCCCTTTGGGTAGCGCACGCCGCGCAGCTGGTACAGCTTGTCGTAATCGTATCCCGCACTGTCGCCGCTGAACCGCTGCATCCCAATGATGTTTCCCACATCGTCGTAGGCATAACCCTGACGGTAGATGGTCGTCGTGTCCTGCTTTGTGACAAGATTTGTCAATAAGGGGCGCTGGGGCTCGTAACTGCGCGACAACGTCAGATGACCGCCCAAGCCAAGCGAAGACAGAAGATCGTTGGCGCGGTACGTCACATTGCGAACCAAGGCCAGGCTGTCGGAGCCTGCCACGAAGGCGATCCCGCTCAAGCGATGGAAGACATCGTACTGGTAGGACGTGCGGGGCACCTGGCTTTCTCGACCCTGGGGAAGATCCATCGAGACCACCGATCCCGAAGCATCGTAGCGGTAGCTTTGGGTCACATCATAGCCTAGGCCCGCCTGCACCACACGGCGACGCGTCAGACGCTGAAGGCTGTCGTAACGGTAAAGACTTGTCAGACCTGTGCCCCGCTGGATGGACAACAACTGTCCCGGGTAGCTTTGGCTCTCGCCCGCCACGCCCGAGATCGCATCGTACTGGTAGCTCACGTTCTCGCGGGCATTGGCTCCGTACGATTCCTGCGTCACGCGACCGGCGCCGTCGTAGCTGGAAGTCAAGACGTCGGATTGGGAAGGCTGGCTGCGGCTTTGAACACTTGTCTGGATCACCTTGCCGGTGAGGTCGTACCCAAGGTCGCGCTGAAGGTCGTCGGGATACTGGACATGGGTCATGCGGTTCAAGCCGTCATAGACGCGATCTTCCACCAACCCCTTCGGGTCGATCACACGACGAAGATTCCCGACGTTGTCATACACATGACGAACACGGATCTGACCGGCGGCACCGCCAAAGAACCCGGTATCCCGTGTGATCAGGGTGTCTTGGTCGAACTTGTCGTAATAAAAGCTCGTCTGTACGCCGCGCTCGTCCGTCTCCACGTAATGCGATACGTCATCCAAGTAGCTGAAACTCTTCGACCATGAAAGCGAAAGATTGTTCCCCTTAGGGGTTTGGTACACTTTGCTGGTCGTCAAGCGACCCGTGCCATCGTAATCGTTGTAGGCTTCGCGGCCATCCGCATCGCGGCTCCATTCCAGCTTGTCAAAGAGGTTGTAGGAAAGCTGCGTCACGTGCGCCAGAGACGTATCCGTCACCGACACATCCGTAGCGCCCTTGCCCACCTTTCTCACCGCAACCAAACGGCCGGATCCGTCAAAACGGGCATCCACGATCACCCCGTACGGATCCTTCTCCTGCACCGCTACGGTCTTCTGATGCGGCCAACCATCCACACCGCTGCCGTAATCCTTCCCTCCAGGCATCACCTCCAGACGATCCAAATACGTCGTCGTGGTCCGGGTTCCATCGGGGCGCTTCACCTGCGTGGGGCGGCCAAGGTTGTCGTATTCCGTATGGGTTAGGTTTCCTGCCGGATCCACCTCATTGGTTACCCACTCGCGATCCAGGTCATAGCTCTTGCGAGACACCAATGGAGCGTGAGCCGTCACGCCATCCAAGTCCACATATTGGGTGGAGCTGGTCGGGAAGATGCCGTAGAGGCTGTCGTACCCCGTCGTGGCGTAGCGGTAATGGAGATCATCCACGTAGCTGCGCAAGCCTGTCGCCAAAAACGGATTCTTGCCCGCGTATTCTGTCTGTGAAACCGGCTTCCAAGTGCCTGAGAAGAGCTTCAGAGCGCGGGTTGGGCGCACCACGGGCTTGGCTCCGTGATAACCCACCGCAGTGGTGATGTCATACTCCGTGCTGTCTCCCAGCCACAGACTGTCCCCGCCCACTTCAATGGGGCTGGTGCGATGCGTCATGCTCTTGGTGGGCAAACCAAGCAGATACAAGCTGTCCAGGGAAAACAGCGCATCATTGCGGGCATAACTGACCTTCACGACTTTCTGATTCATGGAAAGCGATGTGTCACGATGCGGCGGGCCGTAGAATTCTCCTCCACGCACATTTCTCACAAAGTGCTGCACAACCCTTTCCTGAGGCGCTGGGCGCACAGAATCCGCCAACGACATCCTCAACAATGTCGTACGAATCGAGTCTTGGATATTCTTGGGATGCAAGACCTCGCGCACCAGGTTTCCATCGTCGTCATAGTCCATCTGGACAATTCGTGGATCAAAGACCCGACTGATGCCACGCGATTCGATCTTCATCACTTCCACATCGCCACCATAGACGTGCTGGATACGACGCTGGCCTGCGGAGTTCGTGCCGTGATATTCCGTCTGGAGCTGATAACGCGTGGTATTGTACTCTAGGCTGTCAAACAGCGCCCTCTCACCGGTTTGCGAAGGCAGCTTTGTGGTTGCATCGGTCACCCATGTGTGATCCATGAAGCCAGAACGTGAGCGATTGACATTCACCCCCTCCCCCATCGGAGCAAACACGTAATCGTCTGTTGTGCTGGAACGACGGACCGTACTTGAATCGTTCCAAGCATAATTGGGCGCATGAAGAGTCGTGGTCACCGTCGTACGTAGCGCTTGGGGCTGAGAGATTTTCCAGCCACTGTAGCCATAGACGGTTTCCTTGAAGAATCGTTTTTCGTTCGCATCAGGGTATTCCAAGGAACTCACCACGGCTCCAAACATTGGATCGTGTTCGTCATGGGAAATGTTGTATTGAACAAAACTCCCATTGGCATATTTGATCGAAGCCAAATCACCAAGATCATAGTTGAATACTGTCGTATCCACTTGCTTGCTACTCACACGATGGATTTCAGCCACAATTTGCGGCTGACTGTACGTTTGCGTACGCCCAGTTCGATCTATAAACGCAGACCAAGTCTGGCTCTCAAGCAGATACTGGGTCGAATCAACAGCCCGGAAGGAGCCATTTGGCAAGACCTGTCCGTCCCGTACGATTTGCTGGTTGTTGGAATAGCCAATTTCCGCGCCTCGACCAGTTCGGGTTTCCCATGCTCGCGACAAACGCTTATTTTCATCATAGGTGATCGCAATGCTGTCACCACCATAATGCTTCACAGAGGTCACTTGAGCCCAATAGGTGTGAAAGTCCCGAATCGACTCCACATCCAACCCTTTGCGCCCGTTACCGCGACCAAATTCCACGGATAGGCCATCAGGTGTCTTCAGTACATATCCACTCGATGTGTCTGCCTGTTCCGCATCATATGCCGCCTTGGCATCGTCAACAGCCCAATCCGAGTCATGCCCCGACCGATCCACATAGTACATGTGCCGTTTGTCCGCATTTGAAAGAGACACATAATTATAAACCAGAACACCTGATTGATCTCTTACTGGAACAGCATCTTCTAGCACCCAGCGCGATGCTCCCCCATCGGCTTCCACCAAACGAAGCTCAGGCATGGGGTGACGTGACTGGTAAGAAGTCGTGGTCGTGAAAGAAGAGTCCTCATTCATCGTAGTGGTCTGCCAAGAAAAGTGGGTGTAACTATTTGCCCCTTGCGCATCCTTCTCGTGATTCGTTCCCAACAAACCGATATAGCCATTCACACCAAGTGACCAAGGATCCACGTGAATGCGGCCCACATCAAAACGATTGTCCAAAGCATGAATAGAGGCAAGCCAAATGCGAGTCAATTGGATCGTCAAGACAGCAGCAGCAGCGACTGGGCCCGCAGCAGAAGCTCCGGCTGTTCCAGCCATCGCTTCTTGAATCAGCAATTGAGTCCCAATTTCTCCTGCAGCCCATGCCATGTCTTCACCAGTCATATCACCTTTAACAATATGGTAGGCAAGCGCAGAATATGCCAAAGGCCCAGGTAAATAACTTCCTGTAGTGCTTGTAATGAGGCTCAATGTACTGCCGATGCAATCATCATTTGCTCCGGCTTCTCCTTTCATACAATCGGCAATGGCTCCAGCATCTTTAACGCCACCTGTCAAGAAATAAATACCGATACCAACAGCCTGCATAGCAGCTTGAACACTTTGATAATCGCCCTTTGCCTCTTCCTCATCACGGGTCAAATTTTTACCACCTTTTTCGCCCACATCGATTTGCATTTGCGTATATGTGACGCCTGGATGTGAGTTATTGAATCCTGCCACAAGCATCGCAGTGATTCCTGCTCTAATCTGATCCGCCCCCATCACTGCTGCAAATTGCCATGTCAGCGGAAATGAATTGGGATTATGGTACTGATAAATCCTGCCATGCGCAAAAGGGGATACCCCCCAATCTCTGGGGGACGGCTCCGTGTTATCGTAAGTGGGATAGTGATTTTTTGGATCCGTCGAGCCATAATCGATGGTCCAATAATTCATGTCGTATTGCTGCACAAAAAGCGGATCATGCCAGTGACTGTTGTAGGCTCGACTGATTTGTACTCCCAATGGAGCACCACTCTTCTTCACTGGATCCAAACGTATGACCAGATTGCCATTGAGGTTTGACACCACGCCAAGGGCTCCATTGCGCTTGTAGCTGTGGGTCGGCGACAAGCCCTGCTCGTTGTGGCGCGTCAGATCGGCACGCGAAACAGCAATCAACGCAAGCATCAGAAACACGGCACGCCCAAACGTACCCGCCGAAAGAGCAGATCTGCTGGAAGTAGGATTCATCTGTTCGTCTTTCATCTTGCGCTCTCGGAGCAAGAATGCATCAGAGGATTTTGACCCGATGAGGCCGATGGCAAGGTCAAGTAACGGCCAAAAGCTGGATCCCTACGATCTGGATCTTGATCCGTTGATCGGCAGGGCCCCGGCTCAGGTTCATCTGGTGCACGTGGCCCTGGTGATGGAAGGTAGGGATTGTTGAAGATCGCCCCTTCAGGTTGGTGCGATGGCAACTGCTCTTCGCGCAAGATCCGGAAGCTTGCGGCTTCAGAAGGAATCAACCAACGCAGCCCCATGACTTCCGACGCCGCAGTGAACGGGGCAACTTCGCGCAAGATCGCAGGCACACCAGTCAAGCAGTGGCAGGACGAATCAATGCGAATTCCGCTCATGCCACTGGCATTGCGATCCACACCGACCCAGAACACCAAGGTGGTGTCTACACTCCGGTCGAAAATTTCCGGGTCAGTTGCCGTGACCTGAACCGACCACGCGCCGTTTTGGGCGAATACAACGGTATCTATCATTCCGGTAACGGCATCTGCGGTGCGCGATCTGGACCACGTCACAATGGGATGGCGATTTTCGGGATCGGTCACACGTGCTTGCAAGACAAGTTTAGACCCCGCTTGGAGACCATTAGGGTCTCCTGACACCACTTGCACATTCAAGCCTAGCGGCCTGAGCGCCTTCCGAGTGGGCTCTCGTCCCGAGATCAGAATCGCAGTATCCGCACGATACGCAGGAATCAAACGATTGGGATAGGCTGTGCTGCTACTGGTACTCCAAGATGGATTGGTGTCACTTGCCGCAGTTCCTGCCAAACGCAAAACGCCAAGTGGACGAATGCTGGCTTGTGTTCCCAAAATACACGAATCGCATACGATTTCCACATAGTGGATGCTGGCATCCAGCCCTGACAAGCCAGGCAGATTGTTTGCTGTTCCAGGTCCCATCACTCGCAACCTGCGACGCACCCATTCTTCCGTAGAGGACGTATCCAGGTATGCGGTGGTCGCACCAAGTTTGTCCGTGAAGAAATAACGCAACCGGAAACCACGCACAGGGCGGAAGCTTGGATTTGTGACAGACAGGTTCACCGATACCGTATCGTTCTTGACTTGGGTCGTAGAATAGACATCCAGTGTCGGATTTCCTTTAGGAAGCCATTCTTCCGTAAAACCATCCACAGTGACATGCCGCAAGCGCCTTGGATGGAACAAGAATGCAGTTCCTCCAGTGTCGCTGACCACATCTCCGGGCGCTGAAATACCTGTCGACGCGGAAGGTACGATCGCCCACCGTAACGTTTTGATGGTGTCCTTCCAAGGAGTCAGCCACCCGATTTCCCACGCACCATTGGTCACTTTGGCAATGACTCCCGAAGGCAAAATCTGGTCGCCTTCTCCTGGGGTTTCTGTGGTCGGATCATCTGGCTGATTGGCTCCAAACAACAGCGAATCTTGAGCTTTGCGCTGGTAAGTACGCTCAGACATAGGTGCCTCGCTGTCTGGCGCCCAAGCACTGGTACTGTCTGACACGCAACTCCAACTTTTCAATCTGGCTCCCGTTCCGGCATCCGTAAGGTCGCCCTGCACCAATTCGATGGCCTTCTTGAATCGTCCTAAGCTGGTCCGACCAGGAATCAGACATCCTTGCGAATCGTTATCAGGATTCAAAACAATCCATGGATTAGCCGACATGTCTGGTCCGCTTGCAGAGTCGGCATCACGCATGCGCAACAGCCAATAGGTCCAAACCTGTGAAATTGTCTTGCGACCGATGGCGTCTGCAGTCTTGCTATCAATGGTGTCTGCACGCATGTAAACTTCACCAAAGTCCGGACCATGGCCTAACACATCGCCAGCCGAATCTATGGTCTGCAAGTCTGCATCCGGACCATAGAAGACAACATCTCCAAGCGTGGTGTCACCTTGGTCATTCACTCCCTCAACGGTCAAGATCTGCTCCCTGCCATTGGGGGTGAAACGTATCAGTTTCTGCTTCACGACACTGCCCAAAGCCCTGACCAATCCGGTGTCGATAGTGTCCAAACGAGGGTATGCACTCCAAGTGGTGTCAGTGGCATCGATGAGCTTTCCATCAAGCCAAGTCTTCATGGAAACCAAGTTCGAAGGTCCAGCCCACATCACGCTCAATTTCACCGGCACATTAGCTGCAACTTCACGCTCATATTGGCTTCTTCCGACCAAAGTGCCAACCAAGGTCGCATTACGTTCTCTTAATGGCTGCAACCTGTTGGAAGTGTCTAAAGTATGCTCAAGAAGGTTCCCTGAACTGAATAGGTTACGCAACATTCTTGATTGAATCCTTCGCTCCCATTTTTTGTTATTAGAGAAGTAAATCAACGAATCGACTCTTGTGCTATCAAACACATGAACGGCAATCGGTGGATTTATCGCGTCTTCTTTGAAGACCGTGAAGCTTGAATTCGAGCGATTTCCTGCACGATCAACGACAGTGATATTCCACCGTGCTGGATTCGGATTTTCAAGAGTATCAGGTATAATTTTCCACCCAATCGTGTCTTTGAGTTTTTCAGCACTCCATGTCCAAACCAAATGAACAGTCGGATCTGAACTTTTTGTCACATAGACAGAATCAAGCCCTTGATTGTCCTGAACACCAATTCTCACAGCAACCTGCTTAGTAGTAACAGAATCCACTTCTTTTCTCGTGACCACAAGCTGTCGATAGTCGCGTGTCAAATCCATGGTATCACGCGGCAGAATGTGCGAATTAGCCATGATCTGCGAAACTCTTGGTGCTATGGTATCGATCACTGCCAGTAAAACGGCCGTATTGACATTCCCATATCGGTCCCGCGTTCCCAACGTCACTTGAATACTGCTTCCATCATTCAAGGTATTGGGAAGCGTCAACGCCCAAGCTGTTCCCGTTGAATCTTCAAGCGTTGTGCCTAAAGCAAAAGTGCTATCGGAGGCCTTCAACGAACCATCTACCCAATTCCAACCAAAGGCATAAGGTCGTGATTTGTGACTAGTCCTGACAACAGCTTCAATGTTACGAAGCAATCCCACAGGAAGAGGACGATTCAATTTCCACGTCTTGTCTATCCGTTGTTGTGCTCCATGGAATCGTAGTATCGGCTTTGCCGTATCACCCACAGCAAATGGCAACACTTGAGTATTGTTGGCCAGATACTCCTCACGGGCGGTATCCACTCCATTCAATTTCTTAAGTGTCTGAGCAAATGGAACGATAGTGATCACAACGTTATCATCGTTGTACGGGTGAGCCGTGTCCAAGATGTGCCTTTTTGAAGGAAGATCACGGACAATCCCTCCCCAAATCGAATCAATCTTGATTGTGTCACTCCAACGACCTGCAGCGTCTGATTCGATCACCTTGGCACTGTCAAGGAAGTTCACTAAGTCAGAACTGCGGAACAAAATGCTCACCACAGTTTCCACGGTATCACCATGAATGGGCTTCCAAGTTACGGAGGTATCCCGTCCAGATTTAGGATGGATAACCAAATGCGTGTATAGGGTACGAACACTCAAGTCTGGAGCAAAGAAGTGAACGTACAACCATTGCCCATAGTCTTGTGCCTGAGCGACAGGGACCAATGGGAATTCACCCATGGCTCCCAACCGGCGTGTAGCAGAATCGATCCGAACTGGGTAATACATGGCCAAGCCCACGCGAGTGGAGTCAAGTATAACGGAATCTTTGAGGCTGGATGTTGCTTGGTGCAGGCTATCAATGTGCCATCCCGCAACACCTGCTTCGTACTTGATTCCCACACTATCCAGCCAATCCAAATTCACTGAGGCTCGAATTATTGCTCCTGTGTCAACATTTAGAGCAGGCTTAGACAACGGATCCAGATCTCTAACCTTGAAGTCACCGCTGCGGAAAAAGCGTAGATACTGCGATGCCTGAGGCTGAACCAACGGATTCGATCCATAAATTCTTTGACGGCGAATATCGGTAGTCTTTCCTCCTTCATTGGCCATACTGAAGGCTGGTGATCCTGTGAATACCAAGTTTCCACCAGCCAAGCACCAGGAGAACAACGCACCGGATTCACCACCTCCATAAAATTCAGTAGGCAAAGATGAGTCCATCAGGATAACAGTGCCCTTAGGAACAAGATCAAGGTATTGAAGAACCCACTGCGATGAATAGATACGAGCATCGATCTTCTTCGATTGCAGGTAATCACGAACCACCACAGCATTCAAATTTGACAGGCCATTTGCTGCCCAAATGACTGCACGAGGCAAACGCTCCACCCAAATGGATTGAACCAATGGTGAATCAATGGCTGACTTCAACGAATCCGTTGCTCTGTATTCCAACGTAGCCCAACCTGAAGTCACAACCTCATTTTTAACCGTGCCATCCCAGGTGAAGACCTGTGATCCCGTCTTTAGCGCAAGAGTGTCGATTCTCAAAACACTTCCGGCCCTACGGATGGTGCGGATAACCAATCCGGTACGATCAGATGCCACCACAAGCGATGCTTTCTGTTGGTAAGGGGTTCCATTCACTCGAACCGGCATACGTGCCAGTCTCGACTGATCAATCTCTGGCCAAATGGTGTCATTTGCTCCAGGGAGCACCGAGACGGTAGTGAGGTGCGGAGAGACCCCCTTGAAGAAAACGGTATCAGAAACTTCCCAACCGGCCCCCGTGCTGTCAGAGACGCGAAGCAAAACCTTCCATGCCCCTCGCAATGAGTCGGTTCGCTTTGAAGAGACACTCAAACCCAGTTTACCTGTAGGAATCCAAGATGCCGAGTCGGGAAGCAACCAGGGCACTCCCGATCCCAAAATGCGGACTGTACGCGAGGTGTCTGTCATGCTTTGCAATTTCACAACAACTCGCGCAGCTTCTGAAAGCGAGAGAGAAATGTTCAGATCCGTTCGGGTTCCAACCACAATGGTATCCGGCTTGGCTACCATTGTTACCACCAGTGAGGAAGTGTCAATCGCGATACGAGTGACCTGTCTTACTGATGTGTCTTGGACAAAATAAGCGTGCAAGGACATGACTCCAGCAGGAGCTGGTAGCGAGCCAACCTTTCCATTCCAGCGCAACTGGAAGAGTCCAGAACGAGTTTGACTAAATGCCCCAACGTCAGTCCAGGCTCCACAGTCATTTGAGCGAGCCCTCAAACGTGCTTGCCAACCAACTGGAACGGATTCAACGTAGGCGCTGACCAAGAGTCCATTTCCCAGCCCTGTCAAGTTTCGCCGGAATGGAACAGGCGCAGCAGTCAGTGAATCAATGATCGGAAGTGACGTGTCAATTCCAAACGAAATCATCTGCGAAATTGTGTCCTGCGTCGTTCGGCCATCCAAATCCTGTGGCTCAATATATGCTTGATACCGCCCTTTCAGTAACAAAGAGCCAAGCACACACGATGACCACGATGCCGAATTTGCACCTGAGAGCAATGCAAAGGTCTGAATATCAACCACCTTGCGAGTCGAATCCAAGATCTTAAAACGGAAGGTTCCCGGCTTTGTCGAAGTAAACAACAGTTTCAAACTGTCGTTGCAGGTGGAAGAAATACGAGGAGTTACTGCACGAAGCCCAGTGATGATAGGACTATGCAAATCACGATCGATGCGGATCTTCGCCCAGGCATTCGAGCCAGGGAAACGAGCAAAGGCCCAAATGACACTTGACAAGCGAGAAAGGGAAGAATCACGCCATGACGAATCAAAGCGAGACATGTAATCAAGCGACACGCTTTGAGGTCCCATAAGTGCCCGAGTGGTGTCTGGGATGGAATCTTTTTGCAAATGGATTCGGACAAATTTTGGCAAACTATCGGGAATAATCCGCTTGGCATCCGAAGCATTGCCAATCAATTCAAGTCCATTTTTTACACTCCAAGTAGCAGATTCAAATTTGGGAGGAAGATTCCGCAAAAGGGATCCTGCCAGTGGAATGCAGTAAGAAAAGTGTGCCACGCTTCCATCAAGTTGGAAATATGTAACATCCAAATCTAGAAGCAATGAATCCGATCCGCTTGTTATCACTGTTGGTACCGGCTCCAGATTCCCTTTGTCGGTCAGCAAGTAAAGCGCCAATTGCTTTTTAGCATATTGCTTCCATACTGAATAATGCGCATTCAGACTATCCTGATTGAATCCATTGAACTTGGCCATCGAATCTGGATACAAAGATTGCAGCACTTCTCTCAAGCTCATACGATAACTAATCTGAGCGGAAGGAGAGAATGTCATACCAGAAGGCAGCATTTGCATAACTGGCCCAGCAGGAACGATTCCAGGAATGGGAAGCTTACCTAAATCCGCTCCAGCCAAGGTGTGTAGGACAATCGGCCGTGTATCCCCGTTTTTGCTAGGTGGCAGAATAAGTTGCGCACGCCCATAGGCATCGATGACAGGTGTAACACCAGCAGTATCGCGACGCGAGCCAATCAAGAATGGACGAATCACCCAAACTGATTGAGTTGCATTTCCATTCGTATAAATTGCTTGGCAAGCAAATTGGGCTTTCCCTTCCAAACCTGTCACATTCCAAAAAGCCACATCTGAAGACTGTGTCGAATCAAACCAAGCATCACCAGTGTCAGATGGGCGACGAATGCCTCGGAAGCGATCTAAACTGTCTGTGTAGCGAGATGGTATGCGCAAAGGCGTCCAAGTCGAATCCTTAACACCCCAGACTTTCCATGACTGCAACGACCATCCATTCGGGTTAGACACAGGAGGAGCGCGGTGGAAAGCACCTTTAAGACGAACAAAACGCTGACTTGAACGTGACGATGATAAACGAAGATCCAAGTGATCAAGACTAGGCTTACCTATTGTGTCCAAGTCAAGGTTGCGTGTTTCCCCATCGACATAATAAATCTCTGCATTCCAGTGGAATGACGTGTCCCTAGTTAAATTTGGGTTCAAGATAAAAGTATCGGCCGAGGTAGATTCAACGCGGACGAATGCACTTGAACACCAAGGACGATACCAAGGAATCGTATCTGTGGTTTTCAACTTCAGGAATGACTTGATTCGAATATTCTTCTGTACTGTCGTAAAGTTATCACCCTTAAAATCCTTGCGATAGTACAACCAGCCGTTTGTCAGCGAAAGACGAGGGTCAAATTTTGTGTTCCAAGAACCTAACGTATCTGGGGTCGTCCCATACTTCGCGATAAATTTTGGATATTTCCGATATCCAGAACCATCTTTTTTTGCGATCAAATCATGATATGATATTTTCTTCCTCTCAGACGAGTCCAAGCGCCAGCTCACTTTTGACTGATTTGAGAGAACGCTTCCAAAAGTATCGGCAACTTCAATGCTCCACGACAATGTGGAATCTATGACATACCCAAAACGAGCATTTATCCTTTGCTTGAGAGAATCTGAAGCTGTAAGGATATTATCAGGAAGATCCGAAAAAAACGGACGCAAAGACACTGTAACCGAATCATTTGAAATTGGTTTGCCGTTGCGGGGATCCCACAATGAATCTGGAGAAACAACAACACGAAATCTTATCCGAGAAATACCTGTATCGTCTGCATTCCCTCTCCCCCAAAGACGACTGGGCAAAGTGAATGTATCCAAGTGATTGGGTAGCAATCCAGAAATATTCTCAATTGGCCAAGGCACAGAAACCGTATCCCAGACCACGCCAAATGTCGTATCATTAACTTTTAAGCGAACTTTGAATGCCAAGTTATGATTCGAAAAAAGACTTAGAGATGATGAATCCCAAACCACATGATGCCGGTAATCATTCACATAATCAAGTTCCGATAGGGTGTCACCAAAATGATTCACTGTGAAAATTCGAGGAACTATTGTTCCAGTATCCTTTACTACATCATAAGCGTACTGGGATGGCCTAAACCAATAGCCCCGCTGTCCGTTCTTGTAGCCTAAAAACTCTGATTGCCCTTTGATTTGCTTACCAGATTTGGTTCCCTCCCAAACTAGTCCATCCATAAATTTTTTATCGCCTTCATCAGCAAATAGCTTGTGCGAAAGTACGGTCACTGTTGAATCATGCATGTACAACGATGGAGAAGCCCAATTCATGACTGGAGGAACGGTATACCCTTCTTGATCCCGCATACCATAATCGTTATTACCATTTCCATGAAAATCAAAATCATAACTACCACTAGTAATC
>Ga0302273_1000692_pt1 | contig 14877 bp, 14 predicted proteins | sample III_Bog_N1_3_FD_198774 | JGI IMG/M metagenome (GOLD analysis project Ga0302273, IMG submission 198774) | Peat permafrost microbial communities from Stordalen Mire near Abisko, Sweden - III_Bog_N1_3 | ecosystem: Environmental > Terrestrial > Soil > Wetlands > Peat | place: Sweden: Abisko... | reverse complement strand
TCCATTTCCAACAATGCGGAATATGGCGAGTACGTGACCGGCACCGAAGTCATCAACGACAAGTCGCGCGAAGCCATGCGCGCTGCCTTGAAGCGCATCCAGACCGGCGAATACGCCAAGATGTTCATCCTCGAAGGCAAGACCAACTACCCAAGCATGACCGCACGCCGCCGCCTGAACGCGGTGCATCCGGTCGAAGTCGTCGGCGAAAAGCTGCGCGCCATGATGCCTTGGATCGCCAAGAACAAGCTGGTTGACCAGACCCGCAATTAATTCGGGGCGCTGAGGGCGCTTCTTGCCCTCTTGCCACAAGCCGCGCAGCACTCCTGCGCGGCTTTTTCAATGGTGCTGGTCATTTTTTTCGGCTTCAGCCGTGTTTATTCCGGCGCTGGGCCGGATGCGTCTGGCTGGCTTGGTATCCTTGGGGTTTGGCATCCACTGGCCGTTTTCCGGCGCTGGCTTTGTCACAGGTTTCATAGTGAGTTGCGCGCATCAGTCGTGCCCAGAGGAGTTTTTATGCATGATGGCGAGGAAACCGCTCCCGCGAGCCTGGAGGCCGTGCCGCGCAAGCGGCGCAAGGGCATTTATATTTTGCCGAACCTGTTCACGCTGGCGGCGCTGTTTGGCGGGTTTTATGCCATCGTCATGGCGGTCGATGGGCGGTTTTCTCAGGCTGCCATTGGCGTGTTCTGCGCGATGGTGCTCGACAGCCTTGATGGCCGCGTGGCCCGCATGACCAACACCCAGAGCGCGTTTGGCGAGCAGATGGATTCGCTCTCGGACATGGTCTCGTTCGGCGCGGCGCCTGCCTTGATCGCTTATGTTTGGGCGCTCAAGGATTTGGGGCGCTGGGGCTGGATTGGCGCTTTCGTGTATTGCGCCTGCGCGGCGTTGCGGCTGGCGCGCTTTAACGTCAACACCAGCGTGGTGGACAAGCGTTATTTTCAGGGCTTGCCATCGCCTGCGGCGGCGGCGCTGGTGGCCGGTTTTATCTGGTTGATGACCGAGCTCGGCGTGCAGCGCGGCGCCAATTCGGCCTTGCTGGGCTGGAGCCAGATCGCCTGGCTGATGTTTGCCTTGACGTTGTACGCGGGCTTGACGATGGTCACCAATGTGCCGTTTTACAGTTTCAAGGATGTGCAGATGAAGCGCAGCGTGCCCTTTGTGGTGATTGTGCTGATTGCGCTGGGCATTGCGATTATCAACATTGATCCGCCGACGGTGATGTTCGGGCTGTTTGCGGTTTATGGTTTTTCGGGCTATGTGCTGTACGGTTGGCGCAAGGCCAAAGGCCAGCAGACCAGCGTGATTTCAACCTCCACCAACGAGCCGGACGAGCGCGGCCTGCACAAATAAATTGTGGTACATTGACCGAATGAACAAAATTTCGCTAGCACTGCTGCTATCTGCCAACGGGCGGAGGCGGTAGTACACGCGTAATTACTGTCACGACGGCCCGTATGCACCAGCAACGGGCCGTTTTTCATGGGGTTGCTGGTTTTTCAATTTTCAGAGAAATCACCATGTTGCAACAACCCGCTCACAAATACCCGGCGTTTCCACCCATCGCTTTGCCCGACCGCACCTGGCCCAACGCCGTGCTGAAGCACGCGCCAATCTGGCTCAGCACCGACCTGCGCGACGGCAATCAGGCGCTGATTGAACCGATGGACATGGCGCGAAAACTGCGCATGTTTGAGCATTTGTTGCACATCGGCTTCAAGCAAATCGAAGTCGGTTTTCCGGCTGCTTCGCAGATCGAATTCGATTTTTTGCGCCACCTCATCGAGAACAAGCTGGTGCCTGACGACGTGACGATTCAGGTCATGACGCCCGCCAAAGAGCCGCTGATTCGCCGCACCATGCAGGCTTTGGCGGGCGCAGGCAGCGCCATCGTGCATCTGTACAACGCCACTTCGCCGGTGATGCGCCGCGTGGTGCTGGGCATGGATGAAGATCAAATTGTCGATCTGGCCTGCACGCACGCCGCCTTGATCCGTGATTTGGCCGCGCAGCAGCTCGCCACGCAGTGGACGTTTCAGTATTCGCCGGAACATTTTTCGGGCACCGAGCTGGCATTTTCCAGGCGCGTGGTCGATGCCGTCACCGCCGTCTGGCAGCCCACGCCCGCGCGGCCCTGCATCATCAACTTGCCGACCACGGTGGAGCATTCCACGCCGAATGTGTTTGCCGACATGATCGAGTGGATGCACCGCAATCTGGCGCGCCGCGATGCCATCGTGCTGTCGGTGCATCCGCACAACGACCGGGGTACGGGCGTAGCGGCTGCCGAGCTGGCCTTGATGGCGGGCGCGCAGCGGGTGGAAGGCTGCTTGTTTGGCAATGGCGAGCGCACCGGCAATGTCGATATCGTCAACATCGCGCTCAATCTCTACACGCAGGGCGTGTCGCCGCAGCTCGATTTTTCGCAGATCGACGACATCCGCCGCATGGTCGAGCACTGCAACCAGTTGCCGGTGCATCCGCGCCACCCGTATGTGGGCGAGTTGGTCTATACCTCGTTTTCCGGCACGCACCAGGATGCGATCAAAAAAGCCTTTGCCGTGCAAACCGACGAGGCAGCCTGGGCGGTTCCGTATTTGCCCATCGACCCGAAAGACCTGGGCCGCAGCTACGAGGCGGTGATTCGCGTCAACAGCCAGTCGGGCAAGGGCGGCATCGCCTATTTGCTGGAAAGTGAATACGGCCTTGAATTACCGCGCCGCCTGCAAATCGAGTTCAGCCAGGTCGTGCAGGCCGTGATGGACGACGCAGGCAAAGAGCTGACGGCGCAGGATTTGTGGGACTTGTTTCAGCGCGAATATGGCACCGCCTGCATTGCCAGCCCGCAAGTAACGCAAACCGCCGTGCCGGACGGCGTGGCGCTGACTGTGCAGTGGGGCGACTTGTGCATTCAAGGCCAGGGTGCCGGGCCGATTGAAGCCTTTGTCAACGGCTGGAATGCCCAGTTGGCGACCACCGTGCGTGTGCTCGATTACCACGAACACGCCCTCGGTGCGGGCGCCAATGCCCAAGCCGTGGCCTATCTGGAGCTGCGCATTGATGAGCAGCACACCGTGTTTGGGGTCGGTTTGGACAGCAATATCGTGTCCGCGTCCTTCAAAGCCATTCTTTCGGGCCTGCAACGCACGCCCAAACCGCGCGCTTGCGGCGAAAATACACAGCCCGCCGCATCGGCCACCGTCTAAAACCAGAAACCTTAGGAATTCTCATGACTGACAAACTCATCATTTTTGACACCACCTTGCGCGACGGCGAGCAGTCGCCCGGCGCTTCCATGACCCGCGACGAAAAAGTTCGCATCGCCCGTCAGCTGGAGCGGCTCAAGGTCGATGTGATTGAAGCGGGCTTTGCCGCCAGCTCGAACGGCGACTTTGAATGCATCAAGGCCATCGCCGAAATCGTCAAAGATTCGACGATTTGTTCGCTGGCTAGAGCCAACGACCGCGATATTTCCCGCGCCGCTGAAGCCCTCAAGCCCGCCGCCTCGGGGCGCTTGCATCTGTTTTTGGCCACCAGCGCCTTGCACATGGAAAAAAAGCTGCGCATGACGCCCGATCAGGTGTTCGAGCAGGCGAAAACGGCGGTGCGCTTTGCCCGCAACCTGATGGGCGACATCGAGTTCAGCCCGGAAGACGGCTACCGCTCGGACCCGGATTTTCTGTGCCGCGTGATCGAAGCGGTGATTGCCGAAGGCGCGACCACCATCAACGTGCCCGACACCGTCGGTTACGCGATTCCCGAGCTGTACGGCAATTTCATCAAGAACCTGCGCGAGCGCGTTCCGAACAGCGACAAGGCGATTTGGTCGGTGCATTGCCACAACGATTTGGGCATGGCGGTGGCCAATTCGCTGGCGGGCGTGAAAATCGGCGGTGCCCGGCAGGTCGAATGCACGATCAACGGCTTGGGCGAACGGGCGGGCAACTGCTCGCTGGAAGAAGTGGTCATGGCGGTCAAAACGCGCAAGGATTATTTCAATTTGGACCTGCGCATTGACACGCAACAAATTCTGGCCGCCAGCCGCTTGGTCAGCCAAACCACCGGCTTTGTCGTGCAGCCGAATAAAGCCGTGGTTGGCGCCAACGCGTTTGCGCATGCGTCCGGCATTCACCAGGACGGCGTGCTCAAGGCGCGCGACACCTACGAAATCATGCGCGCCGAAGACGTGGGCTGGACGACCAACAAGATCGTTCTCGGCAAGCTCAGCGGGCGAAATGCCTTCAAGCAGCGCCTGCAAGAGCTGGGCGTGACGATGGAAAGCGAGGCGGACATCAACCATGCTTTTGCCAAGTTCAAGGATCTCGCGGACAAGAAAAGTGAGATTTTTGATGAGGATATTCTGGCGTTGGTCAATGATGAAAATGCTTCGCATGGTAGCGATCCCTATGGTTTTGTCTCGTTGTCGCAGCACAGCGAAACCGGCGAACGTCCCCAGGCCAGTGTCGTGTTCACGGTCAACGGTAAGGAAGTCAAAGGCGAGTCGGACGGCAATGGCCCGGTTGATGCGTCCCTCAAGGCGATTGAAATGCACGTCAAGAGCGGCGCTGAGATGGTGCTGTATTCGGTCAACGCCATCAGCGGCTCGACGGAAAGCCAGGGCGAGGTGACGGTGCGCTTGCAAAACAGCGGCCGCGTCGTCAACGGCACCGGCGCAGACCCTGACATCGTGGTCGCGTCTGCCAAAGCCTACCTGAGTGCGTTGAACAAGCTGCAGAGTAAAGCAGATAGGGTGGCCGCTCAAGGGTAACCTAGCAGATCTTTTAAAAATCTGTTCATTTTCAATTGGTTACTACTGTCGTCCAGTGCTGCTTCTGGCGCTGGATGGTCAAGTGGTTACAATTGAAATAATTTTTAAGAAAGTCACGCAAGCATTTGATATTGCGTGACTTTTTCTATTTCTATAGACTGAAGCCAGTCCATCACGCAATCCAGAAGCAGGCAGAAATCATCATGTCCCACCAGAATTTGAACAGCGCATTAAAAGTTATTGGGCTTCTCGTTTTGTCAGTTGCGCTTGTGACGCCCACTGCCAGCATGGCCAGCTCTAGGTCAAGCGCCAGGGATTTGGTCGTTAAAAAGCAGCATGCTAAAAAGGCAGGCACCGCGAAAAGAGGGGCTTCATCGCGCAAGTACAGGCTTTCCGTGGCGAGGGCCGTTATGCCTCCCGTGCTCTCGTTTGGCCAGATTGCCGGTTTGCATGGTGCTCAGGATCCGTTGGACCTGAAATCCAGTGTGGCCTTGGTGATTGATCAAGACACGAGTGAAGTGTTGTTCAAAAAGAATGAAACAGCGGTGCTGCCTATCGCTTCCCTGACCAAGTTGATGACGGGCGTCATCATCAGCGGTGCCAGGCTACCGATGGACGAGCTGATCACGGTGACCCAAGACGATGTCGATACCGAAAAACACAGCAGCTCGCGCCTTCAGGTCGGCACCACGCTGACGCGGGGTGAGTTGATGCATCTGGCCCTGATGTCCAGTGAAAACCGTGCCGCCCACGCCTTGGGCCGGACTTATCCCGGCGGCCTTCCGACGTTCGTCAACCTAATGAATGCCAAGGCCACGATGCTCGGCATGCGCGACACCCGCTATGTCGAGCCGACAGGGTTGTCCAGTCGCAACCAGTCCAGCGCGCAGGATCTGGCCACGCTGGTCAATGCCGCTTATGGCGATCCGATTCTTCGCGAGTTCACAACGTCCCCCGGCTACCAGATTGCCGTCGGCAGCCGAACCTTGCAGTACAAGAACACCAACAGCCTGCTGAAGAATCCCGAGTGGGAAATCGGTCTGCAAAAGACCGGCTATATCTCTGAAGCCGGTCAATGCCTGGTGATGCAGGCCAAGATTGCCGGGCGCAAGCTGATCATGGTGTTTCTGGATTCGGCTGGCAAGCTCAGCCGTGTCGGCGATGCAGAGCGCGTTCGCCGCTGGGTGGAAGCTCAGCCTGCAGATGTGCCAAAAGAGCGCATCAGCGTCTCGCTCAAGTAAATCAGCGGCTAATCAATGCCGAGACGTGTAGCCCAGCGCGGCTGAAATCTCATTGGCCGTGGCTTGCAGTTTGGGCAGCCAGTGCTCTTCGAGCCGGTCGGCTGGTGCGGATATTGACAGGCCCGCCACCAGCTTGTTCTGGTCGTCATAAATCCCGGCGGCCATGCAGCGCACCCCCAGTTCCAGTTCTTCGTTGTCGCGGGCGATGCCGTATTGCCGCGCTTTGGCCAGTTCGCGCTCTAGCACGGCCAGTTCGGTGATGCTGTTGCGCGTCTGCCCCGGCAGGCCGGTGCGGGTGGCGTAGTTGCGCAGGCGCTGCGGCTCGTCAAACGCCAAAAACAGTTTGCCGACCGAAGTCAGGTGTAGCGGCGCGCGCCCGCCGATGGCGCGGACCACCTGCATGCCCGAGCGTTCGCTGTAGGCGCGCTCCACATAGACGATTTCATCGCCCTGACGCATGCTCAGGTTGACCGGCTGCTGGGTCAGCTTGTGCAGCTCGCGCATCGGGACGAGGGCGGCATCGCGGACATTGAGCCGCTCTTTGACCAGATTGCCCAACTCCAGCAGGCGCATGCCCAGGCGGTAGCTGCCCGCGCCAGGCCGATCGACAAAACGCCCGGTGGCCAGGTCGTTCAGGATACGGTGGGCGGTCGAGGGGTGCAGGCCGGATTTTTCGCTGATTTCTTTCAGCGATACCGGCTCTTCGTGCGTGGCCAGAATTTCAAGCAGGGTGAAGATGCGTTCAATGACTTGAACGGTCGGGGTGGTGGACGTGGGGCTGTCGGACTTATTCATATGCAGGTTTCCTGCATGAAATTTTACCTTGTGAAATGCGGCGCGGCGTTTAAAGGCTGCCACAGGCCGTCAAACAGGATTTCGTTCGGGGCAAAGCCGCGCTTGTAGTTCATCTTCGGGCTTTGCGCGATCCAGTAGCCGAGATAGACATAAGGCAGCGCAAGCTGACGGCTTTGCTCGATTTGCCACAGCACGCTGTAAGTGCCGTAGCTGGCGCGGCTGTCGTCAGGCTCGTAAAAAGTATAGACCGCCGAAATGCCGTCTTCCAGCACATCCAGAATCGACAGCATCTTGAGCGCGCCCGCTTCGCCATTGGACAGGGTTTCGCGGAATTCGACCAGGCGCGAATTGACGCGGCTTTGCAGCAGGAACTGGGTGTATTGGTCAACGCTGTCGTGGTCCATGCCGCCGCCTGCGTGACGGCTGTTCTGGTAGCGCAGGTAGAGCTGGTAATGCTCGGGCATGAAGCACAGCTTCAAAATACGCACCTGCAAATCCTGATGCTGCTTCCAGGCGCGGCGCTGGCTGCGATCGGCCTTGAAGGCTTTGACCGGCACGCGCAGCGGCACGCAGGCCTGACAGTCCTCGCAGTGAGGGCGGTAGGTGAACATGCCGCTGCGTCGAAAACCCTGGGTGACGAGTTCCGAGTAGGCGTTGTTGTTGATCAAATGGCTGGGCGTGGCGACCTGCGAGCGCGCCTGCTTGCCGGGCAGGTAGCTGCAGGGGTAGGGCGCCGTCGCATAAAACTGCACGCTGTGCAGGGGCAGGTCTTTGAGGTGCGTCACGGTGGTGCCAGCGTTTGGGTGGATAAAAGCTGATTCCAGTATAGGGATTTAAATTGCCAGTCGGGCGCGGTTTTGGCCACAGTCTGGCCGAGGTGGGCGGCAAACTCGGTGCGGCTGATTTCAGCGGCGCCCAGCGAGGCCAGATGGCCGGTGTTTTGCTGGCAGTCGATCATGCGGATGCCGCATTCCCGGCAAAACGCCACCAGCGCGGCCAGTGCAATTTTTGACGCATCGGTCTGGTGCGCGAACATCGATTCGCCAAACACCATGCGGCCCAGGTTGACGCAGTACAGCCCGCCGACCAGTTCTCCGTCAATCCAGGTCTCGACGCTGTGGGCGTGACCGGCACGCTGCAGTTCGCAGTAAGCCTGCACCATGTCGGGAACAATCCAGGTGCCGTTCTGACCGGCGCGCGGCTTGCCCGCGCAGGCGCGGATGACGGCTTCAAAAGCACTGTCAAAGCGGATTTCGCAGCTAGGGTCGCTGCGAAATTGCAGCAGGCGCTTGCGCAGCGAGCGGTGCAGTTTGAAATGCTGCGTTTGCAGCACCATGCGCGGGTCCGGGCTCCACCACAGCACCGGCTGGCCGGGGCTGAACCAGGGAAAAATCCCCTGCGCGTAAGCCCTGAGCAGCGTCGCCACATCCAGCGTCTCGCCCATCGCCAGCAGGCCGGGCGCGGGGTCTGCGTCGCCCCAGGCGGCCTTCAGCGGCGGAAAAGCCTGCCCCGGCGCCAGCCAGGGCAAAGGTGGCGCTGGCACCCTCGGGGTTTGAACAGTCAGTGGCATGCGTGGTGTGATCCGTGAAGAGGGCGAAAAAGCTTATTTTGTGCCATAAATCCGGTCGCCCGCATCGCCCAGGCCGGGCAGGATGTAGCCGTGGTCGTTCAGTTGCCGGTCTAGCGCGGCGGTGTAAATCTGCACATCGGGATGGGCTGTTTGCAGCGCGCTCACGCCCTCCGGGCAGGTCAGCAGGCAGACGAACTTAATCGATTTTGGCTGGAGCTGCTTGACCCGGCTGATCGCGGCAATGGCCGAGTTGCCGGTGGCCAGCATCGGATCGACAACGATCACATCGCGCTCGGCCATGTCCTGCGGCATCTTGAAGTAATACTCGACCGGCTGCAGCGTTTGCGGATCGCGGTACAGGCCGATGTGGCCGACGCGGGCGCTGGGCACCATGCTGAGCATGCCTTCCAGAATGCCGTTGCCCGCCCGCAGAATCGAGACAAACACCAGCTTCTTGCCGTCAATCACCCGGCCAGTCATGGTTTCCAGCGGCGTTTCGATTTCAAAATCCTGCAGCGGCATGTCGCGCGTGACTTCGTAAGCCATCAGGCTGCTCAGTTCGTTGAGCAGCGTGCGAAAAGTGCTGGTCGAGGCGTCCTTGCGGCGCATCAGCGTCAGCTTGTGCTGCACCAGCGGATGGTCAATCAGGTGAAGATTGCGCATGAATCGGCTTTCTGGTTGGGTTTTGACGGGGTTTGCAGGGCTTTTGGCCGCCGGGCGCGCTGTCAGGGCCGGGCAAGCAAAAAAGTAAAATACGCCAGATAGATTAAATCAATTACAAAAGGATTTTCCGTGGCTGGTCATAGTAAATGGGCGAACATTCAGCACCGCAAGGGTCGCCAGGACGACAAACGCGGCAAGATCTGGACGCGGGTGATCCGCGAAATCATGGTGGCGGCGCGCTTGGGCGGCGGTGACTTGGACACCAATCCGCGCCTGCGTCTGGCGGTGGAAAAAGCCAAGGCGGCCAATCTGGCAGCCGATACCGTCAAGCGCAACATCGACAAGGCCACCGGCAACCTCGAAGGCGCGCATTACGAAGAAGTGCGCTACGAGGGCTACGGCATCGGCGGCGCGGCGATTTTGGTCGATTGCATGACGGACAACAAGGTGCGCACCGTGGCCGAAGTGCGCCACGCGTTTTCCAAGCATGGCGGCAACATGGGCACCGAGGGCTCGGTGGTGTTTCAGTTCAAGCACTGCGGCCAGATGATCTTTGCGCCGGGCACGAGCGAAGACAAGGTGATGGAAGTGGCTTTAGAGGCCGGTGCCGACGACGTGATTACCCACGACGACGGCGCGATTGAAGTGCTCACGCCCTACACCGAGCTGGAAGCTGTCAAAAACGCGCTGGAAGCCGCCGGTCTCAAGCCCGAGCTGGCCGAAGTGACGATGCGCGCCGATAACACGATTGAGTTGTCCGGCGAAGACGCCGCGAAAATGCAAAAGCTGCTGGATATTCTGGAAGATCTCGACGATACGCAAGAGGTGTATCACAACGCTTCCCTGTCTGAATAAAACACCTTGAAAGAATCTGTATGAAAGTTTTAGTGGTGGGCGGCGGTGGCCGTGAACACGCATTGGCCTGGAAACTGGCCCAGTCGCCCAAGCTGCAGGCCGTCTATGTCGCGCCGGGCAACGGCGGCACCGCGCTGGACTCGCGGCTGGAAAACATCGCCATCACCGACGTGCAGGCGCTGCGCGAGTGGGCGCAGAGCCAGAAAATTGCGCTAACCGTCGTCGGGCCGGAGCAGCCGCTGGCCGCCGGTATCGTCGATGAATTCCGCAACCACGGCCTGCGCGTGTTTGGCCCGACCAAGGCCGCCGCGCAGCTGGAAAGCTCCAAGGCCTTTTCAAAAGCCTTCATGAAGCGCCACCACATTCCGACGGCGGAATACGCAACCTTCACCGACGCAGTCGCCGCGCACGCCTATGTCGATGAAAAAGGCGCGCCAATCGTCGTCAAGGCCGACGGCCTAGCCGCCGGTAAAGGCGTGGTTGTCGCGATGACGCTGGCCGAGGCGCACGAAGCCATCGACTTCATGCTGGGGGACAACACGCTGGGCGTGACGCACAACGAAGGCGGCGCCCGAGTCGTGATCGAAGAGTTTTTGCAGGGCGAAGAAGCCAGCTTCATCGTCATGTGCGACGGCAAAAACGTCGCGACGATGGCGACCAGCCAGGATCACAAACGCCTGCTCGACGGCGACCACGGCCCGAACACCGGCGGCATGGGCGCGTATTCGCCCGCGCCCGTGGTCACGCCCGAGGTGCATGCGCGGGCGATGCGCGAAATCATCCTGCCGACCATTAAGGGCATGGAAAAAGACGGCATTCCGTTCACCGGCTTTTTGTACGCGGGGCTGATGATTGACGCCCACGGCAAACCCAAAACGCTGGAATTCAACTGCCGCATGGGCGACCCGGAAACCCAGCCCATCATGATGCGGCTGAAAACTGATTTGTTCGATGTGATGATGGCCGCCACCTCCGGCGCGCTGGATCAGGTTGAACTGGACTGGGACCGCCGTCCGGCGCTGGGCATCGTGATGGCCGCGCACGGCTACCCGCTGCAGCCGCGCAAGGGCGACGCGATTCACGGCCTGCCGCAGCCCGCTGACGACGCGATGGTGTTTCACGCCGGCACCCAGCGCCAGGACGGCGCGACGCTGACTTCCGGCGGGCGCGTGCTGTGCGTCACCGCGCTGGGCGATACCGTCAAGCAGGCCCAGCACCGCGCTTATGAAGTGCTTGCAGGCATCGGTTTTGACGGCGCGCAATACCGCCGTGACATCGGCTACCGCGCCATCAAAGCCTGATGAGTAGCATGAATAGTCTCGACAAGTCACTCGATATTGCCAACGTGCGTAGCTTTCTGCTCGGGTTGCAGGCGCGCATCATGGACGCTGTGGCCGGGCTGGACGGCGGCAGCGTCGTCATCGACCCGTGGGAAAAAGAGCCGGGCGAGCGTCTGCAAGGCAACGGCATCACGAAAATTCTGGAACAGGGCCAGCTTTTTGAGCGCGCTGGCTGCGGCTTTTCGCATGTGCGCGGGCCACAATTACCGCCCTCGGCAACCCAGCACCGGCCCGAACTGGCGGGCGCACCGTTCGAGGCGATGGGCGTGTCGCTGGTGTTTCACCCGCGCAATCCGTATGTGCCGACGGTTCACATGAATGTGCGTATGCTCGCGGCCACGCCGGTCGGCGGCGGCGAGCCGGTCTGCTGGTTCGGCGGCGGCATGGATTTGACGCCGTACTACGGCTTTGAAGAAGACGCTGTGCATTTTCACCAAACCTGCAAAGACGCCCTAGCGCCATTCGGCGACGACAAATACCCGCGTTTTAAACAATGGTGCGACGAGTATTTCTACCTGAAGCACCGCCAGGAGCAGCGCGGCGTCGGCGGCGTGTTTTTTGACGACTTTCAGGAGCTCGGCCTGAGCCAGAGTTTTGCCATGATGCAAAGCGTCGGCGATGCGTTTTTAAAAGCCTATCTGCCGATTGTCGAGCGGCGTCAGCACACGCCTTACGGCGAGCGCGAGCGCGAGTTTCAGCTCTACCGGCGTGGGCGCTACGTGGAATTTAATCTGGTCTGGGACCGGGGCACGCATTTTGGCCTGCAATCGGGCGGGCGCACCGAGTCGATTTTGCTGTCCATGCCGCCGCTGGCGAGCTGGTCTTACCGGCGCGGCGTCGAAGCTGGATCGCCCGAAGAGCAGCTTTACAAGGCATTTTTGCCCCGGCGCGACTGGGTTTAGGCTCGCTTGCCAAGGACGTGAAGGCGGTGGATTTTCGGATTTGCTATAATTTATATAGCTGAACGCGCCCAATGAACGCGGGCCTCCTCACCATTTGAGGTCCGCGCACCGCATAATCACCGCTTTTTCACGCTCACACCGCGCGCTATGCCGCCGAGTGCCAGCCGAGTTTGTGTACCGATGAACCCGGATGCCCCCGCCAGGAAAACTGCCTAACTGGTATCCGAGCCGGTTGCGCGTTATATTTCAGTCCATCCGCTGTACTGAAGCCCGTTAATTTTTACCCTATTGAAGCAAAGCATTGCATGACCTCTACCACTGTCAAAACCCCCAGCCTTGAAGGCAAAAAAGATGTCCAAAAGCTGCAGCGAGCCATCGTTGATGGACTAGAGGATGTGAAGGCGCAGGATATTCAGGTATTTGACACGGAACACATCACTTCGCTGTTTGAGCGCGTGATTGTTGCTTCAGGCACGTCCAACCGCCAGACGAAAGCATTGGCCGCCAGCGTGCGCGATGCCGTGCGCGATGCCGGTTTTGCCAAGCCGCGCATTGAAGGCGAAGAAAACGGCGAATGGATCATTGTCGATTGCGGCGCTGCCGTGGCGCACATCATGCAGCCGACGATTCGCCAGTATTACAACCTCGAAGAGCTGTGGGGCGAAAAGCCGATCAAGCTCAAGCTGGGCGCGCCCGCACCGCTGGTGAAAGCGGCCAAAGTCGAGCCAGAGCCTGAAGCCAAACCGGCCAAGACTCGCGCAGGCAGCAAAGCCAAAGCCAAGCCTGCCGCCAAGTCGGTCAAGGTTGCGAAAGATGCTGACGAGGCGGTCAAGCCAGTCAAGAAAACCATCCGAACCGACGATGGCACTTATGTCGGCCGCGTTGGCAAGACCAACGATTGGACCGCCAAGCGCAACGCTACCGAACCAGCCGCCGAGCCAGCCCCGGCCAAACCCGTGCGCGCCAGAGCGGCGTCCAAAACGGCGGTCAAGACAGTCGCCGAGGCTAGCGCCAAGCCCGCCGCCGCGAAAAGAGCGCCCGCCAAACGTGCCAGCGCCGCCACCGCCGCTGAGCCGGTAGCCGCCAAACCTGTGGCCGCGAAAAAAGCGCCCGCCAAAAAAGCCGCTGTCAAAACGCCAGTGCTGGTGATTCCTGACACGAAAAAAGTTGCTGCCCGCAAAACGGCCGTGAAGACAGCCGTGAAAGCCGCCGCCAAAAAGGTCGCCGCGAAGAAAGCCGCTGTCAAGAAAACGACGCCCCGCAGCGAATGAGGTTGACCATTGTCGCCGTCGGCCAGAAGGTGCCCGACTGGGCGCAGACGGCTTACGACGACTACGCCAAACGCTTTCCGCCTGAGCTCAAAGTCGAGCTGAAGGCGGTCAAAACCGAGCCACGCGCCTCCAAGACGCTGGAAAATCTGCTCGCCGCTGAGCGCAGCCGCATCGAAGGCGCGATCAGCCGGGGTTGCCGCATCGTGGCGCTTGACGAGCGTGGCACCGCCGTTACCACCGTGGCGCTGGCCGAGCGGCTCAAGGGCTGGCAGCTCTCGGGCGACGATGTGGCCATCGTCATCGGCGGGCCGGACGGGCTGGACCCCGCTTTCAAGCAGGCCGCCCACGAGCGCCTGCGCCTGTCAGACCTGACGCTACCGCATGCGATGGTGCGGGTGCTGCTGATCGAGCAGCTCTACCGCGCCTGGAGCATCACCATCAACCACCCTTATCACCGCGAATAATCCGCTGAGGCCTTTGAACTCGACGGCTTTGGCCGGGTGGCCGGTGGCGTTCTGACCACCGTGTTTGTCGGCTGGTTCAGCCCAACGTATTTCCGGGCACACTCGCACATGCTTGATTTTGTCTATTTAGCCTCCCAAAGCCCCCGCCGCCGTCAGTTGCTGGAGCAGCTCGGCGTGCGTTACGAGTTGCTGCTGCCCGACAGCAGCGAAGACGCCGAAGCACTCGAAGCGGTGCTGAAAAACGAGGCGCCCGCGACTTACGTCAAGCGCGTCACTGGCCTCAAGCTCGATGCTGCCGTGGCCCGTCTGGCGCGGCGCCAGCTGCCGCCCGCGCCGATTCTGTGTTCCGACACCACCGTCGCCAAAGGCCGCACGATTTACGGCAAGCCTGACGATGCGCTTGACGCCCAGCGCATGCTGGCCGAACTCTCGGGCGGCACGCACCGGGTGTTGACCGCCATCGCGGTGCAGCAGGGCGCGCAGCGCTTTGCGGCGCTCAGCACCTCGCAAGTCACTTTTGAGGCACTGACGCCCGCGCAAATTGAGGCTTACGTCGCCACCGGCGAGCCGATGGGCAAGGCCGGGGCGTATGCGATTCAAGGCAAGATTGCCATGCACATCACCCGCATCAACGGCAGTTACAGCGGCATCATGGGGCTTTCCCTATGTGAAACAGCCTCGCTGCTGCAGGCGGCTGGCTTGACAATCTAGCCTTTCACTTTTTCCAAGAAAAACAAATGCAGCAAGACATCCTGATTAATTGGTCGCCGCAGGAAACCCGTGTCGCCGTGGTTGAACATGGCGCAGTGCAGGAGCTGCAGGTCGAGCGCACGTTGGAGCGCGGCTTGGTGGGCAACGTGTACCTGGGCAAAATCGTGCGCGTGCTGCCGGGCATGCAGTCGGCGTTTATCGACATTGGCTTGGATCGGGCGGCCTTTTTGCACGTCGCCGACTTGATGAGCAGCATCAACAGCCGCCACGCCGATCCTGAAGCGAATGCCGCTG
>Ga0302273_1000682_pt1 | contig 15003 bp, 20 predicted proteins | sample III_Bog_N1_3_FD_198774 | JGI IMG/M metagenome (GOLD analysis project Ga0302273, IMG submission 198774) | Peat permafrost microbial communities from Stordalen Mire near Abisko, Sweden - III_Bog_N1_3 | ecosystem: Environmental > Terrestrial > Soil > Wetlands > Peat | place: Sweden: Abisko... | reverse complement strand
TTGGAAGACGCCAGCGCGCGGGGCGGCGCTTCTTTGATCCACTGGTGCTGGCTGGACAGCTTGTCCATCGCACGGGCCGCGCCGTCAGCGAGCTTGTCCACAGTTTTGTGTACGGTGCTGGACAGGTGGTCCACCGCATCTTGGGTGGACTCAGCGGCCCCGTCAATCTTGCTGCGCAAATCCACGCTTGCAAGACCCGCACCTCCCAAGCCACCAGAGGCGTCATTGCCGGGCATCAAAATTGAGTCGTCCATCATGTGTCCTTTCAGAAGAATATCCGTGAATTTTCAAACAGATATTCACTGTACGGATGGGCACGGCGCCGCCCTGTACGCTGGCACGCAAGCCCGCTGTAGGACAGGAAAGACAATCCGGCGCGTGGCGCATTTCACCCAGCACAAAGCGGTGCGAAGCGGGTCCACAATGGCGGGCATCCACGCATCCGGTTTTTGAATTCCTCAAGGAGATCAGCATGCACCCAGCGTCTCTCATCCAGAAAACCCAGGCCCACAGCCTGCCACACAAACCCCATCGCAGCCCCAGCGAAGAAGCCGATGCGGATGAAGAAGACCTGGAGCTGCCGGTCAACCCCGACCAGGGCGCGCCGCTGGCCCCAGACGAAGATGGCCAGATCCAGGCGCCCGCCTGAGCCGGGGCGCTACGGCTTTTGGCCAATCCGGGCGCTTGAGCCGCTTCAGGCCACCGTGCGCTTGAGGCGGATTTCTTCGAGCTTGGTCTCGCCAAAGGCGACGGTCTTGAGCGAAGGCATTTCGCGCTTGAAACCGGCGGCGTGTTCGCAGAACTGCAAGGCGCGCTCGTTGTTCAGCAGCACCCAGATCGTGACCTGCGTGCAGCCCTCTTCTTTCAGGCCGTCGCGTGCGCCGTCCCACAGCGCCAGACCCGCGCCTTGGCCCCAGTGGGCGGGCGAGACATAAATGGCCCAGATTTCGCCGACGGTGGCGCGGGTGTTGGCATCGCGCGAGCGGTCATAACCGGCAAAGCCGATGACTTTATCGTCTTCGGTGGCCACCAGCAGCTGGGGCTCGCCGAATTCAATCGCCTCGCGCCAGTAGGCCAGGCGCTTTTCCACGCTCATTTTGCTGATGTAGTCGGCGGGTATCAAGTCCTTGTAGGCAGCTTGCCAGGTGGCAACGTGAATCTCGGCAATGGCTTTGGCATCGCGGGCGGTGGCGGGGCGAACTAAATAGCTGGACATGAAAAAATCGCTTGTGAATCAGTAAGGAATGCTCGGGAGGCCGGATTGTCGCGCAAATCGGGCCAGCAGTCAGAACCGCGACGACAACGAAAGGCGCTGCAAGTGCAGCTCCGCTAAACTGAGTTCATGATCCAGTCAAATTCTCAATCCGACGAAGTGTTGTCATTCTTCTCCGGGGCGGGAGGCTTTTCGTATGGCTTTTCGCAGGCTGGACTCAAGCCGATATGCGGTGCCGACATCGACCGTGACGCCTGCTCCAGCTACGAAGCCAACGTGGGCGGAACCTGCCACAACCTGGATCTGGCTCAGGTCAATCCAGCTTTTTTTCAAGCGGCCCTTCGAGAAAAAGAGCCCTTTGTCGTTATAGGCGGACCACCGTGCCAGGGCTTCAGCACTGCAGGCTGCCGCGCGGGAAGCGACCCAAGAAATCAGCTAATCGTCAACTACTTCAACATGGTGGCATGCTTGCGGCCACGCTGGTTCATTTTTGAAAACGTCGAAGGCTTGCTGACTTCCGGGAACGGTGGTGCCGTGTCTTCACTGGTACGCGAATTCATTCGGACTGGCTACTCGGTGCGCCTGCACAAAGTCAATCTGGCCGCCTACGGCGTGCCCCAGACACGCAAACGGGTGTTCATCATCGGAAACCGGATGGGAATTGACTTTGATTTCCCAGAAGAAACATGCTCTTTCGACTCAGGGAAATCCAGAAAGCACAGCGGCAAGCCCTTTGCACCCAGTCTTTCAGAGGCTATTGCGGGCTTAGGCTTTCCTGCCAAGGCTCGGAATGAGGCGGTTTTCTATGGCACACCAGCCCCAGTCAACGCCTTTGACGGCCTGATGCGCGCTGTCAATTCAGCTCGAAAAGTGACCGAGCACTTTCACACCACCACCGGGAAAGACGCTGAACGCTATGCCCTGCTAAAGCCTGGGCAAACAATGAAGGATTTACCGCCAGCACTGTGGCATGAGAGTTTCAAGCGACGCGCTTTCAGGCGCGTCATGGATGGCACACCGACAGAAAAACGCGGCGGAGCACCCTCAGGCATCAAGCGCCTGCATGGAAACCTGCAAAGCCTGACCATCACCGGCGCCGCCTCCAGGGAGTTCATTCATCCCGAAGCGCAGCGCCCTTTGACAATTCGGGAATGCGCCCGCATCCAGACCTTTCCAGACCGCTACGTCTTTGCAGGAAACGCCGCCAGCGTCATGCAGCAAATCGGCAATGCAATGCCCCCTATGGCTGCGGCGGTTTTTGCACGCCACCTGCAAATGCTCGATGGCCGCTTCGGCTCAGGCCTTCAGGTGCCGGATCAAATCAAAGAGCCACGGCTCTTGGGTTTTCTGCTGACAGAGTCCAGCGGCATGAGCCAGGCGCTTCAAACCACAGACAGCCTGCTGCGCAGCATCCAGCAGCAGCAACCCGAACTGGAATTTGCATGAACACACCGCCCCTGAAACTCAGCGCAGAAGAATCGAGATTCCTGACCGCCGTCAGAACGCTAGGCTCGGCCACGGCATTGCCGGTGGTGATGAGTGCCGGGGAATTGGTCAAGCTCATCGGCGTTATTTACCACGACACGCAGACATCCGCCCAGTTGGAAACTGCCTGTCCAGGTTTGTGGGAACGCATCAAACCTCCTGCCAACTACTACGACCTTCCCGAGGGATGGTTTACACAGCCGCTGACGCTCGGCCCGTGGGAGCATGTGATGCTGATGCGTCTGGCGGCCAGCCACATTCCTGATTTCGCCACCTATCTCAAATGTCTGGCTGAGCTGCACAAACGGCGGCGCAAATACGCCATGATTCTCTCGGCCCAGCCCATGCCGACAATGGTTCAGGTGTCACCCCGTGCCTTGATCGAGTACGGCCATCTGGAGCCCGAGGCACTGGCATCATGGCTGACCTGGCGCAAGTTCTTTTATGACCTTGATAACCGATCAGCGCAGGAAACAGGCTATCTTTTCGAGCCGATTCTTGCAGCGGCAATCGGCGGCCAGCCCATGAGTGCCGCAAAAAAAATGGTGCGGCGAACGGGCGATGACAGCAAGGGGCGGCAGGTCGATTGCTGGAAAGTCATGCCAGACGGTCAGGCACTGGCCTACGAATTCAAACTCAGAGTGACCATTGCAGCCAGCGGTCAAGGACGGTTTTTAGAGGAGTTGCAGTTTGCGGAGGATTGCCAAAATTCCGGTGCAGTTCCGATACTCGTCGTGCTCGACCCCACGCCCAATCCAAGGCTGGCAGAGCTTGCGGCAGCGTTCCAGGCAAAGGGCGGGCGCGCCTATATCGGCGACGAGGCCTGGCACCATATTGAGGAAGAAGCTGGCGAGGTAATGGCCCGCTTCATCGAAAATTATGTTCGTGTCCCGGTGACGCAGATTTCCGCCTTTGAAACGACTGTTGGTGATGATCCATCCCGGCGCCGGATGCGTTTGCTGGACCTGAACACACGGGTAGTGGGCGGCCATCTGGAACTGAACATTGGCCCCTATCGGCGCCTGATTGAGCGGCATGAAGATGCTGCGTTGGCAGATGACAGCGGCCAGAGTGACTAAAACTCCGAATTGCCATGACCAAGGTGATTGATGACCCCGTCTTTTCCGCCCGCCTCGGCGCGCACGGCGCGGCGTTCGAGGCGCCCGCCGCGCTGACGCTGCTGCAAGCGGCCGAGCGGGCTGGCGTCAAGCTGGAAAGCTCCTGCCGCAACGGCACCTGCCGCCACTGCATCCGTCAGCTCGCCAGCGGCCAGGTGAGCTACCGCATCGAGTGGCCGGGCCTGAGCCTAGACGAAAAGCGGGAAAACTACATCCTGCCCTGCGTGGCCTACCCGGCCTCCGATGTGGTGTTCGCAGAGCCAATCTGAAGCATTCAGCCGTGACGAGAATTAAAAAATACAATTTGTGACATAGCGCAAGCTGATACTGGCCCTCTTTAAAATCCGCGCCATCCCCATCAACAAGTGAGGCGCTCATGCAATTGCCAACCCCCACCATCCTGCACAATTGCACCCCGGTGTCGCTGAGAATTCCACTGGCTCTCGTGATGATTCTGGGACTGGGTGGCTGGCAAGGCGCCGCGCACGCCGCCGATCCTGTCATGCGAATCAAGAGCCTGACGCCGGGAGACACAGCCTGCTACATCACGCTGGAAAATGCGCGCGGAAAACGCTCCGAAGAAATGGCCGACTTCGAGCTGTGCGAACAAACCAAACTGATCGGCCAGCGGGTCCGGCTCAAACGCGAACGCAGCGCCGTCATGGCCGCCTCTTGCCAAGGCGATCCAGAATGCAAAAAAACACAAACCGTCAACCTGATCGTCAAAGCTGAAAAAGTGCGCTGAACTGTTGGCGGGGCGCAGGCTGCCCCGTCAGGAAGCGCCCATCCGGTCGCGCCGCGCCAGCGCCGGAAAGCCTTTGACCCAAAAAGCAGCCACCAGCAGCGTGCCGATGCCACCGGCTACCACCGAGCCGACCGGCCCGAGCAACGCCGCCGTGGCGCCCGACTCGAACTCGCCGAGCTGGTTCGATGCGCCGATAAACACCGAATTGACGGCGCTGACGCGCCCGCGCATCTCGTTCGGGGTTTCGATCTGCATCAGGGTCTGGCGCACGACCACGCTGACCATGTCGGCGCCGCCCGACACGGCCAGCGCCAGCAGCGACAGCGCAAAGCTGGTCGAGAGGCCAAACACCAGCATGCACAAGCCATAGACCGCGACGGCCAGCAGCATGGAGCGGCCCACGCGCCGCTCCAGCGGCCAGCGCGTCAGCAGCACCGACACCAGCAGCGCGCCCGCCGCCGGGGCCGAGCGCAGCAGGCCCAGGCCCCACGGCCCGACATGCAAAATATCCTTGGCAAACATCGGCAGCAAGGCGGTGGCGCCGCCCAGCAGCACCGCAAACAAGTCCAGCGCCACGGCGCCCAGCAGCGCCTTGCGCTGCCAGACAAACTCGGCACCGGCCAGCAGCGAGCGCAGTGACACCGGTTCGCGCGGCGGCGGCACATGCTCATAGCGCAGCGCCAGCAGCAGGACGCAGCCGGTGGCAAACAAGCCGGTGCAGACGGCATAGACCGCCGCCGCGCCCGCGACAAAAATCACCCCGCCTAGCGCCGGCCCGCCCAGAATGGCGGCCTGCATGCCCGCCGAGCTGAACGCCATCGCGCGCGGCAGCAAGGCCGGCGGCACCAGCATCGGCGCCAAAGCTTGTTGGGCGGGCATTTGAAACGCCCGCACCACGCCCAGCATCACCGATACGCCGAGCAGCAATTCCCGCGACGCCCAGCCTTTGGACGCGCCCCAGCCCTCGGTGGCGGCGACCAGCGTCAAGGCCACGCCCGCCTGCGTCAGCAAACAGGCGGCGACGATGCGGCCCCGGTGCAGCCGGTCCACGACATGCCCGGCCACCAGCGTCAGCAGCAGCGCCGGCGCGAACTGGTACAGGCCGACCAGCCCCAAATCCCAGGCGCTGGCCGTCAAATCGTACATTTGCCAGCCCACGGCCACCATCAGCATCTGGCTGCCCGTGGTGCCAAACAGGCGGGCAAACCACATCCGCATGAAAGCGCGCTGGCGCGTGAGTTCGGTAAAGCTGTGTGTAGGCATCGGGCGCGAAGCTTAACAGTGGCTGACAGTTAAACCGGCGTGCAGGGCTATTGCCAAGCGTGCCGGACTATTGCCAGAAATGATGGCGCCAGCCTGCCGAGCCTGATGAAGTTGCATTGATAATCTAGGCTTTAACCCTAGTTTGGAGAAAATCATGGCAAAAGGTCAGCAAAACAACGACAAAATGGTCAAAAAACCGAAAAAAGACACCTCGCCTCCAAAGCTGGTGTCGCCCGATGCGGTGCGCCCGACCATCGTCACGCAGGTTCCGGTGCGCGGCAAGCTGAAGAACAAGTAAGCCGGTGATGGTGATGCCCTCCGGGCCTTCTTCTGACGAGGCTGGCAACACTCCGGTAGAACCCGCCAGCACGCAGCAGCCGGGCAACCCGCTGCACGGTGTCAAGCTCGAAACGATAGTCACCACGCTGGCGGCGCACTACGGCTGGGACGGCCTGGGCCAGCGCATCAACATCCGCTGCTTCACCAGCGAACCCAGCGTCGCTTCCAGCCTGAAATTCCTGCGTAAAACGCCCTGGGCGCGGGAAAAAGTCGAAAGCCTGTACCTTTTCATGCTGCGCGAGATCCGGCGCACCAGCCCCACAACTCACAACTTCCCGCCGCCGCGTGCCTGAGACGGGCGGCCCTGCCACAGGCGCTTTTCATACGCCAGCGTTTGAGCCGCATCCCGCGCTGCCCGAAGGGCTGGCTGTGGTGTTTGCCGACGCGCATCTGCTGGTGCTGAACAAGCCGTCTGGCCTGCTGTCCGTGCCGGGGCGCGGCGAGGACAAGCAGGACTGCCTGAGCCGCCGGGCGCAGGCGCAGTATCCCGACGCGCTGATCGTTCACAGATTAGACATGGCCACGTCCGGCCTGCTGCTGATGGCACGCAGCCTGATCATTCAGCGGGCGCTGAGTCAATTGTTTGAGCGCCGCGAAGTTCACAAGCGTTACACCGCCGTCGTAGAGGGCCAGCTCAAGCCCGCCACCAGTCCCGACGGCTGGGGATTGATTGACCTGCCGATTGCCGTGGACTGGCCGCGCCGACCGCTGCGCATCATCGACACGGCGCTGGGCAAACCCAGCCAGACGCGCTGGCGAGCACTTGAATTTGACGCCGCCGCGCACAGCACGCGGGTCGAACTAGAGCCACTCACTGGCCGTTCGCACCAGTTGCGCGTGCATTTGCAGGCGCTGGGCCATCCGATACTGGGCGACGCACTGTACGCGCCCGAAGCCGTGCAGGCCAAAGCGCCGCGCCTGTTGCTGCACGCCTGCGCGCTGGGCTTTGTTCATCCGGCGACGGGCGAGCGGCTGGCGTTTGACAGCCTGCCAGACTTCTGAAGTGCCTCAGTAAACTTCCGGTACCACAATTTCTTGAGACACCGGCTGGCGCACATAATCGTCATGACGGATGCGCTCGGGCAACACCACTTCCGGGCGCTCGGTTTCTTGGTAAGGCATTTGCTGCAACAGGTGATGAATGCAGTTCAGCCGGGCTTTTTTCTTGTCGTCGGCCTGCACCACCCACCAAGGCGCTTCGGCAATGTGCGTGCGCTCCAGCATGATTTCCTTGGCCTTGGTGTACTCCTCCCAGCGGCGGCGCGACTCCAGATCCATCGGGCTGAGTTTCCACTGCTTGAGCGGATCGTGAATCCGCCCCAGAAAGCGTAAATTTTGCTCGTCGTCGGAAATCGAAAACCAGTACTTGATGATCTGCACGCCCGAGCTGACCAGCATTTTTTCAAACTCCGGCACGGTGCGGAAAAAATCCTCGTACTGCGCGTCGGTGCAAAAGCCCATGACCCGCTCGACGCCAGCCCGGTTGTACCAGCTACGGTCAAACAACACCATTTCACCGGCGGCAGGCAGATGCGCCACATAACGCTGGAAATACCACTGGGTGCGTTCGCGCTCGTTCGGCGCGGGCAGCGCGGCGACCCGGCACACGCGCGGATTCATCCGCTGGGTGATGCGCTTGATGACGCCGCCCTTGCCAGCGGCGTCGCGGCCTTCAAACAAAATCACCACCTTGTGGCCGCTGGCAATCACCCAGTCCTGCAGCTTGACCAGCTCGCCCTGCAGCCGAAACAGCTCGCGAAAATACTGGCGGCGGCGCTCGCACTCCTGGACTTTGTCCTGCTCGCTGAGGTCCAAAGACTCCTCGCCGGTCAACTGAGCCAGCGTGCGGTCTTCCAGCTCCATTTCCAGCTCTTCATCGTAGCTGTCGATCAGATCATTGCGGATACGCCGCATCATTTCATCGTCAATTGAAGTCATGGCGCCCACTCTCGCAAAAACTGAAGGTTGATCAACCGAGCAGCGTAGCAGCGCCATGTGGCAATTTGATGAAAATGGGCACCCGCCCCACCTGACGAAAAAAGCGCCAGTGGGCGCTTTCTCGGTCTGCAGGGGAAATCTCAGCCCGCTTTAAGCTTGTTTAAGCCTCTGGTAAATCTCGTCCTTGCATTTGAGCCGTTTTTTCTTCAGCAGCTCCAGCGCCTCATCGGTGATGGAGCCGACGCCCTGCTCATAAGCGGCAATCGTGCGGTTGTCAGCGTCGTAATGGGCGACCAGACTGGCGAAATGCGCGTCCGACGCCCGCAGGCGGCGCATCGGCTCCAAGTATTGGGGAAACTCATGCAGCAAGTCGTGATTGAGCAAATCCATGAACAACTCCTTCGGGAATAAAACGTCCAGATCCAAACCAAACGCCGCCAGACAGCGGCGCCGAGAACCACAGGCCCAGCCGGGCTAGTCGCGCACCACCAGCACCGGCAAATGGGCATGCGACAGCACTTGGGCTGTCACGCTGCCCAGGATGAGTTTTTCTAGGCCATGACGCCCGTGCGAGCCCATCACGATCAGATCGGCATGGCCCGCTTGAGCCGCGTCAAGAATGGTGCGGTACACCGCATGGCCCTCGACCACGGCGCTGCTGACCTCAATGCCGCGCGCCTCGAAAACCTGCCGGGCTTGCCTGAGCGCCTCGTTGCCCTCGGCGGTGGCGGCGCTGAGGTATTCAGCCTGGCCATACGAAAGATCGGTGCCGACGCCGGTAAAGGCATAGGGATCGATCACATAAATCAAGCTCACCGCGCTTTTAAACGCCTCGGCAATGACCAGCGCCTTGTCAACGGCACAGGCTGCAGTCGGCGAGCCATCGACGGGAAGCAAAATATGTTTGAACATGACGCCATCTCCTTTTAAAACTCACTCAGGGCTCAATTTTGACGCCCTTCCAGAACGCCACCCGGCCCTTGATCTCTTCGGCTTGAGGCGTGGGCTCGGGGTAATACCAAGCGGCGTCGGTGTTCATCTCGCCGTTGACCAGCAGCGAGTAGTAGCTGGCCTGGCCTTTCCAGGACATGGTGTGGTGGTTGCTGAAAGTCACAAACTCGCGCTGGAGCGAGCTTTCCGGGAAATAATGATTGCCTTCAAACACCACGGTGTCATCGCTTTGCGCAATCACAGCGCCATTCCAGAGTGCTTTCATCGGGGAAACTTTCCTGAAATAGGTCTGATCTTCGCACAAGGCGGGCCTACAGATGACGCCGGAGATCGCACCGATTTGCGACAGAATGCAGCTTATTTCCTTTTCTCTGGATTCTTCATGACTTTTGCCCTGCCCGACATCGAGATCTCCGAAGCGCTGATCCGCAAATTCGACACCCTCGGCCCGCGTTACACCTCTTACCCGACGGCTGACCGCTTCAACACGGGTTTTACCGAACAGTCCTACATCGGCCACCTCGAACAGCGCGTCGGCAAGCCCGACAACCCGCCGCTGTCGATTTATGTGCATTTGCCGTTTTGCGAATCGCTGTGCTACTTTTGCGCCTGCAACAAAATCATCACCAAAGAACACAGCCGCATCGCCGAATACCTGAGCTACCTCGACAAGGAAATGGCGCTGGTCGCCGCGCACCTCGGCCCCGACCGCAAAGCCGTGCAACTGCACCTGGGCGGCGGCAGCCCGACGTTTTTAACCGCCGACGAACTCAGCGAGCTGATGACCATCGTGCGCCGCCATTTCAACTTCACGCCCGAGGCCGAGCTGGGCATTGAAATCGACCCGCGCACGCTGAAAGAGAACACGCTGGCCCTGCTCGCTGGTCTGGGTTTTAACCGCAACAGCTTTGGCGTGCAGGATTTTGACCCCGCTGTGCAGCAAGCCGTGAACCGCCTGCAGCCATTAGACATGGTCGAAAAAGCCGTGCTGGAAAGCCGTCAGGCCGGGTTTGAGTCGGTCAATGCCGATTTGATTTACGGCCTGCCCAAGCAGACGCTGGAGAGCTTTGGCCGCACGCTCGACAGCCTGATCGCACTTTCGCCCGACCGCATCGCGCTCTACAACTACGCGCACCTGCCGCAACGCTTCAAAGCCCAGCGCCTGATCGAAGCCAAAGATTTGCCGTCGGCTGAAGAGCGGCTGCAAATTTTCCTGATGTCCATGCGCCGCCTGCTCGACGCTGGTTACGTTTATATCGGTCTCGATCACTTTTCCAAACCCGACGACGAGCTGAACAAGGCGCGCCTCGACAAAAGCCTGCACCGCAATTTTCAGGGCTACACCACGCGCGCCGAGTGCGATTTGATTGGCTTTGGCGTGTCGGCGATTAGCAAGGTGGGCACGTCGTACAGCCAGTCGGTGCGCACCGTGAGCGCCTATTACGCCAGCTTAGACGCGGGCCAGTTGCCGCTGGAAAAGGGTTTCAGCCTGAGCGCCGACGACGTGCTGCGCCGCGAGATCATCATGACGCTGATGTGCAGCGCGCCGGTGGAGTTTGCGGCCATCGAACGCGACCACGGCATCGTCTTTGCCGACTACTTCGCGCCCGAGCTGGCGCGCCTGCAGCCTTACGCCGAAGCCGGGCTGATCACGCTGGACGCGGACGCGATTCGCATCACGCCCAAGGGCCGCATGTTTGTGCGCGCCAGCGGCATGGTGTTTGACACCTATTTCGGCCAGCCGACGACTTCGACCTATTCCAAGCTGATCTAAACAGGACACAGATAGCAGGCTATAGCTCACAGCAGCCTGTTGCCTGAACCCTGACAAAAGGCTGTTCCAATAGCGGCTTTAACGCCACCAAGCGCCGGACGCCTTTTTTACGCGCCCGGTGCCCGCCACCCGAGAAAAAAATTCATGGCCATCAAAGCCACCATTCACAAAGCCCAACTGCAAATCGCCGACATGGACCGGGGCGTTTATGCCGATCACAACGTCATCATCGCCCGTCACCCGTCGGAAACCGACGAGCGCATGATGATCCGCCTGCTGGCCTTCGCGCTGAACGTGCTGGCCGACGACAAGGCCGGTCAGCTCGAATTTGCCAAAGACCTGTGGGACGTGGACGAGCCCGCGCTCTGGCACAAGGATTACACCGACGCGGTGCAGCACTGGATTGACGTGGGCCAGCCCGACGACAAGCGCCTGATGCGCGCCGCCGGGCGGGCGGAAAAAGTCACGGTGATCAGCTTTTCCAGCAGCACGCCGGTGTGGTGGAAAGCGATTGAAACCAAGCTGACGCGGGCGTCCAACCTGATCGTCTGGCAGATCGAAGCGGCGCAAAGCCAGGCGCTGGCCCGACTCGCCGAGCGCGGCATGCAGTTGCAAATCACGATTCAGGACGGCACGGTCTGGATGAGCACGGCCAGCGATTCGGTCGAAATCACGCCGCGCCGCCTGACCGCTGGCGGCTGACTAAAACGCTGCAAGCAAGAGCCTGACGCGCTGGCAAGGGGGCCGCCGCTCTACGCTCCAGCGCGTCGTTTTTAGCCCGCTTTGGCCTGCGGCTGCTGATGCGCCACACCAGCAGTCTTGCCAGAGGCCAGCTTCGGCGCCGCCGCCTTGGCGCGTGCCGCCACCCAGCGCCCGCCCAGCGTGATGACCAGCAGCACCGTCACATAAAACACCAGTTGCATGCCCGCTGGCTGCTCGTCGTAACCGATCATGCCGTGCAGCAGCGTGCCGAATGCCGATTTCTGCGACAGCACGCCCGAGGTGTCCCACAGCGGCGCAGCCAGGCTGGGCAGCACATCGGCCTGAATCAAAAAGCGCGCCGCCTGCGACGCCATGCTGGCCGCCAGCAGCAGCACCAGAACGCCGGTGATCGAGAAAAACCAGCGCAGCGGAATCCGCAGCAAACCGGCGTACAGCAAGCCGCCGACCAGCAGGCCCGCACCCAGACCGCTGGCGCCGCCGCCCAGCGTGTCGCGCAGGCCGCTTTCGCTGCTGCTGGCCAGGCTGTAGAGAAACAGCACCGTCTCCGCGCCCTCGCGCAGCACGGCAAACGACACCACCATGAAAATCACCGAGCATTCCCGCGAGCCGTCATTGATGGCGCGCGCCGTGTTCGTCGCATGCGCGGCCATTTCCCGGCCATGCACCGCCATCCAGATGTTGTGCCAAGCCAGCATGCCGACAGCCAGCAGCAGCACGCCGGCATTGAACAACTCTTGGCCCATGCCACTGGCCATGCTGGAGATCAGCTCCATGCTCGACGCCACCAGCGCCGCGCCCAGCAGCCCGGCCAGCACCCCGACCACGATCCAGCGCCCGCGCCCGGCAATCCCGCGCGTGGCCGCCGCCATGATGCTGATGATCAGCGCGGCTTCAAGGGATTCACGAAAAACAATCAAGGCAGCGGCAAACATGGGAACTCCAGGCTAAACAGTCTTATTCGACAACGATGGTGCCTTGGGCGGCGGCATCGTTTTCATGGTATTCCTCGACGAAGGGATAGCGGCCCGGCTTGAGCGGGCCGATCTTGATCGCAGCAGTCGATTTGCCGGGAATAATTTTTTCGCGGTTCAGCGGCTTGCTTTCAAACTCGGCGGGCGTCGCGTCTTTGTTGACGACCAGCAGCGTGATTTTTTTGTTCGCTGGGAGCTTGAGCTCCTTCACGTCAAAGGCGTGATTCTGGATCGTCAGCGTGAACTCATCAACGCCTGCCACGCCAGCAAAAGCGGAGGCGGCGGCACAAGACAAAAGGGCAAGCGACAGCAAGCGTTTCATTTCCAGTTCCTTTAAAAAACTTTAAGACCGAGCAATGATAATCATTCTCATTGAACTAGGCAAGTTTATCAAAACAGTCGGGCTTTCGCTCGGCATACGCGCTGATAGCCGCGCCGTCAGGCGTCGTGGCGATGCTGGTGGTGCGCGTCGGGGTAATGCGCGTGGCTGTGTGCCAGCGGCTCATGGCGGTGGCTGTGCGAATGCTCCCCCGCCACCGCTGGCGCGTGGGGGTGGGCATGGTGCGCGTCGTCATGGTCGTGCAGATGCGCGTGTTCCAGCACCTCGTGCTGATGCGGATGCGCGTGGTGCTCGGTCAGGTGCAGCCAGATGCCCCAGCCCATCAACAGCGCCGCCGCCAGCAGCGGCCAGGTGACAGGCTCGCCCAGCCACAGCACCGCAAACAGCGCGCCGACAAAAGGCGCAGTCGAAAAATAAGCCCCGGCCCGCGACGCGCCCAGATGCCGCAAGGCCAGCACAAACAGCGCCAGACTGACGCCGTAAGCCAAAAATCCCACGCCCAGCGCCGCCGCAATCTGCCATGCGCCCGGCAGCGCCGCGCCGCCCAGCAGGGCCAGCGCCAGATTGGTCGTGCCCGCCGCCAGCCCCTTGACGCAGGCAATCCAGGACGCGTCCGTCAGCGCCACCTTGCGCGTGAAATTGTTGTCCAGCGCCCAGCACAGGCAGGCCAGCAACACGGCCAGCGCAGGCCACAGCGTAGCCGCCTGCGCGCCCGGTGCCACCGCTCCCGCGCCGTGAACCGGCCAGCTCAACACCAGCGCCCCGGCCACAATCGCCGCCATGCCAGCGGCAATGCGCCGGTCAAAATTCTCCTTGAACACCCACCAGGCGAGCAGCGCCGTCAGCACCGCCTCGGCATTGAGCAGCAGGGCCGCGTGGCTGGCGGGCAGCGCCGACAGCCCGACCAGCAACAGCACCGGCGCCAGCGCACCACCGCACAGCACCGCCGCCGCCAGCCAGCGCAACTCGCCCGGCGCCAGCCGAGGACGCGCCGCGCCACGCCACGCCCGGTACAGCGCCAAACCCAGGCCCGATCCCAGATACAGCAGCCCCGCCAGCATCCACGGACTCATCTGGCCGAGCAGCCATTTAGCCAGCGGCGTACCCGCGCCAAACAAAAAAGCCGAACCCAAAGCGGCTAAAACGCCGGGCTGCCAGCGTGTGATTGGTAATTTCAAGATGTGATCTCTTCGGTAGTTAAATCGCGATATCGCGGCAAGCGCGTGGAGGAAAGCGCCTCAATGCGCTAGCTGAAACCGGCTGCCCCGGAAACTGAACACCGAGCTTTTCGGGCGAATTTCCTCCAGCGTCACCTCGGGCGCGGCTTGAGCGCCTTGCGGCAGCACCAGGTTGTTCACCAGCAGCAGGCGCTGGCCCGGATTGCTCGAATACACCGAGCCGTTGATGACCAGCGGCGGCAGTTGGCGGCGGATGTTGTCGGGTAGCTCACTGAGCAGCGGAATGGCCGCCGGAGCCGCCGGGGCGGGAGAAACCTTGGCGACAGGATCGGGATCAGGCCGGGGTTTTGGCGGTGGCGCAGGCACGTCAACGGCGGGCGCTGGGGCCGACTTTGACGCGGTTTTTTGCGCAGCGGCGGGGGCAGGCGGCGCAAGAACGGCCCGCAGCGGCGCCGCGACGGCAGGCTTGAGCGCAGGCATAGGCGCAGTGATGGGCGCTGATGGTGCAGCGGGCGCGGATGGTGCAGCAGGCGCTGGAATCGGCGGTGCAGCGGCCCCGGTCAGCGGTGCCGCTTCGGGCGCTGACGCTTGAACGGGCGGCTGCGCCAAAGCAGGCTGTGCCAACGGCAGCGCGGGCGCGGCGACCTGCGCCACGGCGGGCTCCAGCGCCGCCAATTGCGCCGGACGGGCAGGCGTTTGCCAAAACCACACACCGGCAGCGACGCCGCCCAGCGCCACCACGGCAGCAGCGGCCAGTCCGGCGCGCCGCCCGGTGCTGGGTGAATCTGAAAGCGCCGGACTCGCCATCTGGCGCGTGTGCAGGCCGGGGACGGCGCCGCGCCCGCGTTCGGCATCGGCCCGTTTCAGGGCGTCGAGGATGTAAGACATGGATTTTTTAACGCAGGTTGGTTTGCAGGCGCGGCACGGAGGCGTCGGTGGCGCTGTCGATTTGCATGAAAGTCATC
>Ga0302273_1000677_pt1 | contig 15027 bp, 11 predicted proteins | sample III_Bog_N1_3_FD_198774 | JGI IMG/M metagenome (GOLD analysis project Ga0302273, IMG submission 198774) | Peat permafrost microbial communities from Stordalen Mire near Abisko, Sweden - III_Bog_N1_3 | ecosystem: Environmental > Terrestrial > Soil > Wetlands > Peat | place: Sweden: Abisko... | reverse complement strand
CAAGGCCGCTACCACTGCATCTGCTGCGGCGCCGAGCTGTTTGACTCGGCCACCAAGTTTGACGCGGGCTGCGGCTGGCCCAGCTTTTCACAGGAAATCACCGCAGGCGCGATTGAAGAGCATGTGGATCGCAGCCACGGCAGGGTTCGCACCGAAACCGTCTGCGCCAGTTGCGGCGCGCATTTGGGTCATGTGTTTGAAGACGGCCCGGCGCCCACCGGCCTGCGCTACTGCATGAACTCGGCCTCGCTCGATTTCAAGCCGCGATAATCACGCGATGAAAATTCTCTTTGACTTTTTGCCGATTGCGCTGTTTTTCGGCATGTTCAAGTACGCCGAAGGCCACAAAGACTGGGCCGCCAGCACCGCGACCGAGTGGCTGGGTTTTATGGTGTCGGGCGGCTCCGTCGGCCCGGCTGAAGCGCCGGTGCTGCTGGCCACGGTGGTGGTGATTGTCGCCACGCTGGCGCAAATCGTCTGGATCAAGGCGCGCGGACGCAAGGTCGATACCATGCTGTGGATCAGCCTGGGCCTGGTTACGGTGCTGGGCAGCGCGACGATTTACTTTCACAGCGAAAACTTCATCAAATGGAAGCCGACGGTGCTGTACTGGGTGATGGGCGGCTCGCTGCTGCTGGGCCAGTTGCTGTTCAACAAGAACGGCATCAAATCGGTAATGGGTGCCCAGATGACGCTGCCCGATCCTGTCTGGCGCACCGTCAATTTCAGCTGGGCCGGGTTTTTCGCCGTGATGGGTTTTGTCAACCTGTGGGTGGCTTTCAATTTTCCGACCAGCACCTGGGTCAATTTCAAGCTGTTTGGCGGCATGGGGCTGATGCTGGTGTTTGTGCTGCTCCAGGCGGTTTTTCTCAACAAATACATTCAGACAGACCCCATTCCTGAACCCCAGATCGGCACACCACCCCATGACTGAACCAAGCACCCCCTCCAGCGCCCAGCCTCTGCCGGTGCGTAGCGCCGAAATCACGCAGCAGCTCCAGGCACGGCTGGCACCCACCGAACTCGAAGTGCTCGACGAAAGCGCCGCCCACTCGGGCCATCTGGGCGCCAATGAACAAGGCTTTGGCACGCACTTTCGGGTGCGCATTGCCAGCCCGGCCTTTGCTGGCAAGAGCCGCGTCGCCTGCCATCGGCTTGTGTATGATGCAATGCAAAATTTCATTGACCAGGGACTGCACGCGCTGGCCATCGAGATCATCAAATCGCCCGAAAGGCCTTGATTTTTTCCAAGCAAGCCCGACCTCTGACGGGCAACCGCTCAACCCACTCTTCTACCCAAGGATTACAAGATCATCATGAAGAAACAATTTTTACTGGCAACGGCAGTGGCAAGCCTGCTGGCCCTGAGTGCCCAAGGCGTTCTGGCTCAAAACGTGGCCATCGTCAACGGCAAGACTGTGCCCAAGGCTCGCATGGACATGCTGGCCCAGCAGATTGCCAAATCCGGTCGTCCCATGACGCCTGAGATGGAAGGCCAACTGCGCGAAGAAGTCATCACCCGCGAAGTGTTCATGCAAGAAGCGGAAAAGCAAGGCCTGTCCGGCAGCGAAGACTTCAAGGCGCAAATGGAGCTGACACGCCAGACCCTGCTGATTCGTGAGCTGTTTGCCAATTACGAAAAGAAAAACCCGATCTCCGACGCCGACCTGAAAGCCGAATACGACAAGTTCGCGGCAGCCAACGGCGGTAAAGAATACAAAGCCCGCCACATCCTGGTGGACAAAGAAGCTGACGCCAAGGCCATCATTGCCAGCCTGAAAAAAGGCGGCAAGTTTGAAGACATCGCCAAAAAGCAATCCAAAGACGCTGGCTCCGGTGCCAAAGGTGGCGATCTGGACTGGGCCAATCCAGCCAGCTATGTGCCTGAGTTCTCCGCCGCCATGCTCAAGCTGGGCAAAGGCCAACTGACAGAAACGCCGGTCAAATCGCAGTTTGGCTACCACGTCATCCGCGTGGACGACATTCGCGCCGCCCAGCTGCCAACGTTTGAACAAGTCAAGCCGCAAATTGCCAAGCAGATGCAGCAGCAAAAGCTGGCCACTTTCCAGGAAGAGCTGCGCAAGAAAGCCAAAGTCGAATAAGCCAGACGCTGGTTTAACCTTTGAAAAACGCGGCTCCGGTCGCGTTTTTTTATGGCCTCAGATTGTTGAAGAACAAGCCAAAAGTTATCCCTGCTTCATGTGGATAACCTTGTGGATGACTCACCTCAAAACGGCGCAAACCCAAGCTGGGCGCGGCTTTCATCAGAATGCCTTTTTTTTAGGCAATCGGCCTGAAACGATGCTGCCAGCGCCTTTTTTTGCCGCGCCGGGTAGCCTTATTTCAGGGCGCTTGCCGCCGTCAGCAGTCCGATCAACAGCGGCTGGTGCAGCAGGTAATAGAGCAGGCTCCAGCGCCCCAGCCAAGCCAGGCGCCGCCCCGCCGCGCCGATGTCAAGCGCCAGCCAGTGCCGGCGCTGGCGCAACACCCAGACGCCGCCCGCCATGCCCCAAAGCATCACGCCCAGCCACGGCAGCAGCGGCACATAGTCTTCGGTAACGGGCTTGCGGCTGATCAGCCCCAGCCAGTTGAACAGCGGCTGGTTCAAAAAATCGAGTTCCGGCCAGGCGGCGTGCGCCCAAGGCGCGACGAACTTCAGCGCCACCAGCGCCGCCCCCAGCGGCCAGAGCCAGCGCCCCCAGTTCGCCGTCAGGCGCACGACCAGCAGCATCAGCGCCATGCCGTGCAGCACGCCAAAATAAATAAAACTCCTCGGGTACATCGCATAAGAGCCCGTCGTGACCAGCAGCGCGCTGCCCGCCACCCACGCCCAGCGCCGCCAAAAGCGCGGCCAGCCCTGACCCTGCTCGACGGCCACAGCCTGGCCCAGCCCCGCCGTAAAAAGAAAAAGGCTGACAATGGCCGTGCGCTGGCCGGTCCAGAAGGGATCGGCGTAAAAATCCTGCTTCAGCCAGCCGAAATAATTCAGGTCAAAGCAAAAGTGAAACAGCGTCATCCAGACGATGGCGACGCCGCGCAGGGCATCGAGGGAGTCAAAGCGGCGAACAAGCATGGCTGCGAGTTTAAGTTCGATGTTCCCCCAGTCCCACTGGGATCGCCAGCATCGCCAATAATCCAGTCCATGCAACTTCCTCCCGAAATCACCCTTGTTGACCACGCGGGTCACAGCGCCCTGCAACTGAGCACCCGCCACGGTCGCGCCATCGTCGCGCTGCACGGCGCGCATCTGCTGTCGTGGATTCCGACCGGCCAGCGCGAAGTCTTCTGGCTCTCACCAAGCGCGCTGCCGGAACCGGCGGCGATTCGCGGCGGTGTGCCGGTGTGCTGGCCGTGGTTTGCCAAACAAGGCATGCCGGACGGCGCCATGCAGCACGGCCCGGTGCGCGGCCTGCCGTGGCAGATCAGCGCGATTCACGCCAGCAGCAACGAGGGCATCAGCCTGAGCCTGCAACCCCGTGCGCAAGTCACCCAAGAAGCCAGCTTCACGACGCTGGCGCCCGGCCTGCAAGTGAGCCTGCGCATCACGCTCGGCCAGACCTTGAGCCAGACACTGCAGACGCGCAACCTGGGCGATCAGCCTTTTGCACTGACGCAGGCGCTGCACAGCTATTTTGCCGTCAGCCACGCCGAGCAGATCAGCATCGACGGCCTTCTCGGCCTGCCGTATCAGGACCGGCTGCGCGATCTGGCCACCGAGGTGCAGCGCAGCGCCTTTGCGCTCGACATAGCCTGCGACCGCACCTACGCCCAGCCCCAGTCCCCGGCAAGCGCAACGCAGCCGCCCGCGCACCGCTACTGCCTGAACGATCCGGCCTGGCAGCGCCGCATCGCCATCGACACGCTGGGCAGCGCGTCAGTCGTGGTCTGGAACCCCGGCCACGACACCGCCCGCCGCATGGCCGACGTGCCGGACGACGGCTGGCAGGATTTTTTCTGCATCGAAGCGGCCAACGCCGGGTCGGATGTCATCACGCTGGCGCCGGGCGCCACGCATTCGCTGGCGCAGACGCTGAGCGTGATGCCAGCCTGACCGTTCCCCGCCATGACCGACAAACTCCCCAAAATCATCCCCCTGGCCGACCTGCGCTACGCCAGCCGCGTGCCGCCCATTCCGGCCACGCTGGACGCCCCCACCGGCCTGCTCAGCGACAGCCGGGGCCGACCGCTGCGCGACCTGCGCATCAGCGTCACAGATCGCTGCAATTTCCGCTGCAGCTACTGCATGCCGCGCGAGGTGTTTGACAAAAACCATGCGTTTTTGCCGCAAAGCTCGCTGCTCAGTTTTGAGGAAATCACCCGGCTGGCGAAAATCTTCGTCGCCCACGGCGTCGAAAAAATCCGCCTGACCGGCGGCGAGCCGCTGCTGCGCAAAAACCTCGAAACGCTGATCGAGATGCTGGCGCGCCTGCAAACGCCCGCAGGCCAGCCGCTGGACATCACGTTGACGACCAACGGCTCGCTGCTGGCGAAAAAAGCCCGCTCGCTGAAAGACGCGGGCTTGCAGCGCATCACCGTCAGCCTGGACGCGCTGGACGACGCGATTTTCCGGCGCATGAACGATGTGGATTTCCCGGTGGCCGACGTGCTGCGCGGCATTGAGGCAGCGCAGGCGGTGGGGCTGGCGCCAGTCAAGATCAACATGGTGGTCAAGCGCGGCACCAATGAGCATGAAATCGTGCCGATGGCGCGGCATTTTCGCCATTCGGGCGCGGTGCTGCGCTTTATTGAATACATGGACGTGGGCGCCAGCAACGGCTGGCGCATGGACGAAGTGTTGCCTTCCGCCCAAGTCGTTGAACGGCTGAACGCCGAATTCCCCTTGAACGCGCTGGCCGCCAGCGCCCCCGGCGAAACCGCCGCCCGCTGGCGCTACGCCGACGGCGCGGGCGAAATCGGCGTTATCAGCAGCGTCACGCAGGCCTTTTGCGGCGACTGCAACCGGGCGCGGCTCTCGACCGAGGGCAAGCTGTTTTTATGCCTGTTCGCCAGCCAGGGCCACGACCTGCGGGCGCTGCTGCGCGGCAACTACGCCGACGCGCAAATTTCAGCCGCCATCGCGCCAGTCTGGCAGGCGCGCAGCGACCATTATTCAGAACTGCGCGCAGCATTGCCGCCCGACGCCCCACTGCCGGACAACGCCGTCAAACGGGTCGAAATGAGCTACATCGGCGGCTGATGGCGGCCAGCAACGCACCTGCCGCTTTGCGCTTTTCAAATAGCCCTGCGCGGCCCCGATTCTTTTTTAATCCGGCAAAACCGATAATTTTTCATGATTGATGCATCGCAAATCACCGGCGTGATTCTGGCTGGCGGCCAGGGTTCGCGCATGGGCGGCGCTGACAAGGGGCTGCAAACCTTTCACAGCACGCCGCTGGCGCTGCACGCTTTGCAGCGGCTCGCGCCCCAAGTCGGCGCGCTGCTGCTCAACGCGAACCGCAACCGGGCTGCGTATGAACGCTTTGGCGCGCCGGTCTGGCCCGACGACCGCGCCGCGCTGGGCGAAGACTACGCCGGACCGCTGGCCGGTTTTCTCGCCGCGCTGGCGCATTGCAACACGCCGTATCTGCTGACCGTGCCCTGCGACACGCCGCTGTTTCCGCTGGATCTGGCGGCGCGGCTGGCCGACGCGCTGGCGCAGGAAAACGCCAACATTGCCATCGCCAGCGCACCCGACGCCGACGGCCAGCTGCGCCCGCAGCCAGTGTTTTGCCTGATGGCCGCGTCACTGCACACCAGCCTGAGCGCCTTCACCGCCAGCGGGGGCCGAAAAATCGGCGCCTGGACGGCCCAGCAACGCGCCGTCCGCGTCGCTTTTGACCAGCCGGGCGACGACGCCCTGGCTTTTTTCAACGCCAACACCCTGGCCGAATTGCAGCACATGGAATCCCAACAGCGATGAAAACTCTAGACCAAATTGCCACTGAACTGCCCGGCTACAACCCGCAGGCGATGAGCGCCGACGCGGTGCTGGATTTTTTGTCCCGCCTCGTCACGCCGGTGGAAGATACGCTGGAGCTGGCGCTGTTTGACGCGCTGGGCCGGGTGCTGGCCGCCGACGTGTTGGCGCCGCTGAACGTGCCGCCGCACGACAACTCGGCGATGGACGGCTACGCCTTTGACGGCGCGCAGCTGGCCTCTAGCGCGGCGCTGGAATTGCAAGTCGTCGGCACCGCGCTGGCGGGCAAGGCGTGGCAGGGCCGCGTCGAGCCCGGCCAGTGCGTGAAAATCATGACCGGCGCCGTCATGCCGGAGGGGCTGGACACGGTGGTTCCGCAGGAATTGGTGTCAACCCGCAGCGCGGCGCCCGCCCCGCGCCAGTCCAAAGAAGCCACAAACGGCAAACTGGCTGCGGCAACGGCTGAATTCATCACCCTCCCCGCCGGGGTTTTGCAGCCGGGCGACAACCGGCGTCTGCGCGGCGAAGACCTGGCGCAAGGCCAGCCCGCGCTGCGTCAGGGCGAGCTGCTGACGCCAGCGCGGCTCGGGCTGGCGGCTTCGCTGGGCCTGCCCACACTGCTGACACGGCGCCCGCTGCGCGTGGCTTATTTTTCGACCGGCGACGAAATCCTGTCGCTGGGCGAGGCGCCGCGTGAAGGCGCGGTGTATGACAGCAACCGCTACACCCTGTTGGGCCTGCTGCGCCGCCTCGGCTGCCAGGTGATTGACATGGGCGTGGTGCGCGACGAACCGGCGCTGCTGGAGGCGGCCTTCACCCGCGCCGCGCAGCAGGCCGACGCCATCATCACCTCCGGCGGCGTCAGCATGGGCGAGGCCGACCACACCAAAGCCATGATGCAGCAGCTCGGCGATGTGGCTTTCTGGCACATTGCAATGCGCCCAGGCCGCCCGATGGCCGTGGGCCGGATGCGGCCCGCCAGCCCCGCCAGCCCCGCTCAGCCCCAGGGCGCGCTGCTGTTTGGCCTGCCCGGCAACCCGGTGGCGGCGATGGTGACTTTTCTGGCCTTTGTGCGCCCGGCGCTGCTGCAAATGATGGGCGCCCGGCTCGCGCCGCAGCCCCTGCTCAAGGCGCGCAGCCTAGAGGCGATCCGCAAAAAACCGGGCCGCACCGAATACCAGCGCGGCTGCGTCAGCACGGCGCCGGATGGCCATTTGCAAGTCAAAACTACCGGCAGCCAAGGCTCGGGCGTGCTGCGCTCGATGGCCGAAGCCAACGGGCTGATCGTGCTGCGCCACGCCCAAGGCAATGTGGCCGTGGGCGATGAGGTCGAGGTGCTGATGTTTGACGGGGCGATTTAAGCCGCGTTCGAGGCATCCAGCCAATGCTCGGGCGCGCCTTGCAGCGACGCCAGCAGCTGCGCGCTCTCGGGCGAATGGGCGGCGCGCTGCAGACCGTCATCCTGCAGCGAATCGAGCAGGCGCGACAAGGTGTTGGCCTGCGGCGTCAGCGGCCCGAGAAAGCGCAGGCCCTGCGCGTCGGCCAGCAGCAGCGTGGGGAAAGTCTCCACATCCATATCACCCGCCAGATCAGCCTGGTCTTCCACGTCCAGCCAGACAAAGCGAAACGACGGGTAGCGCGTGGCCATCTGCGCAAACAGCCCTTGGTAATCGCGGCACAGGCCGCACCACTCGGCGCACAGACAAACCACCCAGGCGGCGGGTTCGGACAGGGAAGGCTCGGGTGCGGGCATAGGGTTCATGCGAAAAATTCAGTGGAGAGCGAAAAATGTCAGGAGTGACCGATTATGGCCATGCGGGCAGGCTTTTTATCAGCGCTTCAGAGCGCCGCATTACGGCCTGAGTCTGCAATACTGAACCCCTTTAATTTGGCAATATGGCCTTTTCATCCAAATGAACAACTTTTTAAAGCTGGCCAGCAGAAACCGCAGTCTGATCATCTTCTTTGCACTGATCGCAGCCGTCTGCAGCCAGCGATTCACAGGCTTCATGATGATTCTGGTAACGCCCCCCGCGCTGTTGGTTGGCTTGGTCCAGCTTGGCCGGGCTTGGCGCATTGCCGAAAAGCGCATGCATTGCCTTTTTTCCATCGGAGTGGTGGTGGTGGCCAGCGCAGTGGTGGGCGCTGCGCATGGTTATCAATATCTCAGCGCTCGGGAGGAGGCCGATCACGTGGTAAGGCAAATACTGGACTTCAGGGAGAAACAGGGCCGGTTTCCCAACGACGAGTCCGAACTGGGCGGGGCTGCGCTGCGCGACAGGTCCAACTCCATGCTGCGTCCGCACTACTCCTTGCAGCCGGACGGCAAGCCTGTGCTGTTTTACCTCGCCACCTTCGTCCCCTACGACTTATGGCAGTACGATTTTTCCAGTCAAACCTGGACATATGTGCCGGATTGAGCCGCTCAAGGCACCAGCTCCACCACCACTTCGCGCGACTCGGCCTGGCCTTGGTCGTCCACGACGCGAAGCAGATAGCTGCCGGGGCTGGCCGGTTGCCAGGTCAGGGTTTCGCCCGGCTTGGCCTTGCCGATCAGCGAATCGCCGACAAACCAGTACAAAGACTTCACCCCGGCCGCCGCCTCGGCGCGCAAATTGATGGGCACGGGCTTGCCGCTGCGCTGCGAATAGCGCACGCCACGCAGCGGTGCGCTGATCACCGGCGCGCCGCCCTGCCCTTGGGTCTGGGGCACTGACCCGCCGCCCGCGCAATCCGGCTCGGCCAGAGCGGTGCGCGGCAGGCCCGCCTGTTTGAACAGGCCCTGCATGTCGCTGCCCCACTGCTCGACCACCTGCCGCTTCGCGTGCGCCTGCGGCCCGCAGACCGCCTTGCCGCTGCGCTCGTCCACCCAGATGGCGCGGTGCAAGCCGCTGGCCTGAATCGGGGATTTCCCGGCAATAAACCAGGTCGTGGCGCGCACCGGGCACAGCCCGTCGGGCAGGCCGCCGGTGGCGACGCAAACCTCCACCTGGCGCAGATTGGGCGGCTGGCTGACGGCCATCTCGCCGGGATCGAGGCGCTCGGCGCGCAGCGCATCGACCATGCGCAGGAACAGCGGCGCAGCCGCCTCAATACCGATCAGCGCCGGATTGCCGCTGCCGTCGAAATTGCCCAGCCACACCACCAGCACATGGCGGCCAAAAACGCCCGCCGTCCAGGCATCCCGAAACCCCCAGGAGGTGCCGGTTTTCCAGGCAATGGCCGGGCGCGCCGGGCCGCCCGTGTCCGGGCGTGGACTGTGGCGCAGCATGTCCAGAGTGATGAAGGCGGCCTCCGGGCTGAGCAGTTGCAGCGGCGGGTTTGCCGGGCTGGACGCGCCCAGTCGGTAGCGCAAAGCCTGGCTCTGTCCGCCGTTGGCTAGGCTGGCGTAGAGACCGGCCAGCTCCTCCATCGTGACATCGCCGCCACCCAGTGCTAGCGCCAGACCGTAATGCTGCTCGCTCTGCATCCGGCCCACGCCCGCGAGCCGCAAAAAATCGTACAGGCCGGGCTGGTGCAGCCGGGCCGACAGCGCCACCGCCGGAACGTTGCGGCTGCGGATCAAGGCGTCCTGCGCGGCAATCGGCCCGACAAAGCGGCCATCAAAATTTTCCGGCGAAAACGGGCCGAACGAGGTCGGCGCGTCTTTCAGCACCGTGCGCGGATGCAGCAGCCCTTGGTCCAGCGCCAGCGCGTAAATAAAGGGTTTCAGCGTGGAGCCGGGCGAGCGTTTGGCCAGCGTGCCGTTGACCTGACCGGCAATAGCCGCGTTGTGGTGGTCAGCTGAGCCGATCACGGCGCGCACCTGCATCGTGCTGGCGTCCAGCAGCAGCGCGCTGGCATTGTTCAGGCCGACATCGGCGCGACTTTTGAGGTACTGGGCCAGCACCCGCTCCAGGGTGCGCTGCATCGCCAGGTCGAGGGTGGAATGGATTTCGCGCTCGCCCGGCGACTGCGCCAATAGCATGTCAGTGGCGTGCGGCGCAAAAAAGGGCAAAGAGCCGCGCCCCTGGGCGCTGAGCGTGAGCCCCACATCGGGCGCCTGCCGAGCGGCCTGCGGGTTGCGCTGCGCCCAGACGGCCAACAGGCGCTGGCGGGCCGCCTGCAGCGGCGCGTTGCGGCCCTGCCCGGCCATGCGCTTGAGCGGGTTTTGCGGAATCACCGCCAGCGTCACGGCCTCGGGCAGGCTCAGCGCGCTGGCGGGCTTGCGAAAGTAAATCAGGCTGGCCGCGCCCACGCCTTCGATGTTGCCGCCGTAGGGCGCGGTGTTCAGATAAGCCTCCAGCAGATCGCGCTTGGAGTAGCGCAGCTCCAGCCACAGCGTGGCGGCCATCTGCTGCAGCTTGCCGCCCACGCTGCGGCTGTCAATGCCGTAGAGGCGGCGCGCCAGCTGCATGCTGAGGGTCGAGCCGCCCTGGCGCCGCTGCCCCGTGGCCGTGCTGAAAGCAGCGCGCCCCAAGGCCGCCGGATTGATGCCGGGGTGATGGTAAAAATGCCGGTCTTCGTACATCAGCACCGCCTCGACCAGCACCGGCGAGATCTGCGCCAGCGGCACCCACAGGCGGTACTGCTGATCCGGCGCCAGCGTCAGGCGCAGCAGCTCGCCGCCGCGCGCATAGACCGCCCGCGAGGTGCCCAGCGCATCGGCCAGCGTGGGCTGGGGCCAGAGCCGGATGCCGACCAGCAAGACGGCGACCGCAGCGCATCCAAGCGCCACGGCACGCCATCTTGAGGGAATGATCACGCCGTACCGACTGAAAACTTGCAGGCCAGGCAGGCGAGGCCAGCGCATCACTTCTTCATCGGCAGCACCTTGAAGCGGGCGCCAGCCGAACGAGCAGAGATGCGCCTGTCGTACATGGCTTCGCCATAGGCGGCGGGCACGACGAACTCGCCGACATTGGTGGCGCGCACCTTGTAGCTCATCTCCTGCAGCTGCGGACCGATGTCGCCGTAAAACACCACCCGGTCTTCGCGCACATCGGCGTAGCTCACAGGCCAGTCGCCATGCCCGCCCAGGCGGCGCTGCCACATCGGCGCGTCAGCGGCGCTGCCGCCGCTGCTGCTGGCATTGGCCTGCGGGCTGCCTTCGGGCGCGTCGCTGACGGCCTGCAGCACCGGCTCCAGCCCGCCGGGCAGCACATCCACCAGCGCCACGCTGGCCACCGATTTCTGGTTCAGGCTGCGCACACGCACGCGCACAAACACCTCCTGGCCCAAAGTGGCCTCGGTGATGACCTTGCCCGCCGCGTCCAGCACCTCGTGGAACACTTCCATGCCCTGATTGGCCGCCGTCTCGGGCAGGCCGCGCTCGTAGCCCTGCTCGGCCCAGGAGTAGTACAGCGGAAAATCGCCCGCATTGCTCAGGCGCAGTTTGGCCGTGCTGACCGGCACGCCCGCGCTGGCCAGCGGCGTCAACGGCCCCAGCGCCAGCGCCGTGGCTTGGCCCTGCCGGTCAAAGGCACTGACGCTGAGCTTGCCCTTGACGTTCTCGCTGACGGCGTTGTAGTAGGCGTCGATGGCCAGCAGCATGGAGGCCGAGGACAGGCTGTTGTACCAGCCGTCGCGCAGCATGTCGGCGGTGCGCGTCCACACGGCGGGCGGCAAATCCTTCAGGCGCGCCGGGAAATGCCGGGCCACCAGATGCACCAGCATGCTGTCGTGGATGATGGGGTCGTAGTAATAGTCCCAGGTCGAGCGGCGGGTCTTTTTGGCGGTGCGCTCCAGCAGGTCGGCCCAAGCGGGCTGCAGCAGCTCGTCGGCCACCGCGTCCTGCTTGAGCAACTGGTAGCTGGCGGCCAGATAGACCGCGCCCAAGTCGTCGCGCCAGCCTTTGGGCTGACCAGCGCGCCAGGCTTCGCGCATATTGGCCAGCGCCGAGGGCAGCAGAATGCCCTGGCGCGTCAGCAGGTAAGCCGCTTGGGTGCGGGTACGCCACTGGTACTGGCCGCCGTCGCCGCTGGTCAGCCAGCCTTGCAGATAGGCATTGGCTTTTTTCACCAAGTCTTGCGGCACGCCCAGCTTGCGGTCATTGGCTTCGATCAGCAGGTGCAGCGCATAGACCGTGGCAAATGGGTCGCTGCCGTTGCCCGGCCACAGCGCAAAGCCGCCATCGGCCGTCTGGCGCGGGCGCAACTGCGCCAGGTAACGCTGCAGCGTGGCCTGGGCGATTTTGCGCGGGTCTTTGTCGCCCGCATCCTTGCCGCCATCGCTGCGCCGGGTCAGCGACTGCGCCAGCTCGGCCCGGTTCGACAGCAACACGCTGGGGAAGGTCTGGCTGGTGATCTGCTCGGTGCAGCCGTGCGGATAGGCTTCCAGGTACTGCATCAGGCCGGGGGCAAAAGCCCACGGCGCAGCCGAAATGGACACATCGCTCTTGTGAAAGTTCGGGTAGAAATTGCCCTGCGCCGTCAGGTCGCCCTGCCCCTGAAAGCTGCCCGCCTGCACCAGCGTCACCTTGGGCGAAGCCGGGCGCACGCTGACATCGGTGCTCAGGCGCGTGGTGCTGTTTTTATATTGCGCGACAAACACCACGCTGGCCGAGCCCAGTTCGGCCTGCGCGCCAGCCTTGGCGCGCAGCTGGTAGCGGGCGCTGGACTCGCCTTTTTCATTGACCTTCAATATCTGCTGCGCCTCGCCCACCACTTCCAGCCCGCCGGTGACGTTGAGCGTCAGCGCAATCGGCGCTTCCTTGCCCGAGCCGGTGATGTTGTTGGCCAGGCCGACGCCGACTTCGACCGTGTCGCCGGGCGCCAGCGCCACCGGCACATTGGGCAGGATCACCATGTCGCCGCGCACCGTGGTCTTGACGCTGCGCGCGGCCACCGTGTCGTCGTTCACCGTCACCGCCATCACGCGCAGGCTGCCGTTAAAGCTCTCGGGCACGGTGTAGCTGAAATCCTTGCTGCCGTTCACATCGACCAGACCAGACCAAAACACCACCGGCTTGTCGCGCTTGCGCTTGAACGGGTTCAGGTGCTTGCCCGACTCGCCTTCGCCATCGCCGCCGGGCGCGGCGCCCTGCATCAGCTTTTTGAACTCCGGCAGGATCATGTCCAGCGTCTGCAACGTGCCCACTTCGAGCGCACGCTTCTGGAAAAAGTGTTTCAGCAGGTCCGGCGTCTTGTAGCGCGCCACCTGCAAGATGCCCTCGTCCACCGCAAACACCACGGCGCGGGTCGGCTTGTCGCTGCTCAGGCGCATCTTGACCGCCTGGCCGGGTTTGACCAGCGCGCTGCTGGTCAGCGTGATGTTGGCGCTGCGCCGCGCCAGACTGGTGGCAAAGGGCACGACGCCATAGCTCAGCGGGCTGGTATAGATTTCATCCGAAGCCAGATCGCGCACGAAATGCACGCTGACGTAGCCGCCGCCTTCAAAGCTCTTGGGCAGGGTGATTTTTTGCACCGAGGCAGTCGAATCGGTCTTGAACCAGGCATGGGCATAGACCTTGTCGCGCTCAATCGTGATCAGGCCCGCGCCGACGTAGGGCGCGCGGATGCTGACCTCGATGTCTTCACCCGGATTGAAGTCTTTCTTGTTCAGCGTGAGCTGCAGCTCGGCATTGCGGTCCATGCTGCGGGCCAGATTGGCCGTGCCGGCGACGCTGTACTCCAGGCGGTTCAGCTCCAGCCCCGCAGCGCTGCGCACCACATAGGCGAAGTTGCCGGGCGTCTGCGTGTTCAGCGCCATATTCAAGCCACCAGCGGCAATCGCCAGCGGTTTTTCGTCCAGCAGCACATCCTTGCGGCGCGACTCGTAGCGGTACAGGCCGTTGTTTTGCTTGATCAGCACCGACAGCGATTTGCTCTCCACCCGCTGCAGCGTGAGCTTGTCCACCGCCGTCTTTTTGGCGGTCGGATCGATGGCGATAAAACTGGCATGGCGCACGCTGCCCTTGCTGATGTAGCCGGTGTCGCCATCGGCCTTGACGCCGATCAGGTAGTCTAGGTCGCTGACCAGACTTTGCGCTTCAGCCGAGACGCTGCGCCCGCCCTCGGGCTCAAAGGCGCGCACCAGCACATGGGCCTGGTAAGTGGCCGCCGCAAAGCGCTCCAGCCGCAAATCAAAACCCGCATTGCCCTTCTCGTCGGTCTGCACCTTGCCGAGTTCGTCGGTCTGCTTGTCCTTGGCGCGCTGCGGATCGTAAAAGCTGTAGTCCGGGTGGCCGCGAAAGCTCGGATAAGCGGGCGTCAAAGTCAGCACGCCTTCCACCTGGCGCTGGGGCGCGGGCGTGCCGAACAGGTTTTGCACGTTGATGGCGGCTTTCAAATCCTTGGGTTTGACCCAGCCTTCGAGCGCCTCGGCGCTCAGGCGGGCCGTGACCTTGCTGCGATCCGGCATGAATTCCTGCACCTTGACCGTCGTCGAGCCCAGCAGCAACGGCGGCGCCTCGGGCGCGTCCGGCGCGCCGGTGCGCGGCAGGTACAGGTTGACGCTGTAGCTGCCAGTCGGCGAACTTTCCTGCGTCGTGTGCTGCAGTTCGGCGGCGCCGCCCGGCCCGAGGCGCAGGGTTTCGCGGCGCACGCTCAGGCCACGCGGGTCGGTGATTTCCAGCTCCACCGGCATGTCTTTCAGCGACACGCCCCAGTTGCCCGCCTTGACCACCATCGCCAGATTCAGCGTGTCGCCGGGCCGGTAAATGCCCCGGTCGCTGAACACATAGGCCGTCATCTGGTTCGGCACCCCGGCGCTGCGCAGGCCGCCCACGTCAAAGCGCGACAGGTCCAGGCTGCGGTCAGTCTTGTTGAAGGGCAAAAAGCTCAGGTCGCCCGCCTTGCGCACGACCAGCACGGCGGGCAGCTTTTCGCGCTGGTAGGCCGCCAGATTGGGCAGCGACACCCGGCCACTGGCATCGGTCATCTGCGACAACAGCACCGCCCCGTTGCGGCCCCAGACTTCGACGCTGGCCCCGGCCACCGGCTGGCCGTCGGCAATGCTTTGCACGAACACATCGCGCGTGCCGTCCAGCCCCTTTTTGGCGACGATGCCCAGATCGGTCACCAACACCAGACGCTTGTCGGTCTTGAGCAGGGCTTTGGCCAGCTCTTCGGGGTCCACCTCGCCATTGGCGCTGGCATCGCCTTCTTCACCTTCACCCTCGTTGTTGTAGC
>Ga0302273_1000676_pt1 | contig 15029 bp, 10 predicted proteins | sample III_Bog_N1_3_FD_198774 | JGI IMG/M metagenome (GOLD analysis project Ga0302273, IMG submission 198774) | Peat permafrost microbial communities from Stordalen Mire near Abisko, Sweden - III_Bog_N1_3 | ecosystem: Environmental > Terrestrial > Soil > Wetlands > Peat | place: Sweden: Abisko... | reverse complement strand
TTCATATCACAGTCAGACCACGAATAGCAATTTCCACACAACATGATCAATATTAATGCCATCAATTTTTGCATACATTACTCCAGTCTCATTTTGTTTTTGTTTTGATATCGGTACCACTTTAGTCGCCCCGCCGCAGGCGTGAACCTAACGGTGCCTGTTCACCTAGTCGCGCACATCGGCACAACAACGAGGTGCGATCTAGGTGGAACGGCGGTGTTAGCTTGGTCCCCGCTTCAGCGGGGATCCAATATTTATTCTCAGACCTGTTGAATTTATTCTATCCGTTCATATGAGTATGAACCTTTAATGTTTCGATTAAGATAAGCTCCAACGGATGGTGCATTTAGAAGACCATCAAAATCACCTCTCGAAACATTTTTATATACATACAGAGAACCATTGAGAAAGCGAACGTGTAGCTCCTGTATTTCATCAGCGTACCCAACTCGAGCGATATTAGAGGATGAAACGTCGATCATTTCAGGTGAGCTCATATTTTCTCCTTATAGTGATTGATTGCGCCAGACGGACACTAGCTGATTGTACATGTCAATGGAGGGAATCTTTTCTTCCATCCATTTTTCTGAAACTTTTGGATCAGAGCCTTTCGGGGCATTTTTAAGCTTGAAAAATTGTACGCGTGAAGGAAGCTTTACTGCTTCTCCAGAAACAATACATTCACCAGTACGCAAACTCGGGAGTAAGTCTGATATCATTTGAAGTTCGTCTTGAATTGCAGACTTAACATGGGACCTATCTTGTGAATTATTCATACGTAAAGCAATAATTGTCCCGCATTGACTTAATACTGTTGAATCCAGTTCTGACGGTCTCTGAGAAATCAATGAGATTCCTACGCCGTACTTCCGTCCCTCTTTGGATATCGTTTGAACTGCGCGAGACGCAATCGTAATTTCATCTTTTTTTAGGTAGTTATGAGCTTCTTCAAGCACAATTAACAACGGCTGTTCTTTGCCGCCAATTTTCAATCCTTGCCCCCAAAATAGCGCATCGTAAATTATTTTAATAAGAGTGCCCGCAATAGATGGCATTATTTCTGAAGGAATTCCTGATAAATCCAATATCGTAACAGGAGTATCACTTCCAATCCAATCGAATAGAAGATTCCCTAGATCATTTTTTACTTTGCCGGCTGCATCGGGGGCGTAGTCACCTGGAGAAAATAGGAATGAAAAAGTGGAATCCCTTAGTTTTGTTCTTACGCTATCGAGAAAACCCAGGATGCCTTTGGCTTGATGATTTAAAAATGGGGCTCCTCCTCCAGGGCTAGGTGGAGGATACTCATTTGATGTAAGTGTTTCTGCACTTCCTGATATAGTCACAGGAAGTACTGTTTCTGGCTTTCTATTTTCTTTGAATGTTCTTCGCTCAAAATCATCGAGCTCAAACCATAAATTACGAATGTTGTATGGTATCGGTGTATCTGCAGATATTAGCTCGGCTGGAATGGGAATTTCGTTTTGGCAAGCAGAATCACGCTTTGCTGAGCAGATTTTCTCACGGAAGTAGTCTTTGTTTTGATCGCTCAGATTTCCCGAAAACACTTCAATAAACTCACTGAATGGCAATGCCCAATACGGCACATATAATTCAACTTCATTCTTTTCAGTGTTTGATCGGATTTTATATACAGTAGCTTTGTCGCCAAGAACGCTATTATATTCGCCATGAGGATCAATAACTAGAACACGCGAGCTTTTGTATCCCTTGTTTGCAATGGCAGATAGAATAACTCCAACTGCATTAGATTTTCCACTCCCAGTAGAGCCTAGGATTGCGCTGTGCCTTGACACAAATTTATTGACATCAAGTTTGGCACTAAGGCTTTCTGATGCAGCTATATTTCCAATATCGATCGTGGATTCCGAATCTTTGACGCCGTATACAATATCTAAATCCTGTATCGTGACTATGTGAACAGAATCGCCAGTCGTTGGTGACTGAGATACGCCACGAGAGAATTTATTGCCAAGCTGTTCTCCAACTAGAACAAGGCTTAAAAACTGCCGATTCTTTTCATCAAGAGTACCTTCAGAAGCATCCGCCCTTAGATTCTCTGGAATAGCGGCCGCGCCAATTTGTGATACAATCCCGTATAGTGTTGCGTATCCCAGAGGGATTTTCAAAAATGAACCAATTTGCCCAATTCTATAAACGATGCCATCAATGATTGGCATGTTCGATTTGACCGTTTCGGCCAGTTGAACGGTAATAGTATTTCCGCTAACACTAATAACTTCGCCAATGTATGTATCGATGTTTTTCATTTATTGTCTTCTGCCTCAAACACCATCATGGACTTTAAAAATTCGACGAAAAACTTAAAATCATTTAATCTAAATTCGCCTCTTCCGGTCCATACTTCGTTACTTTGGAACGTCTTATTTTTCTCTTTGCAATCGTCCTGAGCGGCATCTTCATCGAAGTATGAACTAATGATGATGGAATCATCAGGATCAGGTTCGCGTTGGAGTTTCCAGTCACCAAACTTGCAGCCAATAATCGCAGAGCGCATGCCGATAACAGTCAATTTTCTTTGTGTAAATGCCAATCTAGCCAATTCGGATTCGTCTGCTATTGAATACTTTGGCGCATTTCCATCCCACATCTTATCGTATATGAAAGCATAAACGTGAGCACTTATGTTTGACTTTAATGCGCTCATTATTCGTTCATTTATGTGGTAGTCGCCGAATGAGTATCCGCAGGTAATCAGAACGGAATCAGGCTGCTTTAGGAAATTGCTTAAACGATCTCCAAGAGCCACATAAGGCTGTTTTCGTGTTTGATCATATTTTAATGCTGACGGGTAAATTAATATATCTTCTGTATCCGAATCTTTTCGCCATACTCGATTATTGTTATCATCAAGATGCCATCCGAGTGAGCCGTGGATCTTCCATAACTTTGTCTGTTTAGGAAGGTGTTTCATATCTTCCACTGCTTCAGCATCAAAGAACGGCTTATATGCGCCTGTAAATCCGTCAAAGTATGCAATTCCACAGTATTCTAGGGCGATTTCGAACAGATAATCATAGTTTGTGGTGAAGATTTCAATCGGGAATTTTTTATCAGCTCGTTTTATCCATTCTGCAAATTCTGAATGAATAGTATCTGCTGGGGATTTTTCGATTTCAGCATGAATACTGACTGCTTGTTGAATTTCAGATTTAAGCTTTGATTTCAGCGTTTCAAACTCACTGACATTTAATCCATTTAGAACTCCGCCGCCAAGAACTTGAATCTTTCTTTCAAGCGACGATAATATCGTTTCTATCGTGCAGAAATCTTTTCCTTTTTCGATTTCAGCGCGAATTTCAGCGAGAGCGTCTTTGAATTTCGGATTTATTGATAAAGTTTCGGTGATTTGCCTTGTCATTTCACCGATTGCAGGAATTGCGATTGAATCCTTATTCTTTTTTGCGAGAGATGATCCTGCACCAAATAAAAATCCAATGCGTTTCTTGTCTGATACGAGAAGCTGTTGGAGCCCTCTTACGTATTCCATCGGATCATGTGTTTTATTCATACATTTCTCGCGTTATAGTTAATGAGGCGACTTGTTAATAAATCAAAATTCGCAGGTATGAAAAATCGCTAACCCACCATCAACCCTACTCTCACTACGTAAACGACCAATTCGTCCCGCCCCCACCCTCACAACCCACACCGTTTCTCATCCTGAGCCACCGGCAGGGAATCGATTGGCAAGTACTTGGCAAGGAACGCTCGCTCTTTCGCATCCGCAGTCAGACCATACGTCCGTTTCCCTCGCGCCCAGCGTTGGATGTATTCCAGGGAATAGGTCGTGTCCGGAGGCAGCCATTGGGAGGGGTCTTTGTCTCTTTTGGTGGCGTTGGCGGTAGCGCTTGCGATCACGAGCAGGGAGGTGTCGTTGTAGAAGGCCACGCGTTGCGCTTGGGTCCATTTCCAGGCGCCGGAGCGGTAGGCTTCCGCGACGGGGATCAAGTGGTCGATCTCAAGGGCCTTTGCCGAATCGAAGGTGCGGCCCGTGTAAGGGTCGAGCCAGCGGCCCGTCTTGATGGTGCAGGTTCCCGTCACTGCGGTTTGGCTTCTGGCTGCCAGGATCTCGGCACGGGTGTTCCTGCAGTCGTGGTCGGAATCGATCCAATCGCCAAAGAGGGCTTTCCGGATGCTCTCCGAATACTTCCGGCAGCTCGTGTTGGCGGCTTTTGCCACATTCCCGTCGCATGCCTCGAACGGTAACGAGGCTGCCATCATGCACCACAGGAGGTGCATCCAAGGCAATCGGGGAGCCATGTGTCAAGAATAGTTCTGCAAACATTCGTTCCGCGACCCCGCGCACGCTTGGCGAGCACTTTTTTGGGTCTCGATCATGCTCCAGAGTGTCTCGGAGACTCTCCCGAGTGTCCTGGTTGCGCTCCCGTGTGCATCCCGGACACGGCAGAGCCTTCCCGCCACACTCAGGAGTGTCATCCCAACATGGCAGAGTGTCGCGACCATGCTTCCCAGTGCCACGCACCCACTACGGAGCGTCTTTGGCATGCTCTTGAACGTCTCGCAGACGGTCGCGAGTGCTCCCATCACATTCCGGAGTATCCCTGAAAATTCTCCCGGTTGTCTCGGTCACACTCGCGAGTGTCTCGACCACGCTCGGGAGTGTATCAGAGACTCTCCCGAGCGTCTCAATCACTCTCCGGAGTGTTAGGGATGCAGCTGGCGGACTGCACCAGGTGCAGTAAAGTTCCTGCACTGCAGTCGGTTCTGCAGATCGGATCCAGCGATTTCTTCCAGAGACACGTTCTGGCACGCCATTTGTTTTTCTGGTGCCCAGCCGACACCATTCCGGTGCCGGTGTTCCCGCAACAACCTCACAGGAGACAATTCCCATGACCGCACAGAACCTGGTTTCGGCCACCTTGGCCGAGACCACCAAGAACGACATCCTCAAGAAGCTCAACGACATCCGCTCCAAGCTGGACTTCCTGATCACGCTGGACGCGGCACAGGTGCGGTCGCTGTTCAAGGCCGCCAACGGCTACGCCCCCTTCATCGAGAAGGCCTACGCGGTGTCCACGGCTCACCCCGACATCCTGCCTCCCGTCATGGACCTGAGCGAGTTCCAGAAGGACTTTGCCCTGATCCAGGCCCTGACACCCATCCAGGCCCAGGTGAACGAGCTGGCCGAGGGCATCCGCAACACCTTGCTGGCTGCCAACAGCGATGCCATGGCGCAGTCGCTGGAGATCTACGCCGCCGTCAAGCAGCACGCCGACAAGGTTCCGGGCCTGGCGGTAGCCAACAACGACCTGAGCGTGTTCTTCCAGAAGCACAGGGTCGCGACTTCGGCCACCAAGGCCTGATCGCCCGCTTCCGTCTCCACTGTGGTCGGTGGGGACGGCCAGGGAGCCGCCCTCGGGAATCAATCGTTCTTGACGATCCTCTTCTCGAAGGTGCCGCGCTCGGTGACCGCGCGGACCAGGTAGATGCCCGCCTTCAGGCCGTCCAGGGCGAGGGAGGATCCGCCCTGGGCACGGGCAACCCGAGTGCCGCTCATGGTGAAGACTTCGGCCATGTGCAGGGTGTAGCCCTGGGCCAGCGAGAGCCGACCGGCCGTGGCGTCGAAGCGGATCGGGTTGGCGGCGGTGGTCTCCCGGAGGCGGACCGCGACGGTGCCTGAAGAGGAGCTGCCGTCGCCTTGGACCGCGACCAGCGAGGTCTTGTAGTTGGTGACGGCGGCCTTGAGCGCGGTGTTCACCAGCGAGGCGGTGTCGTCGGCCGCGTCGTTGAAGGTCCACTTGAAGTCGCCGCCACCCATGCGCCCGGCAAGGCTCGTGACCTTGGCCACGACCACCGACGGGCTGTCGGCCACGTAGCTGTACATCGTCTTCGGGTCGGTGTCGAAGTTGTTGTAGGTGTTGGCGCCCAGGGAGGACTTGACGGTGGACGGCACCGTCTCGTTGCGGCTCTTGGCCACGTAGGCGTCGAAGTCCACGGTGGAGTTGGGGTAGGCGGCGTCGCCGTAGGGCACGAAGCGCCCCGCCCCGACGATGCTGTTGTTGTACGCCTTGATGCTGCCGCCGACCTCGTTCGAGAAGCTGGCCATGTTCTTGTCGTTGGCCTTGGTCGCCTCGTTCCAGAGGTCCGATCCCTGCATCGAGACCATCATCGGGTGCTTGCAGTTGCGGAACACATTGGCTTCCACAAAGAGCGAGGAGCTGTCGGTGGAGCCCGCCCCGTACTTGGCGTTGCCGTCGTAGTAGTTGTTGTAGATGTGGGCCGAGAAGAAGCGCACGCGGGGATGGCGCGAGTCGGAGTGGTCGAACCAGTTGTGGTGGTAGGTGATGACGTAGCCGGTGTCGGTGTTCTCCTTGAGGCCCAGCAGGCTGGACTTGCCGTTGTCCCAGAAGTGGTTGTAGGAGAGGGTCACGCCGGTGGAGAGCTTGACGTCCAGGGCACCGTCGCCCTTGACCTGGTCGGCGTCCGTGCCGGCGTTGCCGTAGAAGAGGTCGTTGTGGTGGACCCAGATGTGGTCGTTGTCCTGCTGCACGCCGATGTCGTCGCCTGCCGTGCTGCTGACGTTCATCACCCCGACGTTGCGCACCTCGATGTCGGTGCCGCCCTTGATGCGGATGCCCCAGCCGTTGGCCGTTGCGTCGTCGCCCACGCCCTCGAAGGTGATGTGGCTGCCCGCGAGGTTGCCGTTGGAGAGCAGGAGGTCGCCCTGCTGCGAGTAGCTGGGCGTGGAAACCTGTCCCACCATCCGCACGATCAGGGGCCGTGCGTCGGTGCCCTTGGCGAAGGCGTCCAGGATCTTCTGGATGCCGGTGTAGGTGGTGAACTTGGCGGCTGCGGTCTGGACCGGGAAGGAGATGGTGTCCTTGTTCCTCTCGGTGAGGTAGAGGACGACGGCCCCGCTCCTGGGCGTGCCGTCTGCGTTGTAGGCACCGGGAACGTGCCCGCCCGAGAACGCGAAGCCCGCGCGGTCGTGGGCCGCCACGGTCAGGGCCGACGTGGTCGCGGCGGTCTTCTCGGTTCCCGAGACGACCGGGACCACCTTGAGGGTGTAGCTGCCCGCCGCAAGCCCCAGGGCGTCGGCGCGCCAGTAGGTGCCGTAGCTGCGGACCAGGTAGCTGTCGAGCTTGCGCTCGGAGAGGCCCTGGCCAGCGACGTACACGTTGTAGCTGTCGGCCTTGCCGGAGACGGTCCATTCCACATGGGCGGCTTCCAGCCAGCCCGCCGCGTTCTTGATGGTGACGGTCTGGGCCTGGAGCGCCACGGCGCCCATCAGCAGTCCGGCGAAAGCAGATCGTGTGTTCATGTCGCGAATCTATGGCGGGGGTGCCAAGCACACGGGACAGGCCCGGACGCAACCGTTGAAGCCAGGTCAACGGTTGCGACGCGGCCGCGTCAGTTCTTGACGATGGTCTTCTCAAAGGCGCCGCGGTCGGTGACCACGCGGGCCAGGTAGACGCCGGACTTGAGGCCCGAGAGCGGGACGGGACGGTCGCCGCTGGAGAGCAGGACGCGGGAGCCGCCCACCGTGAAGACTTCGGCCGAGCGCAGCACATGGCCCGGAGCCGTCGTGAGGAGGCGGGAGGAGGCGTCGAGGCGGATGGGATTGGCATTTGCGAGGGCGCGGTCCTGGACCGAGACGGTGGGAGCCGTGCCTTCGCCCTGCACGTAGACGAGGCTGGTCTTGTAGCCCACGATGGCGGCCTTGAGCGGGGCGTTGACCACGGCCAGGGTGTCGTCGGCGGTGGTGAAGGTCCACTTGAAGTCGCCGCCGTTCATGCGTCCGGAGTAGGCGATGACCTTGGTCTTGGCGACCTCGGGTGCGTCGGCGACGTAGCTGTACATCACGCTGGGATCGGTGTCGAAGTTGTTGTGGACGTTGGCGCCCGAGAAGGACTTCACGGTGGCGGGCATCTTCTCGTCGCGGCTCTTGGCCACGTAGGCGTCGAAGTCCACGGTGGAGTTGGGGTACTTGGTGTCGCCGTAGGCTACGAAACGGGTCTGGCCTTCCATGGTGTTGTTGAAGGCCTTGATGCTGCCGCCGGCCTCGCCCGAGAAGGTGCCCATGTTCGTGGGGTCGTTGGCGCCCTTGAGCTCGTTCCACACGTCGCTGCCCTGCAGGGAGGTGAGCATGGGGTGCTTGCAGTTGCGGAAGTAGTTGCCTTCCAGGAAGAGCGACGAGCCCAGGGTGGAACCGGCGCCGTACTTGTCGTTGCCGTCGTAGTAGTTGTTGTAGATGTGGGCCGAGTAGAAGCGCACGCGGGGGTGGCGCGAGTCGGAGTGGTCGAACCAGTTGTGGTGGTAGTTGATGTAGAGCCCGGTGGTGGTGTTCTCGGAAAGGCCCAGCAGGCTGGACTTGCCGTTGTCCCAGAAGTGGTCGTAGGAGATGGTGACGTAGGTGGACTTCTTGACGTCCATGGCGCCGTCGCCCTTGACCTGGTCGGCGTCCGAGCCTGCGTCGCCGTAGAAGTGGTCGTTGTGGTGGACCCAGACGTGGTCGTTGTCCTGCTGCAGGCCGATGTCGTCGCCCGCGGTGCTGTTGACGTTCATCACGCCGATGTTGCGCACCTCGACGTTGGTGGCGCCCTTGATGCGCACGCCCCAGCCGTCGGCCAAGGCGTCCTCGCCCACGCCTTCCAGCGTGATGTGGCCGGTGGCCAGGTTGGCGTTCTCGATGACCAAGTCGCCGCCGTCCAACACGGCCGCGTCCTTCACCTGCCCGATCATGCGGATGATCAGCGGGCGGCTGTCCAGGCCCTTCTTGAAGCCGTACAGGATGTTCTGGATGCCGGTGTAGGTGGTGGTGGTGCCCTTGCTGCTGGTGATCACGGGCAGCGAGACGGTGTCCTTGCTCTTGTCGGTGAGGTAGACGATCACGGCGCCGGTCATGGGCGTGCCGTCGAGGTTGTAGGCGCCGGGGATGTGCCCGCCCGAGAAGGCGAAGCCCGCGCGGTCGTGGGCCGAGACGGTCAGGGCGGCCGTGGTGGCGGCGGTGCCTTCCTTGCCAGCGACCACGGGAACCACCTTGAGGGTGTAGCTTCCGGCCTTGAGCCCCAGGGCGTCGGCGCGCCACGTGGAGCCGTAGCTGCGGATCAGCTTGGTGTCGAGCTGCTGGGCGGTGCCGCCGGCCGGGGCTACGTAGACGTTGTAGCTGTCGGCCTTGCCGGAAACGGTCCATTCCACGTGGGCGGCCTCGAACCAGCCGCCGGAGCTCTTGATGGTGACGGTCTGGGCCTGGAGGGCGATGGCCCCCGCAAGCAAGCCGACGAGAGATAGACGTGTGTTCATGGCTTGGTCCTCGTGATCCGGTTGGGTCGACGGTTCCCTGTGCGAAGGGCTGCGCCGAGTTTCATGGATCGAATCTATGGCGGGGTGCCGGGACGGACGGGCCATGCCAGCCAGCAAGCGTTGAAGTCGAGTCAATCCCACCGCTTCGCCGTGAACCGACATTGTCTCCCAGCCGCTTTCGGCGGCAGGACCTTGCGAGTCCTTTAGGGCGAGCCCAGCAAACGACGAGACGTCACACAGCACTACCATGCCTTGGTGGCCTCCTTGGGATAGGTTTGCTCCCCCGCGCGCCATCGGCCGCACCTCGGATGGCGTGCGTTTTTTCAACAGCAATCCGCGAAGTTGGCGGCAAGACCCGGGATCGCGACGCGACGGAAGACCGTGGCCGATAGATTGCCAGGGGAAAGGCTGCCGCGCCCGAACGGGGCGGATGGCCGCGATGGGGATTCTCTGACGAAAGGTGACAAGCCATGTTGCACTGCAAATCGGGCCTTTGCGCCGCTGTGGCGGCAGCGGCCATGGCGCTGACCCCGCACACCCACGCTGCCGACGATGCCTGTACGGTGACCTCTTCCCTGAGCGGCGGGACGACCTACACGACGGACGGCATCGGGGCGGTGACCGGCGGTTACGACTACGAGCTGTGGCACGACGGCGCCGGTTCCATGAAGATGACGGTGTACGGCAAGGGGGCGGCCTTCAAGGCCGACTGGAACAACGCCGGTGACTTCCTGGCCCGCGTGGGCCTGAAGTGGAACTCGACCCAGACCTTCGACAAGTACGGCAACATCATCGCCGACTACTCCTTCACCAAGACCGGCAGCGGCGGCGGCTACTCCTTCATCGGCATCTACGGATGGTCGAAGGACCCGCTGGTGGAGTACTACATCGTCGAGGACTGGTTCGGCAACAGTCCTCCCACGGGCGGCGGCACGCTGCAAGGATCCTTCGACATCGACGGCGGAACCTACAAGGTCTACAAGTTCCAGCGCGTGAACAAACCCTCCATCATCGGCAACACGACCTTCTGGCAGTTCTTCAGCGTGCGCCAGAAGGCACGGCAGTGCGGGCACATCTCCATCTCGGAGCATTTCAAGAAGTGGGCCAGCATGGGCCTGACGATGGGGAAGATGTACGAGTCCAAGATCCTGGTCGAAGCTGGCGGCGGCGTCGGAACCTTCGACCTCAAGTACGCGACCATGCAGGCCAACGCGCCCTCCGTCGCCATCGACGCCCCGCAGGCCACCTTGCACGGAACCGCCGTGACCCTGGGCAACGGCCGCAGCGGCATCGTCTCGCTGGTCTCGCTCAACGGCACCGTGTTGCGCTCCGTGCACCAGGATGCCGCCGCACCGGCGCTCATCCCCACCGGGGACTTGGCCAAAGGACTTTACCTGTTGCGCTTCCAAGGCGGCGTTGGCGCTCCGGAGGTCCGCAAGCTGCTGCTGGAGTGACGGGCAAGCTTGCGCAGCACCCCGGAATATCCGACAATCGTCTCAGTCAACCGCACTGAGGAGCTGAGCATGAAAACCCGCATTTCCGATTTGAGCGTAGGAACCCGCCTGGGAGCAGGCTTTGGCCTGGTCCTGCTGTTTCTGCTGGCCTTGGTCCTGTTCTGCTTCCGCTACTTGGGAGTCCTGGAACGCGCCAACGCAGATCACCACGACCATGCCCAAGACGTCGAGATGGTCGCCCGCATCTCCTTCATCGGGGAACGGGCCGACCAGGTGGTGGCCCGAGCCATCATCACGGGGGACGCAGCCGAAGCCAAGCGCAACTGGCCTGGGGTCAAGGCCCTCTGCCAGGGCCGTGTGGACACACTGGACACCATCGTGACCAGCGAGAAGGACAAGGCCAGCGCCACCGTGGTGCGCCATGAGTTCGACGGCTTCATCCACATCTTCGAGGATTCCCTGCTGACAGGCCTGGAAAGCGGCTCGCTAACGCACGAGCGGCAGATCGCGCTCAAGAAGAAGATGGACGGACACCTCAAGGCGCTCAAGGATCCCGTGCGCGCCATCCGCACCTCCTTGGGCGAGGGCATGGAGCTCTCGCAGGCGCAGTTCCAGGCGGCCCTGCACGCGATGAAGGCCTGGATGACCGGCTTGGCTTTGGCAGCGCTGGCGCTGGGGGCCGCACTGGCCTTTTTCCTGACCTCCTCGATCGTGTCGCGGCTGAGGCGGCTGACGCAGATCGCCCAGGAAGTGGCCCAAGGCAAGGTCGAGCACACCCTGGAGCGCGGCAGCCAAGACGAGATCGGACAGCTCTTCGACGCCTTTGCCGCCATGATCGAATACCTCACCCATGCAGCCCAGACCGCAAGCCTGCTGGCCCAAGGGGATCTCCGCACCAGCGTGAACCCCCACTCGCCGCAGGATCACCTCAATGTCAACTTCGCCCAGATGCTGAAGCGCTGGCGCGAGGATGTCGAGACCCTCCAGTCCAACTCGCACGCCATGGCAGGGGCCGCCGAGGAGATGTCCAGCGTGGGGAGCCAGCTGGCCTCCCATGCCGAGGGGTCGGCCCGCCAATCCCAGCAGATGGCCGAGATGACACGCAGTCTGAGCCAGAGCATCCACCAAGTGGCGGCCGGGGCCGAAGAGATGTCTGCGGGCATCCGAGGGGTGGCCGACAATTCCGCCCAGACCGCGCACCGCGCCAACATGGCCGTGGAAGCCGTCCAGAGGGCCGATGTCTCGGTGGCCCGCTTAGGGGAGGCCAGCAGTCAAGTGGGGCAGGTGGTCGGGGTGATCAACACCATCGCGGAACAGACCAAGCTGCTGGCCCTGAACGCCACCATCGAGGCAGCACGGGCAGGCGAAGCGGGCAAGGGCTTTGCCGTGGTGGCCATCGAGGTGAAGGACCTGGCCAAGAAGACGGCCGAGGCGACCAGCGAGATCTCGGGCATGATCGCAGCCATCCGTCAGGAGATCGACCAGGCCATCGCCTCGATCTCAGGCGTGGGAGTGGTGGTGGACGAGATCGCCGGGCTGTCCCAGAGCATCGCCGGAGCCATCCGCGAGCAGTCGGCCGCCACCGAGGAGATCGTCCGGAGCGTGAACGAAGGTTCGCGCGACCTCGGCCAGATCTCCAGCGTTGTAGAAAGCGCTGCCCTAGCCTCCCGCGAGATCTCCTCCGCCGCCACCATGCTGAACAGCTCCACCGGGGAACTGTCCCACATGGCCAGCGAACTGCGGGACGTCACCCAGCACTTCAAGCGCTGACCTCCGCGTCCTGCGGGGTGGGCTTTTTCATGGGAGCCGAAATGACGGAAAATGTCAAACACGACGCCGCGAAGCCGGAATCGCCTGCATGGGGCCTCGGACCGTCGGGTGGGGATAGAGGAACGGCTCAACGGAGAGAATCCCGAATGGCACGAGACCAGCTCGTGCTGCGGGGCGTCCAAGGTGGGGGCGTGCTGAATCTTGCCATGGTGTACTATCCTTATCCCCAAAGGAGCTGCCATGCCGGAAATCTCTCGATTCTATGGGATCGTGATCAAAATCTTCTTCGGAGACCACCCACCTCCGCACTTCCATGCCGTCTATGGCGAGTTCCTTGCGCTGTTTGACATGGAGACCTTGGTGATGATCGAAGGAGATCTTCCGGCAAGAGCCAAGGGAATGGTCGAAGTTTGGGCTCGCCTTCACCAGCCCGAGCTGCTGCGCATGTGGAAGGAGCAGCGGTTCCACAAGTTGGCGCCGCTGGAGTGAGCATGGACACACCGAGAATCCGCTCCGTCCAAGCCATTCCTCCGACAATCCTCTTGGTAGAGTTCCAAAACGATCAGTGGCGCCGCTATGACATCGCCCCGCTACTGAGTCTTCCGGCCTTTGAATCCTTGCGGAATCAGGCCTTGTTCACCTCCGTGTACGCAGACCGAGGCGGTTACGGAGTGATCTGGAACGACGAAGTCGATCTGGCTGAATATGAACTTTGGCACAAAGGAATTCCAATGCCACCTCCCGATCCGGGATTGCTGATGGCGGCGGAGCCGGACAAGACCGAATAGACCAGCTCGTGCTGTGAGGCTTCCAAGATGGGGGGTGCTGAGATGCGCCAGCCATGTGAAGGGCCGCGCCGCAGGCGCGGGTGCCCGACAGGCACCGAGGGCGAAGGCCCGAGCCCGCAACACGGCGGCCCCCGCGTTTGCGGGGGGAGGCGCCCTATGCCTTGTGGTTGCGCATCAGGTCCAGCGTGAGCGGGTGCTCCGGATCGGGCTTTGGGTTGCGGGGCAGCACCTGGTGCGGCGTGTGGCCGAAGGGCAGGAAGCGCTCGGCCCGGCGGGCCTCCGCTTCCCACGAGTTGACCGGCAGCGTCTCGTAGGCGCGACCGCCCGGATGGGCCACGTGGTAGGTGCATCCCGACACGGCACGACCGGCCCATTCGTCGAACACGTCAAAGACCAACGGCACCTGCGGGGAGATGGTCGGGTGCAGGCTGCTGGGAGCCGACCACGCGCGGAAGCGCACCCCGGCCACCGTCTCGCCGTTGGTTCCGGTGGGAGCCATGGGCATGCGCAGGCCATTGCACAGCACGCTGTAGCGGCCTTCGGCGCCGTTCTTCACCAGCACCTGCACGCGCTCCACGGTGGAGTCCACGTAGCGGGCCGTGCCGCCGCCGCCCGACTCCTCGCCCAGCACGTGCCAGGGTTCCAGCGCCTGGCGCAGCTCGATGTGCGTGTCCTTGAGCTGGAACTCGCCCAGCTTGGGGAAGCGGAACTCATGGTGCGGCCGGAACCAGTCGGCCTCGAAGCGGATGCCGTCCTGGTTGAGTTCCGAGACCACATCGGCCAGGTCTTCCCACAACAGGCGCGGCAGGGCGTAGCGGTCCTGCAGGGCCGTGCCGTGGCGCGGTGGCTTGATGAGGTAGGGCTTCTCCCAGAAGCGGGCCACCTGGGCCCGGATGAACAGCTGCTGCACCAACGACATCTGCGGGTGCGGCGGCATCTCGAAGCCGCGCAGCTCCAAGAGGCCCAACCGTCCGGTGCTGGAGTCGGGGTTGTAGAGCTTGTCGATGCAGAACTCGGCGCGGTGGGTGTTGCCGCTGACGTCGATGAGCAGGTTGCGGAACACCCGGTCCACCAGCCACGGGGGGCAGTAGCCTTCCTCGGGGATCTCGCGCAGCGCCGTTTCCAGCTGGCGCACGGCGTCGTGGCGGGCCTCGTCCAGGCGCGGCGCCTGGCTGGTGGGCCCCACGAAGAGCCCCGAGAACACGTACGAAAGGGACGGGTGCGCCAGCCACGACAGGATCATGCTGCGCAGCACGTCGGGGCGGCGCAGGAAGGGCGAGTCGGACGGGTCGGCGGCGCCCATCACCACGTGGTTGCCGCCGCCGGTGCCGGTGTGGCGACCGTCGGTCAGGAACTTCTCGGCGCGCAGGCCCGTCTGGCGGGCCTCCTCGTAGAGGGTCTCGGTGTTGTGGACGGTTTCTGTCCAACTGCCCGAAGGATGGATGTTGACCTCGATCACGCCCGGGTCGGGAGTGATGGCGAAGGTCTGCAGGCGGTGGTCGCGGGGGGCGGGGTAGCCTTCCAGCACCACCTTGATGTCGGTCTCCTTGACGGCGGCCTCCACCGAGCCGATCAGGTCCAGCCAATCCTCCAGGCGGGGGATGGGAGGCAGGAAGACGTGCACCTGGCCGTCGCGGGGCTCGACGCACAGCGCCGTGCGCACCAGATCCTTGGCCGGGGCGTCGGGCCAGGCGGGCACCCGCATCGG
>Ga0302273_1000675_pt1 | contig 15040 bp, 14 predicted proteins | sample III_Bog_N1_3_FD_198774 | JGI IMG/M metagenome (GOLD analysis project Ga0302273, IMG submission 198774) | Peat permafrost microbial communities from Stordalen Mire near Abisko, Sweden - III_Bog_N1_3 | ecosystem: Environmental > Terrestrial > Soil > Wetlands > Peat | place: Sweden: Abisko... | reverse complement strand
CCAACTTCGATACAGCCACTACAGCCCCCCTCGCGGGCATCCTGAAGCGATTTTCCTTGGCGAAGTAATTCAAGAATATAAATATCCGGATTAAAAACCGACGGGTAGCCGTGTCCCTGCCGGATCACACGAGTGGCGGCATGAAGAAACTGATCCGGAGTTTTGGCACTGATGTGAACCGAGCTTCCAGGCTGCAAAATATGCAATTCTTCAACCACTTCGAGCATCAGGTACGAAACTTCGCTGGTTCCGTCGCTTCCATCGCTTTTAACGCCACCTATGTTGATGTTGGTAAAGTCGTTGTAGGTTCCACTTTCGCGGGCTGTTATTCCAACTTTGGGTGGTGCCGGATGATTGTTGACTTTGATCCAAAAACAGGAAATCAATTCATTAGCTTGCTCACGGGTAAGCGTTCCTTCAGCTATTTCGCGGTAATAAAATGGCGCCAGATGTTGGTCGAAATGACCCGGATTCATGGCATCCCAGCCGTTCAGTTCGGTAATAGTTCCGAGATGAACAAACCAATACATTTGGATGGCTTCCCAGAAATTTCGGGGAGCATTGGCCGGAACCCATCGGCAAACTTCGGCAATTTTCAGAAGTTCGGCTTTCCTTTGCTGATCAGTTTCAAGAGTAGCAAGTTCTTCGGCAAGCGTGGCATGACGTTCGGCAAAAAGGATAACCGCGTCGCACGAGATGTCCATGGCTTTCCACTCGTCAGCTTTATCCGTAGCCTCCGGATCGTTGAGATAATCGAGCGCCAATAAATTAGCGGTAATTTCGCGTTTGTAATCCAGCATACCTTTTCGGTAGATTTTCCCATCGAGCGCGGTATGTCCGGGAGCGCGCTGCTCCATAAATTCGGTAAACATGCCGGCTTCGTAAGCTAGCCTCCATTCATCAGGAACATGGCTAAAGATTCGTTCGCGCTGGGTTTTTCCAGCCCAATATGGAATTACTTCGCTTGCATAAGTATCAATATCTTCCTGACTAATCGTATAACGCTGTAATTCACGGGTATTCAAAACATTTAAATCATCCACACTGTGGCAGGTCAATTCAGGAAAGGTAGGTACCGATTTTGGTTTTGGACCGCGTTCACCCACAATCAATTCGCCTTCACCCATATAGATCGTCTTTTTTTTACAAAAATCGAGGAAATTGGCAGCACGGAGTACCGGCACCGAAAGCTTTCCGTAGTTTTCGCGGTAAAAAGCGGTTTCGTGCAAGGCACGTTCAATCGATAACGTTGGATTGGTTTCGACACTCAATTTCCGAAGTTTTTGAATGCGTTCGTTCATTCCAGGATTCATTGGATTATTTTTTGGCTGATCAAAGTTGCTCTCGCTTGCAGCCTGCCGCTCAGGAGTTTCGGCATGAAGAATTATTTTTTCGAACATGGGTTCTGGAATTATGAATTATAAATGTTGAGTTATGAATGAATCTCAAAACTTCTTACTAAAATGAGGAAAGAGGAAAGAACAACAAGAAAAATATACAAAAATCAGGACATAAATTTTCCAAATGACTTTTTCCTTATTCCCTGCCCGCCAAGGCTTGTCAGGCGGGCCTTTTCCTTGGGCTTTAGTTGTAGAACATCAGGCAATTGAATAATCGCCGGTAGGTTTTAACGAGTGTTGATCTGAAAGTGGGATCTTCCATCAGACAAAGGTAAAATGAACAAATACAAGCACTTACAAAATTCGAGATTAATCAAGCCCAGCCACGAGTTCCTTCAAAATCAAGGTCATGTTTGGTTCGGCCTTCATTGCAACTTCCTGAACTTCTTCATGCGAAATTTCAACAATCTGACCGGGAACACCACTATCGGTCACAATCGAAATTCCGAAAACAGTCATATCCATGTGACGCGCTACAATAACTTCAGGAACCGTTGACATACCGACGATATCGGCGCCTAAATGTCGGAACATCAGGTATTCGGCAGGTGTTTCGAAGGTTGGTCCCGACACACCAACATAAACGCCTTCTTTCACAGTAATACCGTTTTTCAGTGCAATTGCTTTGGCTTTGTTGCGCAGTTGCAGGTCATACGATTTGCTCATGTCGGGGAAACGAGGCCCAAGTTCATTCAAATTTGTTCCGCGCAAGGGATGTTCGGGAAACATGTTGATGTGGTCAGAAATGATGATCACATCGCCAACCTTGTAATCAGGATTAAGTCCGCCAGAGGCATTTGAAACGAAAAGGGTGTTGATGCCCATCATTTTCATGACACGAACCGGAAAGGTGACTTCTTTCATCGAATAACCTTCGTAATAATGAAACCGGCCTTGCATGGCCAATACATTTTTGCCACCCAGTTTCCCGATAATCAGTTTTCCTGAATGTCCTTCGACCGTTGAGATCGGGAAGTCAGGGATTTCGCTGTATGGAATGGTGAATTCAATTTCGATTTCGTTTACGAGGCCACCAAGACCTGAACCAAGGATAATCGCTGCATCAATTGGCCTTTTTACTTTTTCGCTTATGAAGGTCGCGGTTGCTTTTATTTTCTCTAACATAAGTTATTATTTTGTCGTCGAATTTTTTCCCCTCACTATCAAGGAATTTAATTTTCAGCGGGATATAGAATAAATTTTGCTTTATAACAATCGGCAAATCCATGTCTTTCAGTCGCATGGAGTCTTTTTCGGTGGTAATAATTATTTTATTTTCAGCGGCAAGACCTTCAAATTTTTGCGTTATCTGGTTGATGTTTGCTGTGACAAAGTTATGATGATCGGGATATTTCAGAAGAGTAATATCTTCGGAAAAAGAAGCTAAATAATTGTACAGATGTATCGGATTGTCGATGCCCGTAACCAGCAGAATGCTCAGGTTTAAAAAGCCTAAACGTGGCGTTGGAAAAGCGACGTCGGGGAAAACCGGAACGAGCGGTTCATAAACCATGGTGGTAAAAAACAGGTTTTGGTACGGACGCAGGTAAACATCTTTCATGATGATCCTACGGGTGATTGGCGAAATTTCCTGCGGACATTTGGTATAAATAATCACATTGGCACGGCGCATCTGCCATTTCGATTCGCGCAAACGGCCAACGGGCATCAGCTGGTCTTTATCAATGGGCCGGTTAAAATCGATGAGTAAAATGTTGATTCCGGCGCTGACGCTACGGTGCTGAAAAGCATCGTCGAGCAAAATAACATCGGGCAGAAGCTCAGGTGCCTGTTTTTGGATTTTCTTGATCGCATGAACTCTTTTTTCGTCCACAATTACCTGAGCATCATGGAATTTTGTTTTGATTTGCAAAGGTTCGTCGCCAATTGCCGAAGCCAACGAGTTGACTTCAACTTCCTGATAACCTTTTGTTTTCCGTTTGTATCCCCGACTAATAGTTGTAATGATAAATTGTTTTCGAAGGAGTTCAACCAAATATTCGGTATGTGGAGTTTTTCCGGTTCCTCCAACGGTAATGTTGCCAATCGAAATAACTGGTATTTCAAATTCGGTTGATTGAAACACTTTATAGTCGTACAAAAAATTCCGTATCGAAATAATTAATCCGTAAATAGCAGAAATAGGATATAAAAAAAACTTGAACATCTTGGCTTTTTCTGAATAAATTCAGCACGAAAATAGAAAATTTTGAGCAGTAAACTGTATTAATATCTACATATCGTCCGTTTATTAACCTTAGGTACAAAAAGCCAATCTGACGGCGACAACATTTTAAATATCAATATCATAGCAAATTTAGCACATTCTTCAGGTAGGCATTCACCAACAGAAAACTTTTTCTGGTGTTGGTTATCCGGTATCTTTTTTTCAGGATTTCCTCCGGACGGGCTTTTTTGATTTCCTTCAGCAAATGCATATAGTAGCTGTAAGCCAGGTAAACACCAAACCGAACCTGCTTTTTCAACTGGCGAATTCCTTCCATCGATTCCATAAAATCCTTTTCAATTTCGGCTTCCAATTGCTTTTTAGTCGCTTCGGTAAAATTCGAAAAATCAATATCCTTGAAATAAATGCGGCCTTTTTCATTAAAATCTTCGTGAACGTCACGTAAAAAGTTCACCTTCTGGAAGGCTTCACCCAGTTTACGCGCCGGGGCAACCAGTTTGTTGTATTTTTCGGGTTCGTTGAAATAAAAAACACGCAGGCACATCAGTCCAACCACTTCGGCTGAGCCATAGATATACTTTTTCAGCATTTCAGGTGAATATACATCATGGCTGAGGTCCATTTCCATACTAACCAGAAATGCCTCAACCAGTTCACGATCAATGTTGTACTTTCTAACAGCCATCTGGAAACTGTCGATAATCGGGTTGATGCTGAATCCGCGATCGATGGCTTTAAAGGTTTCAAGCCTGAATTCCTGAAAGATGGTTCGCTGGTCTTGCTCGAAAAAGGTGTCCACAATTTCGTCAGCAAAACGAACAAAGCCATAGATACTGTAAATTCCTTCGCGGTATTTGGCGCTCAACACACGCACCCCAAGCGAAAAGGAAGTGCTGTAATTTCGCGTGGTTATTCTGCTGCAATCAAGGTTATTTTTACGATAGATTTCCATTGTCGTTCTGTATTCGTTCGGTTACCAGGCGCGAACTGATTACCGTCATTGGCAAACCGGTTCCCGGAATGGTTGATGCACCAACGTAATATAAATTGCCGAATTTTTCATCCTTATTTTTAGGCCTGAAGGCTCCCATCTGAGTCAAACTGTGACCCAATCCGAGGCCGCTTCCCCGGTACAAACCAAACATTTTTTCCCAGTGCGTTGGATTTAAAACCACCCTCACTTCCGTATGTTTTTTAAAATCGAAACCGGTTCGTTCGCTCAAATCCTGAATGATGCTGTCGGCAATTTCCTCATCGTCGCTCCAATCAGGCTTGAACCTCAAATCGGACACCGGACACAAAATAAATACACATTCTTTTCCCGGCGGTGCATATTCCGGGTTGTTCATCGACTGTACATTGACGTAATAGTATGGCTTGTCGAGTTTTACCTTGTTATTTAGAAATTTTCCGGCGTATTCCCTGAAGTTTCTTCTCAGAAAATAATTGTGGTGGTTTAAGTTCTGAACTTTCGTATCCAGACCGAGATAAATGGTCAGCCCGGCCATGGACCAGTTTTTTTTATCCAGTCGTTTGTCTGAAAAAGCTGGCCGTTTCAATATTGCCCCACGGAACCAGGCAGCATCGGCATTCACCACAAACTGATCGGCCTTCCATTCTTTTCCTGCGCTGTCGGTAAACGAACTGATCTTCCCATTTTCGTTTGAAAAACCGGTTATTTCAGTTTTGTAGTGAATTTTAACTCCTCGTTTTTCTAATTCCTGAAGAAGCCCTTCCACAATTTTGTACATGCCGCCTTTCACATTGAAATAACCGTCGTGAACCAATTCGGTGTAATTCAGGAGTGTATAAACGGCAGGCGTATTAAACGGAGTGGCGCCAAGGAAAAAGCCGACCAGCGAAAAAATTACTTTTACCTCGAACGATTCGAAATTGCGCTCCATTTCGGCCCACATCGAATAAAACATTTTGGGCGAATATTTTGCCAGTTTGGTAACCAGTTGCAGAAGGTAAGGAAGCGATAAATCACAATTCCGGCGTATCACCAGGTCTTCGGTGTCGTGGTATATTTGCCCGGCACCTTTCATAAATTTCTGAACCTTTTTCTCGAAATCGGGTTCGATGTGCTCGAATTCGATTGCAAGTTTTTTAAAGTCCTTGTAAATCAGATAACTTCGTTCATCACCTTCGAAATGAACCGAGTATAACGGATCGAGTTCAACAAATTCGAAGGGCATTTTTATATTGCAATCTTCTATTAATTGCTGAAATTCGTAACTCATGCTGAAAAAAGTAGGCGCCATGTCAAATTTGAAACCATCTTTTTCAAGCAGGTTGAGCCTTCCACCGGCCTGATGGTATTTTTCTACCATCTCAACCTCATACCCTCTGCTCGATAAGCGCAGGGCTGTGGTTAGTCCACCAAGGCCAGTTCCGATGATTAATACCTTTTTCTGCATTCGTTTTATTTATCATTTAAAGCTAAACAAAGTAAGCGGAATTGAATTAGTAAATTACAAATTTATTTTTGGAAACCTGATTTATTTGCATAGATTTATTGCATTATGAAACATGCGATCATCATTGGATCAGGACTTGGCGGGTTGGCAGCGGCTATCAGACTTGCACGTCAGGGAATTAGTGTGGACGTTTTCGAATCGTCGCAAAGGGCTGGCGGCAAGGTTTCGGAACGAAATCTGGGCGCATTTCGGTTCGATGCCGGTCCTTCGTTACTTACTTTGCCTGAAATGGTATTTGAATTGCTCGACGATGATCTTCAGTTTCCCGTTAGAAAACTCAACCTGATCACCAACTATTTTTATCCGGATGGAACACAGCTTTCAGCTTATAGCGACGTTCAGAAGCTATCGGAAGAGATTCAAGAAAAGTTGAACGTCAAGGCCGGCAAAGTGACTGGCTATCTTCAAAAAGCCTCAACTGTCTGGGATCTGACTTCCGAACTCTTCATTTTCGGTTCGTTTCACCGAATCAAAAACCTGCTGAAACGTAATTCGCTGAAAACATTTCTGAACATTCATAAGCTTCATGCTTTCAGTAGCCTGCACAATTTCAATAAACGCGAACTGGGCGAAAAAAGACTGGTTCAACTATTCGACCGGTATGCAACTTACAACGGAAGCAATCCTTACAAAACGCCCGGAACGCTGAGTGTTATCTCGCATCTGGAACACAATTTGGGTGCTTTTATTCCTGAAAGTGGTATGTTTCAAATAACCAAATCGCTCGAGCAACAGGCGTTGCGGCTCGGCGTGAAATTTCATTTTGGTGAGCCAGTCCGCAAAGTTGAAACCACCAATGGCAAAGTTGCAGGTGTATGGCTCAATTCAGGATTTATTCCGGCAGATATTGTGGTCAGCGATGTGGATATCCATCGGTTTTATTCAACGCTTCTGCCTGATAACAAACGATTGGCAAAGATTAACAAGGAGGAACGGTCGTCGTCGGCGCTGATTTTCTACTGGGGAATGAAAGGTATTTTTCCGGAGCTGGATATTCATAATATATTTTTTAGCGCCAATTATCGGGAAGAATTCAGACATTTGTTCCGCGTGAAAGATTTCTACAACGATCCGACTGTTTATGTTTACGTCAGTAGCAAATACAACCAATCGGATGCACCCGATGGTTGTGAAAACTGGTTTGTGATGATTAATGCGCCTGCCGATGTGGGGCAAAATTGGGAAGAAATGATCCGTCAGGTACGTCAAAATATACTGGAGAAACTGGAATGTATGCTCGGCAAAAAGTTGTCGGACAGCGTACTTTGCGAAGAAATCCTTTCGCCTCCTGAAATATATACACAAACTGGTTCGGTAAACGGGTCACTTTATGGAAGCAGCTCGAACAGCCGTTATGCATCGGTTAACCGCCATGCCAATTTCAGGAGAGATATCAGCGGATTGTATTTCGTTGGCGGTAGCACGCATCCGGGCGGAGGAATTCCACTGTGCTTATCGTCGGCCCGCATTGTTGATGGATTAGTAAAAGAACAACTATTAAAAAGATAAGAATGAAGAAGTGGCTGACTGTTTATGAGGCAAAAAAATTTATGATCATTTGGTACACAGTAGGAATTATTGGATTTTCGATAAAACCGGTGCGACCAGCTTTCCAGATATTAACACCTCTGGGAATGATCGTTGCAGCCTTTTTCCTGATGTTTTTTCATGAACCTAAAAACCTGAAAAGTTGGCTCGTTTTCGGCAGTATCGTCATTGGTACTTTTTTGGCTGAAATGATCGGAGTGAATACCCAACTCCTTTTTGGACACTATGAATATGGACCAGCGCTCGGTTTTTTAATTTGGGGTACTCCTTGGGTCATTGGTCTCAACTGGCTGGCTTTGATTTACTGCGTGTCGTCGGTAGCAAAGCCTATTCGGAACAAGTGGTATTTCCCTCTGATTGGAGCTGCAGCCCTGGTGGCCTTCGATTGGATTATTGAACCTGTTGCCATCGCCACCGGAATGTGGAGTTGGACAGGTGGAAGCGTTCCACTCAAAAATTACATCGACTGGTTTCTGATTTCAGCATTTTTCCTTTTTCTGATACGGATTCTGAAGATTGAAATGAACAACCGGGTAGCCGGTGTAATATTGTGTATGTTGTTCATTTTCTTTGTGGTGCTCAATATTTTAACCCGAACGCCATTATGGATACCTTAATTAAAGACCAAATCCAATGATTAAAGTAAACTACAACAGATTCTACACCTGGTTTTTCTTTGATTTCTATTTCGGATTAAAAAACTGGTTCCATTTCAGGAAGATGACGGTTGTTACCGAGGCTCCTGTACCTGATAATCAATCAGTTTTATTACTTCAAAATCATTTTAGCTGGTGGGATGGATATTGGTCATATTATTTGAGTAAAAAGATTTTTAAACGCCGATTCCACGCCATGATGCTCGAAGAGCAACTTCGGAAACGAATGTTTTTTCATCGATGTGGAGTTTTTTCGATGCGAAAGAACAGCCGCGAAGCGCTGGATTCATTGAAGTATTCTGCTGATTTATTGAGAAATCCCGGAAATTTGGTGACCATTTATCCTACGGGGAAATTTCTGTCCCAACACCAGCAAACCATGCCTTTTCAGAAAGGGATTGAGCGTATCATCAAAGGCGAAAGCCAACACATTGCCATTATTCTTGCTGTTTTTTTAATCGACTATTTTGGTTATCCCAAGCCCGAACTTCGAATTTACCTCGAAAATTATTCAGGAGAACGAACGGCTAAAGACATTGAAAATGCCTACCATTCATTTTACCAAACCTGTATTTCAAAACAAACTGAATTTTGAAAGTCCTGGCAATATTTATATTAGCTTTTCTGGCACTCCGGACCTTAATTTCATTGATAAACCTCCTATCCGGATTGCATCTTCCGACGAAAAAACCTTCGACTTTTCCCAAAGTATCGGTACTAATTCCCGCCAGAAATGAGGAAGCAGTCATCGGGCAACTGCTGAACGGCCTTCAGCAATTGGATTATCCTGACTTTGAGGTGATTGTTTGCGACGATCATTCTTCAGATAATACCGAAGAAATCCTGAACTGGTTTGCCGGTGATAATGCCCGGATTCACTGGTTTTTGGGAGAAAAACTTCCGGAGGATTGGCTGGGAAAGAATTTTGCCTGTCACCAACTGGCTCAAAAAGCGTCAGGAAAATACCTGATTTTTCTGGATGCCGATGTTGAATTGAGCAAAGACGCACTAACCAAAGCGGTTGCCTTTTTTCAGCAAAAAAGACTATCGCTCTTGTCGGTTTTCCCGCATCAGAAAATGGAATCGTTTTCGGAGCAAATAACTGTGCCGGTTATGAATTGGATCTTACAAAGTTTATTGCCCATGATTTTGGTTCAGAAAACCGGAACTTCGTCGTTATCAGCTGCCAACGGGCAGTTTATGATGTTCGACGCTGAAAATTACCGAAACGTTCAGTGGCATTCGAAAGTCAGGAATCAGAATGTGGAAGACATCCGCTTGGCGCGAATGGTTAAAGCCATAGGTTTGAAAATGGCCGTTTTGCTTGGAAATCATGATATTTATTGTCGAATGTATCACCATCTGGATGAAGCTGTTCTGGGATTTTCGCGCAACATACACGAATATTTCGGCGGTAAAAGAATTGTCATGTTTGGCTTTTGGCTCACGGTATGTTTTGGACCATGGATTGTATGGTCGGTACTGGGCAATTATTTTCTTGGCTTGTTTGTAGTTTTGGCGATCACCAGCCGGATTTGTGTGGCAGGAGCCAATCGTCAAAACATCATTGGATCGGTTTTGCTGCATCTGTTACAGATGATTAGCTTTACCACCATTGTTTTTTATAATATTTACCGACGAATTAAAAGAGATACCGAATGGAAGGGTCGAAAAATAAGATTCTGATTTTGATGGTTTTAATGGTTTTCCCCATTTTTATTGCAACCGCTCAGAAAAAAGATCTGGGCTATTACCAATGTGCTTTTTTTGAAAGTTACCGAGCTGGCAACATGGCTCCCTGGCCCGGATTGATTGCCGAAATGGAAAATGTTAAGTCGGCTGATTTGGCCTGGCAAACCGAGCTACTGAAAGCCATATACGGACTGGTAGGCTACCAGATTGGATCAGGCGAAAAAGATATGGCTAAAGTAAACATCAATAAAGCTGACGGTTATCTGGATAAATTATTGGACAAATACCCCAAAGATGCCAGGTTAACCTGCCTGGCTAGTTCATTTTATGCCTATAAAATGGCGCTTGCGTTTTACAAAGCTCCGTTTCTGGGTCCCAAATGCCTGAATCTCATCGGAAAATCAATCGAACTCGACCCTGCTGAACCAATGGGTTACATCGAAAAAGGAAACTCGCTTATGTTTCGTCCGGCGATCATTGGCGGAGATAAAAAGCAGGCAATCGCCTTATACCAAAAAGCATTGAGACTGATGAAACCCAGTGATAACATGAAATGTAACTGGCAACATTTGCTGGTTCAGGCATTTATACTGAAGGGATTGTACGAAACCAATCAGACTGCCGAAGCCAAAGCCTTCGCTTTGGAAATACAGAAAGATAACGGATCGATTGAGTGGGTTAAGAAATATGTGGGCGCAGAATGGTTTAAATGAAACGAGTTTCCTTTCAGCTAGATTCCCTTTTATGAATATCCGCATCCTTACCCAATAAGATTTAAGTTCTGAAGAAAATGTCATTGGATAGTCATTTATTGTCACTTGTGGTCATTTGAGCTACAATCAATGACGATCAATGACCATTTAATGACTTCATTTGAAAATTAGGAGTAATACCATATACTCATTTTCCCTTTATCGTTAAGGTCTATAAAAAAGTCCTTAGCTTCGACGGCAACTTATCGACCACTAACTGATACGAATGATCAATCATCTCCCTGATGAGCTTTGCACTTAACGAACCATCCATGATTACTGTATTCCAATGTGCTTTGTTCATGTGGTACCCGGGCAGAATAGCCGGATGTTCTTCACGAAGTTCGATGGCCCGGGCGGGATCGCATTTCAGGATCAGGTTCCAGTCACCTTCCAGGTTCGTCAGGGCGAACATTTTGCCCATCACTTTGAAAACCAAGGTCGTTTCACCAAACGGGAATTCTTCGGTCACTCCAGGCTTCGAGATACAATATTCCCTGAATTCTTCGATGTTCATGCCTATAAAAGTTAGTTCTGTAATCTAAATTTCGATGTAGTGCAAAACGGAAATTCAATTCCAAATATAGCATGATGAGACGATTATACAGATCAAATTTGAAATTTTTTTGGTTGCACCAACATCCAAAGCTGAGACTGAAAAGACAATTAAAGAAGCTTTATCAAGGAAAAAGTTAAAAACTAAAGATATTGATGATCTATCAACCAGTTAGGGAATTAAGTAATGAAACAGATTTATTTATACTTTTGAATTGACAAATTTTACATAAAAAATTATAACGATATGGCAACCTATTCAGTTACGATAAACGAAAAAACAGCAAAAGGCAAAAGCATCCTTACCATTTTATATTCATTAGCCTTGTATTCGTAAGGGCTTTTTGCTTCAGTATCCTCATTTTACCTGTTACGGTTCTCTCACAATTTACGCTCTAGCGTCGGCATTTTTGATATGCTGATTAATCTGCCTGAAAAATATTCGTACCTTTGAGTTATCAAAATTCGATTAACCCTGTTTACCCAAATGCCTAATATCTTCGAATATTTTGGAATAGTAATTTTGTTCTATTCTGATGAACATGAACCAATTCATGTTCATGCTGTTTATGGAGACAATACGATAAAGGTGTCATTCTTCATTCGTGAAGGTGATATATACCGGGTTACTTATGCTGAAATTAAAGGCAATTTTCCGCCTGCGAAACTGAAGGAACTGAAGAAATTTATTTCTGTATATAAACGTGATATTGTTGCTGCATGGGATAAATACTTTATTTGGAAAACCAAGGTTGATTTTATCCGTATCACAAAAAAACTGTAAGCCATGATTCAAAAAGCCGAATACATAAAAGATTATCAGATAGATGTTTATTTTTCTGATGGTAAGAAACGGAAAATCGACTTATTTAACTTTTTATCGACTAGCAATCACCCGCTTATAACTAAGTACCTCGATATTGAGCTATTTAAACAATTTCGTGTTGAAATGGGTACAATTTGCTGGGGCGACAATGAATTTGACCTTAACCCGTATCATATTTACAAAGGTAAATATGATGCTGATTTGGGAATACAGAATAGCAAACCGGTAAGCCCTCCAAATACAAAGAACCTGAAAACACGAAAAATAGCGTTCCCGCGCTTAAAATAATCATTGACCCTCGCATTCGTGCCGGGCTTTTTTTTCTGTTGTACCCTCATTTTATAGGTTCCGGATCTCTCACAATTTACACTCTGGCATCCGCATTTTTGATTGGTCCTGCTATCAACCAAATAAATTTAGTACAAATTTTACTGGTTCCACAATCGACCAAAAGCATGAATATAGTGTCCAATATTTACTTAAACTATAAAATCCTTCAGATAATTGACTGATTACCTGAAGGATTTGTAGTCTCACCGGGAATCGAACCCGGATCTACGGTTTAGGAAACCGCTATTCTATCCGTTGAACTATGAAACCATCTATTGCAAATCTTGAGTTACAAATCTTGAATCTTGAGTAAAGGCTCAATCAGCATTTCTCTGGAAATTGAATCTTCAATATTCCTTTTCGTTGTGGCTTTGTGGCATTTTTTTATTCCGCTGCAAAAATATGCAAATATGCTGTTTATGCAAAAACGCGGGAACTTATTTTAGGACAGTCACCGATCAGATCCACACAATCTCGAAATTTATCCTGGCAGATTTTGGCTGTTTGTGCTTAGAAACATTATAAATTAGTTAATTTACTTGGCTTTTTATTGTATGTGATGCCTGTTAACTCTACTTTTGTGTCGCGAATAAAAATGAATCTATTACTAAAATAAAAATCCGTTATTCTATGAGCAATTTACTGACAGCCTCTATTGGACGAAAACTCCTGATGAGCATTTCAGGTTTGTTTCTGATTTTGTTCCTCTTTGTACATTTATTCCTGAATTCATTCCTACTGCTTGACGGCGTGTTTGGATTTGAAAAAGGTCAGATGTTCAATGCCGGGGTGCATTTTATGGGAACCAACCCCTTGATTAAAATCATTGAGCCGATTTTGGCTTTAGGTTTTGTTATTCACATTATTTATTCCCTGATTCTGACATTTCAAAACATGAAGGCCCGTGGTCCACAGACTTACGCTTCAGGTAAGAAAACAGCTGGTGTTGAATTTGCATCACAGAACATGTTGGTGCTGGGTATTGTTATTGTCTCGTTTCTTGCAGTTCACATTATCAATTTCTACATGAAAATGAAAGGGTTTATTGCATGGGAAGCCGGCGAAGTTGAATTTCCGTTTCTGGGAAACATGGCCAAAGGTGAAGATGCCTATTCGCTTGTGAATGCGACCTTTAAAATCCTGCCAGTTGTAATTTTGTATGTAGTTGGTTCGATTGCCCTTGCCTTTCATCTTTCACATGGGTTCTGGTCAGGATTCCAGACTATCGGATGGAACAATACCACCTGGATGCCTCGTTTGAAATGTATCAGCACCATTGTTGCCATTATTATGGGCGGCGGTTTCGCTGTTATTGCCCTGGCACAATACCTGTTTTTCTAATTTTCTAAAAACTGAAACATGAGTAAAATAAACGCAAGGATTCCTGAAGGGCCGCTGGCTCAAAAATGGACCAACTATAAAGATCATCAGAAACTGGTGAACCCTTCAAATAAACGCAAACTCGACGTTATCGTTATTGGTACCGGTTTGGCAGGCGCTTCGGCTGCTGCTTCACTCGGCGAAATGGGCTTCAACGTAAAAAGCTTTTGCATCCAGGATTCACCACGTCGTGCGCACTCAATTGCTGCACAGGGCGGTATCAATGCAGCCAAAAATTATCCAAACGATGGCGACTCTGTTTTCCGTCTTTTCTACGATACTATCAAGGGTGGAGATTACCGTGCCCGCGAATCCAACGTTTACCGTTTGGCCGAAGTAAGTAACAGTATCATCGATCAGTGCGTGGCACAAGGCGTTCCGTTTGCTCGCGAATACGGTGGTTTACTCGACAACCGTTCGTTCGGTGGAGCTCAGGTGAGCCGTACTTTTTATGCCAAAGGACAAACCGGTCAGCAGTTGTTGCTGGGCGCTTACCAGGCATTAATGCGCCAGGTAAACTTAGGATCTGTTACCATGCACACCCGCACCGAGTTGGTTGACATCGTAATTGTTGACGGAAAAGCTCGCGGCATCATTGCCCGCGACCTGGTTACCGGCGAATTACAACGTCATTTCGGTCACGCTGTGGTATTGGCTACCGGTGGTTACGGAAACACTTTCTTCCTGTCGACCAATGCCATGGGATCAAACGGATCGGCTGCTATTAAAGCATATCACAAAGGAGCGATGTTTGCCAATCCATGTTATGCACAAATTCACCCAACCTGTATTCCGGTTCATGGTGAAAATCAATCAAAACTGACGTTGATGTCCGAATCGTTGCGTAACGATGGCCGCATCTGGGTTCCGAAGAAGAAAGAAGATTCAGAAGCAATCCGTGCAGGAAAGCTGAAACCAACACAAATAGCTGAAGAAGACCGCGATTACTATCTGGAACGTCGTTACCCTGCTTTTGGGAACCTGGTTCCACGCGACGTGGCTTCACGTGCTGCCAAAGAACGTTGCGACGCCGGATTCGGTGTTGGTTCAGGTTTGGCTGTTTACCTCGATTTCAAATCAGCAATCGATCGTTTAGGCGAGGCAACCATTAAAGCCCGCTATGGAAACTTATTCCAGATGTACGAAAAAATCGTTGACGAAAATCCATACAAAACACCAATGATGATCTATCCGGCCATTCACTATACGATGGGTGGAATCTGGGTTGATTAC
>Ga0302273_1000673_pt1 | contig 15061 bp, 17 predicted proteins | sample III_Bog_N1_3_FD_198774 | JGI IMG/M metagenome (GOLD analysis project Ga0302273, IMG submission 198774) | Peat permafrost microbial communities from Stordalen Mire near Abisko, Sweden - III_Bog_N1_3 | ecosystem: Environmental > Terrestrial > Soil > Wetlands > Peat | place: Sweden: Abisko... | reverse complement strand
GCCGTTTGATGCGGCGTTCTGAGCTACGATACTTTCACGGTATCAAAGAACACTCTCACCGAACCGGGTCAAGACGTGATCGTTCCGGATTGCTAAAGCGCGGGCTGATAAACGCCGTCGGCGAACATCACCACGCGATCAACCGGTAGCGGCATCCACACTTCGTTGTCGGTCAGGGGCAGGGTGGCAATCAAGGCCACACGGTCGTCGGGCGACGTGAGTTCGTTGAAATCGACCGTCATGTCCTGATCCTTGAGATGGGCGAGGGCAAAGGGCGCCTGGCGGATGATGTAATACAGATCGGTCGAGCGGTGCACAAAGAGGCAATCGCCATTTGAGAGCAGGAAATTGAATTGGCCGTACGGCCTGATCTGCGCCGCAAATTCCTCCAGTGCGCCACGCAACAACTGACGCTCGGGCATCGCATCGGGGAAGCGCTGGCGCAAGGTCTGCAACAAGTGGCAGAAGACCCGTTCGCTGTCAGTCTGGCCCACTGGCCGGAAACTCCCGTCGAGCGCCGGCGCGTAGTTGGCAAGATTGCCGTTGTGCGCAAAGATCCAGTAGCGTCCCCACAGTTCGCGCATGAAGGGGTGCGTGTTCTCAAGACCGACGGCACCTTGCGTGGCCTTGCGAATGTGCGCGATGACGTTGAGCGAATGGATCGGGTAGCGACGTACCAGTTCGGCGACCTGTGACTCGCAGGATGGCCGCGGATCGAGAAAGATGCGCACGCCCCGGCCTTCGAAAAAGGCGATTCCCCATCCGTCGCGATGGACATCGGTCGCCCCGCCGCGCGCCTGGAATCCGGTGAAGGAAAAGCAGATGTCGGTGGGTACATTGCAATTCATTGCCAGGAGTTGGCACATTGGTTAAGTCCGTCCTTGGCGACAATTATAAAGCGCAGACTTCGAATCACGGGATCTGGAACCCGCGAAAGGTTTAGGCATCCAACGCCGGTGTTTCTTTTGAGGAGAGCGATATGTCTGACAATCCCGTTCGCTGGTTTGAAATCTACGTGCAGGACATGGCGCGCGCCAAGGCGTTCTACGAGTCTGTGTTTGAGGCCAAGCTGGAGAGGCTGAACAGTCCCGAACTCGAGATGTGGGCCTTCCCGATGTCGATGGGCGGCACGGGAACGGCGGGGGCTCTGGTCAAGATGAAGGACGGCCCTTCAGGCGGAAACAGTGTGATCATCTATTTTGCCTGTGCAGACTGTGCGGTCGAGGCTGCCCGCGTCGCCAAATCGGGCGGACGCGTCGAGCGCGAGAAATTCTCGATCGGCGAGTATGGTTACATCGCACTCGTGCGTGACACCGAAGGCAACATGATCGGCTTGCATTCGATGACGCAGAGCGTTGATCGACCCTGATCATCATCCGGCTGGGTGGCTAACCGAATTCCCTGGAGGACTGGTCGATGAGCGCGAAAACGGGTGGAGATGGTCATGTTGTAGTACTGGTGGCGACACGCAAGGGCGCCTGGCTCTATCACGGTGATGCAGAACGCCGTGCCTGGCGAGTCGATGGACCGCATTTTCTTGGACATATCATCAACCACCTGGTGCTCGATCCGCGTGACGGTCGAACCTTGCTGGCGGCCGCGAAAACAGGGCATCTTGGACCAACGATCTTTCGCTCGGTTGATCTGGGGAAGACCTGGAACGAGGCAAAAAAGCCGCCAGCTTTTGGACCTGCACTGGGCGGCATGAGCGCGCGTTCGGTTGATCACACCTTCTGGCTGACGCCGGGGCATGCTGATGAGAAGGATGTCTGGTATGCCGGAACGTCGCCGCAGGGCTTGTTTCGCTCCGAAGACGGTGGTGAAACCTGGTCGCCGTTCTCGTGCATCAACGACGACCCGCAGTATCGGGAGTGGATGGGGTCCGAGAAGGACGGTACGCCCGATGGGCCGAAGCTGCACTCTGTCATCGTCGATCCGCGTGACCCGAAACATCTCTACTTCGCGATGTCGAGCGGCGGCGTGCACGAGTCGCTTGATGGCGGACAGACGTTCTCGACACTGGTTGACGGCATGGAAGTGGTCGCGGGCTTTGAGCCATCGACATTGACCTATCACGATCCGCATTGCGTACGGCTTTGCCCGAGCATGCCCGATCGCCTGTATCAGCAGAACCATTGCGGCATTTACCGGATTGACCGACCGTCAAATAGATGGGTCCGGATCGGCAAAAACATGCCGAAGGAGGTTGGTGATGTCGGCTTCCCAATGGTCTTGCATCCGCGCGATCCTGACACGGTGTGGGTTTTCCCGATGGACGGTACCGATGTATGGCCGCGCACTAGTCCGGGTGGCCGGCCTGCGGTCTATGTCACGCGCGACGGTGGCGACAATTGGCAACGCTGCGATGTCGGCTTGCCGAACGGGCAGGCATGGTGGACGGTCAAGCGTCAGTCCATGACGGTAGACCGTCAGGAGAGCGTCGGTCTGTATTTCGGCACCTCCAGTGGCGAATTGTGGATGAGCCGCGACGAGGGGCAGCAATGGGATTGCCTAGCGCGTCATCTACCGGAGATCTACGCCGTCGAGACCGCTGAAATCCGCTGACGGCGGCTTGCCTATGAAAGTACTGCTTCCCAGCGCGCTGCACTCCTATACCGGGCAAGCCTGGGTCGAAGCCGATGGGGCGATGGTCGCCGACGTTCTGGACGACCTCGATCAGCGCTATCCGGGAATCCGTTTTCGCATGATTGACGAGCAGGGACGCATACGTCGTCACATCCGTCTGTTTTTTGATGGAGAGATCGTAAAAGAACTCTCGCACACCTTGCGCGCCGACGGCGAACTGCTCATCGTCCAGGCTTTGAGTGGCGGATGATTTGAGCCTTGAATGCGGTTGCAATCGTGGCTAGCGGTCCTTGATTCCCAACGCTTTTAGCGATTGGTTAATCGACTTTCCGACTGTGGCGGACGGCGAATCCGCAGAGTCATGGAGGGAGATGGCCAGTACAAAGACAATCGCGAGGTAGACGTAAAACCATTTCTTCAGTTTTTTGTTTATTCGCCCATCTTCTCTGATCGCGGATACGGAGTACCAGACACAGAACATGCAGCCCACCTGCCAGGCACCGAATTCGTGCGCTATCGAGGTGAAGCTGTCGGCGATCATGAGAATGATGCCAACTAAAAGGGCGGCCTTGTTGCCGTACTGAAAAAAACGCATTGCGCTACTTTAGCGCATTCGCTCGATTCCGGCATTTGCTTTGTTGAAATTCACACCCATAACGACAGTAAAAAAAACGGCCCCCACATTTGGAGGCCGTCTCTAGGTGATGCGGGCGTTACCCGCGCATTGATTATCGTCCATCGGGGATATACTCTTCACGTTCCGATTTGCGCCATTGGCTGAAGTACAGAACCAGCATTTGGGGAACAAAAATGATCGCAAGAACCGAGGCAATGGTGATCAACGAACCGATAGTGCTCATGAGAATCTCCTTTTCGTAAAAATCGGGCGCTTTCGTCCGACAGCCGAAGAATACCAAGAGCCCATTTCATCTGTGTTGCAGCCTTGAGCCGCTTTCGTTGTGATGGGACTATATTTTTGTAGCAGTGCGTAACGCATTTGCACAAATACAACAGTTTCTTGGCGCTTCGTGCTCTTGTTTCGAATTCGGCCGCTCCGTGATCAACGATTAAGGCCGTGGCCCCGTTGATGAGCGAATGACGATCTCGGTGGCCAGTGGCTTGGGTGGCGATGCCGGCTCGACCCCGGCAATGAGTTCGAGCAACGCTTCGACGGCCGAATGGCCAATCTGGCGCAGGGGTTGGCGTATGGTCGTTAGCGGCGGAGAGAACTGCTCCGCAAACAGTATGTCATCGAAGCCGATGACCGAGATGTCTTCCGGAACGCGCAATCCAGATTTCCGGATCGCGGTAATCGCACCAAACGCGCTCAAGTCGTTCGCGGCAAAAATAGCGGTCGGTGGATTGGCGAGCGACAGGAGTTCGACTGTCGCTTTGAAGCCCCGAATCTCTGTGAAGTCACCGGGCAGAACGAGCGAAGGGTCTGATTCCAGTCCATATTGGGCGATGGATTCGATGTAGGCGCGATGCCGATCGCGGGCTGAAGCCAACCGTTCATCGCCCGCAATATACGCAATCCGCCGATGGCCCAGGCCAATCAAATGCCGCACCGCCGTGCGCGCACCTTCGTAGCAGTCCGTGGTAATCGATAGAAATTCGGCTTGCTCGCCCACATGGTCGATCGTGATGACCGGGATATTGATCGACGCCAGATCGCCGAGGTAACCAAATTCCAACGGAAGTATCGCAATGACGCCGTCGGAAATTTGCCGCAGCAACTGAACGACACTGCCGGAAGGGCGTTTCTCCCGCTCAACGTGCGAGTAAATCAGCGTCTCGTAGCCGACTTGCCAAGCGGCCTCGCTCATGCTGGCGATCAGCGAGCCGGTGTATTGATTCTCCAGATCCGTTGCAATGACGCCGATGACACGGCTCTGCCCGCCGGAGAGCTTTTGTGCTGCACGATTGGTCACGTAACCGAGATCGGCAGCTACCTTCAACACATGTTCCCGCGTCTCCCATGAAACACCGGGTCGGTTGTTTATGGCTCGGGAAGCCGTCATCGGCGATACCTGCGCGGCACGTGCTACATCGGTGAGCGTTTTGTTTTTTTTGGTCATCGGAATGTGATTTTTTATGCGACTCTGGAAGCAGCGCTTCGTTTTGAACAGTGCCAATCACCGCTCAAACGCATGGCCAAGAGATGGTCAAAACTCTAGCAGATTGCTTGGCGCTTTGTTACAGCAAATTGCTTCGACACTCCGTTCATCTTGCGACAAACACAGGATGAACGGACTTCAGAGCAATTGAGGCTTATCGGTCACGCGCTTCGCCTTCGGGTTCCCGTTTGATGACGCGTTCAATCTTGTTCATCACAACTGCGGGGAGCGGCCCCTTTTCAAGCGCACCAGCCAGGTCGCGCACCTGCGCCTCAGTGCGAAAGCCTGGTATGGGCAAGCTGTTTGGCGTGCGCGCCCAGAGCCAGGCTAGTGCGCCTTGTACCAATGTCCGACCGTCGCTTTGCAGCAGATCACGCACGGTGTCGAGGCGTTCCACATACGCAGGCGCGACGTGGCCGTCTTTGAAATAGTCCAGCCATTGCGCCGATATGCTGCGCACGTCCCCGGTTCCGATATGACTGTCCTTGCCGTATTTACCGCTCAGTACGCCCATGGCCAGTGGCGATCTATTGATCGACAAGAGGCCGTGACGCTCGATGACCGGGACAAGCGCGTCCGCGCGGAAAAAGACATTCATCGCATGTTGCACTGACACGAAACCATCGCGCTCGGCAAATGCAGCCGCCCGGTCAGGATAGTCGGTGCTCCAGCCCATCACGTTTATCTTGCCTGCCGCACGCAGGAGATCCAGAGTGTCGAAGACACCGGCAGCATCGTCGATCGGCAGTGAATTGAGATGCAGGTGTACCAGGTCGATGCGCTCGCGTTGCAGTCTTTTCAGTGAGGCATCAATGGCTGCAATGATGGTGTCCCGTGAATATTCCGGCCCCACCATCTGTTTGCGGGCAGGGTCGATTGCCACGCCCACTTTCGTTCCGATCAATACCTCGGGATGCGACGCGAGCGCTTGGCCAAGAATTTTCTCGGAATGCCCGGCGCCATAGGCCTGGGCGGTATCAAAAAAGCGGATTCCAAGATCGACGGCACAATGGATGGCGCGAATTGACTCCGCATCGTCGACCTTACCCCAGCCAACAGGCACGTCGCCCGCGCTGCACTCTCCGCCGATGGCCCAGCAGCCCAGCCCCAAGGCCGGAATGTTCCGTTTGTCCCAAATCTCGCGTGTCAGCATGATGTTCTTCCTTTCATTGTAATTTTCCTGCGGCAATCGCCGAGCAGAGCAAATATAGGCCTCGAATCATTTCCATAGAAGCAATAAACTAGGCATTTACTCTCCACTATCGGTTGCCAATTGAGGTTGCCAAAAGCACACCATGAACGAACTCAAAGCCATTTCCGTGTTTGCGCACGCGGCAGAAGCACGATCATTCAATCAAGTTGCCGTTGATCTGGGCGTCAGTCCGCAGGCGGTGAGCAAGATGATTCGGCAGCTGGAACAGCAATTGGGAGTGCGATTATTCCATCGCACGACGCGCCAGAGCAGCCTGACGGTGGAAGGTCGGCGCTTCCTGGAGTCGGTAAAGCCCGGTCTGGATGCCGTCGCCGGTGCGATGGCGAACGTTCGGGCGAGTACCGAGGCTATTGACGGGCCTGTGCGTATCAGCGCTGCGCGGTCGGCCAGAAAGGTTCTGATGCCGGTGCTTGCCGAGTTCAACGCCCTGTATCCCACGGTCAGCTTTGACCTGCTTCTGGACGATGGTTTCACGGACAGCGTTGCCGAACAGATCGACGTGGGCTTTCGGTCCGGACTCGCACCGACCGGACAACTGATTGTCCGGCGCCTGTTTCCAATCCAGCAGATGGTGTGTGCATCGCCAGACTATCTGGAGAACCATGGGGCGCCCGCCAGCATTGCCGATTTGCAACAACATCGTTGCAGCGGCTTTCGTCACCGTGAAACCGGCCGGCTATTGCCTTGGGAGCTGATGGTCGACGGCGAGCTGCGTCGTTTTGATATCGCCGCGAGCTTCTTCACCAATGATCCAGAAGCGGAGGTCGAGGCCATCGTGGCCGGCATGGGCATCGGCCTGCTCGACAGCATCAATGCAACCGCAGACGTCCGGGCAGGGCGTCTGCTGCCGTTGCTGACGCGGCATCGCAGCGACAATCTGGCGTTTTATCTCTATTACGCCCAGCGCACGCAGATGCCTCGGCGCGTCCGAGTCTTCGTTGATTTCGTGATGTTACGACTGAGTGCTTCGAAGGCGTTCCAGTTTGATACCAACGACCTCGACCCCGGGGCCGTACGTCGCAAACGTAAAAGGGCGTGACGGCTTTCCACCATTTGCAGCCCGCCGCGTCGGTTATCGAGACGCGGTCTTGACCTCCTCGTGCCGGAAACAGGTCGTCAGATGGTCATTGACCATGCCGGCAGCCTGCATGAACGCGTAACAGATGGTCGATCCAACAAATTTAAAACCGGCGCGAGCCAACGCTTTGCTCATCGCATCCGACCGCAATGTCTTAACCTGAGCTTCGGCCAGCGAGTGCAATTCGTTCTGAATCGGCGTGCCATCAACGAAATGCCAGAGGAAATCACTGAAGGTCTGGCCTCTGGCGGTCAGCTCCAGGAAGGCCTTGGCGTTCTGGATGGTCGCCGCGACCTTGGCACGGTTCCGGACGATGCCCGGGTCGGCCAACAGTGCCGCGACTTTGGCTTCGTCATAGTGCGCGATCCGGTTCGGATCGAAGCCATCGAAGACCAGGCGATAGTGATCGCGCTTCTTGAGGATCGTCGCCCAGGACAGACCCGCCTGAGCGCCCTCCAGAATCAAGAGCTCAAACAGCGTTCTGTCATCGTAAAGTGGCACTCCCCACTCGGTGTCGTGATAGTAGCGGTAGAGGTCAAAGCTTTCGCACCAGGGGCAGCGTTCCATGGGATCGGTTGTCGCGAGAAAATTCAAGTTTACTGCCAAAACGCGCGAGAGGTACTCATCTCTGCAGCATTCACGCCCCGCGTTGACTCGCACGATCATTCCGGCAAACATCCATCTATGCCTTCCGTTTTCTTCCAACGTATCCGTATCTCCCGACGCCGCACCATGGGCAGGCGGGGCCATGCGTTGAACATGTTGGATACATCGAGCACGGGGGCTGACAGTTAGTAGGTCATTTTTCCCCAAAGCGCTTCCAGTTTCTTCCCAAGGCCACGGCATACACCGTGGCCTTTTTTATTTCTTCTGCGAGGATTGTATGAACATGACAACAACGACTGACTCGCTGATGAGTATCACTCAGCGGCCTGACATCATCTTCTCCAGAGGCTCCGGTTCCTCACTGTTTGATAGTGAGGGCAAGAACTATCTCGACTGGATACAGGGCTGGGCGGTGAATTGCCTTGGCCACGCGCCGATCTGCTGACCCGTCACAGTGTGTTCGTCCATGTTTTCTTCGCCAGTTCGGGTGCGAGGCCAACGAGGGCGCGATCAAACTGGCCCGGAAGTGGGGGGGAGTACACAAGCACGGTGCCTTCGAGATCATGACCTTCAGCAACGCCTTCCACGGTCCGACGCTGGCGACCATGTCGGCGAGCGGCAAACCGGGATGGGATACGCTTTTTGCGCCGCAGGTGCCAGGCTTTCCGAAAGCAGATTTCAGCGGCATCGATTCAGTACTTAATCTGGTCTCCGACAAGACTGTCGCCATCATGCTGGAACCGATCCAGGGCGAAGCGGGCGTAATTCCGGCTAGTCATGCGTTTCAGCAGGCTTTGCGTACCTCGTGCAAGGAGCATGACCTCCTGTTGATTTACGACGAAGTCCAGACCGGATGCGGGCGAACCGGACCGCTCTTCGCCTATGAACGCTCCGGAATTGAGCCGGACATCATGACGCTGGGCAAAGGGCTCGGCGGCGGTGCTCCACTCTCGGCACTTCTGGCACGAAGCGAAGTATCCTGCTTTGTGGCAGACGATCAGGGCAGGACCTTCTGCGGCAACCCGTTGATCTGCGCAGTCGGTGTCGCCGTCATGCAAACGCTGCTGGCGGAGGGTTTCCTCGACAAGGCACAAGCTACGGCACAGGTGTTTTCAGACAAACTGCGCGGTTTGTCGCACGATCTTGGCCTGGGTGAAGTCAGGGGCTCGGGTTGGCTTCTGGCTCTCGAACTCGGGAGCGATATCGCTCCTCAGGTCGTCGAGCAAGCGCGCGCAAGGCTCGCTGTTGAATGCGCCACGTCCTCAGTGTCTGCGCTTCATGCCGGCACTCAACATGAGCTTGCGTGAGATCGATGCCGGCATGGCTATTCTGCAGCGAGTGCTGGAACAGTTTCCAGGGCGTCAATAAAGGCGTTGCTCTGCCGTCTACTCGCCGACGGCTTCGTGTCCACCACGCAAGGCCTCGGCGAGCTGAAACACCGACATGGCATAGAAACTGGAGCGGTTGTAGCGGGTGATGACGTAGAAGTTGTCAAAACCGACCCAGTATTCAGTGGCTTGATCGGGAGCGACCAAGTCGATCAGGGCGGCCGGGCGTTCGCGGTCGCCCGTGGCGGCGACGCCCTGCTGCAACAGCTCCTGCAAAGGCTGAGATGGCTTGAGCCCCGCGGCGATAAGCGCTCCGGGATCTCCCGTGACTGTGGCAGGGCTGGCAATCGGTGCCTTGGCTTGCCAGCCGTGAACGCTCAGAAATCGGGCGACGCTGCCGATCGCGTCGCTGGTACTGCCGCGTAAATCAATCTTGTCGTCGCCGTCAAAATCGGTGGCGTAGTTGCGCTGGCTGCTCGGCATGAACTGCGGAATGCCAATCGCGCCGGCATAGGAACCTTTGATTTCGAGCGGGCTGACGCCATTTTCTCGTGCCATCAGAAGGAATTGCTCGAGTTCCTTGCGGAAGAACTCGGCGCGCGGCGGGTAATCGAAGGCCAGTGTTGATAGCGCTTCCAGCACGCTGAAATTGCCCATGTTGCGGCCGTACTCGGTTTCGACGCCGATGATGGCGGCGATGATTTCGGCCGGGACGCCGTAGATGGCTTCTGCGCGCGCCAGTTCGGCGCCGTTTTCCTGCCAGAAACGCAGGCCATTATTGATTCGCCGTTCATTGACGAAGCGTTCGCGATAGCGCGGCCACGAGCGTTGCTGTTCGGGTACGGCAGCAGGCCGGATGGCGCGCAGTACCGTTGCGTTGCTGTGGATGCCGGCAAATTGGCGGGTCAGGTGGGCGATGTCGAATCCGTTTCGCTCGTGCATTTCCAGGATGAATGCCTGAACTTCGGGAGCCGCGCTGAAAGCGGGGACTTGGTGTTGAACAGGCCGGTTGGCCTTGGCGGCGTGGGCGGTGGGCGGCAGGAACGTGGCGGGAAGGCTGACTATCAGGCCGAGCAGCAAAGGGGGCAGCGTTTTTCTCAAACCTTGTTTCTCCATGTCGTCGGCAATTGTCTTGTCAGTCGCCGTGTGCAGTCTTTCAATTGGCCCAGTTGCCCGGCCTCTCCAATGCCGTAGTGCAGGTCGGCGAAATGGCGGGCCGCTTCGTTCGCAAGCTCCCCGAGGTCAGGGCGTTCCCGCGCCACGCGCGCCGCAAAATCTAGCGGTCCTTCCCAGTCCTTGCGCGTGATTCCTTTGCGCTTGATTTGATTGCAGAAGGCTTGCCAGGCGCGCTCCGCAGGAGTCGATGGAGTGCGCTGGTAGAGCGTCCATAGCGAGACGATGAGCAAGGCTGTTCCGCACAGAGTGGCCAGTGCAGCCGTCATGCTGCGCCAATCCGGTTCGTTGAAACCGAGGCGCGAAAGTACCTCGCGCTGCCGCTGCGGATTGTACCCGAGTACCCACTGATTCCAGTTGTTGTTGGCCGCTTCCCAACGGTCGCGTAGCGTGCGCAGCCAGTCAGCATTGATGCGCACCAGCACCGGCAGTGGATCGCCAGCCGGCAAAGCGGCATTGATGCCGCGTTCGATGCGCGAAGGGGCGACGGCTGCGGTCGGATCGACACGAATCCAGCCTTGGTCGGCGATCCAGATTTCTGCCCAGGCGTGCGCGTCGGATTGACGTACGGTAAGGTAGCCATCGACCGGATTGACTTCACCACCCTGATAGCCGGTGACAACGCGTGCCGGCACACCTGCCGCGCGCATCAGAAAAACATAGGCTGAGGCGTAGTGTTCACAGAAGCCACGGCGCGTGGTGAACAGAAAATCATCGACGGCCTGCTGGCCGAGCAGCGGCGGTTGCAACGTGTAGTAGAAGGCTTCCTGCCGGAAGAAGCGCAAGGCGGCGTTGGAAATCGTCTCTGGCGTCTTGTACTGCGTCTGCCACTCGGCGGCCAGTTCGCGGGCACGCGGATTTATACCTGGCGGCAGGCGCAGCGCTTGTTTTAGCGTGGCCTGTGTTTCCTGCCGGTTGACAGCGAAGTCGACGGCCGACGTAAAGGCGTAGCGGGTACGGCCGATCACCGGTTCGCGGTTGCGTACTTCAAGGGTGGAGGCGAGTGCGCTATCGTCCGGCAGTTTCACGGGAAGATCGAGCGCCAGCAACCAGCGCTGATTGTGCGGTTCGAGCGTGATGACGTAACTGAAGGTTCTGCCGCTCGCGTCGATCTCCGGTGGTTTGCCGAGTCGCGCCGTGCCGGGTGTGCGTTCGCGCCAGGTCTGCCCGTCATAATCGTTGAGTACCGGCCCTCGCCAGTAAAGTTGCGATTGCTTTGGCTGGCCGTCGGCGAACTGCACACGAAACGCGATACCGCCCGACTGGATCAGATTGTTCAAGGAACCCGGCGACATTTGATCTGACAGGCCGGTGAGCCCGGAATAGGCATCTCGTGGCAACCCCCACAGCGGGCCGGAAACGCGCGGGAAAAGCAAGAAGGCGATCAGCATGATGGGAACAGCTTGCACGAGCAAGAGACCGGCATAGCGCAGGATGCTTCCTGCCGGCTGATTGCCGCCATGCAGGCGGATCAGGGTCGCCGTGATAAGTGTGGCTGAAGCAAGTAACCACAGACCAGTCGGAATGCTCTGCGAGTAGAAATAGTGAGTGAGCAGCAGGAAATAACCGAGCATGACGACGACCGTGGCGTCACGCCGTGCGCGCATCTCCATCGGTTTGAGCGCCATGAAGAGGACCAGCAGGGCGACCCCCGAATCCTTTCCGAACAGGGTGTGGAACTCCCAGCCGATCCCGGCCGTACCGGCGATAACCAAAAGCGCCAGATGCCAACGTGCGGGCAATGGCGCGTTTTTTTGCCACAGCCACGTTCGCCAGAGCAGGATGCCGCCGACCAGAAGCGATAGCCAGAGTGGCAGGTGAGTGGTGTGCGGTGCGGCGGTTGCAACGGCAACGGCGAGCAGCCAGGGCAGCGCGCTGGCTTCGAGCGGTTCTGGCAAATTAACGGATTTCTTCGCCATACAGAGCCAGGATTTTCAGGCAGGCATCGCGATGTCCGCGGCCCTGAGCAGGTTTGATCTGCTGGCCGGGTAGACGCAGACCATAGGAGATATGCAACCGTTCGGCGGCCAGGACCCAGCCGGTAATGATTGAGAGCCGAGTCTCCAAGCCATTGTCAGCGGATATCAGCGCTTCGTCGAGCCACAGTTCTTCTGTGGCACCACCGTCGAACTGCTTGATCAGCAGCGGGCGATTCTCGATATCGCGAGCCACGGCCTTCCAGGCGATGTGGCGCGGCGAGTCATTGGGCTGGTGCAGGCGCAGGCCGGTGAAGTCCTCCTGACCGTTGTCGCCGCAGTGCTGCCCGCTGAGTGAGATCGACACGAGATGAGGGAGCGGTGTGTCGATGGGTTTCGGATAGACCAGGCACGAGAGTCTGGGAAAGGGATAGCTCCAGGCGTGAAACAGGCCTAGCGGATACTCGGTTGATAAGGTGATGCGGCCGGGATTGAGGCGGCCACGTTTCGTCGCCGGGCAGGGAACGGCAACCATCGCTTGCCCGTTACCTGGAATGTCGATAGATGATATTTCATGCTTGCCGAAGGACAGGGCAAGCGCGCGGCGCGCCTGTCGATGTGTATTTTCGAGATGCATAGAAAAATAGGCGGTTTCTCCCGAAAAAACGGGATCAGCCCGTCCCGGTGTAAGGCGCAGGGAAACCAGGTTGCGGAAGGTATGCACCATCGCCACCATGCCCAGGCTCGCGAGCAGGAAAACCAGTGCGTGACCGAGACTCAGGTTGTAGTTGATGGCACCGATCAGCATCACGACGAGAACGACACCGAACAGCAAGCCGGTACGCGTCGGAATGATGAAGATCCGACGCTGAGTAAGGACGACAGGCGTGTTCTCACCGGGGACAGAACGGAAGAGCCACTGTTTGAACGACGGAAATCTGAGCATCAGCGAAGTGGTGTGCTACGGATTAATTCGACAACATCGTCAATGCGGGCGTGGCTGCTGCTATTGACCAGGCGCAAGCGGTGGCATGCAACGCTGGGCAGGACGGCCTGCACATCCTCGGGCAGCACCATATTGCGTCCATCGATGAAGGCCCAGGCACGGGCTGCTGCGAGCAAGCCAAGAGCAGCACGCGGGCTTAGACCATGAATGAACTTGGGGCTGTTGCGCGTGGCTTCGACGAGGGTTTGCAGATAGTCAAGCAATGCTGACGAGACATGGACAGCCGCCGCCTGTTTTTGCAGCGGAGCCAGTTGATCAGGCGTGAAGCAAGCGGCCAGTGCGGGCAGTTGTTCGCGTCGTCCACCGCTTTCGAGCAGAGTTCTTTCCGCATCGTGGTCCGGGTAACCGAGTTCGACACGTAGCAAGAAGCGATCAAGCTGGGATTCCGGTAACGGGAAGGTGCCGATCTGGCTGGAAGGGTTCTGTGTGGCGATGACAAAAAATGGCTCGGGTAACGGGCGAGTTTCTCCTTCAATGGTGACTTGCCGCTCCTCCATGGCTTCGAGCAGGGCGCTCTGCGTTTTCGGCGTGGCGCGGTTGATTTCGTCGGCGAGAAGAACCTGTGAGAACAAGGCGCCGGGCAGAAAGCGGAAGGCGCTGTGTTCGCGATCGAAGATGGAGATGCCGATCACGTCGGCCGGCAGCATGTCGCTGGTGAATTGGATACGCGAGAACTGCAAGCCGAGCAGGCGCGCCAAGGTATGCGCCAGTGTGGTTTTGCCGACACCGGGTAGATCTTCAATCAGCAGGTGGCCATGCGCCAGCAGGCAGGCCATGGCGAGTCGTATCTGCGTTTCCTTGCCAAGGACAATCTGGCCGGCGGCGGCGATGAGTTCGTTGAGCGTGGTTTTCTGTTCAGCGTTTGATTCGGATGCTCGCATGGTTGTCGTTGGTGAGTGAATGGACTGATAATGGGCTTCGGTCAGAACACTATATCCCGTCTCGCGAGATCTTTGGGAGGGCAGAATGGGCGGTACCGCATTCATTACGCATCGAGACTGTCATCTGCACGACATGGGGGCTTTCCACCCTGAGAGCCCGGCTCGTCTGGCCGCAATCAACGATCACCTGATAGCGCAGGGGCTTGATCACTATCTGACGCACTACGAGGCGCCGCTGGCGACGTTTGAGCAGTTGCTGCGCGTGCATCCGGCGTCGCACCTTGAGCGACTCAAGCGCAACTCGCCGACGCTCGGTATTTTTCACCTCGATCCGGATACGGCCATGAATCCGTACACTTGGCAGGCCGCTTTGCGCTCGGCGGGTGCCGGCGTCATGGCCGTGGATCTGGTGATGGCACGCGAAGTGCAAAATGCCTTCTGCGCGGTTCGTCCGCCCGGACATCACGCCGAACGCGAAACTGCGATGGGTTTCTGCTTCTTCAATAATATCGCCGTTGCTGCTGCACATGCGCTCGAGGCACACGGTTTGGCTCGGGTGGCCATCGTCGATTTCGACGTGCACCACGGCAACGGAACAGAAGATTGTTTCCGGAACAACGAGCAGGTGTTGATGGTCAGCATGTTCCAGCACCCGTTCTATCCCTACAGCGGCACCGACAATCCGGCCCCAAACATGCTTAACGTGCCGCTTCCTGGCGGCACGGACAGCGACGAGTTTCGAACGATGGTGAGCGATCTCTGGATGCCACGCTTGCGCGAGTTCAAACCCGAGATGGTCCTCATTTCGGCAGGCTTTGACGCACACTACGAAGACGATATGGGCGGCATGAAGCTCTCTGAGAAGGACTATACGTGGGTCACCGAGCAACTCCAGAAAATCGCCGATGAAAGCGCTCAAGGGCGGATCGTCTCGATGCTGGAAGGTGGCTACGTGCTTTCGGCACTGGCGAGAAGTACGGTTGCTCATCTCAAGGTGCTGGCCGGAATTTGAGCCAGTCTCTCGCCTTGTTCCTGTCAGCCGATTGGCGTGATCGACGTTAATCGTGGCTGGGCGACGCGCCTTCGGTTAAAATCTCTTACTCAATTTTTCGGTGCTTTACACATGAATATGATTACAGGTTCGATTGTCGCTATTG
>Ga0302273_1000658_pt1 | contig 15227 bp, 15 predicted proteins | sample III_Bog_N1_3_FD_198774 | JGI IMG/M metagenome (GOLD analysis project Ga0302273, IMG submission 198774) | Peat permafrost microbial communities from Stordalen Mire near Abisko, Sweden - III_Bog_N1_3 | ecosystem: Environmental > Terrestrial > Soil > Wetlands > Peat | place: Sweden: Abisko... | reverse complement strand
TGGTGTGCAAGTTTCGTGAGTTGGGTATATAAAGAATCTGGTCAAACCATTACTAAAGGAAGTGCGGGTGGGTGGCTCCATGCATCAGTACTGGAGATGAGGTCGTGGTTTAAGGCAAATGGAGTCTATTTTGACGCTGGCACACAAACTCCACAGCCGGGCGATATCGCATTTTACGTACAGTCTGAGGCGAAGTCGGGACAAAACCTTGGGGCGGGTCCATCGGCCGAACATGTCAATATTGTCGAGACGGTGAGTAGCGATGGTAGTTCAATGACTGCCATTGGTGGCAATCAAGATAGCCAGGTGACACGCTGGAAGGTTAATATCAAGGCCGGGCAGTATGCGCTTGTGGGCTTCGGGAGGATGAAGTAATGGACATATACCAACGAAGGCGAGTATGGGCAATCAGCCTGGGTGTTGTGTTGATAATCTCACTCATCGTGTTATATACGTGGAACTCATTCGTTCTTAATATCACTTCTGTTGACCCTGCGGGAAATACACTTCCAACAGCCCAGCAGACTATCACGGTACGTTATAATCAGAAGCTTGTAGACGCGAAAGTAACCTCAGTATCTCAGGGTATTACTTACACTTCATCTGTAAAAGACGATAGTTTCATCATTAAACTTGGTGAGTTAGTGAATGTGGGAACGAAAGTTGATCTAACTATATCTGCCACTAGCACGCAAGGTAACCTCCAAAGCACACTCTCGTTTACCGCCGCATACGTACCCCTCGAAAATATGTCAGAAGCGCAGCAGACCTTACTCGCGAATGATTCTGCTGGTTTCGATAAGGGATATCCTCTAGCGGGTAACATCCCTCATATTGACATAAGCGGGCCCTATTCTATTGATTACGGCGATGGAGCTCCTGGCGCAACAGCATTACCACTCGTCATATCTGACAGTACCCCTCATGGACGTATCGCGGCTATTGAGTGGATTCGCAGCCAAGGGGTTGATCCGACGACGATTGATATACGATACGATGAGTATGTAAACCCTCTGACGTCTGGAGCTTCACAATGAAAAAGCATGGGATCATATATGCTATTGTTGGTTTCGTCGCAGTTATTGTCGGTATTGGTATTTTGAATTACTTTGCTTCAACGACAGCGTACACCATCACCTTCATCCATACATCAAGTGTAAAAATTATTCAAATGAAGACCGCCGATAACCCCGTTGCCGCAATTATTAATAAGAGTGGTGATACGGTCAGACTATCGAGTAACTTGAGTTACATGGTGAGTTACATTGGTAGCGCCGGCTATGCGAGTGGTACTGTGGTGCTTGCAAAAGAATCAAACGTATCCATCGACCCTGATTTTTCTGAAGAGAAATATACAGCACTCATCACCCAGGAGCTTCCATCTATTCGTGCTGCAATTACTGAAAGATATCCAAAAGCGGGCGAGTTATTCACGATAGATCAAGGCGCTATGCGTGAAAAAGGTCTGTGGTTCGTCGCAGATCTTGTCTATAACGGCGAATATTCACTCAACTCAGACAACCTCCGCGTATTACTAAAGCAAGAGAATGGTCATTGGAGTCTTATGACCGAGCCTGATATCATACTGACGACTATTCATTACCCACGAGTGCCTGTTGCTATACTCTCCTGGGCAAACTCAGCCTTCTAGCTGATCTATCCTCACGACGTGGTGGGCTGGGTGTATGTTGTCTTGATAGACGCTCGTCATGATAACCTGATGATCTTGAAATTCACTCAAAAGCCGTTGCTGGCGCGTGTGATCTAGTTCACTAAACACATCATCAAGGAGGATGATGGGGTGTTGGTCTGTCTTCTCGATGATGCGGGCCGCCTCGATAAACTTGAGTGCGAGGGTAATCGTCCTAATCTCACCGCGTGAACCCACCACACTTGCAGGGTTTCCGTTGAATGTAAAGATGAGATCGTGACGATGGGGTCCGACCGATGTCGACCCGACCATTCGGTCTCTTTCATATGACTGCTCAAGCTCACTAAGGAGGTGCTGGGGTGAGACGGGTGTCTGGTGACTATAATGAACTGTAATGATATCTTGCGTAGGAGCAATCGTCTGGTACACTTCCGTGATGCGTGAATCGATATACTGCGCGAGCTCTTGTCGCGCGGCAACGATATCAGCGCCATATCTACTAAGTGCCACATTCCATGCAAACAATTCGTCACGGTTGAGCTGCGCACGCTTGAGTAGCTTATTTCGTTGGAGTAAGGCACGTTCATAGCGACGAAGTGATGCGCTATACTGTGGGTCGTATTGTGCGATAAACGTATCGAGGTAATTGCGACGTCGCGACGGAGATCCACTAATAACCCGCAAATCGTCAGGCTCAAATAGGACAATTGGATACTTCACCCGATCAGTGAGGCGGCGATATATCCTAGAGTCAATCTCATACATCTTCTTCATACCATGTACTTGATGTTTGAAGATGCGACTACCTTCGTCGGTATCAAGGTCGATACGATACCACTCATCACCATCGCGGCGAATTGTATCATCGGTACCTTTAAATGATTTGCCTCTGAGATTGACGTAGATTGCTTCGAGTAGTGACGTCTTACCACTTCCATTTTGGCCAACAATAAGCGTCACGGAGTCTTTGAAGTCAATCGTACATGTGCGATGCACGCGAAAGTTCTGAACCGTGAGGCTTTTTAGTCGCATATTAGCTCTTGAGCGGCATGATGAGGTGGAGATAGTTGGCGTTTTTTCCTACCGCCGTGAGAACACATGGTGAAAGCTTGCCACTGAAGCGTAATTCGATTTGATCACCCTCGACAACACTGAGCGCCTCGGCAACGTAACGAGAATTGAAGGTAATCGCGCCATCAGAAGATACTTTCGCGTCAGCGCTACTTGTGTTTTCACCAAGTTCGCTTGCGATTGAGTGAACACTGACATGTTGCGATGCTGCGTCAGCATTGATCGTGACACTTCCACCAGATTCGCGCGCAAAGAGTCCGGCAATCTTGATGATGCGGCCGAATTCTTCAGCTGATACCGTCACTGTTGTATCTGATTTACTGGGGATAAGTTGGCGATAATCTGGGTAGTTACCGTCGATCAACCGACTCGTCACCTCAGCTTCACCGACACGGAAACGTACTTGCGTGTCATCAAATAGCACTTCTACTTCATCGATACCGTCTGTAAGGGTTCGGAGCACCTCTTGGAGGCTCGTCGAAGGGACGATTGCCGCAATCTCACTCTTCGTCGGCATGAGTTTTCGTTCTGCAAGTCGATATCCATCAGTACCCGCAAGGTAGAGTTGACCATCTACGGAGTGCCAGAAGACACCAGTGAGGACTGGACGAGTCGTATCACTACTCGTCGTGATAATTGTTTGTTGTACTGCCTGCTTAAACTCTGGCGCGGTGACTGAGTAGGCAACTGCTTTTGATTCGTCAATCGAGGGGAGTTCTGGAAACTCATCAGCATCACTACCACTGACAATTGATTCATACTGACCAGACTTCACTGTCATCGACGTGCCTTTAGCGACAATCTCGACGGTACCCTTAGGTAGATTACTTACAAACTCCGAGATCAACCGAGCGGGGAGGGTGAGTGAACCTTGCTTAACGACTTTCGCACCAATATAGTACGTTGCGGCGATTTCGAGATTTGTTGCTGCGACAAGTAATCGATTACCTTCAGTCCTGAAAAGGATATTCCCAAGGATAGGTAAACCGGCTTTTGCGCTTGCAACACGGCCAACTGCGCTAAGCGCACGCGAGAGATTTTCTTGTGTAACTGAGAGTTCCATTATTATTAGTAATTCTCCTTTTTAAAATTCGTGGTACTAGTTATAGGTCCTGTGGAAAAGGGGTATAACCCATCCACTAACAGGGAAGAAACACGAGAAAATTGTGTGGATAGAACTGTGTGCGATACGGGTGTAATACAGTGGACTTGTGGGTATATCGTACACAGGGCTGGTGTCATAATTTGGATACGACCCAGAACAGTGGACATGTGAACACATATTTTACTACTGCGTGTGCGCAGGTTTTCCGACATGTTTCCACAGGTGTTAAACATAGAGTTTCTCACGGATTTCTGCGACTTGCTCGCGGATGAGGAAATCGAGCTTGATAGATTTCTCAATCTTTTCGACAGAATGGATTGCGGTGGTATGATCCTTGCGCCCGAGCTCAGTGGCGATGCGCGGAAAGCTAAGATGTAATTCGCTGCGGAGGAGATACATCGCGATTTGGCGTGGCACGACGATATGTTTGTCGCGTTTCTCGCCGCACATCTCTCGGCTGTCGAGTTGGAAATGACGAGCTGTCTTATCGATGATCTGTTTTGCAGTCACATGTTGTGGTCGAGAGTGACGGACGTTACCAAGGAGACCCTCGGCGGTTGAGATGTCAGGAGCGACACCACGCATCTCAGCATAGGCGAGGAGCTGGTTGAGTGCACCCTCAAGTTCACGGACGTTCGTCTTGATATTCTTCGCAAGGTACTCGATCGTTTCGCGACCAAGCGCGATATTTGAGGCAGCCGCTTTTGTCTCCACGATTGCACAACGAGTTTCGAAGTCTGGCATCTGGATATCGATAGCCATACCCCACTCAAATCGGCTTCGTAGACGCTCGGTCAATGTCGGGATACTGCGAGGTGGTTTATCACTACCGATGATAATCTGCTTGTTTGCCTGGTGAAGGGCATTGAAGACATGGAAGAACTCTTCTTGAGTCTTCTCTTTGCCTGCGATAAACTGCATATCGTCGACGATAAGCACATCGACGTTACGATACTTCGTGCTAAAGCCCGACTTCTTGAAGCGAATACTCTCAAGGAACTCTTTGACGAATGTCTCACTACTAATGTATTCAATCTTCGCTTCAGGATTGATTGCGAGGATCTCATTGCCAACTGCCTGGAGGAGGTGAGTCTTACCGAGACCGACACCACCATAGATGAATAACGGATTATACTTGGTACCAGGATTGACAGCAACTGCCTGACAGGCGGTGTACGCAAGGTCATTACTTGAGCCCACGATGAAATTCTTGAATGTATAGCGAGGGTTAAGGGTTGTCGCAGGTGTGACTACGTCGCGCGAGCCAACGCGAGGAGAGTCATGCATCAATGCATCCACACGAGGGTCAGACATAAAGTTATCGCCAGTCGTCTCACGGCTAATGACCGAACGCTTCGTTGTTTTCACTTCGTAGCGTATTGAATTTGTCAGAATACCATTCTTTTTAAGGATGTTGCGAATCTGCTCATCGAACTTTACTTCAAACTGTCGCTTCGCGAAGATGTTTGCCACGCCTACGATGACGAGCCCGTCGTCACAAGAGAGTAACTCGGTTTGCTTGAACCATGTCTCGAAATTGCCATGTGATACTGACAACTCGATCTCACCAAGAACACTCTGCCATAAGGCGCTATGCATGCATACCCTCCAGATAATCTAACGATATTGTATGTATCCTTATGATACCGAAACGGGGAGTTTTCCACAACCATTCGACTGTTGTGGATTTTTATACCCCTCCCACAGCACGCAAGGGGCCCGTGTTATCCACAATTTACTACTACCCCTGTTGTTTTTGTGGATAAAGTGAAGGACTATGTGGAAAAGTAGTATGGCGAGGATATATTCTTGATAAAAACTCAAGGACATATTGATTAAAAACAGATTGACAGGTATAATATCGGGGATATGCCGAAACGAACCTACCAACCACATACGCGCCACCGTGCTAAAACACACGGTTTTCGTGCACGTATTTCAACCAAGGCTGGGCGTGCGGTTCTCAAGCGTCGCCGAATCAAAGGCCGCGCTCGTATCGCCATCTAGCTGACAATCCCGCCCATCGAAAGACAAGGGCGGTTTTGTTATCACACCGCAATAATATGACTATAATAGAAGATATATGTTAGCAGCACGATTTCGTTTCCACGGCCACGGAAGCCTTAAGTTCTTGCACAAGAACGCGCAAGTTGCTCGTTCGCGCTACTTTACTGTCAAAGTGGTGACAAACCCAAATCGCAAGCACTCTCGCTTCGCGATTATCGTGAGCAAGAAAGTTCACAAAGCCGCCGTCGGCCGCAACCGTATCCGACGCAGAACATACGAGATAATCCGCGCGTCCCAGGAGCACTTCGACACAACGATCGACCTTGCGGTCATCGTGACGAGCGGTGAGGTGATCGAGGCGCCATATCTGGAGCTCGAGCAAATGCTCATCGGCCAACTCAAAGAACTCGGTATTTACCACGAGTAGCCACGCTGGCTCACCAGTGGTATACTAGGTAAAAATAGCTAGCGGAGTTTTTCATGTTCGAAACCCTTATTGTCCAACCTATCTTTAATGCATTGATGTTGCTGTATAGCATCATCCCTGGTGGTGATTTTGGTATTGCCATTATCCTCTTTACGATTATCATCCGTTTCGCACTTTACCCACTCGTGAGAGGTCAACTTCACCAAACGAAGCTGATGCGTAAGATGCAGCCTGAGCTCGCAAAGATTAAACAAGCATCAAATGGTAACAAGCAGGTTGAAGCGATGCAACAGATGGAACTCTACAAGAAGTTCGGTATCAAGCCATTTCGCTCGATCTTAGTCCTCCTCATTCAGCTACCTATCTTCATCGCGCTCTACCAAGTCATCCAGGTAGTGACGCTACATCGTGATCAACTCGCGCACTTTATGTACACCCCCGTCCAAAACGTCCCCGCCATCAAGAGTATTATCGAGAACCCCGACAACTTCAATCACACCATGCTGGGATTCATCGATCTCACCAAGACGGCGTTCGGTAACCATGGTATCGACTTCGTCCTACTAGCACTCGCACTTATCTCTGCTGTGACGCAATACATCATGAGTAAGCAGACGATGCCGACAAATAATTCATCTAAGAAGTTCCGAGACATCATGAAAGAGGCTGCTGACGGCAAGCAATCAGATCCAACTGACATGACAACCGCGATGACAAGCGGCATGATGAAGTTTATGCCTGTCATGATGTTCTTTATTATGGTTGGCCTCCCTGGCGCACTTGCGCTATACTACACTGCATCAAACCTTGTCGCGACCGCGCAGCAACACTATCTCCTCAATAAAGACACCGATGAGATGGATAAGCTAGCCGACGAGGTTATCGAAGCAGAGGTAAGTACCTCGAAGAAAAAGAAGGCGAAAGAGCGTGAGAAGCAGGCAAGCGAAGGTCATATCACGCGCATTACAGCTAAGGAAAGTCGAAAGCGATAAGGAGGATTTATGGATCAAGAACAATCAGTCGAGTTCGCAAGGAAATTTTTACAAGATATCATCTCATTCTTTGGTGAGAACATCGAGGTGACCGCTGTCGTCGAAGACGACATCATCAACCTCCACGTCGAGTCATCGGAGCTCAATAGCATCCTCATCGGCCGTAATGCCGAGACCTTGCGCAGTCTCCAATACCTCGTATCGACATCGCTCCGTAACCAAGAAGCCGAGCTCACGCGTGTCAACGTCGACGTCGCCGACTACAAGAAGCAGCGCGAAGAGAAATTGGCCGAGAAGGCGCGTGGTTGGATCGAAGAAGTTCGTGTTACCGGCGACTCTCATGTTGCACGCCTCAACGCTGCCGATCGCCGCATCATCCACCAGGTTGCATCAGAATACGAAGATATTGAGACGTTTAGTGAGGGTGAGGGTCGTGAACGACATATCATCATCGCTCAGAAAAGCTCGTAGTATAATTAATTTATAGTAATAGAAAAGGGTAAAGGGGAATCATCATGCTTGTAGGAATTATCATCGTTGTCGTTGTACTCATCGTACTAGTCGGTATCTTCGCGGGTATCTACAATGGTCTCGTACGATCAAACGTGAAGGCTGACGAAGCCTGGAGTGGTATCACTGTTCAGCTGAAGCGTCGCGCAGACCTTATTCCAAATCTCGTCGAGACGGTTAAGGGATATGCGGCTCATGAGAGTGGAGTATTTGAAAGAGTCACACAAGCACGTTCTGCGATCATGACCGCAACAGAAGCCGGTCCAGCCGCAGCAGCAAAAGCCGAGGGGGAACTCTCAGGAGCACTCAAGAGTCTGTTCGCAGTAAGTGAGAATTATCCAGATCTTAAGGCATCACAGAACTTCATGGACCTCCAGGGCCAAGTGACTGACACTGAAGACAAGATTTCAGCGTCACGCCGCTTCTACAACAGCGCGGTCACTGAGTTCAATACAAAGCGCAAGGTCTTCCCAACAAACGTATTTGCTGGCATGCTCGGCTTCAACACTGACAAAGAATTCTTCGAAGTAAGTGAGAGCGAGCGCGCAGCTATCGAAAAACCAGTCGAAGTCAAGTTTTAATCTAATGGCACGGTGGGAATAGCAAGTGGACCACCTCTTACACCAACTAGGCATGTTACCGTTTGATATCTTCGGCCGCGCGGGCGGTGGTGGTTCAAGTGGTGGCGGTGGCGGTGGAAGCTCCTCGGGCGGTGGCTCAGGTGGGGGTGATCTTCTCTTTGTCATCGTCGGCTACATCCCTATGCATGCCCTCGGCGCACTCCTCGCAAAAGCCTACAAGGCGGGCCTGGGTGTGAAGATTGCCGTAAATATCCTCGGTTGGATTGTGGCGGTTGTGTACGCGGGCTTCTGGATAAGTAGCGCCGGGTTCTTCGGATTTATGGTCGGCGCAGCTGCGCTGGTGGGAATGGCGGCCGGGCTCTACCAATGGTTTACGAAGCTCAAACAAAGCTCACTCGTCAAGAGTCGTATGCAGGTTGCCGCGACACAAGATAGCGCATGGGACGAAGCGAAGTTGACTGAGTTTGCTCGCGCAACCTTCCTGAAATACCAGCAAGACTGGTCGAACCTCGATATTGGCGCGATGAAGGCGTACCTCACGCCGAACTACCACTACCATGCGTCACTTCTCGTCTACATCTTGCAGCTCATGGGCCGCCGAGACGTCATGGAGGATGTCACTGTCAAGGAAGCGGTTATCATCAACATGAACGACTCAACCGACAACGCCCAAGATCGCTTCACCGTCGGATTTACCGCATCCGCCCGCGATCGACTCATCGAGACGACAACCAACGCGGAGATTTACACTGACCGGAGTACCTTCACTGAATATTGGCACTTTGTACGAAGCGACAAGACGTGGCTTCTCGATAGCATTAGTCAATCAACGGCAAATATCATGTCGGTGAACGAAGGCCTTGTCGACGTCGCAATGAAACACGGCTATCGATATAGCGAGGATATGGGCTGGCTCTTTATTCCGAAGCGCGGACAGCTGTTCGGTGGGGCGAAGTTTGGTACTTCTGACATCAATAACCATATCGTTGGCATGTACAACGAGAAGTTGCTTGTACAGATATACACATACAGCAAGAATCCGAGCTCTGACGCGAAACCATATGTGATCACCCAGGCAAGTGTGCCGAAAGAGTACGGCAATATCGTCGTGCGTCGCAAGCATGCGTTACAGCCCGGTATTCGCGGGCTTGAGCGTGTCGAGACGGAGTGGACGAAGTTCAACCAGAAATACGAAGTGTTTGCCTCTGGATATGAGCAGGCGACGAGCTTCGAACTTCTCAACCCGACCTATATGGAACAGCTTGAAGCGCTCCCATTTGAGGTGAATATCGAAGTAGTCGACAACGTCGTCTATCTCTACACCGATGAGCGCGGGTCTGACGGTGCAACCTACGAAATAATGCTCGATCTACTCGAAAAAGCATTCAAAGAAATGCGACTCTAACTCTTTAGAACGTCAAGATAAATCGCGTGCGTTTGCTTAGCCATCCGCTTCCAGGAGTATTTCTTCACCTGGGCGTGTCCGCGAGTGATGAGATCTTGACGCAGCGCTTCGCTATCGATAACCTTCTTGATTACTGCCGCCATATCATCGATGCTGAGCGGGTCGAAGTATTCAGCCGCGTCACCGAGTACCTCGGGCATACACGAGGTGTCACTCGAGACAACTGGCGTTCCGTACGCCATTGCCTCTAGCGGCGGCAAACCGAAGCCTTCCATGAGAGAAGGGAAGACGTAGGCAAGCGTCTTCGTGAAGAGCCAATCACGCTGGGGGTCATTGATATAACCGGTGAAGTGAACATTATGATATCCGTGTGCCTCCGACCACTTCTTGTTTGCGATCGTGTCGGGGTTCATGCGACCGACAAGCACAAGACCGAGCTCAGGGTCCGCCTCGATGAGCTTTTGGTGCGCCTCGATGAGCCGACGGATGTTCTTGTAGTCTGGTTGTTGGCCAACGTAGAGGATAAACCGCCTGAAGGGGAGTGCGTCGTAAGGTTCAACTTGGTCAAGTTCAGCTTCGCCCGCCTCGTAAATGACTGATATTCGCCCATCGGGGATGTGGGTATATTCTTGGTATTCGCGCTTGGTATTCTCAGAAATTGCGATGACGTGGTCGCTAATCTTGGCGATGCGTTTCCAGACAAACCCACCGAGGAACTGCTTGAAGTGAAACACGAGCCAATTCTTGTCGGAATTATAGGTCTTGAGAAGGGTCATATCGTGCATCGTCGTGACGCGCTTTCCCTTGTAGAGCACGGGTTGTTGGGGCATACAGAAGTGAACGAGGTCAGGGGAGAGCTCCTCGAGCAGCTTCTTGAACCCAGTCTGCTCAGCCATCGAATAGTTGTCGAACTCAGCGACGCGAGTGATGAAGTTGGGTGCGCTCGGTTTCCAGTAATCCTTGTCCTTCTCGCGAAGAAGTACGGTGTAGTTATTTGTAGTATCGATTTCTTGTAGATACTTGAGTAACTTGGCGACGTAGGTGCCAGTGCCTGAGTTGATGACGCGAGCGTCGATAACGATATGCATAATTCTAGTATACCTCACGGGGATAGGGCTAATGGTTAGTGTTTTTTAAACACTATTTTCGAGTAGAGTAGGTAATTCCATGTCATAGAGACGACGGTCGCGAGGAGTTTGCTTGCGAGGAGCGCATATGAGGTGTTGTGGAAGATTGCGGTGGTGAGTGGCGTCGTCAGCCAGATAACGAGTGTCTGGAGTACCCAGAGGCCAAATAGTGTCACAACGACAAAAAGTACCATTTCTTTGGCGACGTTAGTATCGGTTGTTTTGAAGGTGTACTTCTTGTTGGCGAAGAAACTAAAGACAAAGGCGGTCGTACTCGAGATGATGTTTGCCACAATCTTATCGAGGCCCAGTAGTGTCAGCACGATCAAGATACCGAAATCGAGCGCCGTATTTAACACGCCGACGACAAGGAAGCGCCCCAGGGTCTGCTTACTTTTTATGATGCCCCTCGTGGTATTCTTCGACGAAATAGAGTGGGCGACGCTTGGTCTCATTGAAGATACGGCCGATATATTCGCCGATGACCCCAAGGCTCAGAAGCTGTACTCCGCCAAGGAACAGGATGGCCGCCATTGTCGACGAATAGCCAGCGCCGGTCGGAACCCCAAATAGTGGGCGGATGAGTAAGTAGAGGATATAGACGAATGCGATGAACGAGATGAGCGCACCGACAAGTGTTGTGATGCGCAAAGGAGCGGTAGTAAACGACGTGATACCATCGATCGCGAGGTCGACGAGCTTGCTGTAATTCCACTTTGTCGTGCCCGCAGCGCGCGGGTCGCGGTCGTAGAGGACTTCCTTCTTCTTGAAACCAATCCAGCTAAACATACCCTTGGTATAGCGCTCAGATTCACGGAACTCTTTGAGGGCTTCGATTGCGCGGCGGTCGAGTAGGCGGAAGTCACCAGTATCGCGCTGGATAGGGATGCGAGTTGACTTCTGTAAGAGGTGATAATACCAAGTTGAAGTCTTTTTCTTAAACCACGTCTCGCCTTCACGGCTGCGACGCTTGGCGTACACATCATCATAGCCCTCTTCCCAATACCCAATCATCTCAGGGATGAGCTCTGGTGGATCTTGGAGGTCGGCGTCGATGATGACCATCGCGTCACCCTTGACGTGGTCGAAGCCAGCGATCATCGCGATCTCTTTGCCGAAGTTACGTGAGAGGTTGATGAAGGCGACGCGTGAATCGCTCTCGGCGTACGCCTTGAGGATATCGAGTGTCTTGTCGCGACTACCGTCGTTGACGAACAGGAACTCGAAATCATACGAGTCATTATCTTTTGCGAGTGCATCGAGGCGCTCATAGAGCATGTCCAACACTTCTTCTTCGTTGTAGGCAGGGATAAGGATAGAAATTAGTTTCTTCATATAACTCCAGTATATGTCATCAGACCTTAATCTTTGCTATGAGGCTAGGGAGATCGTTGGCGACGCTGACGCCACAATCTTGGAGCCGCGCCGTCTTTGCGTCGGCCGTTTCGTCCTTGTTGTTGCCGAGAATTGCTCCCGCATGTCCCATTTGGACACCGACAGGTGCGTGGTGACCCGCGACATAGGCGTAAATAGGCTTAGTGACGTGCGCCTTCGCGTATTCACCCGCCACTATTTCATCTGTACCACCGATCTCGCCAATCATGACGATGCGCTTCACGGCCGGGTCTTGCTCAAACAGTTCGAGACACTCGACGAAACTGGTGCCTCGCACCATATCACCACCGATACCGATGACGTAGCGTTGACCGAAGCCGGCGCGCGTCAGGAGGTCCATCGCCTCATAAGTGAGGGTCCCGCTTCGTGAAACGACAGCCGTGTCGCCAGCGCTCGCGAGGCGGGCGGGGATGATGCCGAGGAGGTTACCCCCTGGGACGAGGACGCCAGGGCAGTTGGGTCCAATCATCGTAGACTGACTTCCCTTCAATTTCTCATGTACTGCAATCATATCGTGGACGGGAATGTGTTCGGTGATACAGACGATAAGGGGCACTTCGGCGTTGATTGCCTCGAAGATTGCCGACTTCGCAAATGCGGCAGGCACGAAGATGACGGAAGTATCGACAGGCATATCGCGCTGGATGTCCTTTATCGTTGCGTAGACGGGTATAGCGTCCATTTCTGTCCCAGCTTTGGTAGGTGAAGTACCTGCGACGACATTCGTGCCGTAGGCGACCATATTGCGGGTATGGAACTGCCCCTGGGAGCCGGTAATACCCTGAACGATGACATTTTTTGCAGCGAAGAGTGAATTACGCATGAGTTACCTCCTTGAGACAGTCGGCGAGTGTGGGGTAGAGTGTCAGACCAGCATCTCTCAGGAGTTCTTCGGCGACGTCACTGTTCGTGCCAGTAAGGCGGATATATAGTGTGGGGAGGTGTTCAACTTGGGCTTGCGCGGCAACGATCGCACGCGCCACTTCGTCACAGCGGACTATACCGCCGAAGATATTGATGACAATCGATGAGACATGAGGAAATAAAGTAATCTGGCGAAATGATGCCACCATACTTTCGACCGTCGCCGCACCGCCGACGTCGAGAAAGTTAGCGGGCACGAGGCCGGCTGAGTAGACGGCGTCGACGGTTGCCATCGCAAGGCCTGCGCCATTAGCGATGGTTGCGATGGTACCAGTAGGGTCAAGTGTGACGAAATTTGCATCCGTAGGTTTTTCAGAGAGGGTACGATCTATGTGGCGGAAGAGCGCATCACTATCGAGCGTCATCTTGCAATCGCCGGCGACGAGCTTTCCGTCGGTGGTGAGGACGAGGGGATTAATCTCGAGTAAGATGATGTCTTCTTCTACGAAACACCTCAAGAGATTCTCCACGAGATCCTGGAGTGCGAATGTTTGGCTCGGTAGATCATAGTAATCCGCAAGCGCTTGCCCGATTCTTTCCGCCTCTGTTTTTTCTTCCCCAGCTTCCACCTGCCATCTCCCAAATCCCTCTTGGCTTTCCACCTCTATCCCACCTTCACGATGTGCGATAAGTTCGACCGACGCTTCGGCGCGGTTGATGATAAGCGAGAGATAGTACTCATGTGCGATATCGAGAAATTCTTCGGCAAGAAGCACTGATGGCTTCTCGCCCTTAATCTCTAAATCAAACAACTCACGCATAGCTGCGCTGACATCATCACCCGGCTTCAAGACACGTATGCCACCCGCTTTGCCACGGCCACCGGTGTGGACTTGAGACTTGAGAACGACGGGGAGTCCCAGAGAGAGAATTTTGTCGTGGTTGATAATCTGGTTACGAGGCACCGGAACGCCGAAGCTAGTCAGGATTGTTTTTGCCTCATACTCAACTAAGTTCATTAATTACCTATTATATTCTATGTGTCACCGTGGAAGAAATGGCGCTCAGCGTTTGGGGCGTCTCGTCAACAGATCGCGACAAAGGTCTTCGACCTTCTGGGCGTTACGCTGCCATGAGAAGCCGAGAAGCCGTTTTTTGCCAAGTGACGTGAGGTGTTCTCTTAATCCGGGGTCCTTGAGGAGACTAAGTAATGTGGTGGCATATATGGTGGAATTACTTGTATCAACGTATAGGGCGGCGTCACCCGACACCTCTTTAAATACGGGGATATCCGACACAACCATTGGTATGCCCACATACATCGATTCCATTAAGGGCATACCGAATCCTTCGTAGTGTGAGGCTGACGAAAAGATAGTTGCATGAGAGTAGAGTTGGTATGCATCCTCAGTATCAAAGTAACCGGTGAGCACGATATTTTCACCACTTCGCTGAGCTTCGTGGATCGCCTGGAGTGTTTCATCACACCCCCAGCCTTCACCACCCGCAATAACTAACGAGTGTGATGCTCGCACAGCTTGAGGTAAGTGAAGATACGCCCTAAGGAGTGCGAGATGGTTCTTGCGCGGCTCAAGGGTACCGACGGACAGGATGAAGTCCTCGGTCGGTATTTTGTATTTTTGGAGTAGATCATCTTTGGAAGAGTGGGGGGTAGCCTGTTGTTTGAAGTTCTCGCGTGGCGGAATTGGCGTGACGACAATCATATCTGCTGGCACGTCGAGTAGGGATATGAGCTCAGATTTGATGCTTTCTGACACGGTGATAATGAAATCCGCACGACGAACTGCTTTGCGCACCACGGCGCTAAGATACCAAGTGGTGACAGGGATAGAGAGCGGCCCTAGTTTCCTCGATCGCATAAACTCAGGGTGTTTGATAAATGTCAGGTCGTGAATCACCACCCCACTAATTTTTGAGTTAATGGTTGGCCACAGGGCGAAGTCGGGATAAATAGTAACATCTACGTCGGGCAATGTTGTGTCGCACGGTGGCGCGAGAAAATACTGGTGTAACTTTCGATAGATACGTTGATTGAGCTGGGGCACAAAATAGAGTGAACGTATTGTTGCAG
>Ga0302273_1000648_pt1 | contig 15374 bp, 15 predicted proteins | sample III_Bog_N1_3_FD_198774 | JGI IMG/M metagenome (GOLD analysis project Ga0302273, IMG submission 198774) | Peat permafrost microbial communities from Stordalen Mire near Abisko, Sweden - III_Bog_N1_3 | ecosystem: Environmental > Terrestrial > Soil > Wetlands > Peat | place: Sweden: Abisko... | reverse complement strand
AGGGAGGTGCTTCGCTCCAACTGGAATAATATGTTTGTCTGGCTGCAAAAGCCGGGTTTGCCGCTGTTTGCGTTTGCACCTTGCATATCGGATCATCAGCCATTCAGCGAACTGGATCAGGGGGCAGTGTGGTCTCAAAGTGGCTTCGATTTTGACATTCACAAGCCGGTTACACTCGCACAGGGGGAAAGCGCAACGCTGGATATCTATTTTGGAGTAGGTTATGAAACGGTTGCCGCAGCTACCAGTGCGAAAGAGCTGCTCCGGCAGGGATTTGAAACGTTGCTGGAGCGCACAGAAGCATGGCTTGCTTTACGTGAAAAGCACATTGCGGATGCTTCCCTTGCCACACTCATGAACACGAACCTGTTTTTCGCTTTCTTTTATGCTTCCGGTCGCAGCATTGATACTGAAGAATTATGCCTGATGACCTCGCGCAGCCCACGCTATTATGTGAGTGCTGCCTATTGGGATCGGGACAGCCTGTTATGGGCATTTCCGGCCATTCTTGCCGCTGATGCGACGTATGCGAGGGAAGTTCTTGAATATGTATATACAAAGCAGATACGCAACTTTGGTGTGCACAGCCGTTATATTGACGGTACCCTGTTGGAGCCTGGATTTGAGCTGGACGAACTCTGCGCACCGGTAGTGGCGCTGACACGCTATGTGGAGGCGACCGGGGATGAAGCATTCGCGCAAACGTCCGAGGTGCAAAACGGACTGAACAAGGTGCTTGGGATGCTCCAAACAAAGCGGAATCAAACCGTGGAATTGTTTGAAACTTTTCTGCAACCGACGGATGATTTGCGACGCTACCCGTACCTGACCTATGATAACGCATTGGTGTGTTTTGTGTACCGGGCGCTGGCGGTGCTGCTGCACATGCCGGAGTTGAATACCCGCGCTGATGCGGTGCGAGAAGCAATCTATACCCACTGCATCAAGGAGAAGGAGGGGAAACGTTTCTTTGCGTGGTCAGTTGATCTACTCGGTGGATACGATGTCTACGATGAACCGCCAGGAAGCCTTCAACTTTTGCCATTCTATGACTTCTGTGATGATGGGGATGAGGTTTGGCAAAACACCACAGCCATCATCCGTGACAGAAGTTATGACCTTTCGTTCGCCGATGCGCCAATCGCAGAAATTGGTTGCAAGCACGCCCCACACCCGTGGGTTCTTTCGATGTGCAACAGCCTTCTCAGCGGCCATAAAGACACCGCGCTCAAACATTTACAATTGACCTCCATGGACAATGGGATTGCGTGCGAAAGCGTGAACGAGCAAACAGGTGCCTGTGAAACCGGAGAAGCGTTTGCCACCTGCGCCGGGTTCCTCGCGTATGCATTGGGGAAGTCGTTGGGCGTCATTTAGTGCGCATACAAAAGTACCAACGGGGGTATGCGTTTATAAAACAAGGATGATCAAAAACCCTGCTGCCTCATACAAGCAACAGGGTTTTCGTGCTATCAACCAAACTTCAGACCGCGACAAATCGACTAATACACGTTGTTCGAGCCAACCGCCGATGTATTCTCCAACAACTGCCTCGAGGCCAACTCATAAAAGAATCCTTTTTGGGCTAAAAGCTCCTCAAAGGTTCCGCTTTCGACGATGTGTCCGCCATCCAGCACAATGATCCGATCACATTCCCGAATGGTGGAAAGTCGATGGGCGATGACCACACGCGTGCATTTAAGGCTGGCGAGTGATTCTGCCACCTGTTTTTGCGTGATGTTATCCAGCGCACTCGTCGCCTCGTCCAGCATCAGGATGCGAGGTTTGGGTGCCAGCGCGCGCGCGATCATCAACCGTTGGCGCTGCCCTCCGGAGATGCCGCCGGAACCTTCGGTAACCATAGTATACATACCCATGGGCATATCGGAAATATCTTTATCCAACCCTGACATGCGGGCAACTTCCCATGCATCTTCTATCGTAAGCGAAGGTGCGGAGATCGCAATGTTGGAATAGATATCCCCCGCAAATAGCCTGCCATTCTGAATCACTACACCGATTCGTCTGCGCAGAGAACGCAAATCAATGCGGCTTAAATCGATGCCATCATAGTAAACCGCACCTTTACGGGGCGCTTCAAAGCCCATCATCAAGCGCATCAGTGTCGATTTACCGCAACCTGTGCGCCCGACGATTGCCACATATTCATGCGGTTTGATTTTCAGGCTTACATCATTAAGCAGATCGGGGCCGTTGTCATCGTAGCGAAAGCTCACATGACTCAATTCAATTGTGCCGCTCAGATTGTCCAGCACAGTTTTATCCACATTGCTTTCCGGACTGGTATCCAGAATCGGCGCCACCATTTCGAGCTGAGGCTTGATGCTGGCAAAAGTGGTAGTAAGATCGCTAAGGGACAGCAAAGCCGCGCTGATCATGCCGTACGATGCACTGAATGCCATATAATTGCTTACCGGAACATGACGGGTGACTGCGACATAATAAAAGGCAAGCGTACCTAACAGATTGATAAAACCATTGATAACGCTGGCGAATTTAATCAGTTTAGGCGGGTCGTATGTCAGTTTGGCCTGTTTTTTGTATAGTTCCGCCCATTTGGAGAAGCTACGCTTTTCAGAGCCTGTCAGCTTGATTTTTTGAATGCCGGAAAACAGCGCGAACACCAGACCATTGAGTTTGGCGTTGATAGCCATGGATTCCCGCTCGTGTTTTAATTCCCAAATTGCCGTCAGAATATTGAGTACAGCAAGTGCCATCACCATGAGCATCGCGGGCGCAACCAGTTCGCTGGCAAGCGCATCAATTTGGAACAGATAGATAAGCGAAAGCAGTGCCGACAGCATCGTGCCCGTAACGGCGTTCACCAGTTTATCGCACAAGGTGTTTAAGGCATTCATGCGGCTGGCGAGTTCACCGGAGTTATATTTTTTGAAGAATGTAGCGGGGAGCATTAACACCCGTGCCATGGCGGCCGGTTCCACGGCAAGCTGGATGCGGGTGGTGATACGCTGTGACAAAAAGTTGCGCGAAACATTGAGCATGGACGTGCCTACGGCAAAGCTGAATAGCATGATAAGCGTGGGCAGCAGGTATCCCATGTTACCACTGGGGATGACCTTGCCAAACAGAAGCTGATTCATCATCGGCCCCAGCAACCCAAACAACGTTACCAACAGCGATACGCCAAGATACAAAGCCCCATCCCCGGGGGAGAGCATGGATACGATGTAGCGGATCAAGTCTCTGATGCTCATTCGCTCCTGCGGAAAGGGCTTGTAAAAACAGTAAGCGTCGTCATCCAGCAGTGCTGCGCGTTCATGGTTCACCGCAACCATTTTTCCGCTTTCGGGGTCAAGGTATTCATAGCCGGAAAAATGGCGGGGGAGCAGCGCGATTACTTCACCGGTTTTCAATGCGCCCAGCATTGGCCCGATGGCATCTCGATACCAATTCCCTGTCAGTTGAACGCGGCGCTTCATCACGCCTGTGGGGCGAAGCGCAAAATCGAGATACTCGTCCAGTTCGGTAATCTCTTCAGGCACAGGGGTTAGGGCGATATGAAAATAGCGCAACATTTCATCCACGGCATTTTTCACGCGTTGGCGATCGTTATGAAATCGTTCGCCGAACCGTTCACCCATGATCACCGAGGAAAGGTCATAAAACGCGCGGTCAAAACGGTCGTTATCGCGTCGCATCCGCTCGCGGAGCTGTTCATCAAACCAGTGGGCCATGTATTCCCGCCTCCCCTCAACTCATCGTTACCAGATCGTGATACAAACCTTCCTGCGCGTAGAGCTCATCATGTTTGCCACGTTGCACCACATGGCCGTGATCCAGCACGATGATCTCATCGCAATCACGAATGGTGGAGAGCCGGTGGGCGATGATCACGCAGGTGATGCCTCGGTCACAGATCGCCTTGATGAGCTCTGCCTCGGTTTTGGCATCCAGTGCGCTGGTGGCTTCATCAAGGATGGCGATCGTGGGGTCGAGCGCAAGCGCGCGGGCAATGTCAATGCGCTGGCGTTCTCCGCCGGAAAAGTTCTTGCCATTTTCCAGAATGGAGGCTTTATAACCGCCTTCGCGGGAGAGAATCATATGGTGAATTTGCGCATCATTGGCAGCGAGTATCATTTCGAAGTCAGCGATGGTATCATCCCACATTTTGATGTTCGCGGCGATGGTGTCTTCAAACAGGGTTACATCCTGATCAACCACAGCAACCGAGCTGGTGAAAACCTCGTGTTCAATTTCATCAATCGATTTACCGTCAAATAAAATTTCACCGCTCCAAGGCTTATATAGGCCGCTCATGAGCTTGGCAAGCGTGGATTTGCCGCTGCCGCTGATACCCACCAATGCGATGCGCTGGCCGGTTTTGATGGTGAGGTTAAAATCCTGCACCAATGGTGCAGCGAGAGGATTATAGCCAAAGGTTACGTTCTTGATCTCCACATTGCCGGATAGTTTGCGATAGGTGCAGGTTTCGTCCTCAGGTGAGGCGGCGGGGTAGTGATCGGGAGTATAGTTCATCACGTCCTGCACACGCTCCATGTTGGCACGCAACATTTCCATCTCTTCCCGAAGGCTGCGAAGCGTCTCTACAGGTCCCATAAACGCGGCTAAAAAACCCTGAAACGCAAGCAACATGCCCACCGTAAAAACACCTCGCATAATGAGCCATGCCCCGACGCACAACACGAACACGCCGGAAAGCGAACTGCCCAGTGCCGCAAGGCTGCCCAGATAACCACTGAGTTTCGCATTCGCTACGGTCGCCGCATTCACACCCGCATGGTAGCCCGACCATTTCTGAAAAAAGCCATCCTCCGCGCCGGAAGATTTGATGGTTTCGATCATCTCAACGCCGCTGAGTGTTGTGGCTTGTAATTTGCCTTGCAGCATCATAGCGGCTCGGGTGATGTTGGAGCGTTTGATGGCAATATAGCCCGATAACAGCAGGTTAAAGACGGCGCACCCAAGACCGATCAATGTGAGCGGGATGCTGTAGCCAACCATCACCACCAGGTAGAAAACAAGCATCACCATATCCAGCACAAGTGGCGCTAATCGTTCAAACACAGTGGACGCAATGCCCTCATTCGCTTGCTGGCGCATGGCGATATCGCCTGCCAGCCGCGCAGAAAAGAACTTAACGGGGAGTCTGAGCACTTGCCACATGAATGTGCCGCTGGCGATGATGGCGAACTTGCCGGAGATTTTTATGTTGTAGTTTTGGGAGATGGCCGCGATAATCGTTTGTAGCACGATAAACACAACAAATAGATAAACAAACGGCATCAGCCATTCGGGCCGTGCGCCGGTGAGCAAATCATCCAAAAACACACGGGAAAATAACGGCGAAATCACGCCCAGCAACGAGGTAAGCAGACTTACCAGCAGCACAAAGGCAAGCATGCCTCCAGAACCTTTTAAGCGTGCTCCAACAAAGCGAATTAAACTTGGCTGATGCCCCTCGCGTACAAATTCAGGCGTAGGCTCAAACACCAGCGCCACACCGGTATAGGCTTTATCAAACTCTGCCATGGGGATAGCCTCAAGGCCGGTGGCAGGGTTGTTAATCACTGCCTTTTTACCTTGGTATCCGCAGAACACCACAAAATGGTTAAAATTCCAGTGGATAATGCAGGGCACAGGAACGGAAGCAAGCTCTGCCGGTTCCAACCGGTAGCCGGTTGCTTTTAAGGCATATCGACGAGCCGCCTGCACGATGCTCTTGGCGGAGCTTCCATCACGGGATACACCGCAGTCTTCCCGAACTTTTTCCAGCGGCAGCCATTTACCATGATAAGCCAGCACCATCGCCAGGCTCGCCGCGCCGCACTCGACGGCTTCCTGCTGCATAATGGTGGGTACTTTTGCTACTTTAGCCATCGCCACACCTACCCGAAGATCAGACTGATCAGATCCAGATCAGTCGTTGAAAGAAAGAAAAACATCGCTGCGAGTGCGAGTACAACCGCGACGAGTACCAACCATACACCGGTAGGCACCACCTTGATGGTATTGTTGAGCTGATCGGGGGAAGTAACGCGATCAATCGCGCTTTTCCGAAACAGATCGTTTTTCATGATCTTTCTCCTTACCGTACTCGTAAGCGTCTCAGAGGCATTTTATTCAGCTTTCGTGAATGTGCACAGGCGCGAACAGCCTGTTTTGAATCATTATAGTCCATCGCTTTTCATCCCGTCAAGGAAAACCCAGCCAAATTCTCATCTTATTCTCATGAAACCATAAATCCGTTCTCAAGCAATGGAGGATGGAACATGGTATTCTATGCACGTCGAAAGGAAAAAACGACAACCGCAAGGAGGAAATCATCCATGGAAAACACCCACAACCGCGACAAAGGCTTCTTCAGCGTCCTGTATCGCACACGCTTCAGGGCGAGCAAGAATGGCGAAACGGTGGTGAATCTCTCGCTGTTGTTCTCGATTATCGCGCTGCTGAGTGCGCCGTGGCTGGTAATCTTAGGGCTGTTGGCTGCTCTGGTGATGGGCTACCGCTTCTCCATTGATCCGGATGGCTTGGGCTTTGAGCAGAGATTTGACGATGTAGTGCGAAACGCCGCCACAAACGTCAAGCAGGTAGTCAACAATGTGACCGAAAAACACTGAACCCGCGTCAGAAAACGCAAGGGATGCCAGCACAAATTCTAGTTCGGATTTCGTTTTACAACAACATTAAGGGAGGCTACTTTTATGGAAAACAACAATAATACCACAAACACCAACAATACTTACAAACCGGGTTTCTTCAGTGTTCTGTATCGCACCCGTCTCATGATTACGAAGGGCGATACCACCATTGTCAACCTGTCCCTGCTCTTCTCCGTGATCTCACTGTTGTGCGCCCCGTGGCTTGTGATCGTCGGCGCGATTATCGCGTTGCTGTTGGGTTACAAGTTTGCGATCAATCGCAATGCCGAGGGCTTCGACAAGGATTTCGAGCATGTGGTGAAGGACGCTGCCGACCACGTGAAGCATGCTGTGGAAGATGTGACCGGCGGCAATCATCATAGCGACGGCGATAACAACAACAGCGCGCAGATGTAAGCCTGCCAGATATGCATGCACACCTGATAATCCCCTTAAGCATACTCCAAGGATGCGGCGGAAACCTCGTCCGGTGAGAATGCTGAATATAAAAAGGTGGGCATGACACCTATCAAGATCAAGAGCCGGAGCTAATGCTCCGGCTCTTGATCTATGGGGAGAACCCGCCAACGCTAAGGTGGGTTTTAGTATACACTCAGGGGTCGATGCGTTCCAGAGTGATCAGACGCTTGTTTCGATAGATCAAATCTTCCCTTGAGTCGAACCCAAGCTGCGCCCAGAACATATTCCCTGTTTCGTTTCGGGAAAACACTACCAAAGCAACTTTCGTGATGCCTTCCGCTTTCAACGCTTCCATGGCATTTTCGACCAGTTGATGACCTATTCCTTTCTTGCGATGTATGGGAACGACCGCAGTATGGTAGATATAGCCACGCCGCCCATCATGACCGCACAGAATCGTTCCTGCGATCATGCTATCCACCTCTGCGACAAAGCAGGTGCTTGGGTTACGCATCAAAAAGCGAGCGATTCCCTCACGGGTATCATCCACGGTATTTAACCCCATACCGGGCGTGCTGATCCACAGCGCGTATACTTGGTCATAATCCTCAATGCTCATCAAGCGCACCATGATTGCCAAGCCTCCGCTCTTCCTTCGATTTGTCTGGGATAAGGATCATATTTGTATAGGCGGTTCCGGTGGTAGTATACGTGGGAAATTCCAGCGGTAGTGCGAGGCGAGTCCGCGAATTATAACCACAACAACGGTGCTCAGGATGGTCGAAGGAATCTCGGTAAGCCAGGTACGCGCAAGCAGGTAGACTAGCGCACCAATCAAAGAGGCAACTGCATAGATATGGCGCACAAGTACGCTGGGGGTTTCGCCCGCCATGATATCGCGAAGGATGCCGCCGCCGGTGCCGGTCAGCAACGCAACAAACAGTGTTGCAAAAAGGTTGCCATTAGGATAGGTGCGCATGGCGGTATCCACACCGATCACAGTAAACACACCAAGGCCTACCGCATCGGTATAGAGGAGTAGCGCGCGGTACAGGTTTTTGGACCGCTCGGAAGGTTCCTTCCGAAAAAAGTAGAGAATAGCAAAGAATATGGTACTGGTAACGATTGAAATCAAAGCAAAAGTAGGGTCGCGTAACATTTGAGGTGGGATGATACCCAGTACCAGGTCGCGGAAAAGACCGCCTCCAACAGCTGTGAACAAGCCAAGCACAATGACACCAAACAAATCCATCCCTTTGCGGATAGCCAGCATCGCGCCGGATACCGCAAATGCTACAACTCCCAAATACTCAACCGGCAAAAAGGGATCAATCATGACTTATCTTTCCTTTGCGATGGCGATTGATAAAATCATACCATTGGAAAAGGCATGCCGCAAGATGTATTTTCGGGTACCATATTGCAGAACTTTTTTTCTGGCTGGATAAGTATAAAGCAAATCTGAACCATTAAAAACGCGTGAAATACAGTGTGGAGAACAATTTTTGACGGTTTGGTTTCACTGGGGGGAGACGACTGTTTTTCCAGTGGGCATGAAATCGGCTTTTCGGAATCAAAAGCCAAGGGCACCAGTACTTCTCTTGAAAAACGACTTTTGACTAAGAAATGCAGCCTAAGTTATTCTGTGGCGGCTTCTCAATTGGATGCCGAAAATGGCGCATTGATAAGGCGAATGGCCGCATAGCTTTACAAAGATGATTGAAATGGCAAAATTATAACCATATCGGATTATTGACATCTGCTTATAAGTCAATATAATTAGTTTGTCTAACAAATAAGATTGGGAACGGGAGCGGGTAGGATGGATGAGTTTAGCCTGGAGCTAAACCGACTGCTGGTTAGCACTTATCGTGATGTGGGCAAGCTGGAGGCGGGAATGCTCCACTCGGTAAGTGGCATGGAGGTCTCCATCGGCGAGTTGCACCTGGTGGAAGCCATCGGCGAAAGCAAGGACAAAGGCGTATTGGTGTGTGAACTTGCACAGCGCATGGACCTTACGCCGCCCACCGTAACTGTTGCTATCAATAAGCTTGCCCTGAAGGGCTATGTGCTCAAAACCAAATCCACGGTTGATAAACGGAGCGTAATTGTCACTCTCACCCGTTTGGGTAAAAAGGTAAACGCAGCGCACCGTTATTTTCATGAGCAAATGGTTCGCAACATCGAAAAACTGCTTTCTCCTGCGGAACGCGAAGGTATGTTGCGCGGTATGCAGCAACTCAATGTTTTCTTCCAAAACGCGCTTGAGGAACTGGAACAGAAAGATATTGAGGAAAATCAACAACCCAATTCACAAGCGGAAAGAATGTGAACGCATGAAAATATTGTCCTTCGGGCACGCGTTGCCCAAACGGACTGTGACAAACGCGGAACTTACTCAATTCTTAGATACAACAGACGAATGGATTCAGAGCCATACAGGCATTGAGAGTCGCTATATCATGACGGGTCGGGAAACCTTGAGCGGACTTGGAGCCAAAGCTTGCAAGCTGGCATTGGAGCATGCCGGGCTGAAACCGGAAAATATCGATTATATTCTCTGTTCCACCACACGCGGAGAAATGACCTTTCCATCCACCGCATGCCTGATTCAGGAAAAGCTTGGCGCGACATGCCCCTGTCTGGACGTAAACGCCGGTTGCACAGGCTTTCTATACGCATTGGATGTGGCGGACGCAATGCTAGCCAGCGGAAAAGTGAAGCGTATGCTTGTGGTTTGCGCCGAGCAGGTCTCAAGGCTTACGGACTGGACGGATCGCGGCACATGCGTGTTGTTTGGCGATGCGGCCGGTGCCGCGGTTTGCGAAGCCGGGGAAGGGTTAAAATCCATTCATCTTGCCGCAGAGGGCGATGCAAAGCCTTTGCATGCATGGCCTAGCGGTGGCAATAGTCCGTTTGACGATCGCATTCCCGAAGAACAACCGCTGTATATGAACGGGCAGGAGATTTTCAAGTTTGCGGTTACGCATTCCTGCCACGATATTGAGACCGTAATGCAAGATTGCGGCTTGACCGCCGATGCGGTCGATTACTTTGTGCTTCATCAGGCGAACCGACGGATTCTGGACGCAGCACGGTCCCGCCTGAAGCAGCCCGCGGAAAAGTTTCCTGTGAACATAACGACCCATGGGAATACCTCCTCTGCGTGCATACCCGTGCTCCTGTCAGAAATGGCGGAAGACGGTCGACTCCAAAAGGGGCAAACGCTCGTACTCAGCGCATTCGGCGCAGGACTGACTACAGGGGCAGCAGTGCTGCAATATTAAAATCGGAGGGGAACAGTATGTCTACATTTGAAACCATCGCCAAGCTGATTGCTGAAACCAAGGATCTGGATATCAATAATATCAAACCCGAAATGAGCTTTGCTGATCTGGGTCTGGATAGCCTCGACGTTGCGGAACTGGTAATGAACATGGAAGACGAACTTGGCGTAACCATCGAAATCAGCCCGTCGCTTAAAACCGTTCAAGACGTTGTTGCACTTGTGGATGAACAGAAGAAATGATTACGACCGTGCTTTCGGAGGCGCTTGGTTTGCGTTATCCGATATTTCAAGGCGGTATGGCGTGGGTTTCCGAGGCAAAACTGGCGGCGGCGGTTTCCAACGCTGGCGGCCTCGGCATCATCTCAGCCATGAACGCAAATGCGGACTATTTGCGTGAGCAGATCCGCAAATGCAGAGAACTGACAGACAAACCTTTTGGTGTGAACATCATGCTCATGTCGCCGTTTGTTAAAGATGTTGCACGCGTATGCGTAGAGGAAAAGCCCGCTGTGGTAACCACAGGCGCGGGATTGCCAAATGCGTATATGAAGGATTGGATTGACGCGGGCATCAAGGTGATCCCCGTAGTGCCGTCCACCGCCATGGCGAAGCTTGTGGAGCGTGCTGGCGCGTTTGCGGTGATCGCCGAAGGTGGCGAATCCGGCGGACATGTGGGTGATCTTTCCACCATTGCGCTTGTGCCCCAGGTAGTAGATGCCGTGAAAATCCCTGTAATTGCTGCGGGCGGCATTGCGGATGGTCGCGGTGTCGCAGCGGCAATGATGCTGGGCGCCGCAGGCGTTCAATGCGGGACCATGTTCCTTTGCGCCGATGAATGCGCAGTGCATGACAACTATAAGCAAAAGGTCATTGCCGCCAAAGACATTGATACGGTGGTAACCGGCAAGCGTTTGAACCACGCGGTAAGAAGTTTGCGCACATCATTTACGCGCAAGTACCTTGAAAAAGAATTTGACCCGTCAACTTCTGGCGACGAGTTGGAAGCGCTAGGCGTAGGAGCGCTACGCAAGGCGGCGGTGGATGGGAACATGGAAGAAGGCTGCTTCCTCGCCGGTCAGGTGGCTGCGATGGTGCATGCAATTCAACCTGCGGAAACCATGATCCGTAACATGTTCCAAGGTGCGGAAACCCTGCTGAAAGGGGCTTCAACATGGGTAAAGTAGCTTTTGTATTTGCCGGACAAGGCGCGCAGTATGCAGGCATGGGCAAAAGCCTCTATGAAAAATCACCGACTGCCAAAGCAGTGCTGGACGAGGCCGAACGCCTGCGCCCTGGCACACTGGCACTATGCTTTAACGGCACAAAGGAAGAACTGAGCCAGACCCGAAACACGCAACCATGCCTTATGGCGATAGATTGTGCCTGTGCCGCCGCACTGATCGAAAGCGGTGTGAAGCCAGAAGGACTTGCGGGGTTTTCTCTGGGTGAGATTGCCGCGCTGGTGACAGCCGAACTCCTCTCATTCGAGCAAGCGTTCTGTCTGGTGATGCACCGTGCCGAACTGATGCAAGCCTGCGCCGAAAAATACGAAAGTGGCATGCTCGCCGTGCTAAAACTGGAAGATGCCGTTGTGGAAGCGATCTGTGCGCAGAACCATGCTTATCCCGTAAATTACAACTGCCCAGGACAGGTCGTTTGTGCATTGCTTTCCAAGGATATACCAACCTTTTTGGAAGCGGTGAAGACAGCAGGGGGTCGTGCGTTGCCATTGGCGGTAAACGGAGGCTTCCACAGCCCCTTCATGGCCGATGCAGCACAAGGTATGCGAGCCTATGCCAAACCTCTACATTTTGCGGAACCGATCCTTCCCCTGTATGCCGATAAAACCTGTCAGCCGTATACATCGCAGACGGCGGCGGAACTGCTTGGGGCACAGGTGGAAAGCCCCGTACGATGGACGGAGCTTATCTGTGCCATGCAGGCGGATGGCTATTCAGATTTCATTGAGATAGGCGCAGGGAAAACACTCAGCGGACTGATCGGCAAAATCGGCGATGCTGTTCATATCGCCAATGTGGAAGATGCGGACAGTCTTGCCACAACCGTTCAACTTTTCAAGGAGGAATCCGAATGCTGAATGGGAAAACTGCCCTCGTTACAGGTGGAAGCCGGGGTATCGGGCGGGCAATATGCCTTGAACTGGCAAAGCTAGGTGCAAGTATTGCGTTTGTTTACGCCGGCAATGAGGTCAAAGCGGCTGAAACGCTGGGTATGCTTACCGAACTAGGCGTATCTGCCAAAGCATACCGTTGCGATGTGTCGGACTTTGCCGCAACCGAACAGCTGGTAAAGGATGTAACGGTGGATTTCGGCGGGATCGATCTGCTGATTAACAATGCGGGCACAACACGGGACAGGTTGGTCATGCGCATGAGTGAATCAGATTTTGACGACATCATTGCCGTAGATCTGAAAGGCGCATTCAACCTGATTCGCCATACAAGCGCCGGATTGTTGCGCAAACGGGCTGGAAGAATTGTGAACATTACCTCCGATGCGGGATTGATGGGCAATGCCGGGCAAGCTAATTATGCTGCCGCAAAAGCGGGTTTGGTGGGTCTCACCAAAACGGTTGCCAAGGAATTGGGGTCCCGTGGCATCACTTGCAATGCTGTTGCGCCAGGTTTTATCCGAACAGACATGACAGCTGTGCTCAATGAGCAAATTCTGCAAAATGCAGAGCAGTATATTCCGTTAAAACGAATCGGGGAACCGGAAGACATTGCAAAAGTGGTCGCGTTTTTATGCTCAGACGACGCGGCGTACATCACCGGCCAGGTGATACAGGTGGATGGCGGCCTGCGCATGTGATATAATAGGCTCAACGCGAATACGCGCGGGAGTCGGATTCAATTTCATTAAGTAATGATCGGTATCACATGCAGGGAGGATTTTTATCATGAACCGTGTCGTAATCACTGGGATGGGCGTAGTTTCGCCTGTTGGACTGAACATTGCTGATTTCTGGAATGCACTGCAAAATGGCGAGTGTGGCATCGCACCGATCGCAAGCTTTGACGCATCAAGCTTGAAAGTGAAGATCGCGGCGGAATTGAAGGGGTTTGACCCGACTGCCTTTGGAATGGACAAGAACACAGCTCGAAAACTTGACCCTTTTGCGCAGTACGCCATGGCAGCATCCAAACAGGCGATGGAGCAAAGCGGGCTCATCGCGGGACAAAACATTGAAAGAGAACGATTTGGCGTTTACATTGGTTCCGGTATCGGCGGCATGCAAACTCTTGTAGCAGAAGCGAGAAAAAGCTTTGAACGGGGACCTGAAAAGGTATCTCCGCACTTTATCCCGATGATGATCGCCAACATGGGCTCGGGACATGTGGCGATCGCATACGGCGCTGAAGGACCATGCCTGCCAGTGATGACGGCATGCGCCACCTCTACGCACGCCATCGGCGAAGCTTTTCATGCCATCAAAGACGGCTATGCCGACGCAATCATCGCAGGAGGCAGCGAGGCGGCGATCAATCCACTGGCAATCGGTGGCTTCACCAACTGCATGGCACTATCCACAGCAGATAATCCGCTGGAGGCAAGCCTGCCTTTTGACAAGCGACGCGGAGGCTTTGTGATGGGTGAAGGTGCAGGCGTGATGGTGTTGGAAAGCGAGGAACACGCAAAAGCTCGCGGAGCTTTGATCCTTGGCGAAATTTGTGGCTATGGCAATACTTGCGATGCTTATCATGTGACAGCACCAAATCCGGAAGCAACCGCAGGCGCGCGTGCAATCAGGCTGGCAATGCAGGAAGCTGCTTATGTGGATTCGGACAGCGTATACATCAATGCGCACGGCACGGGAACAGCGCTAAACGACGTGAGTGAAACGCTTGCCATCAAGCGCGCTTTGGGAGATGAGGCCGCGCATCGTGCGATGATTTCTTCCACGAAAAGTATGACCGGTCATATGCTAGGCGCGGCAGGCGCAGTGGAGTGCATCGCTTCAGTACTGGCCTTGAAGGACGGCGTGCTGCCTCCGACGATCGGACTAATCGACCCGGATCCCGATTGCGACTTGGACTACGTACCGCTTACGAAACGGGAAGCGCAGTGCAGCCTTGCTCTGAGCATTTCCCTGGGCTTTGGCGGACATAACGGCTGCATCGCGCTACGGAGGGCGGAACAATGAACATCAAAGATATTAAGGCGTTGGCCTCCGTACTGCAACAGGCGGAATTGACTACATTGGAATACAGCGAGGGCGACATGCACATCAAACTGGAACGCGCTGTCACCAAAACTGCGTTGCCCACCATGTTCCAGACACTTTGTGAACCGACATTGGTCAACGCTCCAAGCCCTGTGGAGGAAAAAAACGACTTCAACAATATGAATGAGGTTAAGGCTCCAATGGTTGGCGTTTACTATGCCGCTCCTGCACCCGGCGCCACACCTTTTGTGAAGGTGGGCGATATTGTGGAAAAGGGTCAGGTGATTTGCCTGATTGAAGCCATGAAGCTGATGAATGACATCACAGCACCGGTTGCCGGACGCATTGTCGATATCTGTGCACTGGATGGGGCGGTGCTTGAGTATGGACAAACGATCATGAAAATTGTGTAATTGCAAAGGAAAGTACACATGAACAGGGATGAAATTAAGCGACTTTTACCGCACCGTGAGCCCATGCTGCTGGTAGATGAAATGACTGTCGATGGGAACAATGCACTTGGCAAGTATATGGTGCAAGGCGATGAATGGTTTCTACAGGGTCACTTTCCGGGAAACCCCGTCGTGCCCGGCGTTGTATTGTGCGAGATGATTGGCCAAAGCTGTGCGGTGCTTCTTGGCGACAAACTTCTTGGCAAAACGCCATTCTTTACAGGCATGAACAAGGTGAAGTTCCGTCGAACCGCGCGACCGGGAGATACGCTCACCCTGGTGTCACGTATTACACGCCAGAATGGACCGTTTTACATTACCGAAGGTGAAGTTCTGATTGATGGTCAGCTGGCAGCGCATGGAGAGTTCTCCTTTGCACTGGT